>WNFL01057573.1_pt2 | contig 25262 bp, 23 predicted proteins | sample 5400361 | NCBI WGS metagenome assembly WNFL01 (sample SAMN13153351, study PRJNA577476) | soil metagenome | isolation source: 40 cm soil on Douglas fir-dominated hillslope | place: USA:California | collected 2013-09-17
GGCGGTGCGTCCGCCAAAGGGAGCAACCAATGGATTTTGGCAGGATTTCACGACGGCATCTGTTGCAAGGAAGCGCCGCGCTGACGCTTGGCACGGCTATCGGCGCGCGTTCCGCCCTCGCGGCGGACACCACGATCGGTTTCATCTATGTCGGATCGCGCGACGACTACGGCTACAACCAGGCCCACGCGCAAGGTGCCGCGGCGCTCAAGAAGATGCCCGGTCTCAAGGTCGTCGAGGAAGAAAAAGTCCCGGAAACCGACGCCGTCGAAAAGACGATGGAGTCGATGATCAATCTCGACGGCGCGACGCTGCTGTTCCCGACATCATTCGGGTATTACAATCCTCACATGATCAAGATGGCGACCAAGTTTCCAAAACTTCGCTTCGAGCATTGCGGCGGCCTGTGGAGCGACAAGGATCCGAAGAATGCCGGCAGTTACTTCGGCTATATCGACGAGGCGCAATATATTTCCGGCATTGTCGCGGGCTACTCCACCAAAACCGGCAAGCTCGGTTTCGTTGCCGCCAAGCCGATCCCGCAGGTGCTGCGCAACATCAATGCCTTTACGCTCGGCGCCAAGCTTTCCAACCCGAAAGCCACCACACAGGTGATCTTCACCGGCGACTGGTCGATGCCGGTCAAGGAAGCCGAAGCAACCAACAGCCTGATCGATCAGGGTGTCGATGTTCTGACCTGTCACGTCGACGGCCCCAAAACCATGGTCGAGAACGCGGCGCGCCGCGGCGCCATGGTTTGCGGCTATCACGTCAATCAGTCAGCACTGGCGCCAAAGGCCTATCTGACCGGCGCGGAGTGGAACTGGGAGGCGCTGTATCCGAAGTTCGTGAAGATGATCGCCGCCGGCGAAGCCATCCCGAATTTCTATCGCGGCGGCCTGAAGGAAGAGATCGTCAAATGCTCGCCCTATGGCGAGGCGGTCTCGGCGGAAGCGCGCAAGCATGCCGATGATATCAAGGCCAAGCTCACATCAGGCGATTACGTCATCTTCAAAGGCCCGATCATGGACAACAAGGGCAAAACCGTGATCGCCGGCGGAACCGACCGTGGCCAGAAGGATCCCGAACTCGAAAAGATGGATTATCTGGTGGAAGGCGTGATCGGAGCGACTTCGTGACATCAGAAGTTGCGGATCCCGCCGACGCAGCCGCGATATCGCCGGCCGCCGATCCGGGATTCCTGCAGCGCTATGGCGGGACCATCGAATACATCCTCATTCCGGGCGCGGCGCTGATCGGCGCGCTCGGGGTGTTCGGGATCTTCGTCGCCCTGTTCGGTAAAAGCCCGCTCGATCTTTATTTCTATATGTATCAGGGCGCGTTCGGCACCTGGTTTTCCTGGCAGAACACGCTGACGCGCGCGGCGCCGCTGATTCTGACCGCGCTGTGCACCGCCCTGCCGGCGCAACTCGGCATGGTGATCATCGGCGGTGAAGGCGCGCTTCTGATCGGCGCACTGGCCGCCACCGGCGCGGCGCTGATGATGCAATCGGCGCCGCCGCTGGCCGTGCAGTTGGCAATGGTCTGCGCCGGCATGTTAGGCGGCGGCCTTTGGATCATGCTTGCGGGCGGGCTTCGGCAATATCGCGGCGTCAATGAAACGATTTCGAGTTTGCTGCTGGTCTACATCGCGCTCGCCATCCTCAATCATCTGGTCGAGGGGATGATGCGCGACCCGGCCAGCCTCAACAAGCCGTCGACGCGCGAGATCGGCGCCGCCAACATGCTGGGATCGATCCCCGGCACCGACGTGCATTGGGGACTGGTGTTTGGCATCATCGCCGCCGTCGCGTCCTATATCCTGATCTATCACACCGTGTTCGGGTTTGCCGCGCGGGTCGCCGGAGGCAATATTCGCGCGGCCAAGATCGTGGGCCTCAGTGTCGGCAAACTCATTCTAACGATCTGCTTTCTGGCGGGCGCGTCGGCCGGCCTTGCGGGAATGGTCGAAGTCGCGGCCGTGCAAGGCCGCACCAACGCCAACCTCGCCGCCGGTTACGGTTTTACGGGTATCCTCGTCGCGTTCCTGGCGCGGCAAAATCCGCTTGCCGTTATTCCGGTCGCCATTCTGCTTGGCGGCATCAGCGCCAGCGGCGGCCTGCTGCAGCGCCGGCTCGGCCTGCCCGACGCATCTGTCCAGGTGCTGCAAGGAATCATTTTCGTCGCGGTTCTCGCCAGCGACGCGCTGTATGGACGAATTGGCTTTCTGAAAGGCAAATCCTGACATGGCGGATGGAACGATCGGACTCTGGACGGTTCCTCTTGCGGTGTTTGGCGGCGCGATCCGCGTCTCTACGCCATTTCTGTTCGTCAGCCTCGGCGAGTGTATTACCGAGCGCAGTGGACGCATCAATCTCGGCCTCGAAGGCACGCTCGTGATGGGCGCGATGAGTGCCTATGGCATCTCTTACCTCTCAGGCTCGCCCTGGCTCGGAGTGTTCGCCGCCGGTGTCACCGGCGCGCTGCTTGGCGCGCTCCATGCCGGCATCTGCTCGCTGCCGCGGGTCAATGACGTCGCCGTCGGCATCGCGCTGATGCTGTTCGGGACGGGGCTAGCGTTCTATCTCGGAAAGCCGCTGATCGAACCAACCGCGCCGCGGTTGCCCGCGATCGATTTCGGCTGGTGGAGCGACGTCTCCCAGGTCCGCGCGGCGTTGCGGGTCAACGTGCTGTTCCTGATCGGCGTCGCGCTTGCGCCAGTTCTATATTGGGCATTTCGCACTACGCGCTGGGGCCTGTTGATCCGCACCGCCGGCGAAAGTTCCGACGCCGCGCGCGCCATGGGATATTCGGTGCTTGCGATCCGGCTGCGGGCAACGATGGTCGGGGGTTTCCTCGCCGGCATCGGCGGCTCGTTCCTGTCGTTGTTCTATCCCGGCAGTTGGAACGAGGGCCTCTCGAGCGGACAGGGCATCACGGCGGTCGCGCTGGTGATCTTTGCAAGATGGGATCCGATGCTGTGCCTGTGGGCGTCGCTCGCCTTTGGCGGCGCGGCCGCGCTGGGGCCGGCGCTGCAATCGGTCGGCGTCACCTCCGGCTATCATCTGTTCAATGCCGCGCCCTACATCCTGACGCTGGCGATCATGATCATGACCTGCTCGCCGAAACGAACGCTGACCGGCGCGCCCGCTGAACTTTCGATCACCCGATGAACCCGTTCCGACAGACGAGATGATCTCATGGCAGAGCGCTACATAAAATCCGAGCCCTATGCGTGGCCCTATAACGGCGATCTGCGTCCCGAAAATACCGCGCTGATCATCATCGACATGCAGACCGACTTCTGCGGCGTCGGCGGCTATGTCGACAAGATGGGATACGACCTGTCGCTGACGCGGGCGCCGATCGAGCCGATCAAGCGGCTGCTCGCGGTGATGCGCGAACAGGGATTTCACATCATCCATACCCGAGAGGGACACCGGCCTGACCTGACCGACCTGCCGGCGAACAAGCGCTGGCGGTCGCGCCAGATCGGCGCCGGGATCGGCGATCCCGGTCCGTGCGGCCGCGTGCTGGTCCGTGGCGAGGCTGGCTGGGAGATCATTCCCGACCTGGCGCCGCTTCCGGGCGAACCCATCATCGACAAGCCGGGCAAGGGATCGTTCTGCGCCACCGATCTGGAATTGATGCTGCGGCTGCGCGGCATCGAGAACATCGTTCTGACCGGCATCACCACCGATGTCTGCGTCCACACCACCATGCGGGAGGCCAACGACCGCGGCTTCGAATGCGTCCTGATCGAGGACTGCTGCGCCGCCACCGACAAGAGCAATCACGACCACGCGTTGAAAATGATCAAGATGCAGGGCGGCGTGTTCGGCGCATCGGAGCGTTGTCATGATCATCGGCGAAACGCCGATGCCGAGCGGGGCGCTTGGCGTCGACGCGGTTGCCATGACCATGCGGTTTGGCGATTTCACAGCACTGGACAAAGTCGAGCTGAAAGTACGTCCCGGCTCGTTTCATGCGCTGCTCGGCGAAAACGGCGCCGGCAAGAGCACGCTGGTGAAATGCATCATGGGCTACTATCACCCGACCGAGGGCGATATCCTGGTCGGCGGGCGCGAACAGGCCATCGCCAATCCAAAGGATGCTCACGCGCTCGGCCTCGGCATGGTGTATCAGCATTTCACGCTGGTGCCGGCGATGACGGTAGCCGAAAACCTGGTACTGGCGCGCGATGATGTTCCGGCTGTCGTCGACTGGGCCAGGGAAAAGAAGGAACTGGAGATTTTTCTGGCGCGCATGCCGTTCAAGGTGCCGCTCAACGCCAGAGTCTCCGATATTTCCGCCGGCGAACGCCAGAAATGCGAAATTCTCAAGCAGCTTTACCTCAAGCGGCGCTTTTTGATTCTTGACGAGCCGACATCGGTGCTGACGCCGGGCGAAGCCGACGAAGTGCTCGGCATGCTGCGCGACATGGTCGTCAATGGCGGCCTGACGATCTTGATGATCACACACAAATTCCGCGAGGTGATGGCTTTCGCCGACGAAGTGACCATCCTTCGCCGCGGCAAGCTGGCCGGTCACGGCCGCGTCGCGGATCTGACGCCAGACAGCATGGCTCGCATGATGATCGGCGCGGAAGAATTGACCATTCAGCCGGCCCGCGTCGGAGAAGTCGGCGAGGCACGGCTGGAATTGAGTAAACTCAACGCGCTCGACGATGCAGGTGCGGTCGCAGTCCTTGACGTTTCGCTTGCTGTCCGTAGCGGAGAAATCGTCGGCATTGCAGGGGTCTCCGGCAACGGCCAGCGGCAGCTGGTCGAGGTGCTTGCCGGTCAGCGCGAGGCCGAGAGCGGCGAGATCCGCGTGGCCGGCGATATCTATCACGCCAGCCGCGAGGAAATGCGCCGGCACAAGATGTCGCTGCTGCCGGAAGAGCCGCTGAAGAACGCCTGCGTCGGCGGCATGAGCGTCGCCGACAATATCGCGTTCCGCGAATTCGACCGCGCCCCGTTTGCGAGCGGCGGCTGGTGGCTCAACCGCGCGGCCTTCCGCGATGACGCCGACAAGAAGATCGCGCAATACAAGATCAAGACCCGCACGCCCGATACGCCGATCTCGGCACTGTCCGGCGGCAATGTGCAGCGCGCGGTGCTGGCGCGCGAACTCGGGGGCGATGTGGAAGTGCTGATCGCCGCCAATCCCTGCTTCGGTCTTGATTTCGCCGCGGTGGCGCAGATCCACGCCGAGATCATGGCCGCGCGAAACCGCGGCGCCGCGGTGCTGCTGGTGAGCGAGGACCTCGACGAATTGCTCGAACTGTCGGATCGGCTGGTTGTGATGTTTCACGGCCAGTTCGTCTATGAAGCGCGCGCCAGCGAAGCCAACCTCACGGAAATCGGGCGGCACATGGCGGGCCACTGACCCGCTCACTTGCTTGTCGGGTCTATCGTCTGCATGATGGAGCGGGCGACCGGGCCGGGGTGGACAGCAATTCGAAATGAGTACGTCCGAACTCGATGAACATTTTCTGCGCCGCTCGTTCGCGGTCGCCCGCCGCGCCGTGAGGAATGGCAATCATCCCTTTGGCGCCATTCTCGTCGATCAGAATCACAACGTGCTGATCGAGGCCGAGAACAGCTATATGCCGGCGCATGACGGGACGGCTCACGCTGAACGCCTGCTGGCAACGCAGGCCTGTACGACGCTCAGTCCGGATATCCTCAGGAATGCCACCCTTTACTCGTCGGCCGAGCCGTGCGCGATGTGCGCGGGCGCCATCTACTGGGCCGGCATCGGCCGCCTTGTTTACGGGTTAAGCGAACATCGATTGCGTGCCGTCACCGGCAATCATCCCGAGAATCCGACGCTCGACCTGCCCTGCCGCGAGGTGTTCAAGAGCGGACAGCGTTTGGTGGAGGTGATCGGCCCACTGCTTGAGGACGAGGCGGAAGCGCTGCACGCCGGCGTCTGGACGAAATAGCCATCTATAGCGTTTTCGAGCGAAGCATGCCCTCGGACTTGATCCGGGGGTGGATATCGGTTCGCGTAAAGAAAACGCGTCAAAACAAAAATCGAGCGTTGGTTCTGATTCAATCAGAACCAACGCTCGAGATTTCAGGTTACCGAAACGGAAATGGCGCCGCGGGGTTCATCGCGGCGCCATCGTCTTCAGCTGGAGATGATCAGACGGTTAGAACTTCACAGTGATACCGGAGTACACAGTGGACTCGGTGCAGGAGTGGTTGCTCACGCCGGGCGTAACGTTGCATACCGTGCTGGTGTTGTGGTCGATGCCGAACTTGTTCTGCCAATAGCGATAGGCCACCCAGAGATCGACGAAGTGCGTGTACTTCGGACCCAACACCGCCTTACTGGCATCGAAGGTCAGACGGATCGGTTCGGAGTTGAACTCAACCGCGGTCTTAGTGCCAGGAAGCGGATTGTTCTCGGATCCCTTCTCGCCGTACCAGGCGGCGCGGCCGCTGATCGACCAGAACTGCATGTTTTCAGGGAGGAAGCCTAGATCCATGTAGTAGTTGGTCTCGATGGCCCAAGTCGGCTTGAAGCTTCTCTCGCCGTCGACGAGACAACTTACGCCCGGCACCGGGCCGGAAAAGCCATTGCCGCATTGGGTGAAGGCGTTGCGATTATAGAACTCGTAGTACATCAACGGCGCGACGTTGAAGTAGCCCTTGTAGGGCAGGTCGAACGCAAACTGCAGACCGGCTACGACGTCACGCTTGTCGGGCGCCAGATAGGTGTTTTCGGTGTTGGCGTCCATGCCAACCTCGAACGAGATGTTGTGCAGCGGCCCCATGGTAAAGGCCTTGGTGTTGAAGATTTCATTCCAGCCGAAGGTCGAGCGGAACAGGCCGTAGATTTCAGTGGCGCCGCCACAACTGGCGGGATGGTCGGTGAAGCCCGCGAAGGGATCGGTGATTACACCCGCGTTCGTGCAGGGGCTGGCCGGGTCGTTATGATCCGACTTGAACATCGAAATGGTGAAGAAGTTGGTGCCATAGGCCCATGCGTCGAAATGGGTGAACGAATAGACCTGCTTCGCTGTCGTGCCGTCGATGCTGCCGTTCGGACGGACAGAGAACATGCCTGGGTCAGTACCTTTGGGCATCCATGAGAACGTCACCCGGTCATCGATCACCAGGAAGAACGGAAGGTCGGCCGGTTTCGGGGCCTTGACCGCTAGATCCGCGGCTCTGGCAAGGCCGGTTGATGCGAGCGTGGCAAGTGACAGCGCTGCTGCCGCAAATGCTTTAATCCGGTAGGACATTCCGAATACCCCCAATGTGACGATCGAATGATCAAGGCGCTGATGTCACACTTGCGCCGTTCGTTGGACGCGAGAAGCCTCAAGTTTCCCCATCGCTTGCCGTAAGTTTCATCAAAAATGGCCAGTGCGCAGGGAGTTGCATGCAACTTGACGCGGGCCCGCCCACCGGCCAATGCAAGCATAAAGCGAAGTTTTCGGTTCGGTTGTGCCTGTTTCCATTGGCTTTTCGAGGCGATCTGCGGCGGCGCAGGTGGGCGGGCCGGGCCCGCAAATTGAGATTGCAGCGTCTTCCCACGATCGGACGATCCTGCTCACATTCGCGGCATACCTGACTTGGCAGTTCCGATTTCTCTCGACCGTCACAGTTTTGCAACAGACGATTCCGGTCTTCGCCGGAAAGGCAACATCGACCCACTGCGGACGTGACCAATGGGAGAAAGGCCGAAGGGAAGCGGCAGGCCGCCGCCCTGCCGAAGAGTTGGGCAAGGAGTTGGGCAAGCGCTGGCGCTTTTTCACTACTTACACGGAAGTCCAAACTGGCCCAGTATTGAGGCACCAATCCCTAGCGCGCGTGGCAACGAATGTTAGATCCGACGCCTACCGGGCAGCGTCTCGGCGAAACGCCGTTGCTTCAGACGGTTGGGCTGACCAAGCGCTATGGCAATTTTCTCGCCAATGAGTCGATCGATATCGACATCTGGCCACGACAAATCCATGCGCTGCTCGGCGAGAACGGCGCGGGGAAATCGACGCTCGTCAAAACCATCTACGGATTGATACAGCCGAGCGATGGTGAGATGCGCTGGCAGGGGGAGAAAATGATGCTCTCCGGACCATCGGAAGCCCGCGCGCGCGGCATCGGCATGGTGTTCCAGCATTTCTCGCTGTTCGACAATCTCACCGTCGCCGAGAACGTCGCACTGGGTCTCGACGGCAAGGAAAAGTTCAAGGACATGTCCGCGCGCCTCGAGGAGGTGTCCAATGTTTATGGGCTTCCGCTCGATCCCAAACGCGAGGTGTGGCAGCTGTCGGTAGGTGAGCGTCAGCGCATCGAAATCGTTCGGGCGCTGATGCAAAATCCCAAATTCCTGATCCTGGACGAGCCAACCGCGGTACTGACCCCGCAGGAAGCCGATCAGCTGTTCGTCGTGCTGGATCGCCTGAAGTCCGAGGGCCGCGCAGTCCTCTACATCAGTCACAAACTGGAAGAGGTGAAGCGGCTCTGCGACACGGCGACGATCCTGCGCGGCGGCAAGAAGATCTCAACCTGCAACCCGCAACTCGAAACCGCCGCATCGCTCGCCCGCATGATGGTCGGCGCCGATATCAAGGAAGTTAAAGCCGCCGCCGGGCGGCGGACCACGGTGCCGCGCCTTGTGGTCAACGATCTCAGCCTCGAGCCCGACGATCCTCACGGCGTCAGGCTCGAACACATCTCGCTTGAGTTGAAGGGTGGTGAAATCCTGGGCATCGCCGGCGTCGCCGGCAACGGCCAGGATGAGCTTTTCGCAGCCCTTTCGGGAGAGCGGTTGGCCCCTGACCCCGGCACAGTGGTGATCGACGGCCATGCCGCAGGACATCTTTCCATCACGGAGCGCCGCAGGCTTGGCGCAGCTTTTGTGCCCGAAGAGCGTCTGGGTCACGGCACCGCGCCGCGCATGAAACTTTCCGAAAATGCCCTGCTGACCGGCCACGCCGCCAGCGGCATGGTCAAGCATGGGTTCGTCAATACCGCCGCGACTTTATCGACAGTCGACCGCGCGACCGAGACGTTCGACGTGCGCAAGGCCAAGCGCGATCCCGAAGCGGCAAGCCTGTCGGGCGGCAATCTGCAAAAATTCATCGTCGGCCGCGAAATACTTCGCAACCCGGCCGTCCTTGTCGTCAGCCAGCCGACCTGGGGCGTGGACGCCGGTGCTGCCGCCGTCATTCGGCAGGCCCTGCTCGATCTCGCCGCAGGCGGCGCCGCCGTGCTGGTGACGAGCCAGGACCTGGATGAGCTCGCGGAAATCACCGATCGGATCGCCGTGATGTTCCACGGCCACCTCTCGGAGCCGCTGGCGACCGCGGATGCCAACCGCGAGAAGCTCGGCCTGCTGATGGGCGGAAGCAGTCTGGAGCAGAAGGACACTATCCATGCAGTTGGTGCTTGAGAAGCGGGCCGAGCGATCGAACACAATCGCGCTGGTTTCGCCGCTGATCGCAATCGCCCTGACAATTGTGACCATGAGCATCCTGTTTGCGATCCTCGGAAAAAATCCGATCTCCGCGCTTGGCGTCTATTTCATCGATCCCTTGACCGACAGTTATTCGCTGCAGGAGATCGCGGTGAAGGCGACACCGCTGGTGATGATCGCCATCGGCTTGTCGCTCTGCTATCTCGCCAATGTCTGGAATATCGGCGCCGAAGGCCAGTTCCTGATCGGCGCCGTCGCCGGGAGCTGGCTCGCCGTCAAAACGCAAGGCACTGACGCCGGACCTTGGGTGATGCCGGCGATGTTGCTGCTCGGCGCGGCGGCGGGCGCGCTCTATGCCCTGATACCGGCGATCTGCAAGGTCAGATTTGGTGCCAGCGAAATTCTCACCAGCCTGATGCTGGTATATGTGGCCGACCTTTTTCTTGATTATCTGGTACGCGGTCCGTGGCGCGATCCGGGCGGGTTCAATTTCCCGACCACCGCGGAGTTCGATCCGGTCGCAACCGTGCCGGTTCTGATCGAAGGCGGCCGGCTGCATCTTGGCGCTATCATCGCACTCCTTGTTGTCGCGGCCGCGACGGTGTTGCTTGGCCGAACCATCAAGGGTTTCGAAATCCGGGTCGTGGGAGCCGCGCCGCGCGCTGCGCGCTTCGGCGGTNNNNCCTCCTGACCTTCGCCATTTCCGGCGCGCTGGCCGGACTTGCAGGAATCATCGAGGTTGCCGGACCGGTTGGACACCTTCAGCCGGGCATTTCACCCGGTTATGGCTTCACCGCGATCATCGTGGCGTTTCTCGGGCGCCTGAACCCAATTGGAATATTAATTGCAGGCCTTTTCCTCGCACTCACCTTCATTGGCGGCGAGCAGGCCCAGATCGCAATGAAAATCCCGTTGGACGTCACCAAGGTGTTTCAGGGCATTCTGCTGTTCTACGTGCTCGCCTGCGACAGCCTCATTCTCTACCGCTTCCGGCTGATTTTTCCGTCGCGAAAGGTGTCCAGTGGGGTTGCTTGAAGCAATCATTCTTTCGGTGCTCGCGGCATCGACGCCGCTATTGATCGCTGCCACCGGCGAGCTTGTCACCGAGCGCGCCGGTGTCCTCAATCTTGGCGTCGAGGGCATGATGATCGTAGGCGCGGCGTGTGGATTTGGAGGCGCCTGGCTCACCGGCTCAACCACTATCGGGGCGCTGTGCGGAATCATTGCGGGCACACTGCTGTCGCTGATTTTCGCGATGATGACGCTGGGCCTTGCGGTCAACCAGGTCGCCACCGGTCTTGCGCTTACGATCCTTGGCATCGGACTATCCGGCCTGATCGGCGCCGGCTTCGTCGGCGAAAGAATAACGCCGGCTCCGCATCTTTACATCCCGGGCCTTACCGATATTCCGCTGGTGGGGCGCATCCTGTTCGGCGAGGACGCGTTCGTCTATTTCTCGCTGGCGCTGGTCATCGGCGTCTGGCTGTTCCTCTACCGGACCCGGACCGGATTGGTGTTGCGGGCCGTCGGTGACAATCACATTTCAGCCCACGCGCTGGGATATCCGGCGCTCCGGATAAGAATGTTCGCAGTGATGTTCGGCGGCGCATGCGCAGGGCTCGCCGGAGCCTATCTGCCGCTGGCCTACACGCCGTTCTTCATCCCGGGCATGACCGCCGGCCGCGGATGGATCGCGCTCGCGCTCGTCGTGTTCTCGTCATGGCGGCCGGCCCGTCTCGTGGTCGGCGCGTATCTGTTCGGCGCCGTGACGATCCTTCAATTACATGCGCAGGGCGCCGGCCTCGGCATTCCCTCGCAATTCATGTCGGCATTGCCGTATCTCGCAACCGTCATTGTTCTCGTCCTGATTTCACGCGCAAGGACCGGCGGCTCGACCGCGCCTGCGGCCTTGGGAACGGTGTTCGTGCCCGATCGATAAATACCCGAAGCGGGCGCGATGGGGCGCGTGCGCAGCGGGATAGACAGTCCACCCCTTGTAACCGGAGAGACCCATGAGAAAGATTCTCATTGCGGCGACGGCAGTGATGCTCACTGCCGCAGCAAGCATGTTCGGCGCTTCCGCCGCCGACAAGCTCAAAGTCGGATTTATCTATCTTGGCCCGATCGGCGATCTCGGCTGGACCTATCAGCATGAACTTGCGCGCCAGGCCCTGGTCAAGGAGTTCGGCGACAAGATCGAAACAACGTTCCTGGAGAACGTCAGCGAGGGTCCGGATTCCGAACGTTCGATCGAGCAACTCGTTCGCGCCGGCAACAAGCTGATCTTCACCACGTCATTCGGCTACATGGAACCGACGCTGAAGGTGGCCAAGAAATATCCCAACGTGCATTTCGAGCACGCCACCGGCTACAAGCGCGACAAGAACATGTCGACCTATTCCGGCCGGTTCTATGAAGGCCGCTACATTCAGGGCATCATCGCGGCCAAGATGTCGAAAGCCGGTGTGCTCGGCTATATCGGCTCGTTCCCGATCCCGGAAGTCATCTCGGGCATCAACGCCACGGTCCTCGGCGCGCAGACGATCAACCCCAACATCAAGGTCAAGATCATCTGGGCGAACTCGTGGTTCGATCCCGGCAAGGAGGCCGATGCGGCGAAGGCGCTGCTCGATCAAGGCGCCGACGTGATCATGCAGCACACCGACAGCCCGGCGGCGATGCAGATCGCATCCGAGCGCGGCAAGCTGGCGTTCGGCCAGGATTCCGAAATGATCAAGTTCGGACCGAAGGCGCAACTCACATCGATCATGGATAACTGGGCGCCCTACTACATCGAGCGCGTCAAAGCGGAACTCGATGGCAAGTGGGCTTCGGAAGATACCTGGGGCGGCCTGAAATCGAAAATGGTGGTGATGGCGCCCTACACCAACATGCCTGACGACGTGAAGAAACTGGCGATGGATACCGAAGCCGCCATTACCGAAGGCAAATTGTTTCCGTTCAAATGTCCTGTTGTGGGCCAGGACGGCAAGGAAGTTGAGTGCAAGGGCGGTGATCATCTGGCCGATGGCCAGGTGCTCGGCATGAACTTCTACGTCAAGGGCGTCGACGACAAGATTCCCGGCAAGTAAGGCCGGGCGCTCCCGAGACTACCGGGTTCGGGCGGCAACGCCCGGACCCTTTTTCATGCTTGGTCATGTTTGGTTGCGTCGGCTACGTTGGTCCATTGTCGCTCCGAACGACATACTCCGACTTCATCCCCTCTGCATCGCCCGCGCGGCGGCGCTGTGGCGCCGGATCAGGTCGGGCATATCGAGGCCGGGAATTGCGCCATCGGACACCACCCAGTGTCCTCCGACCATCACCCTGTCGGCGCGATGCGCGCCGCACAGAACCAGCGCCGCGAGCGGATCGCCGTGGCCTGAGAAACGCAATTCGTCGAGCCTGAACAATGCAAGGTCGGCGGCTTTTCCAACGGCGATCTCGCCGAGTTCGGGGCGGCCGACGCAGGCCGCCGATCCCTTGGTGGCCCAGCGAAGGGCGTCCTTGTGGCTGACGCGGCCGACGCCGTAACGCGCTCGCTGCAGCAGGAACGCAGCCCGCACCTCCTGCATCAAATTGGACGCATCGTTCGACGCCGAGCCATCGACGCCCAGGCCGATCGCAACGCCCGCCTCTTCCATATCGCAGACCGGACAGCAACCGGACGCCAGCAGCTGGTTGCTGCAGGCGCAATGGCTGATGGTGGTCTTTGCCTTACCGAGACGCGTCATCTCCTCGGGCGTGAAATGAATGCCATGGGCCAGCCACGTTCGCGCATTGAGCCAGCCGCACTGCTCGAGATAATCGAGCGGCCGGCAGCCATGCATCTGCTCGCAGAATTTGTTCTCGTCCTCAGTCTCCGCCAGATGGGTATGCAGGCGGACATCAAGCCTGTCGGCGAGCGCTGCCGTGGCACTCATCAGCGACGTCGTGACTGAAAACGGCGAGCACGGCGCCAGCGCGATCTGTACCATGGCGTCCTCGCCACGCTGGTGGTGCTTGGCCACCACGCGTTCGCTGTCGGCGAGGATGGTATCCTCGTCCTGCACCACGCTATCCGGCGGAAGCCCGCCGTCGCGCTGCGAGCGGTTCATGGAACCGCGCGTCAGCAGCACGCGGATGCCGAGCCGCCGGGCGACGGCCACTTCGATATCGACGGCGGCCTCCAGCCCGGTGGGAAAAACGTAGTGATGATCGGTCGTGGTGGTGCAGCCCGACAGCAGCAGTTCCGACATCGCCACGGTGACGCCGAGATCGAGCGCTTCCGGTGTGAGCCGCGCCCACACCGGATAGAGCGCCTGCAGCCACGGGAACAATTCGCGGTCCAGCGCCGCCGGCAGGGCCCGCGTCAGCGTCTGGTAGAAGTGATGATGGGTGTTGATCAGCCCGGGCAGCACCACGTGGTCGCCCGCCTCAAAGAACGCCGCTGGCGTCTTCGGCTGGCCGCCTCTGGCGACCAGTTCGACAATTCTGCCATTCCGGACGACGATGCCGCGTTCCGCTCCATCGGCGAGAATAGCCAAGGGATCCTTGATCCAGATCGCGTGCGTTTGGTCCATGGCGTGCGGCTGCTCCGAAAGATTAAGATGCGCGAAAAGCGTTGCCACACCTGCCCTTGCAATTCAAAGACCAACCCAATCTTTAAGGGTAGTTGGCGTCGGTTTTGCAAGACTTGAACAGGGAGAAGCATCTCGTTGAAAGCTCTGGCATATCCATGGATTTGAACACCATCACTGAAGTGGCCCACCCGCAAACCCGGGCGCAATTGCCCGTTTGGACGGCAGGCGATGCTTGGCTGGCGGGCGGAACCTGGCTGTTCTCGGAACCGCAGGTCCACCTGACGCGCTTGATTGATCTCACCGATTTCAAATGGCCGGCGCTGGCAATCGGCGACACAGGATTGACGATCGCCGCGACCTCCACGGTCGCGCAGCTTGATGCGCTGGCCTGTCCGCCCGAATGGATCGCCGCCCCCCTGATCGACCAATGCTGCCGCGCGTTTCTGGCGTCCTTCAAGATCTGGAAAACCGCGACCGTCGGCGGCAATCTCTGCATGTCGTTGCCGGCCGGACCGATGATCGCGCTGACGGCCGCGCTCGATGGCATCTGCACAATCTGGAAGGCCGATGGCAGCGAGCAGCGCGTCAGCGTCGCCGACTTTGTCACCGGCAACCAGCGCAACGTGCTGGCGCCGGGCGACCTGTTACGGCAGATCGATATTCCCCTCGCGGCGCTGAAGCGGCGCTCCGCGTTTCGCCAGATTTCGCTGACCCCGGTCGGCCGGTCGGCGGCGCTGTTGATCGGCAGCATCGGCGGCGATGGCGCCTTGACACTGACGGTGACGGCGTCGACCGTACGACCCGTTCGATTGTCCTTTGCCGAGATCCCGCAACCGAACGAACTGCACGAAGCGATTCAGCTTGGCATCCCCGACGCGCTCTACCACAACGATGTCCACGGCAAGCCGGCGTGGCGCAAGCACATGACGTTGCGTCTGGCGCAAGAAATTCGCGGCGAATTGCAGGGCGCCGCGTTGCCATGAGCTATCAGATCAACGGCAAGGCGTTTTCGGAAAGGCCGCAGGCCGGGCAATGCCTGCGAACCTTTTTGCGCGAACTCGGGCATTTCGGCGTCAAGAAAGGGTGCGACGCCGGCGACTGTGGCGCCTGCACGGTACTGATCGATGGCGAGCCAGTGCATAGCTGCATCATCCCGGCCTTCCGCGCCGAGGGCCATGCCGTCACCACCATCGAAGGCCTCGCGGGCGATGGTGGCACCCACCCCATGCAGCAGGCGTTTCTCGATGCGCAGGCATTTCAATGTGGGTTCTGTACCTCGGGCATGATCCTGACCTGCGCATCCCTGAACCAGGCGCAGCGGCAAGACCTCGGCGCGGCGCTGAGAGGCAATTTGTGCCGCTGCACCGGCTATCGCGCGATCGAAGACGCACTTAACGGCAAGAACAATATCGAAGACGCCGCCGCGGGCACCGCATTTGGCCGCAGCCTGCCGGCCCCCGCCGGACCGCAGGTGGTGCGGGGCGCGGCGCGCTACACTTTCGACACATCGATCGAAGGGTTGCTGCACATCAAGATGCTGCGCTCTCCGCATCCGCATGCGAAAATCATCTCGATCGACAAGACCGCGGCACTGGCCGTTCCCGGCGTGCACATGGTGCTGACCTTCGAAGACGCGCCGGATTGCCTGTTTTCCACTGCGCGGCACGAGAGGGCCTGGATGGACCCGGACGATACCCGGGTATTGGACAACGTCGTGCGCTTTATCGGCCAGAAGGTCGCCGCCGTGGTCGCGGAAACTGAAGCCGCCGCGGAAGAAGGCTGCCGCCGTCTCAAGGTCGACTACGACATTCTGCCTGATGTGATCGACCCGGCGCAGGCGATTGCACCGGGTGCGCCCCCGATCCACCCCGACAAGACGCCGGAACATCGCGTCGCCAACGCGCAATGCAACATCGTGGCGGAAACCCACGGCGAGTTCGGCAATGTTGCGAGCGCGTTTGCGCAGGCTGCGGTCACCTATGAGGGAACGTTCACGACCCAGCGTGTCCAGCACGCCGCTCTGGAAACCCATGGCGGCCTCGCCTGGGTCGATCCGGCCGGCATTCTGAACGTCCGTTCCAGCACGCAAGTGCCGTTCCTGACCCGACGCGCGCTGGCGGAGATTTTTAATCTCGCGCCGGACAAGGTCCGAGTGTTTTGCGAACGCGTCGGCGGCGGCTTCGGCGGCAAGCAGGAAATGTTCGTCGAGGATATTTTGGCGCTTGCCGCCATCAAGACCGGGCGTCCGGTCAAGCTTGAATTTACCCGCGAAGAGCAGTTCATCTCGACCTCGACGCGGCATCCGATGCGCATCGCCGTGAAGGCAGGCGCCGACAAGGACGGAAGATTGACGGCATTGCAGCTCGACGTGCTCTCGAACACCGGCGCCTATGGCAATCATGCCGCGCCGGTGCTGTTTCATGCCTGCGGCGAGTCGCTCGGCGTCTATAATTGCGCCAACAAGAAGGTCGATGCCGTCGTCGCCTATACCAACACCGTGCCATCGGGCGCCTTCCGGGGTTATGGCTTGCCGCAAACATTGTTCGCGGTGGAGGCGGCGATCGACGAACTCGCCAAGGGCCTCGGCATCAATCCCTATGAATTTCGCCGCCGCAACATCGTAAAGCCGGGCGATCCGATGCTGTCGCCTCCCGGCTCCGGGCATAACGACGTGCTCTATGGCAGCTACGGGCTCGATCAATGCCTCGATCTGGTCGAGCGCGCGATGCAGGCCGAGCTGCCGAAGATTGCACTCTCCAACGACTGGCTGATCGGCGAAGGCTTCGCGCTGACCATGATCGATACCGTACCGCCGGACGGACATTTCGCCGATGCCAGCATTTCGCTGCGCGACGACGGCGGGTTCGAACTGACCGTGGGAACGGCGGAGTTCGGCAACGGCACCTCTACGGTGCATCGCCAGATCGCCGCGACTGCGCTCGCGACCACGGTCGATCAAATCCGCCTGCTGCAGTCCGATACCGCACATGGCGGCCACGACACCGGCGCCTATGGCAGCGCCGGCACCTTTGTCGCCGGACGGGCGACGCAGGCCGCGGCGGAAAATCTGGCCGACGATCTCAGGGTCTTTGCTTCTACCGCGACAAAAACCAATCCCGATACGTGCGTGCTGGAAAACGATTCCGCGGTCTGCGGCAGGCAACGGCTGTCGTTTGCGCAGCTCGCGGAAGCCGCACGCGCGCAGGGACACGCTCTCAGCGCGACCGGCTCCTCGGCAGGCACGCCGCGGTCGGTTGCGTTCAACGTCCAGGGCTTTCGCGTCGCCGTGAACAAGTTCACCGGCGAAATCAAAATCCTCAAAAGCGTGCACGCCGCGGATGCCGGCCGGATCGTCAATCCGATGCAGTGCCGCGGACAAATCGAGGGCGGGGTCGCGCAGTCGCTCGGCGCCACGCTGTACGAGGAGATGGTGATCGACGAGCGCGGCCGCGTGGTCAATCCGAAATTCCGCGACTATCATTTGCCGTCGTTCGCCGATATTCCGCGCACCGAAGTCTTTTTCGCGGATACCACCGATAGCGTGGGGCCGATGGGCGCGAAATCGATGAGCGAAAGTCCCTACAATCCGGTGGCCGCCGCGCTCGGCAATGCACTTGCAGATGCCACCGGCATCCGCTTCACGGCGGTGCCGTTCAAGCCCGACCGGCTATGGCCGATGCTGCATGAGAAGTTTGGCTAAGGCTTCCGTGCCCCGGACGCAGCGCAGCGCGCAAGCGGTGCGCTGCTGAGCCGGGGCCCATCGAATTGAGCGTGCATGTGGGTCCCGGCTCTGCGGAGCAGCGTGAAGGACGCTGCACCGCGTCCGGGGCACGGCAGGTCACCCCCGGCCCACCGTGCATTCGATCTGGCCGTGTGGCTCATCGGTCGGCAGGAAAACGTCGTTGTTGTTATCCAGCCCGAACGCCGACAGGTTCATCAGGATGAAATGCATGTTCGGGCATGCCATGCTGATCTCGGAAATCTCCGGTACCGCCGCGAGCGCCGCCTCGCCCATCCGGTACAGACTGTCCTGCACACTCGAACTGTAGGTGGTGCCGAACACCTCCAGCAGCGTTGCTAGAATTTTCGCGTTCGTGGCCGGATAGCTCGCCGGTTTCGACGACCATTTCCACGACGCCACCATGCTGGTTGCGCACATCCGGTCGTGGGTCTCGGGGATCGTCGTGTAGGCGTCCTTGACGTAATTCTCCCAGCCCGACTGGGTCGACTTCATGAAGGTAAAACCGTCGATACCGGAAGCGAGCGTCGATCCCTGGCGAGTTGCGGTCACCTCGACAAACGGCTTGCCGTTGCTGTCGAGCACAAAACTATGCGGATGCGGCTTGCCGCCGAAACTCAAGCGGCTCCATTTTGTCTCGTGCGCGGTGATGGCGACCGAAGTCACCTGCGGATAAGAGTCGAGATATTTCCTGGCCAGCACCTGACAGAATTCTTCCGCGCACAACCCGGTATTTTCGCGGGCGACGATATTGACCACATTCTTGATGGTGTCGGTCGACACCGACGTGGAATTGTCGGCGTGCGTATAGGCCCGCGCAAAGTCGCCCTCGATCATCGCCTTGACGTTGAGCTGGCTGACCTCATGCCTGTCACCGTCGCGGTGAATCCGCATGACGCGGACCCGGCCCTTTCCATATCGGTTCTTGATGAGCGGCATTTGAGAGCCTCCAGTTCAGCCGGTAAATTCGCAATGGTCTCGTTTCACCCCGGTTCGGCCAATAATGAGCAACGATCGTGCCACCGGGCAAGCTCTGTTGGGGAGCGAGGCCGCTTCGGCGCGGGCCTGGGATGAGGACTAACTCCCCCGATAAGTCGCATAACTCCACGGCGTGACCAAAAGCGGCACGTGGAGATGGCCTTCGGGATCGCTCACTGAAAACCGCAACGGAATGGAATCCAGAAATGGCGGGTCCGATACCGCTACTTGGCGTCCGGCAAAGTAGTCTCCGACGCCAAAGGTCAGTTCGTAACGGCCGATCGGCACCGGCCTGCCGCTAATCAACGGCTGATCGGTCCGGCCATCGGTGTTGGTGACAGCACGCGTTACGACGCGGCTTGCGCCCAGTTCGGACAGCTCAACCAGTTCCACCGCTATCCCCGCCGCTGGTCTGCCGCTGTGGGTATCGAGCACATGGGTCGACAGACGGCCGTGGACGGAAAGCCGATCGTCCGACCCCACGAGCTGATCGACGCGCAACGCCGCTATCCGGCAGATTTCCTCGATCGACTTCTGCGCCTCCGTCGTTGCATCGTTCGGCAGGCGACGTTCGAAATCGCGCAGGATGGAATCCCTGGTGTGGCGCCGGACGCAGACGATATATGGAAACCCAAACTTGGCGCGGTAGGCATTGTTGACGCGCTCGAACGCTTCATATTCGGCGTCCGACAACCGGTCGAGGCCGACGCTGTTCTGTTCGGCGCTGGATTCCGCGGTCAGCCCCGCCGCGCGCTGCGTCTTGTTGGCGAGATCCGGGTGCGCCTTGATCAAAGCCAGGCGAAGCTCCGGCGCCGCACGATCGACAGCCGCCTTCATGGCCTCAAACAACGGCTTCACGCCGGCGAACGGCCGCGCTGACGCGGCCTGCTCGGCGATCCACGGCGAATATTCGAAGACATTTGAAAGTGCGGCGACAAAATCGTCCTTGCTGCAGGCGTTCAAATCGGACAGCGTTTTTTGCGACATTCTTCCGCCCTACCCGAGGCTTGGCGCGTTTGCGGCAAGGTGCGCCAGATTGGCGTGCCAATGCTGCGCAATCTGCAGCCGGCTCGGTACCCAGACCCGTTCATGGCTGATGACGTAGTCGAGAAACCGCATCAGCGAGGCCGCGCGTCCCGGCCGTCCGACGACGCGGCAGTGCAGACCGACCGACATCATCTTCGGCGACGTCTCGCCTTCGGCATACAGCACATCAAAACTGTCCTTGAGATAGGTGAAGAACTGATCGCCGCCGCCGAAGCCCTGCGCGTTGACGAAGCGCATGTCGTTGGCATCGAGGCTGTAGGGAATAATCAGATGCGGCCCGGCCGGTCCCTTGATCCAGTACGGCAGATCGTCGGCATAGGAGTCGCAGGAATACATGAAGCCGCCAGCTTCCATCACCAGCTTTACCGTATTGATGGATGTCCGCCCGGTGTACCAGCCGAGCGGCCGCTGTCCGGTAACCTCGGTATGGACGCGGATCGCGTCCGCAATCTCAGCGCGCTCCTCCGCCTCCGACATATCCTTGTGCTCGACCCACTTCAGACCGTGACTGGCGATGTCCCAGCCTGCTTCCTTCATGGCGACGACAATTTCGGGATTTCGTTTTAGCGCCGTCGCGACACCGAATACCGTCGTCGGCAGCTTGCGCTCGGTGAACATCCGCCATAGCCGCCAGAAGCCTGCGCGCGAGCCATATTCGAACATCGACTCGATGTTGGCATGGCGCTGCCCCGGCCAGGGCTGTGCGCCGAGCACGTCAGAAAGAAATGCCTCCGACGCACCGTCGCCGTGCAGGATATTGTTTTCGCCGCCCTCTTCGAAATTCACCACGAACTGGACGGCGACGCGCGCATGGCCGGGCCAGCGCGGATTGGGCGGAGTGCGACCGTAGCCGTGGAGATCCCTTGGATATCCGGCTTCCGCCATTTACGCTTCCTCGAAGCGGACTTTCTGCGCGCCCTTCCACAGCACGGTCTTTCCCAGCGCAGGCAAATTCTCGAGATTTGAAGTCAGCGTGATGAAATGATTGCCGGCGAGCTGGCCCATCTTGCTGGCGAAATGGACGCCGCCATAGGCCAGCAGGATTTCGGTTTCGCTGATGCCGCCGGGATAAAGAATGATCTGGCCGGGCGCGGGATAGCTGGTGTGGTTCTCGTAAGAGACGCCGAAATCGAGATCGCCGAGCGGCATCCAGACACCCTCGCCGCTCCAGCGCACATGGATCGCCTGGCTCTCGAACGGCATCGCCTTACGAAAAGCCGCGCACGTCTTGGGCGCCAGTTGTTCCTCGAAACGGGCCTGGAATGTGAAGTCGCCGGCGTGGACAATGAGTTGGCTCATCGATCATTCTCATGATGCTTACGAAGGGGCTTTAACGACATCCATTGCAGCCGAAGATGCTGGAAGCAAGCAACATTCCAGCGGGTGGCCAAACTCGGCGGTCTTTTGCAACCTCGGCAAAAGGCCCAACAGCTCACCGCCTGCTGCCCAGCCTGTGCGTCTCTTCGGAAAAACCGTGCCTATTCGCCCGGTCTCTTTCTTTCATAAGACCACCCGAAAATCCCGCTTCGCTGCACTTCCGGTTCCGGGGCTGGCGCGCTGATTTCAGCCTGCGGAGGCGGTGCTGGCAAATTGTCGCACTTCATCGAATAAACCAGTTTGCCGTCTGCGGTCCGGCCAATCGGTGCACAGGGATCGGCGCCTGCGGTCGCGCTCTTGGGTAACAATTTCGTTTGCGCCCAGGCAGGCGACGAGATCAGGAGAATTACAAATACCAGCTTCTTCATCAGCTTCTCACAAGACATACGCCGCTCCCGCCCATTGAACCGGATTGGCCAAAAGAAGTCCATAAAGGTTATTTGGGTTCGAAAACGCGATTCAGCCTCTGCGCCTGCCGAATATTTAGTCCAAAAAATTTTTGACCAGGAAATTTGCTCGCCGTTTCGTGATTGGCGAGATCGTAAAAATCAACGTCGCCCATCGTTATCTGGAGGACGAGGCGCGGACATGCGAGACGGCTTTTTGCCTCGCAACTGAGCGTCTGCACAAGGGAGATTTTACGATGCGAAAGACAATTTTGACAATTCTCGGTTCGGCCTTGCTGGCTGCGTCGACGGTTCAGATCGCCGCGGCAGCCGAGCACCACAAGGCCCGCGAGGTTTACCGCGCACCGGCGCCAGTGAGCGAGGATTTCCGCAATTCCAACGCTTATGCTCCGCTATCACCGTGGGCGCAGCCGGGCTGGTCGCGCTACGAAAACGGCGCGATGTCAGCGCCCGCCGGTCACTGAAAACCGGGTCCAATGTGAGAGCCGGTCGCGCCGCGACCGGCTCTCTGCTTGCAGCGGCCCCATATCGCGCAACGTTGCATCGACATCATCGGCGCCGCCGCCGATCCGCCCCGGCGTCGCATCGAGGGATCACCTTCAATTCATTTACCAGCGGAGATTCGGCCGGCGAACAGTTCGGCGCGCGGCACAACCCGGAGTTTCATGACATGCGTTTGCCCATCATCCCTCCCGCACAGCTCAATGCCGAACAGAAGCCGCTCTATGATGATATGCGCGAAGGTATCGGCAGGAATTTTCAGGGCTTTGTCAACATTCGCGACGATGCAGCGTTGCTCGGCCCGTGGAATCCGTGGATCCACGAGCCGAAATTTGGCAAGCCGGTCTGGGAGCTGACCAAGGCGATGGTCGCGAACCCGTCGCTGCCGGCTGCGGTGCGAGAGGTCGCCATCCTCGTCACCGGCGCGCACTTTAAATCGGCTTATGAACTCTACGCGCATGTGATCGTCGCGGAGCACCGCGGCCTGTCCGATGAGAAGCTGGCGACGATTGTAGCGGGGCAGCGTCCGACCGATCTGACCCGGCCAGAGGCCGTCGCGTACGACTTCGCCTCGGCGCTGGTGAACGGAGGCGTTTTGCCTGAGCTGACCTACCGCGCCGCCGTCGAACAATTCGGTCAGCACGGCGCCGCGGAATTGTCGTACCTCGTCGGGCTGTACTGTCTTGTTTCGGTGACCTTGAACACGTTTGACGTCCCGGTCCCCGAATGAACGCGAGCGGCCGGCAATCCGCGCTTCGACCCTCGGAGGCGCCGCCGCTCAGCGGTTTGCTTCGGCCTCCTTTGAAAGATCGTTTAACAATTTATCCAGCGCCTGGTTTCCGGCATCGTAAGCCGCCCGATATGAGCGATAGCCAGCGCCGGAAACTTTGACGCCCATGGTCTGCCTTCGACGCTGGATCTCCCAACAAAAGGGATTTGCACCGTCACCGCGGCGGCTCACGACGACAAAATACGTTCTGTTTCGATTATCGGGATGCATACCTATTCGAACCGCCAACGCTGAGGCGTTTCGCTCCCGATCGGCGATCTCCATGAACTCTAGGCAACTGTCGATAACGATTCTGGTTGGCCGATGGGCGGCCGAATTGCGCCGGCCGCCCGCTCGGTATCAACTCGTCGGCTCCAATCACTTCATCGCGTCGTAGACCGCGAAGGTGTAGGCGCCTTCGGGCTTTTTGGTAATGACGGGATCTGATCCGCCCGACATCAGGGTGACAACCGTCCGGTCATAGTCCTTGACGTCCAGCTTGCCGTCGGCGGCGCCGAGCAGCTTGGCGATTTCGGTCATCATCCGCTTCTGGTCCTTTTCGGTTTTGGCGCCGGTCGAGTCGCCCGCCAGGATGATCTTCACGGCTTCGTCCGGATTCTTCTTGGCGTAGTCCCAACCCTTCATCGAGGCCTTGACGAATTTCGCCATCTTGGCCACGAACGCTGGATCCTTCAGATTCTTCTCCAGCACATAGAGACCGTCCTCGAGCGTGGCGACGCCCTCGTCCTCATATTTGAAGACCACCAGCTGGCTCGGTTTGTAGCCGCCATCGATCACCTGCCAATACTCGTTGTAGGTCATGGTCGAAACGCAATCGGCTTGCTTCTGCAAAATCGGGTCAACGTTGAAGCCCTGCTTGATGATCTTGATGCCGCCGGCGGAACCATCGGTCTTGTAACCAAGCTTCGACATCCAGGACAGGAACGGATACTCGTTGCCGCCATACCAGATCCCGATGGTCTTGCCCTTGAAGTCCGCGGGCTTCTTGATGCCGGTATCGGCGCGGCAGGTCAGTTCCAGTCCGGACTTCTTGAACGTCTGCGAGATGTTGACCAGCGGTACGCCTTTCTCGCGCGAAGCCAATGCCGACGGCATCCAGTCGACCACCACATCGGCACCACCGCCGGCGATCACCTGCGGAGGCGCTACGTCCGGACCACCCGGCTTGATCGTGACGTCGAGCCCGGCATCCTTGTAGAAGCCTTTCTCCTTGGCCACGAAGTAACCCGCGAACTGGGCCTGCGAGACCCATTTCAACTGAATGGTGACCGTGTCCGCCGCCTGCGCAGTCGCCAACGACAAACCCATCGTTACGCCTGCTGCGAGTGCCAGCTTGAGAACCCGCCGAGTCAGGTTCGATAGGATGGATGCCAAAAAGTGGTCGCGCGCTCGGCGAGCGCGACTAGTCCGTAAAAAGCCATTCCGGCGATGGCGGCGAGAGCGATTTCCGCCCACACCATATCGATCGCCATGCGTCCTGCTTCCGTCGAGATGCGAAAGCCGATTCCTTGCGTCGGCGTCCCGAAAAATTCGGCGACGATCGCGCCGATCAGCGCCAGCGTGGCGTTGATCTTCAACGCGTTGAAAATGAACGGCAGCGCCGCCGGCAGATAGAGTTTTGTCAGTGTCTGCCGATGATCGGCGCCGTAGGATCGCATCAGGTCGCGCTCCATATGACCGGATGCCGACAACCCGGCGAGCGTATTCACCAGCATCGGGAAGAACGTCACGAGCGCCACGACGGCGGCCTTCGACGGCCAGTCGAAGCCGAACCACATCACCATGATCGGCGCCACACCGACCAACGGCAGTGCCGAAAAGAAATTACCAAGCGGAAGCAGGCCGCGACCCAGAAAAGCGAATCGCTGCGCGACAATCGCGACCAGCAAGCCCGCCCCGCAGCCAATGACATATCCGATCAATACGCCGCGAACAAAAGTCTGGACGAAATCAGCACCTAGGGTTGGCAGCGACGATACGAACCGGACCGCCGCTGCGCTTGGAGAGGGCATCAGTACCGGTGGTACGCCGAAGCCTCGCACCAGCACTTCCCAGAGATAGAACACCACCGCGCCGAACAGCAACGGGATCGCAAGGTTGACGGCACGGCGCGATGCCTCGTCGCGCGGACGCATCGAGGCAAGCTGGATCACGCCAAGTGCCGCGCCGAGCCAGACCGCAAGCACCATCGCCCAAAAGCCCGCCGCCGCCGACCCGCTGATACCAGGATCGCGCAACAAGACAAGCGTTGTCGCGGCTGCGCATAGAACGCCCGCGAAGCCGGGCACGATCGCCCGCGTTTCCCCTGTCCAGGCGGCAACCGCAAACAGCAGCGCCGACGCAAGCGTCAATGCCAACACTATCGGCCGCGCCGGCAATGCAGCGACAGCCTCGCTTGAGAGCGGCAGGACCAGCACGCACAGCAC
>WNFL01370544.1_pt3 | contig 25254 bp, 42 predicted proteins | sample 5400361 | NCBI WGS metagenome assembly WNFL01 (sample SAMN13153351, study PRJNA577476) | soil metagenome | isolation source: 40 cm soil on Douglas fir-dominated hillslope | place: USA:California | collected 2013-09-17
CTCTATCCTACGCAACCCCACGCAGTCCCCCATGACATTCCCTCCCCCTGGCCCTCCCCCCGGTCCTCCCCCTGGCCCTCCATCCCCCAAACTTGGATTTGCATCAACGATGAACACGGCCGCCACACCACCTCATACGAAGCATGTGAAGCACGCCTCTGCACCGGCGGCAGTGTCCACGAAGAACGTGCTCACAAAAGAGGCAAGGAGAAAGGAAAAAAGGGAAAAGGACAAGGACAGGGACAGGGACAGGGACAGGGACAGGGATAGGGACAAGGACAAGGACAAGGGCGACAAGAAGGCAAGCTGGGTTGGAAGGCTCTTTGGTGGGAAATGACCACAACATTAATCCTCAAACGACTACAAGGTTACGTCCGTACAATGCACGCCACACACTCGTTATGCTCCTCGATTACTCCTTCTACTTGGTCTTCGCCGGTAGTCCCCCATATGATCGTGCCTCGCGCCTCTGGTCTTTAGTGAAGCGCTTTGGGGTCTTAACTCATATTTTTTTGTCCCGCTTACATCATACCTCACGTATGCCTGTTGTATGACAGTCTGTGACTACCCACCCTTATCTTGTGATTCCCTGGTTCTCATTAACTTTATCCTTTCTACGTTCCCCGCGTTTCTTGCTTTCTTGCACATGTAGCTCCTTCACTTGTCTTGTATACTCGTGAATAATATGCGCGTCGTACTGGCACGCTTGGAAACAATTAATGCCACTTGTCCTCCACCACTATGGCGATGCGGCGGAACCAGTACAGTAATCCCAATGTGATACAACAGCAAGCGACACCTGCTCCCTTAGACCTTTCTGTTGTCCTTGTGACGGCTGGATATGACCACGAGATTCGGTTTTGGGAGGCATGGAGTGGGATTTGTTCAAGGACGATCCCCCGCACTGGAGAGGCCGGTGTATGTACACCCCATCACTCATTCGCATCTTTATTGTGTGTAATAACATTCTGCGCGGTAGCAAGTAAACCGAATTGCCATTTCGCCTGAGTGAGGCCGACTCCGCCCTCTATATTCTCCTGAGATACTCAACTACTGTGCCCTCGTATAACAGTAAACGATTTATTGCCGCCGCACTGCACAAGAAAGTCGCGATCTACGATATAACTAGTTCTTCGAACAACCCGGTCTGTTCTCCCTGACCTGGCCGACCTGGATGAGAGACTAATACACCGGAATGGGAAGATCAATACATGCGAGGGGCATACGCAGAATGTAACCGCTATTGCATTCAATTCAGATGGCCGATGGTTCGTTACCGGAAGTGAGGATAGCACAATTCGGATCTGGGATGTGAGGTACGTCGGCCCTCCCACGTAGCAATAGATGGTACTGTACTAACGCATTGTATAGGAGCAGCCAGAGTCATCGGATATATAACAACGAGTGCCCGGGTATGTTGTTCATTTCTCAAAGTTAACTAGTGGACTTATTAAGTACGATGCTTCATAGTTAATGATGTATTAATACACCCAAATCAAGGAGAGCTGCTTTCTGCTGACCAGAACGGGGCAATCAAACAATGGGTGCTTGCGAGCAATGAATGCGATTTGGAACTAGTGGGCATTACCCTTTGTCTTTATGATAGAACCATAACTCATTTGAGCGATCTCAGGCACCTGTTGTGGACGTTCCCATGCGTTCGATTACGATGGCGCATGATGGTAGCTTCCTTGTCGCAGGAAACCACAAGGTTCGCAAGCAAAAGGTTTTGCGCCCAAGACCTCGCTCATGTGATTGCTACAGGGAGATTGCTTCGTATGGAGGATAACAGATCATCAGAACCCTCAAATGCGATACAAAGCCGTTCATAAATTCGGCGCGCATAAACAGTACTTGACGCGTTGCGTGCTCAGTCCTGATTCACAGTACGTCCTGTACATTGTGGGGCGATTGAAACGCGTCTGATCTGCCTTACAGACTGCTCGCGACCTGTTCCGCTGATACGACAATCAAAATCTGGACGATTGGCGAGGACTGGAAGGTGCGGAGGAAGACAGAGTTGGTTGGACATCAACGGTGGGTGTGGGATGCGGCTTTCAGTGCGGATTCGGCTTATTTGGTGTCTGGTGAGCGCCTGCTCTGTCACTGTCACTGACAATGGTTTCTGATCTGGCGCAGCTTCCTCTGACCATGTTGCGCGCCTGTGGGATTTGGAGACATCTGAAACTGTGCGGCAGTATAATGGACACCACAAGGCGGTTGTGTGCATTGCTCTCAATGACCGGAATCTTGATTACGTAGAATAAAGAGGGTACTCAATAGTAACTTAATTAGTGCGAGGTATTGTGTATCAGCAGTAAAGTTGCCATTCTTCCGTGTTCGTGTTCGACATTTTGTTGTTATGCTTTCACTTAAACCCGTCCATCCATAGCCTCAATAATGAACGTTACCACGCGGAGCAATCTAACACGCGACTTGAAGCATTTATTTCTTAGCATCAACTCTCGTCGACGAAAATTAGCCAAAAGGCAGTCACCGAAGTTGGTCGGAGAAATGTACGGCAAAGAAACAGAAACGAAGACAAAGGAACGAGTTATGAAGTGGAATATTGTTCCTGGAGACTTCGTACGGGCTCGGGGCGATCCAAGAACGGAGGTTGGGATGCACGAAGTCCGGGCGATCAACAAGTACGCCAATATGGTTTTCGTGAAGGGTCTTGGAGCAGTGGGTCCAATTCCCATGCTTAAAATCAATCACTAGAACAGCTGACACGTGAGTACTAAGAAACCAGGCGGTTTGGCGCGTTCCATACCCTACTCCACCTGCCAGCTTTGGATTGGTGACTATGACATTCCGCCGTCGGTGGATAATTCTGGAGGAGTTCAACCGTAAGTGGCATACATCACACGCCTTCACGTTGTGCTCATTCTCGTTGTTTTAGGGTGTTTGCCAAACGAATTGTATCGACGACACCGAAGTACAATCCTAGAAAGGCCATTTTTCAATGGAAGCGATACGCTGTCGCGACAATACCGCGCTTATGGCCACTCGGGGTTGATAAGAAGATATTGATACCTTGGCCGAAGCTTACGGAAAAAGTACCCATGCCAGTTGGTGAGTGACAACTTTATTTAGAGGATAACCGTCTCATGGCACGTCGATAGCCACTCCGTTGGATACCAAGCAGGCGGCAGCACAGAAGGCCACATTCTCGCCGTTTGTCCCGGGCGCAATCCCGGCACGGATGGAACACGAGTACATTTCAGCCATTTATTCTCCGATCGGTGTGGACACCTCCCAGTACCCAATTGAGAATTATGTGGTAGGGGAACTCATCAACATTCACTCACGGGCGAGGCGGCAGAAGAGATGGCAGGCCCGTCTTGCGGCGGTCAAGGAGTCGAAAGCCGATTTCATCCGCACCGAGTTGGACAATCTTCAAGGCAGACGCGTCCAAGATGCGAAGAAGGAAGGGGAAATGCGATGGAAACTCGCAGTGCGACGGTTCTTGATGAGGACTCGTCACAATCGCTGGGTGCGTCGCGGTGGACAGGCGAAACTGGAAATGCGGGGAGAACGTCGGGCCAAGAAAGAGAGGAGGAAACGGAATACTCTTCGTCATCTACAGCTCACACCTGCAGCAAACCAGTACATTCCTCCCTCCGCATGAGCTACTTCTGGAATAGAGTTAGACCCCTTTGACCCTTTTGACTTGTTCTGACTGACCTCTCCCACGTCCGCTATGCCAGGCCGTCTCGCGAACAAGGTAAAACTAAAAATACCCCGGGATAACCGTGGACTCATTGGATGTGTCCAGGTTGCTATCATAACTGGGGCCGGGTCGTATGTCCTGTTTGCTCCCGCAATGGTCCGCTCAGTCGATCTCTTGGTTCTTCAGCGGCATTGGCCTCGAGTCCTGTCTACTGTTTGCAGCAGAAGGTGCCAATGTCATCTTGGCCGACATCAACTTGGCTGCGGCAGAGCGGGCAGTTGGGATCATCGCATCACAATCGCCCGACGTAAAGGCGATTGCGATCAGGGTTGACGTTGGAAATGAAAGTGAAGTCAAGGCACTAGTCGAAAAGACTGTTGAGAGTTTTGGGAGGGTCGATGTGATGGTCAGTCTCCGAGCTTGCTGATCGGAAACGGTCACCCCATTGTGATTGTGATTGTGATTGTGATGTGACCGAACAGTTTAACAACGCCGGTATGTATCAGAATGAATGAATGGAAACTGTCGACCTTCTCCATGACCATGAGCTCACGGGCGCTCATTTGAAACGCCGCAGGTATCATGCATCCGAACGACGACAATGCAATCAACACAGAAGAGAAGATTTGGTGCGTGACTCTCTGCAGATCATGTGATGTCTCGGCTTCCCAAATCTCAGTTTACTTTCAGGGATTTGACGATGCAGGTTAACCTGAAGGGTGTATGGTGGGGTTGCAAATATGCAATCCAGGCCATGCAATCCAACCCAGCAGACCCCGCCAAGGGGCTCCATGCAGGTGGAAGCATCATCAATACGGCCAGTTTCGTTGCCCTCTTAGGTGCAGCCACTCCCCAGCTCGCCTGTAAGCGTGACAATTCAATGTTGTCGAGGTTCTCAATGTCGTCCAGATACAGCGTCTAAGGTACTGAATAAGTGCCAACTCTCGCTCTCGGTAATCACTTAAATAAACCGTCTTGTCAGGGCGCCGTGCTGGCGATGACTAGGGAATTGGCGATGGTCCATGCAAGAGAAGGCATCCGCCTGAACTCCCTTTGCCCGTAAGGAATTTCACCGTTGTCGAGAGTCCATTGATTGACACACTCTCGAGTGGTCCCCTCAAGACCAGTGAGTCTTAACGACCTGAGGGCCTGAAAGACTTCTGACGTCTCCGTGAGCGTTACTAATGGACTTTCTTGACACGGCCGAAAAGCGTGATCGTCGGATGATCCACGTTCCCATGGGTCGCTTTGGTGAAGCGGTTGAGCAGGCCAAGGCTGCCTTATTCCGTGCGTCGCCCGAACAAGGCGTTTCTTGTCATGTCAAAAAAAGAAATGCTGACAACCTGGTTACTTGCAGTCGCGAGCGACGAGAGTAGCTACATCACGGTGAGTTCTACCACCGTTGATCGCCATTCCCAATATTGAGTGAGGCGTGCGTAGGGCACAGACTTCAAGGTTGACGGAGGTGTGACGGCTTGCTATGTCACGGCGCTTGGCGACCCCAAGCTCTCACCACCTTCAAGCCTGGTTCCTCAATGATACCGGCAGCGAGTTTTCCTGTTTCACTTATGAATACACTTTTTTTGCAGCAGATACTGTGGTCTCGGCAGAGGGCCGAGCATGTGCCTCGAAGGGGATGCAAACTTCACGTCATCTGCCAGATGCCATTGTTCCCATGTCAATCTCGTTTTGGGACTGAAGGCAACTGAAATCTAAAAAATCGTCGCGCGTTGCGGTGCGGCTTCGTGAAGCGTGAAGCTTTAAAGCACGCGGGGGGCCGACCGTGCAGGTAAACCTAGGAGTCCCCGGTCCCTTCTCTCTCTCTCTCTCCACCCACTGTCACTCGTTAATTCCGTTCGCTCCTTTCACGATGGCGGCAGCAGCGGCAGTGTTGCTCCCGTTTGTCCTCACGACTATCGTTTCAGCGTCTAGTATTGGGGTTCGACTGATTTCCATCTTGTACTTGTATCGACTCCGTTCTCAATTCTCCACAGGGCTCTCTTTACCCCCGCTCTCACCATCCCCACCCACCCCACCACCCGGTTCGCGAAATCGACTCGCGAGCTTTGCCTGGATCATGGGCCCAAGTCGGGTGCTTCTCGTAAGAACAACGTCTGCCTAATTCCACACGTCATTAACACTACCCCCAGCGACACAGTCGGGCAACGCAGTCTCTCGTCCGCAACCTATACGAGTGGTACAGCAATGACCAACGAGGCATGTGTTGCCTTTTGTGATTCTAAAGGGTACGTTCTCTTTTTTGATTTTTGTTAGGTGCCTGGTTGACCTAATTTTGGTTGTGACAGGTTCGTCCGCGCGGGTACCGAATATTCAGCGGTAAGTGTCGCATACGTGTGCCCCTGCGGCGGAATGAAGACTCACGCATGTCTTTCCAATTCTAGGAATGCTGTATGATCAATTTACTCTCAAGCCGGGAATCTTACCACTCACGAACTTGCTATTGCAGATTGTGGCAACACCCTCCTGAGTACCTCAACGGCGTTGCCCATGAGCAGTTGCAATATGAAATGCTCAGGAGACCAAACCGAGACCTGCGGAGGCCCCAATGCACTTTTGGTTTTCTCTTCTGGTGCCGCCCCTCCGGCTCCGGCCGGTCCAACCGTCCTACAAACATATGGCGTCTGGCAATCTCTAGGCTGCTACACTGACACAGTAGCCGCTCGAACGCTCTTAACTGGGATGGCTGTCCAAGGAGGCTCAGTCACCCCTCAGCGTTGCATAGACGCTTGTGCTGTCAAGCCTTACAAGTATGCAGGTGTAGAATATGCAGAAGTGAGTCTCATGCTTTTATATCTCGATCTCCACCCACTAATCTATGTGCCAAACAGCAATGCTGTAAATCCGTTTCACCCTCGAGCTTGTCGCACCCCCTACTTACACAGGCATTTTCACAGTCTGTGGGGATGTCCTCTCTAACGGGGGCGCTCCTGCCGATGCCAGTGGCTGTAATATGGCATGTGCTGGCGACAACACCCTCCTTTGTGGCGGCCCCAATCGAGTGGGTTCATTTGGAGATGGATTCATGCGTACCATACTGAGGCTTTGCAGCTAAATCTCTACTCCCCTACTCCATCAGGACCTGCAGTGGTCCCCTCATACGGGAATTGGGTGTCTCTGGGTTGCTGGACGTGAGTGGCTTGTGCCCCTTGCCTGGGCGATATATGCTCATCCAACGCAGTGATTCTGTAGCTCAACGCACATTGACCACCGGTGCGGGTATACCAGGTACCGTTCCAGCGTGCCTCGATGCCTGCAAAAACGGTGGTTTCAAATTCGGTGGTGTTGAATACGGAGGGTGAGCCCCGCGTCAACGAATAATTTGTGTTCTTACTGACTCTGTTCCCCAGCGAATGCTGTACGTAACTTGACTAAGGTAAGGACCAGCTCGAATTGACTGCCTTCACCAGGGTGCGGTTCCCAGACTGCTGCAACTGGCGCACCGGCTACCAGTGGCTGCACTATGCCCTGCTCTGGCGATGGTGCGACCTTGTGTGGTGGCCCTGACAGGGTGAGTGGTGATCGGGTGATCGTTATCGGTTATCAGGCTTATTTCCTCTCCAGCTCAACATGTACAACTACACCACTGCAACCACACCTCCCACTACAGGACCCGTAGAAGTCCCCTCATACGCGGGTTGGGTGTCCCTGGGTTGCTGGACGTGAGTGGCTTGTGCCACCTTGCCTGAGCGATATACTCATCTAGCGCAGTGATGCTATACCTCAACGCACTTTGACCACCGGCATGGGTGTACCGGGTACCGTTCCAGCGTGTCTCGATGCTTGCAAAAATGGTGGTTTCCATCTCGGTGGTGTTGAATACGGAGGGTGAGCTCCGCGTCCACGAATAATATGTGTTCGTACTGACTTTGTTCCCCAGCGAATGCTGTACGTAATTTGACTAGGGTAAGGACCAGCTCGAATTGACCCCTTTCACCAGGGTGCGGTAACCAGCCTGCTGCACCTGGCGCGCCAGCTACCAGTGGCTGCACTATGCCCTGCTCTGGCGATGGTGCGACCTTGTGTGGTGGCCCTTTCAGGGTGAGTGGTGATCGGATGACCGTTAACGGTTATGAGGCTTATATCCTCCCCAGCTCAACATGTACAACTTCACCACTACACCCACACAAAATCCCACTAGTTCAACTACGCCTTCACCTACGCCTTCACCTACACAATCAGTGGACCCAAATGCTCTTCCACCGGTGACTGCAGGCCTTCCTGCGCCTTGGCACTATGCTGGCTGCTGGATCGACAACGCATTCGGACGCATCCTTGCCAACCAAGGCCTGGCCCCCAGTCCCACCATGACCGTCCAAACTTGCATTAATTACTGTGATTCCCAAGGCTTCGTGCTTGCTGGTCTCCAATTCTCGCAGGGTGCGTGATCTACCCAGTCATCCTGGCCTTGTGTCTTTAACATCTCTTCAGAGTGCTGGTGTGGAAGCTCTGTCAACAATGCCGGAGCTCAAGATACCAGCAACAGTCAGTGCAACATGGCGTGCGGTGGCGATGCTGCGTGCGTTTCTGATGCGGTTACCTTCATTTCTTCCTCACTCATGTTCCTTTTCCACTAGGCATGCTTGTGGTGGTCCAAATCGGTGAGTCTACAAGGGAACGATAGGCATCGGAACGATTCTGATGGGATATCTAGAGACTCCCTGTACTCCAAGGTCAATGACATCACTGTCTATCCCGTACCAGTCACCAAGACGACGGGCCTTCCTGGCAGTTTCCAATATGCGGGTTGCTATGGGTGAGTCAACACCCCTAAAGAAATCTTCAAACCTAATGTGGGATTGCAGGGAGCCTGGAGCGCAGCGCGTCTTCCCTTACTCCATCCAATTCCCTGCCACCAATTCTCCCGAGACCTGTCTCAATAGATGCTCCCAATATGGCTATGCCGCAGCTGGTCTCGAGGTATGTGGCTATCCATCCGAGTATCGCGCATCCGCCTTATCATGACGCAGTACGGCAATGAATGCTGGTGCGGAGACTTCGAGATGATTGCCCAGAATAATGGATTCAAAGCCCCCGAGGCCGACTGTGTCATGGCTTGCCCGGGCGATCCTGTGCACATCTGCGGTGGTGTTCAACGCCTCTCGTAAGCTTTCTTCCTATGCAGTGCTTCAATACGCTGAACTTTACCCCAGTCTCTACACCTGGACTTCCCCTCCGCTCTACGTATGGCACCAGCCTGCAGTAAAGGGTCACTACGAGTTCTTGATTGGTGGCCTGTACGTCGTCTTTTTCTTCTTAGGGGGTCTTCTAACTTCTTCGCAGTGTCATTGTATGGATTCACCCTTAATGATCGAGCTCAGAGATTAACTATTCGTGCTTGGTAGCCCCTCATCTCAGTGCTAGGTATCAACAACAAGGTCGTATTCCTTGAGAAGTTGGGTACTGGAGCCCCGAACTCCACTGGCGCATACGAGCTGGACCCAACACTCGCGGTATGTTCATCGATTGTCGCTGCACTCTATTGCTCATTTATCGGCATAGAACGACTTCAACCACGCCTGGCGGACGATGCATGTCGAGTCTGACGTTTTCTGTGCTGTGGGCACCTTTTTCGTGACTCTAGCCGTTCAACCGTTGACACTCCTCTTAGGCTAATCTTGTTCTCCCTGACAAGTCCGGTCGTATACTCAGTATCGGAGGATGGAGTTTCACATCTACTGAGGGTATTCGCCTCTACACGCCAGATGGCTCTCCTGGCGTCAACGGCACGAATGATTGGGAGGAAAATTGGAACGAGGTTCACTTGCAACAGGTGCGCCCCTATCGCGTGCTCCCTCCTTTGCATCCTTGAGATTCATACCAAATATCGCAGGGTCGCTGGTACCCAAGTGCCATGATCATGGCCAACGGGAGCATCCTCGTCGTTGGTGGTGAGGACGGCAGCAACGGCCCACCGGTCCCAAGTCTCGAAATCTTGCCCACACCAGTCGGTGGCCCCACTTGGCTGCACATGGATTGGCTCCAACGTACGGACCCCAACAACCTCTATCCCTTCCTCGCTGTCATCCCTGCTGGCATCTTTGTGCAGTACTACAACGAGGTGAGCCCCCCGGGTCCCGCTTTGGTCGTTTGTCTAATGCTCCCTAGGCCCTCATTCTTGACGAGGTCACGTTCGCTACGAAAAAGACGTTGCCCAACCTTCCTGGTAGCGTCACGGGTGGAGGAGGACGTACCTACCCCTTGGAAGGTACTACGGTAATACTGCCCCAACACGCACCTTACACAGACCCCATTGAGGTTAGTAACTATTCTATCCGCAAAGATCTTCGCTGATTAAATTTATCAGTTCATGTCTTGTGGCGGATCTAACTTCGGCAATGCTCTCGATAACTGTGTCTCCATCCAACCAGAAGCCGCCGCCCCAACATGGGTCATCGAACGCATGGTGTGTAAACTTTCATGGGCTTTATTCTGCGTAGCTAATTAGGGATAGCCTTCCAAACGTGTGATGACGCTGATGGCTGCACTTCCTGACGGAACTTTCTTCATTGGCGGAGGAGCCCACCGTGAGTCGGATTTGCTCATCAATGGGGTTGCTAGATTCTGATTCATTCAACAGAGGGTGTTGCCGGATTCGGTCTCTCAAACGACCCCAACCTCAACGCGCTCCTCTACGATCCCAGTCAACCACGTTACCAACGATTCTCGATCTTGGGCGATACTATCGTCGGTCAGTATCTTTTCTGGACCTCTATGTCCTTCACGCTGATTGTTGTGGGAATGCAGCCCGTATGTATCACAGTGAAGCCATTCTCCTTCCCGACGGTCGCGTCTTGATCACTGGAAGCGATCCTCAAGACCAAGTCCATCCGCAAGAATACCGTGTCGAGGTCTACGTACCACCGTACCTGGTAGATGGCCGCATCCAGCCACAAATTACGGCACTCCCTGTTCATGATTGGACACATGGTGGTAGCTTCTCGGTAACGGTCCAGATGTCCCAGAACGGTCCGATCAGATTCTCCCTCATCGGCGCTGTTGCCTCTACCCACGGCCAGTCTATGGGCATTCGAACCATCTTCCCAGCGGTGAGAACCTATCCCAACCGTTTTATCTATATAATATTGACAATTCGTACAGTTCACTTGCAATGGCAATACGTGCACCATCGTTGCTCCGCCAAACGCTCACGTCTGCCCGTGAGTTACTAACTACATACTATGCTATCGGTAAACTGATCACGTCTACCTTTCAGGCCCGGTTGGTTCCAACTCTTCGCGCTCGATGGCCCAACGCCAAGTCACTCGCAATGGATCCGAATCGGTGGCGATCCTGGCAAACTTGGCCTCTGGCCCAATTTCCCCGACTTCGCGAAGCCAGGTCTCTAGGTGTCAGTCTCACACACAAACTATCTACCTCCTTTACTCGGATAGAGACTCGATACCCTCCGTCCTGTTACTATACGTTACACTCGTTTATTACCGACTTTGGACTCTTCATATATACATTCTTGTTCGTTGTTTTTTTGGGTGACCCTTGATAAGCTTGCTGCCTTGAACCCAGGGCGACATGATGAGATGAACCGTAACGTACAACGACTCGAGTAACAAGTGCCCCTTGAACCCTTGAAACGGCAAGCCGCGCTCTCAGGGATTTGCTCAGGTCCTACAGGTTCGCGACCACTAGCACTGGAAGGATCAATTGCCATATGATATAATTGGAGAAAGACATACCGTCAGGGCGGGTAACGTAGGGTATTAATAGCGGTTAAGGGGCGTCTGACCCTCTCCGATCAATGGTATCCTGATATCCGAAGCACCCAAAAAAGCGCTGAGAATGGTTTGCCTTCGCTTATTCTGGTTGTCTATGACGGTTTCGTCTTCGAGCATAGAGTTGGTCATTGGTCCCTTAATGTCTGATCTTTGCCGTGGGTTTTATTGATCGGGGATTGAAGGAAAATCCGAGAATACATTTAAAACGAGTGTATTACAAATGAATGGGTGTTGTAAAGTAACGAGTGGATCGCACGGGTGTCGTGCTGCGTGAGTGTCCTTTCCAAAATCTATGCACCAAAAGAAAAAAAGTTAATATACTTTAGCCACACGCTTGCCACATCTTCACCGAGTCGCTATGGGAACGTGAGTTATACGATCGAGAGCTATTGGCCATTGGAGAGGCGGAGACGACACTTACACGATCAAAGATCGGTCTTCGAGAGATCCCCATGTGGACAGCCAGTCGTCCTTCTTGCTGTAGAAGTCACGCATAGCCGCTATAGAAGAAATACGTTAGAGCGGGCCAGTGATAGCGACTCGTGTACGTACTCAACGACCCGTCCAACCAAGGCTTGTTCCCAGCACCGTCGGGGAACCATCCGTTGGTCCCACCGACTGCAACGTTGAGGATCAAATAGAACGGTTGGTCGAAGGGGGCCGAGTTAGGACGGTCTTTCCAGGGGTTTTGAAGGATAATTTGCTCGGTGCCGTTGGTGATCACTTGCGGGAAGTCGCCTCGGTCAAAGAATGGCTTGTTGAAGCGGAGGTCGATCGACTGGTGAAGCCGACTGTCGATATACATGTACCTAGCAGAGTGAGCACAATCTTTCAGTCTTCTGCTCATTTTTTCCCGCCGTAGAATACGAATTCAACCCACAGGTAATCCTGGGTCCACTCTAAGCTGAAGTCGTGGAACGCCTGGTCGAACGAGGTACGCCTTTCGTACCACCAACCTGACAGAGAATGTCAACACCTCGACGTATTCTCAGATCACCTATCTGTGACACTCACCGTATGTCTTCGAGCCAGCATTGAGATGGACGGTTGGTCCCCAGTTGAGTGTAGATCGAATGTAATTCCGACCTCTGAGATTAAGGACTATCAGCGACATGTCAATTGAAGCGGAACGAACGCGACTCACTGTTTAGGATAACGAGGGTCATTTCCGCGTGATTCCATTATGTCAATCTCTCCGGACATTGGCCAAGGCCCTGCGAAGAGTTTGTATATGAGCCGGAGTCACAACAGCAAATTTGGACACTTACCATATGTATCGTTTACGGGAAGCATCCAGATTGCAGGCCAGAGCCAGTCCCTGCAGGTCGGATTAGTCGAGAAGATTTTCCAGTGGTGAACTTGAGACTCACCCCTTCGGAAGCTTTGCGCGTACGGTGACCTTCCCATATCTTTGGGCGGGGAAGTCAGGAATTTAACTTTGCGGTGAAGGTCATTTTACGTACTGGATGGTTGCGTGGCCCTTGGTATTTATGCGAGCCGACCTGACGGGTGGGATAATTTTCCCAGTCGTGCTATTGGAAACCGCACCGCAGGCGTCAGGGTTCAGGATCTGGCCACCTTTGTTATCTGTGGAAGAGGTGAGGAGAAGTCCTTGTGAAGGGCTAAAAGCCAGGCTGGACTTGCCGCTAATCAAGTTGGTGCACGAAGTCAGGTTAAAGGTGTGGCCATTGAGAACACTGTCCTGGCCAATAATGTCTTCTGTAAGGGTGGGCGTGATGTACAATTTGCCGTCCTTCACATATGCGTTTTCATCAGCGTCGGTGGTCATTTCAAATTGTCCATTTCTAGGCCATTGGATGAGCAGGTGAAGTAGACAGATTTTCAGTAGTGAGAAGAAGCATACCCGAAGCCACCTAGATCGACTTCTCGGTTCCAGGTCTGGGGATCGAGGGTGTCGAATCGATCTTCTAAGACAAGACAGAGTGGGGGGAGCTTGGGAGTTGACTGGTAAGACAGGTAGATGAGGAGGCCGGATACGAGGACGCCTAGAAAAGGTTTGTTGGCTCCCAAGCCAGATCCGCAAGTGGTGTTACGCACCGAGAGACATAAATACATATGTAAGGAAGTAGCTGATCCTGATGTAGGGGTCCTTCCTCTCGCGCCATGGCTTCTCTAGGTGGATCTCCCCATTGGAGTCGCGTTCCAACATCGTGCTCTTCATGACGGTGGCCTTTTCGAGGGCCCTCTTGATACTAGCGCCATCCGTGCAGATAGAGAGGGTGCGAAGCGGAGGCGGAGCAAAGGCGGAATCTCGAAAAATCGATCGTGTAGGGTTCAAAGGTGAGCTGGGAACATTCGAACGGGACTTGGAGGTGAATAGGATGCCCTCAGAGGACTGGCGAATACTAGAGGCAGAGGAATCGACTCCGCGTCGTTGTTGCAAAGTGCCCGAAGAGAAAAGAAAGGCCGGTGCGGTTGGAGAATCCGGGTTCGGCTGGGAGATTTGGAGAGGAGCGGCCTTGGGCGAGTCGGACGGGGTGGGCGTCCCAGAGGATCCGAAGGTGATGACCTGCAAAGTTTCCAGGTGGGAATTATCACTCTCGTGACGGTGATCCATGCCAAGGCTAAGGGAACGAGAGGAAGGGGGGGATACAGAGGAGGAGGGTGCTTGGAAGTTTTGAGACGAATTGGTACCCGGGCATTATGGCGTGTAGGGTGGTACTGAATGCTGAATGGAGATGTCAGGCGTCCATTGTGTCAATTGATCAATTGATGTGAAGTGGCGTGACGTGGGCGTGACGTGGGCGTGACGTGTCTCACACATTGTCTCACACATTGTACATTGTCGTCACCTTATCTGGTCACGTATGTCACGTATGTCACGCATGTCAAAGCTTGTTTTCCAAGTTGGAAGTCAACTTGGAACTTGTCGCCGACCCTGAGAGTCCATGCCCTGAAGTCGAGGCGAGACGGGTACAGCTTCGTCAGAAGCTGACGAGCTAGACGTGAGACGTTTCCAGCCGCCACGGCCTCACGGCCTCATTGAATCGAACGCGCGAAGTCGGAACAGAATTCAGACGCTGCATACATATCCGGAAACACGAACAACCTTGCCTAGTATATCCGTATATCGCCCGATGAAACACCCCGTATCAGGCGCTCAGGCGCTCCAGCCGCTCAGGCGCCGGTGCCAGCTTTCAACAATTCGTACAATCACCGGAAACCTGGGAGACCCTCCCTTTGCCACCCCTGCGACCCCTGCAACTGGCACACTTCCACACACTTTGCTGTCACGTCTCAGTGCCTGCAACGCGTTGTCTCCCTCCTCGGTCAAACCAAACGTGCAAACGTCCCTCTTAACCTCCCTACACGCTTCCCCTGCTTCCCTCTTCCCTCCAGGACGTCTTCGCCCAGTCCGCGCTAGCTCCGCCAGCTCCGTCTTTACCCTTCCCTCCCACACACACTCTTTGTACCCTACGAACCACGACCCGACCCCCGATCGTTGATTACTCCTAATCCTCCCTCACGCTCACGATGGCAAGCGAATACGATGCCTATGATGTGAGCAACCCCCACACACCTCCCGATGGCGACCTCGACCTGACCTCACTCCCTAGGCAATCCTCCACCATATCTTCAAGCAGACCCAAGGAGAGGCATGGTTCAAGCCCTTCGAAGAGAACTTACAAGCCGGCGTCGCCCTTCGTATCGCCAACAATCCTCCCCAGTACAGGGTATTTCCGTACGAGAACTTAAAGCTTGCACCGTTTGAGGCCGCCGTCCGCCAACTTAACCCCTTGGTCGCCGTCAAAGTTCGCAGCGCTTCTGTACATGCCGCCTTAAATACAATATCTGACTCGGATAATGCCATTTTCGTCGATCCCGATACGAGGATTCAAGTTCTTGACTCCATGTCAGCTCTCCCGCGAGCAGACAAGGAGCAATGCGCCGCCTTCATCGTAAGTAGTTCACCTCTTCGACAGATTGCCTCTCATTTCTCTCTCAGAGAGACGAGCGCGTTCTTGTTTGTTGGTCAGACCACCTAAACGGTATCATCCCCATGTGAGTACCTCGTTCGCCTCTTGGCATGGTCCGTTGGTCTCACCGTTCTCCAGCTGCCAAGACTTCGACGACCGCCTCATCAAGCTGGTGTGGCGCAGCCGTCCAATGGGTCTTCAATCGCGGGAGCCTTCGATGCTCTCCATGGGTGCCTATAGCAATCCATTTGATTCGCAGGCCGCCATCCTACCGACGGACCCGAACACCAACCCTGGTACTCCTGCGGAGACGAAGGAGAACGAAGAGACCATAAAGCCTGAAGAACAAACCCCAAAAAAGTCTTTCTTCGGTTGGAGGAGTGCCAAGCCGCGACCGCAGGCTCAAGACCCCGAGAAAGGGACGGAAGTGAGACGCCCGACCAAGGTGCTTGCCCCCATTTACAATGGGCTCGGTGTCGCTTTAGCCATCTGTGCGTATCGCCCCTTTGCTCCACTTGGTTTTTGCCACTGACCATTCTAAAAGTCTTCATAGGATCCGGCTTGCGAATGCTGCTGATGGAATTCTATCTCGACGGCGATTTTGTCCGCTTCGCGTTGGTCGCCACCATGCCCTTCCTATTCTGCGTCAGCCTGGTTAGTAATATTTCTAACCGCGCCGTACATTACTGACAGATGTTCAGTTCTTCTCGACCTCGATTATTACAAATATAAGCATGGTCATCGGCCCCGTCGCTCAATACCACGAGAACTCAAAGTTCTATTCAGCGGTCAAGCCCAAGGCGAACAAGGTAGTTGATGCGCACCTTCCACACGTTACCATCCAAATGCCCGTGTACAAGGAGTCTCTCACCGAGACGATGTGAGTGGACACCCGGAATATATAGGGCGAACGACTTACTTCCCATTTCCAGCGCTCCATCTTGCGAGTCCATCAAGAAGGCTATGCAAACCTACGCCCGTCAAGGAGGTACCTCGAGTATCCTGATGTGCGACGACGGCATGCAAGCCCTCGCGCCCGATAAAGCCCAAGAGCGCCGCCAGTATTACGCCGACCATGGCCTTGCGTGGGTCGCCCGGCCTCCTCACGACAACGAAGAGGGTGGCTACAAGCGTGCTGGCCGGTTCAAGAAAGGTGAGACTCCACTCCCCTTGCGTCTTGATCAACGAGTTCACCCTTTGCTGCAGCCTCGAACATGAACTATGCGTTGGAACTATCGCTTATCCTCGAGAGGCACCTTGCACGTCTTCAAGCGGACGAGAGTGCTGTTCAATATGCCAGGAATTCCATCGAGGGCCGCCGCAGCAGCGAGTTTGACGGGACAGACGGAAGTAGGGCTGAGGACGAAGGACCGATGGCTTTAGAGGACTTGGCATTGCAATTGGCTATTGAAGAAGTGTATGCGTCCACCGGGAACAAGTGGAAGCCATGGGCCGGTATGTGATCCACCTCCATCTCGATTTTGATCGCTGACCTCGTTGCAGTCAATGGCAAGGCTATGCGTCTTGGAGAGATCATCCTCATTGTCGACTCGGACACCATCGTACCTGAAGACTGCTTCCGCGATGCTGCGCGCGAGATGGCTGAATCCCCGGAAGTCGCTATCATCCAGCACGAATCCGATGTCATGCAAGTCGACTGGCAATACTTTGAAAACGGCATCGCCCATTTCACCCGCCGTATCAATAAGTGTATCAGTTTGGCGTGCTCCAACGGTGAAGTTGCAGCTTTCGTCGGTCACAATGCTTTCCTTCGCTGGAGCGCTCTCCAAGATGCTGCATTCCTCGATGAGGAAGGGAACCGCAAGATCTGGTCAGAGGACAAGGTGTCGGAGGACTTCGACATGGCCCTCCGTCTGCTACTCACTGGTTACATCGTTCGTTGGGCTTCATACGCCGGTGGTGGCTTTAAGGAGGGTGTCTCACTGGTAAGCCTGTAATTCTCTTCTATGGTAAGATGATGGCACTAAGCATTCTCATGACAGACTTGCGACGATGAACTGAACCGTTGGGAGAAGTACGCGTTTGGGTGCAGTGAACTCATATTCAATCCCATCAAGAGCTGGTGGCACAAGGCCCCCATCACGAAGCAGCTCAGGTCCTTTGTATGGAGCTCGGCGCCGGTTCATTACAAGATTAGCATGTTGGCGTACATGTTCTCGTACTACGGCATTGCGGCAGGGTTCCCACTCGCTCTTCTCAATTACTTCATGCTCGGGTTTCAGCTCCCCGTCAGCGGCTACTACCTTCGTAGTTTCGAGATTTGGATGTCCATCACCGTCGTCTTCCCAATCGCTGGTAACATCGGTTTCACCTTACTCGAGTATCGTCTCGGTCACCGGAGTCTACTCTCGTCATTCATCGAGAATATCACCTACATTCCATTCTTGTGAGCCGACTCACTTCAGTTCTCAATCTTTGAACTAACGGGTATTGTCAAGCATGATATTCTTTGGTGGTCTCTCTATCCATCTGAGCAAAGCTCTTCTCGCCCACATGTTCAGTTACAACATTCGTGAGTCCTTCCCGTAGACTTGGATCCTCTCCGAGACTGACTCTTTTGGCAGAATGGGGCGCGACGAAGAAGGAAGTCGAACGCAGTAACTTCTTCCTGGAAGTTCCCAAGATCCTCGTTCGCTTCCGTGTCGCCTTGATTATGTCGCTGTTGACCACAGCATGCTTGATCATATTTGCGATGCCATTCATACCTCCCGAATGGGCTATCCTTGGCTACCAGTGGTCTGGTGCGTCATAACACTTACCCACATGAAATTCGTCATTGACTCTCCCAAAAGTCATCTTACCATTGGCTACCGTCGCCCTCTCGCACATCCTGTACCCCGTAAGTCTCCGATTTGCCGCGCTGTTTGTGCTTCTCGGGCTGTACACTGACCCCCTCGTGTCTACAGATTGCACTCAACCCCTGGCTCATGAAGTTGTAAGTGGTGCTTCTCTGGATCAGAATTCTGCAAACTAATTCCTATCTCGTAGCTCCTTCTGATTGTTGGAAGCATCCGGAGCACCCCCATCCCTTAGATAGACCTCCAGTTAACATATTAGGAGTATCAATTGCGGCCGTTCTCGGGCGAAGCGGTGTGTAAGGACTTTTGCATGTTATCATATCTATACATAGCCAAACACTTTACTTTCGAAGTGTACAGAGGCATCCACCGCCACAGACACGGACAATTGTCTTTCTTTCGCGATCTAGCGTAACATTCATTTGTAATTACTAGGTGAACGATAGTTTTGCCCCTTCGCTCCCTCATTCCGCCCATTCCGCTGCCGCAAGCCAAGCGATGTGTACCATTTGCAGCGTCCCGCTGGAAGCAAACCGTCCAACTGCACTGCCCATGGGTGACTGGACCCGGTGCATGTAAGGAGAAGAACTGGGCGGCCCTGCAATCGCGCAAGTTCCGAGGGTTCCGAGAAGGTGCAACCCTGTTCCTCTGATGAAATTCACCCAAACCCCACAAACGGAAGGGAAGAACTGCTGGAAATGTCCACCCATGTGCATCTTCTTCGCATCGCGTCACTTCGACATCGAAAGCCCTCGAGCCCTAGAGCAGATCCATTTCTGATGTTGAATGAATGATAGCGAAATCAAAGGCCCCAACAAGCGTGACGTTTTTTTTTGGGTTTTGACAGCTTAGAGCGCGCATGTTTGGTGGCTGGCTGTCCGTCCGTCTGAGACGTGAGACGGAGGCAACCACTAAGCCAAGAAGGGTAACTGAATGTCGTGTCCACATGTTGTCATGTCATGTCGTATCGTGGCAGGACGAACGTGATAAACGATAAGCACGAAGGGCTGAGACTGAGTGTGTCACAAAACCTGTTTTTGCCTTATGGTGTGGTTGACATTGTGAGCCACCTTGCAAGCTCGGGTGGCGGCCATATGGCCAGGGCCGAGGCCCTGACCACGTGAATGACGAATGCGGAATGATGAGCGCTCGTTGCAGGCAAGCAGGCAAGTGTTTGATCGCGCTAACGCATGCTTTGTGCGTAACCATTGCCGCCACCGCCCTGGTGGGTCAACAACGTAGCATGATTGCCAAATTTAGGGTCGTTTTAACAGCCGATGGCATTGTACCGCCAACTCAAGGTGCCATGCTTTACTCTCCACTATTTATATTTGGTCACTTCGTCCAACCGACGACATGGCAAAGGGTCTATTTGGCTTGAAGAGTGAGGATTTGCATTTCAAAATACCAACTCAAGGAATACCAGCTCGGCTCGATAGCCAGGGTCTGTTCGAAGGCAATTTGTTGTAGATCGTCACCATCACTCATTTACTCACTGAAATCGACAGTAAAGGATATGATTGACCTCAGCCACAGTCTCTACCGAATATCATGCGAACAGCGCTCTTTTCAGGAAACAAGTGATAAGTAGAATTAAGTCGCACTCCTCGGTTACCGTGAAGTGGGCCTATCCCCTTGAAACTGTACCTATGTTCTCTGTAAATCCTCAGGATAACCCCTGTTCCAAGTCGTTCCTGTGAAAATCATTATTAGAAGAGTGTCACATTCTGTTTGCTGTGGTGAAAAAGTCACTCTGTGGTTGCCGGTGGTAGAGACCCTGTCCAAAATATTTTTTATGATGCCGCTCTTGTCGAGCACGTTGTGTGGCTGGCGCTTCATCACTCATCACCAAATGGCAGGTATGGCTAGGTTGCTTTGTTTTCCAACATGGTGAGTTGCCTCTCCAGTTTGCCATTATCAACTCTCCGTTGACGTTGGTTTAGTACAACGACCTCGATCAGTTCGTGCTCTCTGGTGGTTTGGATGGCGCCTCTCGTTCGTCCTCGCCGGTCCGATCCACGTCGCGCTCCCGTTCTCCGTCCCCAGGTTCACAATGGCCAAATAACGGCGCTTATAGCCCAGAAGATGAATTGTCCAAGTCTATTTCCGCTATTGGATTTGCAGAAGGAGATGGACACCACCAGTCGATTGGCATGGGTCCCGGTAGGACGGGTGTAAAAGGCGTCATCCGGGACCGTGCAGAAGCGGTGGCTCAAGCAAAGGCAAAAAGATCGTTAGAGATTGCGGCTTTGAACAGAAAATTGGAACAGACGTCACTTGCAGCGGGCGGAAAGACTTGGGCGGAAGACGAGGATGTCCGGAGGGTGGATCAGGGACTTGAACCCATACACGGTTCCGGAACAACCACGTCCGGTGCTACAAAAGCCCGGTTTGGCCATCTCAGGGAGGTGGGAGCCAAGAACTTTGTGGCCGCTGTGGAAGAGTCAAACGTGAACGTCGTCGTGCATATTTACGATGCGGTGAGTACGTCCGTCTGACGTGCTGAGGTGACATGGACTGAGCCCCCCCCCGCCAGTCACTGGAGCGCTGCGCCATAATCGATGAAGCCCTCATACGAGTCGCCCGCGCTTCACCACACACCAAGTTCCTGCGCGCCCGAGCGGCCGCAATCGGATTTGCATCCTTGGGGCGTTCTTCCACTGGCGCTTTTGAATCGCAGTCTACTCTCTCCCGCCACGATAAGGAGTTATACACTTTGAGCGAAAACTCGGACTTTTCGAAGCTCGAACATACAGAGGACGACCTTGGGGACTATGAATCTGAAGAGGAGGACGTAGATCTAGACATGCTACCCACCATCCTAGTCTACCGCGACGGGGAGCTGCTTCATACTTGGGTTCGTGTTGACTGGGAGGCAGGGAAGGACGGAATCGAGAATTTCCTGCTAACGTAAGTCGCATGGTACATCCACACACAATACTGAGCTGTGCTAACAACCACCTTATCAGAAATAATATCATAGCACGACGTTCTCGACCTGGCGCGCAAGGGCTTGCGGCTCTGTCCGATGACGAAGAGCCATCCGAGGACGACCTGTGACCCGTTAGCATTTTTTTGTACCTCCTTGATCGACTATACACCACTTTGCGAATGCTCATTATCTCCCTGCACCTGCTCCTTTGTGTACCTTTTGGGTTTCATTTCCTCCAACCTCTGGCTTTTTTTCCAAGAACGTAATTGTCGAATCCATCATGCGTGAAGGTCAGTACAAGTCCTGTCTCCACCGTTTGCGTGCCGTCTGCGTTGGAACTTGCTTCGGATTTGTGCAAGTGCCGACTTCACCATGCTAACGATTGTTCTTCGCAGTTATCTCTGTCCACGTCGGTCAAGCAGGTAATACGAAATAAGAAATAGTCACCGTCTGAGCCCATCCATGCTGACTCTCGGCCTTGCTGCGAAAAGGTGTCCAGATAGGCAATGCCTGCTGTAAGTCGCGAGAACACGCGTCTAGTAGTAGACATTGCTGACCAAAGACACCTTCCAGGGGAGCTTTACACTGTTGAGCACGATCTCAGCGTCGGTCGCATCCTGGAACGAAAGATCAGTCGCTCACACCGTTCCACTTTTTAGCCTGATGGGCGACTCTCCCTCGACTCGCCTTCTCTTCACGACTCTGGCTTCTCTACTTTCTTCTCCGAGACTGGCATGTGGTCTTCTTGATCGAGGCTTCGTCGCATCTCAAATTGCTACAGGTACCGGCAAGCATGTCCCCCGCTCCCTCTATATCGACTTGGAACCGAATGGTCTGTACACACGACGTGTAAATGTTGTCGTAGTATACTTACCGGAATTTCCAGTCATCGACGAGGTGAAGACGGGCAAGTACCGCTCCCTCTTCCACCCCGAGACCCTCCTTACTGGCAAGGAGGATGCCGCCAACAACTACGCTCGCGGTCACTACACTGTTGGGAAGGAGCTCATTGACCAGACCTGCGACAGAATCCGCCGTCTTGCGGATAACTGCACGGGCCTCCAGGGCTTCTTCGTCTTCCACTCGTTTGGTGGTGGCACTGGTTCCGGCTTCGGTGCTCTGCTCATGGAGAGGCTCTCCACTGACTACGGCAAAAAATCCAAACTCGAATTTTCCGTCTACCCCGCTCCCAAGCTGTCGAGCTCTGTTGTCGAGCCTTACAACTCTGTCTTGACTACCCACACCACCCTCGAGCACTCTGACTGCTCGTTCATGGTCGACAATGAAGCCATCTTCGAGATCTGCAAGAAGAAGCTCGGTGTTACCTCCCCCAGCTTCACCAACTTGAACAGGTTGATCGCCCAGGTCGTTTCCAGCATCACTGCGTCCCTCCGTTTCGATGGTAGCTTGAACGTCGACTTGAACGAATTCCAGACCAACTTGGTGCCGTACGTATTGGCCCTCTTTCCAAAACAATAACTCGTTTCTTGCGTATTGTTCCTCACTAATAAAACCCCGTGTAGTTTCCCCCGTATCCACTTCCCTCTGGCCACCTACTCGCCTCTCCTCTCTGCCGATAAGGCTCACCATGAGCAGAACACTGTATCTGAGATGACCTTTTCCTGCTTCGAGAGGGGCAACCAGATGGTCGTCTGCGACCCCCGTGAGGGCAAATATATGGCTTGTTGCCTCTTGTACCGCGGCGATGTCACCCCAAAGGATGTCACTGCTGCCATTGCCACTATTGTAAATTTCTCGTCTATCTTAGTCAACGAGTGGTTACTAATTCCTCTTTACAGAAAACCAAGGTTAGAACATTGTGCTTATCTTTTTCTAGACGCCTAACCTAACCCGTTCTCGTTCTGTGCCCTCCCAACTAACAGAGGGTAAGTAATGTGAATTCATGTTGTCGACCTCTAGCCAACGTATTTGACAGACTATCCAATTCGTCGACTGGTGCCCAACCGGCTTCAAGCTCGGTGTCTGCAATGAGCCCCCGGCTTTGGTTCCTGGCGGTGACTTGGCAAAGGTTTCCCGAAGCCTTTGCATGCTCTCCAAGTATGTGTTTTAATCTGCTCTCCACGTCCTTCGCATCTGAACTTCCATCTTCACCCTTTAGCACCACCTCGATCTCCAACGCCTGGTCCCGCCTTGACCACAAGTTCGATCTCTTGTACTCAAAGCGTGCCTTTGTTCACTGGTACGTTGGTGAGGGTATGGAGGAGGTGAGTATTGCGCTGTTTTGCGAGGTCAGATATTCGAGCCTGGATACAGGGTGAATTCTCCGAGGCTCGTGAGGACTTGGCTGCTCTTGAAAAGGACTACGAGGAGGTCGCCATCGATAGCGCTGGTACGTGTGCCTCCCTGATCCTAACATCAAAAACGCTGCTAACACGAACCACAGAATTGGAGGATGAAGCGGGCGAATACTAGAGGCGCATACCACGCCATCCGTATGACCATTCTCTCATGGAATAATTCAAACGACGTGGGGTAACCTCCCGCGCAATCTTGATCTTTCCTTCCCTTCTTACCTTCGTACCATCGGTTCTGGCAGTTTCCTTCCTTCGATAAAGTTGTCCATGACTCTACATTAATGAATGCTGCGTTGCGTGTTATTAATGTTCGTGCCCTCTGTTGACCCAGAAAAGTCACCCGTTAACTCGACTAGCAAATGATACATTGGTCATTCGTCTTTTGACTTTCTGAGCTCCCACCCGACTTCTCTTTGAAGAGCATAGGCTTGAAGTCGAGGACTCGAGCGGCTTCGACGTTGATCAAGGGTTTCACAAGCTCTTTGAACCTCTGCGGCGCCGGGTCGGAGTTGACGTAGTAGTCTCTATCCGCAGCACTGACAAACTCGATCATGAAAACATGAGTAATTCCTCCCTATGGTGTGTGATTTGAACAGACCACACGCCTTTGGAGGGTGGTAAACTCACCTGAAGACCTTCCTTACTGTCATTGGTGCCCCCTGTTATAGATTTTATATACGGTTCTTTCGCTACACTGTGCAAACATTCTTCCTTCAGTGCGAAGAAGCGGACGATTACCTACAGCAGCGCGGAGAGCAGTGTGTCAGAGGTAAAGGGTATTGACACAGAATGACCTGGCTAATCACTTCGTTAATCTGAGCATTTGTTACTGATTGTGCGAAAGCGAAGCCCATGATATGGATGACAGTCATATGAGGGCTAGACACGCAAATAACGCGTAAAAAGGAGTCCGAGGAGATGGGACAGATGACCTCAATTACTACAGGATGCGTCGATTGTTGTGGACAGAGCCCAAAATCAAGTTTGAGCGCTTCGAAACACCTTACGCCGAAACACCTTACGCCGAACCACCGATGCCATTTGCAAACGACCTCGATTCGTATCTCCTTTTACTTCTCTCAGATGGTAATTTACCTACTGGGTCCTTCGTATCTTCGTCTGGTCTCGAATCCTACTTCAAGCATGGCTTTCCATATGTTGGCGCGAATCCTGCACCGTCAGCACCGAACGTGAAGCCTCCGGCGCAACTGGACACAACTATAACCTTTATGAGGGATGGTTTATCCTCGTGTGCTCAACTCTCACTCCCATTTGTCACCGATGCCCACCTTGCTCTCGAGGCTTTTCGAGACGCACCCCCCCCGTTCCAAACTGAGCAAACCGAGACTACATTACGACGAGTACAAGATTTGGACAAGCTATTCGAGGCAATGACGCTCAACCATGTTGCTAAACGCGCATCTAGAGCACAGGGAGTCGCGCTTTTGACCTTGCACTCGAAGGGGTTCTCGCGTCCACCGTGGCTAGACTCGCTATTTGAAGGCGACATTGTCAGGGCGGATCAACTAATAAACGGTATATCTTACACAAATGGGCAAGCCAAGCTCGATGTGCTTGTCGACGCATTCAAACTCTTGATTCGAAAGGGTGATACACAAGGTCACTTGCCTATCTGCTGGGGTATCCTCACCGGAGTTCTGCACTTATCACTCGGTGTGCTGTTCCTCAGCCTCCCTAGGTGCTTCGATCTAACCTTTCTTCAGAGCGGTCGCAATCTCTCTTCCTTTTCCTTTACTCCCGCTCTCTCCTCTCAGCCGCAATACGTCTGAATAACATTGGCCCATACGCCGCCCAACAAGTTCTCT
>WNFL01410169.1_pt1 | contig 25227 bp, 27 predicted proteins | sample 5400361 | NCBI WGS metagenome assembly WNFL01 (sample SAMN13153351, study PRJNA577476) | soil metagenome | isolation source: 40 cm soil on Douglas fir-dominated hillslope | place: USA:California | collected 2013-09-17
CAGGCGCTGCACGTCGAGCTCCGCCGAGAGCACGCGACCCATGTCGTACAGCGTCGTGAGCTCGCGCAGCGCGCGCTGCCGCGCCTCCTCGGCGCTGCGCCGCTGGACGATCTCCTTCTCGAGCACGAGCGCCTTGCGCTGCAGGTGAGCGACCTCACGGGCGCGCTCGTCTTCGGAGTCGAGCGCGCCGTAGCTCTCGGCGGGCAACACGTGCGCATGCTCGCTGCAGACCTCGAGCAGCGAGCGCTCGCCCGCCGGATCGGCGAACGCCGACACCGGGTAGGCGCACAACAGCGAGAGCGGTCGCGCGTGCGCGAGCTCGTTCCAGAGTGACTCGAGCTCGATCGCCGCGTCGTAGCGAAGGTCGGCCACGAGCAGTGCGACCATCTCGCCGAACGCGCGGACCGGGCCGCTCGAGCGCTTGCTCGCGAGCGCAATCGGGCCCGCGATGATCTCGGCAAAGCGCGCGCGATCCGGGCGACCATCCACCATGAGCTTCTCGAGCGTGGTCACGGCGTCGAGCTCGACGTAGCGGCCTTCGCTGCGCGCGCGCAGCAGGTCGAACTGTCGCTCGCTGAGGCGCTCCGCGAGTCGAGCCAGGTGCTCCTCGGTGGCAATCACGATCACCGGGTCACCGGCGCCCAGACCGCCGCCCGCGAAGCGGACCAGCGTGTCGAGCAGGAACCGCTCGTCCTCGTACATCTGCACCGCGTACATCTGCACCGCGTGACCTCGGGCGGCACGGTGAGCGTCGAGCTGCGCGGTCATCGGGCTCAGGTTCGCCCCGGGTCTCCGACGTGTCAAATGCCCGACGAGCCTGCGAAAAAGGCGCATCCTGGCGCCGTGGAAGCGGAGCTCGACCTCGCGCTGATTCGCGCCGCGCGCCTGCGCATCGCGCCGTACGTCCTGCGCACGCCGGTGCTGCGCTGCGCGCCCCGCGCCGGGCTCGAGCTGTTTCTCAAGGCCGAGTCACTCCAGGCGACGGGCGCGTTCAAGCTGCGCGGCGCGTTCAGCTTGATGACGACGCTGCCGCGGACCTGTCGCGGCGTGGTCGCGCACTCCTCGGGCAATCATGCGCAGGCCGTGGCGCGGGCGGCGCGCGTGCTCGGCTTGCGCGCGGTGGTCGTCATGCCGGACGACGCCCCGGCGCTGAAGCGCGCGCGCACGGCGGCAGACGGCGCCGAGATCGTGATCGTCGGCGCCGACAGCGACCTGCGCGCTCGGCGCGCGGCGGAGATCGCGGAGAGCGAAGGGCTCGAGCCGGTGCCGCCGTTCGACCACCCGCTCGTCGCGGCGGGTCAGGGCACGAGCGCGCTCGAGCTGCTCGAGGACGTCGAGTCACTCGACGCGTTCTACGCGCCGGTCTCGGGCGGCGGCCTGATGGCCGGCTGTGCCGTCGCCCTGCACGCGCTTGCGCCCGGGCTCGAGCTCGTCGCCGTGGAGCCCCAGGACGCGAACGACACCGCCCTGTCCCTCGCGGCGGGCGAGCGCGTGAAGATCCCGCCGCCGCGCACCATCGCCGACGGCCTGCGCGTCCGCACGCCGGGTGAGTCGACCTGGCCGGTGCTGCGGCGCCACGTGTCGCGCGCGGCGCTCGTCTCGGACGACGAGATGCTCGACGCGATGGCCTTCGCGCTGCGCCAGCTGCGCCTGGTGCTCGAGCCCTCGGGCGCGGCCGCGCTCGCCGCCGCGCTGCGCGAGGGCCGCGGGCGCTGCGGCGTGCTGCTGTCCGGCGGCAACGCCGATCCCGGGCTGCTCGCACAAGCGCTGCGGCGCACGGAGTAAGATGTCCGCCGGAGGCCCGATGAAGCTCTACAACGACAGCGATCCCGCGCCCAACCCGCGAAGGGTGCGCATCTTCATGCTCGAGAAGGGGATCGACGTCCCGCTGGTGCACGTGCCGCTCGCGGAGGGCAAGCACAAGACTCCGGAGTTTCTGGCGAAGAACTCACTCGGCCAGCTGCCGGTACTCGAGCTCGACGACGGCTCGATGCTGTCCGAGAGTGTCTCGATCTGCCGCTATCTCGAGGCGCTTCACCCCGAGCCGCCGCTCTTCGGGCGGGGCCCCGCCGAGAGCGCGCGCGTCGACATGTGGATCCGGCGCATCGAGCTGCGCGTGATGCTGCCCGCGGGAATGGTCTGGGTGCACTGCCATCCGTTCACAGCGGCGTACGCCGCGGCGCAGGGACGCCGCGTCTCGCTGGCTCGACGGCGAGATCGCGGGCCGCGGGTTCGTCGCCGGCGACCGCTACTCGATGGCCGACATCGTCCTGCAGACGACGTTCGACTTCGGCGGCGCGATCGGAATCGATCTGCCCGAGGAGTGCAAGAACCTGAAGGATTGGTACGCGCGTGTGTCCGCCCGGCCGAGCGCGGTGCTGGATCTCTCGAAGTTCCCGGTCCAACTCGCGCGCAAAGGCCTGGGTCGCTAGGCGAGGGGAGCGTTGATCAATCTGACTCGCCGCCCGCGCCTCGCCGGCGCCTCCTCACCCGGCGAGTACGCCTGAGGTTCGTCGGCATCCGGCGAGCGCTCGGGCTGCATCTCTTCGGATCTCGTGGCGCCGCCCGGTCGGCGTCCGTCGCGGCTTCGGGGGTCCGCCCGAGTACGGGACCCCCCTCAGCCGGCTCCGGCCCCCGCCGGGCTCCGGCGCGTCGGGTGAGTGAATGAGTGACTGAGCTTGGTCACTCCGAGTCCTCTCGACCCCGCTTATGAACAACGCGACGGCCGAGCGAGGGCCGTCCCGAGCGAGGCCCGCAAGCGGCGGAGCGTGGGTAGGGTGCCCACGCGATCATCGGGTAGCCGCGCGCAGCGAGCCGCAGGCGAGCGTAGTCAAACAGACAACGCTCTGACTCTTTTCGCGACGCTGGCTTCGAATGACTCGCGCTTGACGCTCACGCGCCGGCGGAGGTCTGCGCCTCGGAGCTCGCGGCGCACCGACGCCGAATAGTGTTGGCGGAGCTCGGCCGCCTCGAGACCGCGCGGGAGTGCGCGCTCCAGGCCGGCGAGCGCGCGATGGTACGCGACCTGGCCGGGGATCTTGCGGCAGCCCTCGACCAGCGCGCTCACCACCTCCGCGCGCTCGGCGTCGCAGAAGCCCGCGAAGCGCGCGACCGTCTCGCCCCAGGCGTCGAAGAACGGCGCGATCGGCAGCAGGAGTGCGGGGTCGCGGCGCAGGGCGCGCGCTTTGCGCAGCGGGTAGTTGCGATGACCGTCCGCGGCGAGTGAGTCGCGGTACAGCGCGGCCGCGCGGCCGAACGCGCCGCCGTAGCGCTCGAAGCCCGCGCGGGCGAGGTCGGCGAAGCGGGGGTCCGGGCTCGCGCCGAGCCCCTGCAGCACGTCGCCCGCGTTGTGAGTCAACACCGAGGCCAGGCGCAGCACGTCCAGCTCCGCGCCCTCGCGCCGCGCGGTCTCGTCGAAGGCCCGCGCCTCGCGCCGAAGCTCGGCGTCGATCGCCTCCTCGAGCTCCGCGGAGCCGGCCGCGTCCCGCGCCTCGCGGCAGGCGACGAGCCCTCCGCACAGCACCGCGAGCCGCTCGCCATCGTGACCCGACACCGCGCCGACGCCTTCGACGCGGACGATGCGCGCCGAGACGGGCGAGGGATCCCAGCGCGCCAGACCGAGCGCGAGCGCGCGCATCCCCGGCAGCTCGTCCGTGCCCTTCGCGTCCTGCCACAGCGCGCGCCGGATCTTGGTGTCGACGTCGGTCGGCACGTACGTCGCGACGCTGGCGAAGTGCGCCGCGAGACACAGCGCGAAATACTCGGTGCGCTCCCGGGCCGTCGGCTGCGCGCTCGGCTCGAGCCGCTCCGCCGCGCGCAGGATCGCGACATACTCCGTGGACCCCGCTGCGAGCGGATCGCCGCTCCACAGCCAGGGCGCCGTGTTCCGCACCGCCTGCGCCAGCGTTCGCGGCCCGATGAACCCGCCGAAGGCGCCGCGGCCCTCCGGCGCGCGGGGCGCGAGCGGGAGTGACTCAGGCATCGACGACCAGGACCGCCGCTTCGCACGGACCCAGCACGAGCTCGGCCGCGTTCTCCGGAAGCTCCACCCCGGCGCGCGTGCGCAGACCGTCCCGAACCACGGCGGACGGAAACTCCGGCGCGCGGTCCATTCCGGCGAAGTTCAGCGCGACCAACGCGCGCGAGCTGCCGAACGGTCGCTCCCACGCGAGCACCCCATCCGTCGCGGGCAGCTCGTGCCAGGCACCGCGTTCGAGCGCGGGCGTGCGCCGCCGCAGCGCGAGCAAGTCGCGATACAGCCAGAGAATCGAGCCGCGGTCCGTGCGCTGCGCAGCGACGTTTCGCGTGGTCCAGCCCGCCGCGAGCGGCAGCCACGGCTCCTTTTCGCTGAAGCCGGCGCCCGGCTGCGCGCTCCACTGCATCGGCGTGCGCTCGCCGTCGCGCGACGCTTTTTCGTGTAGGGTCCAGGCGAGCGGGTCCTGGCGTCGCTCGAGCGGGATCACGCCGTTGCGCATGCCCAGCTCCTCGCCGTAGTAGAGGAACGGCGTGCCACGCGCGGTGAGCATGAGCAGCGCGAGCGCGCGGGCGCGCGCCTCGCCTAGCGTCGGATCGTCGTAGCGCGTCGCATGGCGCGGAATGTCGTGATTCGACAGCACGAGATCGGGCCAGCCCTCGGGCGGCACGGCGCGGTCGAAGTGGGCGAGCTCGCGCCCGAACACGCGCGGGTCCCAGCCGATGAGCAGCAGCGCGAAGTTGAACGCGAGGTGCAGCTCGTCGCCGGTGCCGTAGTAAGTCGCCACCTGATCGGGCAGGAGCCCGACCTCACCCACCGCCGCGCGCTCCTCGTAGGCGTCGAGCACGCCGCGGATGCGCTTCAGGAACCCGTGGATGTCGGGGTGATTCTCGTCGTTGACGTGGCGCTGCCCGCCCCAGCCCGGCCCGGGCCGCTCGCTGGGCGGGTTGTCGCGCAGCTCGGGATCCTTGGCGATGCGGTGAATCACGTCGATCCGGAAGCCGTCGACGCCGCGATCGAGCCAGAAGCGCAGCACGCCGTGCATCGCGCGCTCGACTTCGGGATTGCGCCAGTTCAGGTCGGGCTGCTCCTTCAAGAACGAGCGCAGGTAGTACTGACCCGTCGCGCCGTCGAGCTCCCACGCCGGGCCGCCGAACATCGCCGCCCAGTTGTTCGGCGGGCCGCCGTTGGGCGCGGGGTCGCGCCACACGTACCAGTCGCGTTTCGCGCTCGCGCGGCTGGCGCGTGACTCGCGAAACCAAGGGTGGAGGTCGGAGGTGTGATTGGGAACCCAGTCGAGCATCATGCGGATCCCGCGCGCGTGCGCCTCGGCGACGAGCGCGTCGAACGCCGCGAGATCGCCGAACACCGGATCGACGTCGCAATAGTCCGACACGTCGTACCCGAAGTCCCGCATCGGCGACGGGAAGATCGGGGAGAGCCAGATCGCGTCGATCCCCAGCCACTCCAGGTAGTCGAGCCGCGCGCGAATTCCCGCGAGGTCGCCCACGCCGTCGCCGTTCGAATCCATGAACGAGCGCGGATAGATCTGATAGACGACGCCGTGCTTCCACCAAAGTCGGTCGGACATGGCGCGATCCTAGCCGTTCACCGGGCTGCCGCGCCCGTCGCGTAGAGCGCCGTCACTTCGCCGGCACGGGCCGCGATGCGCGCGCGCAGCTCGTCGGGGGCGACGACCTCGACGGCGGCGCCCAGGCCGAGGAGCGCGCGCTCGGCGTACTCGAGCTTCTCGAAGACGAGCACCCGGCGCTGCCAGCCGTCGGCGTCCAGCGCCGGCGGCGGGACGCTGGGCGCGCGCCGGACGGGATCGCCGAGCTTTTCGATCCAGCCGACCGCGAACCGGGCGACGCGCACGGTCACTTCGATCGCCGCGAGGCCGGTCTCGAAACGCGTGACCCATTCCGCCCAGAACGCGCGGAGGTCGAAGCTCGCGTCGCGCGCGAACTCCACGTCGCGGGTCGCGACCTTCGAGATGCGCGAGACGCGATACACGCGCGGGTCGCCGTCGATCCGGCCGACGAGATACCAGAGCCCCGCCTTCAAGCCGAGCGCGAGCGCGTCGGCCTCGCGAGTGACTCGCGTGCCGTCGCCGCGCTCGTAGTCGAAGCGGACGCGGCGATCGCTCCACACCGCGGCCGCGAGTGTCTCGAGCGCCGGGTGCTCCGCCACGGGCTGGAACCAGCCGTGCGCGTCGAAGTGGAAGCGCTGATCCGCGAGCGACGCAGCGGCGCGCAGCCGCGCGGGCAGCGCGGCCAACACCTTGCGCTGCGCGCGCGCCAGGAGGCTGCCCAGGCCGAGCTCGGTCGCGGGTCCGGGCAGGCCAGCGAGAAACAGCGCCTCGGCCTCGCCCGAGTCGAGCCCCGTGAGCTGCGTGCGGTAGCCGTGCAACAGGCGACAGCCGCCCCCGGGCCCGCGCTCGGTCGCGATCGGAATCCCCGCGGCACCGAGCGCCTCCAGGTCGCGGTACACGGTGCGCAGCGAGACGCCGAGCTCATCCGCGAGCTCGGCCGCCGTCCCGTGACCGCGGTTCTGGAGCAGCAGCAGGAGCGAGATGAGTCGGTGCGCGCGCAAGCGCGCATTTTACCCGGATTAGCTGACAGAAGCTGTCAGGATCTCCGCGGTACGATCGTGTCCAAAGGAGGTTGGGATGCGATCGACCCTGCTCGGCATCGACCACGTCGCCCTGCGCTGCTTCGACACGAAGGCGACGGAGCGGTTCTACGGCGAGTTCCTGGGACTGCCCGTCGTCGAGCGCGCGGACGGGATGAGCGAAGAGTGGGAGGGTCGGGTGTGGCGGCTCACCGGTTTCCGCCTGCCGAGCGGCGCGCTGCTCGACTTCTTCGAAGTGGAAGGCACGCAGCGGCCGCCGTCGCAGGGCTATCTCGACACCGTGCAGCACGTCGCGCTCGCGGTCGCGACGCGCGCGGATCTGGAGGCGTGGCGCGTGAAGCTCGAAGGGAACGGCTTCCCGATCCTCGAGGAACAGGACCACGGCGAGGGCCGCCATTCACTCTACTTCGCCGACCCCAACGGTCACTACGTGGAGCTGACGTGCCGGCCCAGGCGCTGACCTGGAGTCACTTCGCGGAGAAGTCGGCGGCGCTCGCCGAAGCGGGGCGACGGCTGCTATATGGCTTCGGGCCGGGCGCCCCCGCGATCGCGTTCCTGGCGACGACCCGCAGGGACGGCGGGCCGCGCCTGCATCCTGTGTGTCCGGCGCTTCACGAAGGCGGGCTGTACGTGTTCGTGATCGGTCACTCGCCCAAGCGCGAGGACCTGGCGCGCGACGGCCGCTACGCGCTGCACGCGTTCCCGAGCGCGAAGGACGACGAGAGCTTCTACTGCACGGGCCCGGCTTTCGAAGTGCGCGACCCCGAGTTCCGCAAGCGCGCCGAGGCGAGCTTCGTGCACCACGTGAAGTCCGACGAAGCGCTCTTCGAGCTCCGGCTGGCCTCCGCGCTGCACACGACCTGGAACAACCCGCGCACCCCCGAAACCTCGCCGGTGTACCAGCGCTGGCATGCCTGAGACGTCACTCGGCTGCGCCTCGTTGCGCGCTTCGCTTGCATGACCTGGGACGAGTTCGCGCGCGCCGACCCGGCGCTGGCCGAGCTGGGCTTCGAGCGCATCGACTCGAGCGGACTCGTCATGCTGGCCACGCTGCGCAAGAACGGCTTCCCGCGCATCTCGCCGATCGAGGCGCTCTTCTTCGAGGGCGCGCTCCATCTCGGGATGATGTGGCGCTCGCCGAAGGCGCTCGACCTGCTGCGCGACCCGCGCTGCACCGTACACACGCTGGTGTCGAAGAAGGACGGAACCGAGGGCGACTTCAAGCTCTACGGCCGGGCGCTCGCGCTCTGCGATCTGGACGCGCGCCGCCGTTATTGCGACGCGCTGTCGGCAAAGATCGGCTGGAAGCCCGAGGAGCCCGAGTTCCACGTCTTCGCCCTCGACATCGAGGCTGCAGGCTTCGCGCAGACACGCGCTGGGAAGCACATCCGCAAGTCTTGGCGGGCGAATGACTCTCGCTAGATCAGTCCGAGGTGGATTCCGCCGCCCGACGAGCGCAGCTTGAGGCGGGGGCCCTTCTTCTGACCGCGGCGGCCGGAGACGTGGTGCGGGCTGCTGGCGCGCTCGGAGTCGAGATCGAGGTCGACCTCGATCTTCCCGCCCTGTGACTTCGCGTCGAGGCTGAAGTTCGCCTCGTCGCGCACCAGGATTTCGATCGAGCCGCCCGAGCCGCGAATCTCCCCCCCGGGATCGCCGAGGAACACGATCGACGTCGATCCGCCGGACGTTCGCGCGCTCACCGCGCCGTCGACGCCGTCGATCGACAGATCGCCGCCGGAGGAGCGCAGGTCGACGTCGCCGTAGACGTCACGCAATTCGGTGTTGCCCCCGGAGCTGCGCAGGCGAACGTCGCCCTCGACGTGCTCCATCTCGACTCTGCCACCCGACGTCTCGACGACGACGCGACCGACGATCCGCGAGAGCGCGACGTCGCCGCCGCTCGAGCGCAGGTCCACGTCGCCCGTGATCGCGTCGACGTGCGCGTCGCCGCCGCTGGTCTTCAGCGCGAGTGAGTAGCGGCGCGGCACCCAGAGGCGCGCGCGCACGTCCAACCCACCGAACATGCCGAGGAACCAGCCTTCGGTGCGCACTTCGAAGCGCACGTCGTCCGCCGCGGTGTCGAGCGCGAAGATCACGCGCTCGGACCGGCGCCCGCGCGCCTCGGCCTCGACGCGCACTTCGTCCCCGTCGTGCGAACGCACGTCGAGCGAGCCGCGCGAGCTCTTCACGTAGAGGGTCCCGCCCGGCTTCACCGGGACGACCTCGTCCATGAACTCGCGGGTCTCGATCGTTTCCACCGCTGCCGCCTACATAGCAAGCTGGATGCCCGCTCGGGAAGCGCGGCGCGCGGGCCGCGCGCGGGCCCCGGCGGCCCGGGCCCTGCACGTGCCGGAAAGCCGCTGCGGCCCGCGTGTAGAATGCCGCCGCCCGGCGGCGGGCGCGGAGGGGAACGATGGCGGGAGCGGCGTCACCGGCGAGAGTAGGCGGCGAGTGCGCGAAGCGGTTCGCGCGCGTGCGCGAGGTCTTCGAGCAGAGCTTCGCGAGCGGCGAAGTCGGCGCGTCGGTCGCGGTCACGGTCGGCGGCGAGCTGGTGCTCGACCTGTGGGGCGGGCATCGCGATGGCGCGCGCACGAAGCCCTGGCTGCGAGACACGCTCGCGAACGTGTACTCCACCACCAAAGGCATGACCGCGATCTGCGCAAATCGCCTGGCCCAGGCGGGGAAGCTCGACCTCGACGCGCCCGTCGCGCGCTACTGGCCCGAGTTCGCGCAAGCCGGCAAGGCGAGCATCCCGGTGCGCTGGCTCCTGTGTCACAAGGCCGGCCTGGCGGCGATTCGCAAGCCGCTGCCCGCCGGCGCCTTCAGTGACTGGAAGCTCATGACCGAGTCACTCGCGGCCGAGTCACCGTGGTGGGAGCCGGGCACGGCGCACGGCTATCACGCGCTGAGCTACGGCTTCCTGGTGGGCGAGGTTCTGCGGCGGATCGACGGGCGCACGCTGGGCGCCCATTTCCGCGACGAGCTCGCGCTGCCGCTCGGCCTCGACTTCCACATCGGCTTCGGGCCGGAGCTCGACGAGCGCATCGCGGAGATCCTCCCCGCGCCGCCGTCGCCGCCGGGCGCGCCGAATCCGTTCGCCGCCGCCGCGCAGAATCCCGAGTCACTCGTCGGCAAGGTGTTCGGCAATCCGACGCTCGGGCCCGGCACGGTGAACACGCGCGCCTGGCGCGCGGCGGAGGTTCCGGCGGCGAACGGTCACGGCGGCGCGCGCGGGCTCGCGCGCATCTACGGCGCGCTCGCGACCGACGGCGTGCTCGACGGCGTGCAGGTGCTCTCGCCCGCACAGATCGCGCGCGCGAACACCGAGAACGCGTTCGGCTTGGACCAGGTGCTCTCGCCGCTGCACTCGCGCTTCGGCCTCGGCTTCATGCTGACCCAGCCGATGATCCCGTTCGGGCCGAACCCGCGCTCGTTCGGCCATCCCGGCGCGGGCGGCTCGATCGCGTTCGCGGATCCCGACGCGGGTGTCGGCTTCGCGTACGTCATGAACCAGATGCAGATGGGCCTCGGCGGCGACGCCCGCGGCTTCCGCCTGGTCGCCGAAGTGTACGAAGCGCTGAAAGGCTAGTATCGGGGCATGGCGCGACGACAGGAGCAGGAAGAGGCACGGACCGAGGTCACGGAAGTCGCGCCGGACGTGCTGCGCATGCAGCTCCCGATCCAGATGCCCGGCCTGGGGCACGTGAACTGCTACGCGTTGATCGACGGCGAAGGCGCGGCGGTCGTGGATCCGGGCCTGCCGGGCACGGCGAGCTGGCGCGCGCTGCAGGATCGCCTGAAGCAGGCGGGCATCCGCTTGAAGCACGTGCACACCGTCATCGTCACGCACTCGCACCCCGATCACTTCGGCGGTGCGTCGCGCTTCGTGCGCGAGTCGGGCGCGCGCGTGATCGGGCACCGCAACTTCCGCTTCGGAATGCCCGCCGCGGCGACGCCCGAGGTCTCGGTCGAGCACCTGGGCGAGAAGCGCGCGGTCGAGGGCGAGGCGGCCGCGGCACCGGCCGAGGCGGCGAGTGAGCCCGCGGCGACTCACTCACACGCTCACACCCACTCGCGCGGCATGATGGGTCCGTGGGGCGGGCCCACCCCTTGGGGAGGCGAGCGGCCGAAGCCCCCGTTCAAGCAGCGCATGCGCTGGCGCATGATGCGCATGATGGGCGGCGCGGACTTCGTGCCCGAGATCTCCGATCCGGTCGAGAACGGGAACGTGTTGCGGCTCGCGAAGCGCGACTGGTTCGTGCTGCACACCCCGGGTCACACTGAAGACCACATCTGCCTCCACGATCCCGAGCTCGGCATCTTCCTGGGCGGCGACCACGTGCTGCCGTCGATCACGCCGCACATCTCGGGTATCTCGTCCTCGCGCGACCCGCTGGCGTCGTTCTTCTACTCGCTCGACCGCGTGGCCGAGATCAACGGCATCAAGCACGCGCTGCCCGCGCACGGGCATCCGTTCACCGACTTGAAGGCGCGCACCGAGGCGATCAAGCGCCACCACTACGAGCGCCTCGACAAGATCCGCGCGATCTCGCGCGAGCTCGGCCCGACGACGGTGGAGGAGATCTCGAAGCGCCTGTTCCAGCCGCGCAGCTGGGGCGCGATGGCCGAGAGCGAGACCTACGCGCATCTCGAGCATCTGCGCCTCGCGGGCAACGCGGAGAGCCACCGCGAGGGCGAGAAGCTCATCTACACCGCTCGGTGACGTCCCATGAAAGCGATCCTGTGGGACAACGACGGGGTGCTCGTCGACACGGAGCCCTGGTATTTCGAGGCGTCGCGCGAGGCGCTGCGCGGGCTCGGTGTCGAGTTCGGCGAGGCGGAGTACGTCGAAATCTCGCTGCGCCTGGGCGCGAGCTGCTTCGATCTCGCCACGGCGCGGGGTGTGCCCCCGGAGCGCATCGCGGCCGCGCGCGCGGCGCGTAACTCGCACTACAGAGCGCTGCTGGCGGGCACGGAGCTCATCCCCGGCGTGCGCGAGACGCTCGAGGCGCTTCACGGCCGCCTGCCGATGGCGGTGGTAACCAGCTCGCAGCCGGAGCACTTCGCGCTGCAGCACGTGAACACGGGCGCGCAGCGCTTCTTCGAATTCGTGCTGACCGGCGCCGACTACGCGCGCTTCAAGCCCGACCCCGAGCCCTATCTCATGGCGGCCGCCCGGCTCGGCATCGCTCCCGCGGACTGTCTCGTGATCGAGGACACCGAGCGCGGGCTCGTCGCGGCCCTGCGCGCGGGCATGCGCTGCGCGGTCGTGCCGCGCGGGCTGTCCGCGCGCGGCGATTTCTCCGCCGCCTTCCGCGTGCTGGAGCGCGTCGAGCAGGTTCCGGAGCTCGTGCGCGACCTGCTAGCATCGCAGGCCGGGAGGGCACCGTGACCTACGCCGACGCCGCACCGGACTTCACCCTGCACGACGCCGACTCGCACGTCATGGAGACGGCGGATTTCTTCCGCGACTTCGCCGATCCCGACGTGCGCGCGCGCATGAAGCCGCTGCCGATCGGCGCGGTGCGCCCCGGCGAGACGAGCTTCATCGACGAGCTGCGCGTGAAGCACCGCGATCCCGAGTTCCGCGCCCGTGCGGAGGCGGAGCTGATGACGCGCAAGAACTGGACGGCGACGGGCTCCTTCCTCAAGGAGGACCGGCCGCGCGCACTCGATCTGCTGGGCTTCGCGAGTCAGCTCGTGTTCAACACCTTCGCCAGCAGCCGGCTGGTCGCGCTCGAGCACGGCGACGACGTCGACCTGTGCTACGGCGTCGCGCGCGCCCACAACCGCGCGCTGGCGGATTTCTGCGCGGCCGACTCGCGCTTGCTCGCCACCGGCTACGTCCCGCTGCGCGACTTCGCGCGCGCACGCGCCATGGCCGAGGAGTCACTCGGGCTCGGCTGCAAGGCGCTCCTCATCCCGTCGGCGTGCCCGAAGGGGCACTCACCGAGTCACGTCGCGCTCGACGCGCTCTGGGCCCTGGCTCAGGAAGCCGGCGCGCCGATCCTGTTTCACGTCGGCGGCGGCGGGCAGCTTCTCGACCCGAACTATTTCGAGAACGGTCTGCCGCCCGTGCCCGACTTCCACGGCGGCGCCGAGAACTTCCGCTCGGTCGATTACATGGCCATCCCCTACCCCGTCATGCAGACGCTCGCGACCCTGATCCTCGACGGCGTGCTCGAGCGCTTCCCGCGCCTGATGTTCGGGGTGATCGAGCAGGGCGCGTCGTGGCTGCCGGGCTGGATGCGCCTGCTCGACTCCGCGCTCGACGCATTCCACAAGAACGAGGAGCGATTGCAGCGCCTCTCGCTGCGCCCGAGCGAGTACGTGCGCCGGCAGGTGCGGGTGACTCCCTATCCCGCCGAGGACGTCGGCTGGATCGCTGCGAATTCGGGACCCGAGCTGTGTCTGTTCTCGTCGGACTATCCGCACGTCGAGGGCGGCCGAAATCCGATCAGGCGCTTCGAGGCGAGCCTGGCGGGCGCGTCCCAGGAGACCAAGCGGCGTTTCTACGGCGCGAACATGGTCGAGCTGATGGGACCGATGCTCACTGGTAGTGTTTGAGCTCGGCCCAAGCCTCCGACACCGAACCGTGTAGCCCGCGGGCGACGAAGATCTCGAGCTCGGCCTCATAGGGCGTGCAGTACGCGCAGCTGCGCTTCCCGCGCGACTCGAAGCCGTCGAAGCGCGCCGCGACGTCCCCCCGGACCGGGCCGATCACGATCAACACCGACCCGTCGTAGGCGCCGGTGCCCCACGTCCAGTAGGAATTGTGCGGGCTGATCGCGCGGGGCAGCCCCAGCGCCGGGCCGAAGTAGTCGATCGCGCCGGCCTCCGCGTAGTTGCGGCCGAGCACGACCGCCTTCCCGCGCTCTTCGGGTGACAGCGTGGCGTAGACGCGCGCGACTTCCTGCGCGAGCTCCCGCCAGCCGAACATGAAGGCGAAGATCTGCGGCATGCGCCCGAGGTCCTGGCGCTCCATCTTCGGCTCGCCGACGCCCAGCGCCGCGGAGTAACGCAGGAAAGTCTCGGGCGGGAGGACTGGGATCGCGAGCGGCAGACCGATGATCCCGGCCGCGACGAGAAATGCCCCGGCGAGCGCCGGTCCGGGGCGCCAACCGCGCCGCGCGCAGAAGTCCGCGAGCACCACCGCGCCCGCCGCGAACAGCACGGGGTACACGGGGCCCAGGTAGTACACCTTGGCCTTCTGCTGGATCATCGCCGCGAGCAGCACGAGATACATCACGCCGAGGGCGCGCAGCGGCTCGAAGCGGCGCGCGAACAGCAGCGCGCCGAGGCCCAGCAGCCAGAGCGGCGCGAACAGCGGATGCATCAGCACGAGCTGCCCGCCGACGAACTCGAGCGGCGAGACCGGGTAGTTCTTGAGCTGCGTGGCGTTGCGCATGAACTCTAGAGACGGCGCGCCGTTCGCGATCTCCCACAGCACGTGCGGCGCGAACAAGAGCACCGCGAGCGACCCACCGCCCCACAGGTACGGTGAGCGCAAGTGACTCCGCGCGCGAGTCAGCGCGAGCCCGACCACGAGCCCGACGCCGAGGAACGCGACGCTGTACTTGTTCTCGAGTCCGAGCCCGGCGACGGCGCCGAACGCCAGCCAGAGCCGCGGCTCGCCGCGCACGAGGATGCGCACCGCGAGCCAGCACAGCACGGTCCAGAACAGCACGTCCAGGCCGTTCATGGAGTAGAAGTGACTCACGGCGAGGAGGAAGGGCGCGAAGAACGCGGCCAGCGCCGCGAGCAGCTGCGCTGCGCGCGCCCCGCCGAGCCCGCGGGCGACGAGGCCCGTCGCGAACACCGTGCCCGCACCCGCGACCGCTGCCGGGAAGCGCAGCGCGAAGAGCGAGTCGCCGAACAGCGCCCGCCAGCCCTCGAGGAGCCAGATCGAGAGCGGCGGATGGTCGACGTAGCCGAACGCGGGGTGACTCGCGCAGGCGAGATAGTAGAGCTCGTCGCCGAAGATCCCGTAGCCCCGCGCGGTCGCGAGGTGGAGCGCGAGGCGCAGCGCGGCGAGCGCGGCTAGGACGGCGAGGTCGCTGCGCGCGGCTCCGGCCGAGTCACTTCCCCTTCTTCTTGGGCGCCGCGGCCGGAGGCGCCGCCTGCGGGGCCGGCGCCGGCTCGGGCTCGGGCGGAGTCACGGAGAGCAGCTCGACTTCGAACGTCAGCGCCGCTCCCGGCTTGATGGCCGGAGGCGAGCCGCGGTCGCCGTAGGCGATCTCCGCCGGGCAGGTGAGCTTGTACTTGCCGCCGACCTTCATCGTCTGCAGCGCCTGCGTCCAGCACGGGATCACGTGACCCAGCGGGAACTCGGCCGGCTCCTTGCGCTCGACCGAGCTGTCGAAGACCGTGCCGTCGCGCAAGGTGCCGTGATAGTTCACCTTGACCGTATCGGCCGGGGTCGGGCTCGCCCCCGTCCCTTCGGTGATCGTCTTCACGACGTAGCCGCTCGCGCTCTTGGTCGCGCCCGGCTCCGCGGCCATCTGCTCGAGATACTTCGCCGAAGCGGCCTTCTCCTGCTCCGAGACCTTGGCTTGTCGCGACTTCGCGAAGTCCTGCAGCTGCTTGGCGAGGTCCTTCGGATCGACCTTCTTGTCGCGCTTCAGCACGCCGTCGCGCAGGCCGCTCTCGAAGATCGCGAGCTCGGGCTCAGTGAGTCCGAACTGATCGATGCGCTCGGCGATCAAGAGGCCCAGCGCGTAGACCGCCTTGGCCTCGTCCGTCTCGAGCTTCGGTTCCGGCGGCTTCGGGGGTTGGCAGCCCGCGATCAGCGCGATGACCACGGCAGTTGCGAGCGAGCGTCGGTTCAACATGAGTCCCCTCACCTCTCGCCGGACGACCCGGCGCGCGGAGGGTATCACGGACTCGGGCGCGCGCCTTCGGGAAACAGGAGTGCCCCGCTCTCGCGGAGCGCGCGGATACGCGCGTCATCGAAGCCGAGCAGCTCGCGCAGCAGCTCCGCGCCGTGTTCACCGGTGCGAGGCGCGGGACCGCGCACCTGGTTCTTCGTCGCGGAGAAGCGCGCGGGCGGGCGCACCACCGGGCGAGTGCCGCCTTCGTGATCGTCCACCTGGGTCAGGAGATCGCGCTCGCGGGCGAGCGGTCCGAGCAGCGCCTCCTTGGGGGTGATCACTGGCGCGGCCGCGAGCTTCGCGCGCGCCAGCGCCGCGAGCGCGGCGTCGAGCGACGGCTGCGCCGCGAGAAACCGCGCCACCGTTTGGTGTCGCGCGGCCGCCTTGACCTCGAGCGCGGCGCCCTTCGCCGCGGGATCGAGCAGCTCCTCCGGGAACGCGCCGGCGAGTGATACCCAGACGTGTTGCGCCGCGCCGCCCACCGCGATCCAGCCGTTTGCGCCCGCGTCGAAGATGGGGTTCATGACGCGGTCGTCCGGTGGCTCGATCAGCACGTTCCCGGCCTCGCTGTGACTCGCGAGCGTGGCGTCGAACATCGGCACCTCGATGTGCTGCCCGCGCCCGGTCGCCTCGGCCATGCGCAGGCCGGCGAGCAGCGCCACCGCGCCGTGCAGGGCGGTGAGCACGTCGGAGTAGGCGATGCGCGGCTGCGCCGGAACCTGCGAGGTCTGTCCGCGGTCGCGCAAGAGACCCGTGATGGCGTGGACGATCGGCGCATAGGCGCGGCGGTCGCTCCATATGGAGCTCGAGCCGAAGCCGTTCACCGAGAGCAGCACCGCGCGCGGACTCACTTCGTGAATCGCCGGGGCGGAAGTTCTCGATCACCGCGTCCGAGACGCGCGCGAGACCGAGCACGACGTCCGCCGCGCCGGGCTTGCCCAGGTCGAGCGCGATCGAGCGCTTGCCGACGTTCGAGAAGTGCAGCAGCCACGACTGACCGCGGTCGTGGCGCGGCGCGATCCTGCGCGCGTCGTCGCCCTCGGGCGGCTCCACCTTGATCACCTCGGCGCCCATGTCGCTGAACAGCCGGCCGACGTATGGACCCGCGATCACGCGCGAGAGATCGAGCACGCGCACGCCGCTGAGCGCGCCTTCGGCGAAGTCGGGCGACATGCGCGCGATGCTAGCATGGGCCCATGCACGTCGAGCGCGCGCGCAGTGGCGACGCGGCGGCGGTACGCGCGCTCGTCGCGGAAGCCGCGGAGTTCCTCAGTGAGCGCGGCATCCGGCAGTGGATCCCGGGCGGCCTGCCCGCGTTCGTGATTCCGCGCGGCACTTCAAGCGCGCGTCCTAGCCTTTCCAGGGTGTGACGCGGGGCACGACGCGGGGCACGTTCTCGCAGTAGCGGCGGTACGCCTCGCCGAAGCGCCGCGTGAGTCCCGGCTCCTCGATGAGCGGGATGTACGCGAGGTTCGCGCCGCTGAAGAGCAGCGCCCACGCGAAGTGCGGCAGCGAGCGCAGGAAGAGCGCCTCGCCGAGCAGCACCGCGATCACCCCCGAGATCATCGGGTTGCGCACCCAGCGATATGGCCCCGACACGACCAGCGCGCGCGGGGGGTCCCACGGCGCCAAGGTCCCCTCGCCCTCCCCCGCGAACAGCTTCAGGCACGCGACGAACAGAGTGACTCCGATGCCGATGAGAGCGATCCCCGCCGCCACGCCCAGCGAGGCGAAGAACGAGTCGGGAAACACGAGCGACACCAAAAAGCGTCGCGCGATCCACAGCGGCACGAAGATCGCCACCGTCACCGGCAGGACGACGACCGCGAGCACGTGGCGCCAGATCCCGATCACGCCGCCAACGATCCGTCAGTGGCTCGAGATTTGCCAGCCCTGCGCGGGGGAGGCTCGGCTTGGATCCGTTCGCGGCTCAGAAGTACCCGCGCATGAGCCTCTCCACCCACTCCGGCGCGCGCGCGCCGGGGGCGGAGTCGAACTGCGGGAAGTAGGGCTTCAGGTCGAGGATGGGCGTGCCGTCGATCGCGTCGAGGCCGCGCACGCGCAGGCCCTCGGGACTCACTGCGACGAGCGGCACGACGGTGATGCCGAGCGGGTTCGGCCGGTCCTTCGCGCGCTGCGCGAAGATGCCGAGCTCTGGCATGTCGGCCCGGCCGCGCGGGCGGCGCACGAGGTGGCGCGCGGGCTCGAATTTCGCGCCGTGCAGGAACGCGGTCACGAGCACGTGCGAGAACTCCTCGAGCCCGCGCAGGCCGGCGCGGTACTCGGGCTCGAGGACGATCGTCGACTCGATCGCGCCCCAGCTCTCGTCGACTTTCTCCGTCGCGGACGAGTGCACGAAGCCGATCGGTCGCAGGACGAACTCCATCTCTACTTCGCCTTCCTCGCGCCTTTCGTCCGCCCGAGCGCGCGACGCTTCGCGCTGGACTCCCGATATGCCGCAATCGTCGCGGGCAGGTCGACGTCGTACACGCCGAGCTCGAACGCGGTGGTGCGCTGCGGAAAGCCGACCCGGTAGGAGCTGCCGCTCGCCGTGCGCTCGAGTCGGCCGTAGTCGATCAGCAGGCGCCGCAAGGTCACGTGATCGGTCTCGATCGAGGGGGCGATCTCGCGCTGCCACGCCTGCAGCAGCTCGTTGATCTCGCGCTCCTCGTAGGTGCGCGAGCTGTCGAGTGACTGCACGATGCTCTGCATCAGGATCTCGCGGTCACGGCGCGTCCGCGGGAACGGACGCGTGCCGGGGGCCGCACCCAGCTTGCAGAGGCGCTCGACGAACTCGTCGAGGGTGATCATGAGCGCAGACTAGCCGACGGGGACCCCCGCCCCGCGGTGTCTCACTCCTCCTCCGCTTCGATCCGCCACGCGATGTGCGGCGGGACGGCGTGGAGGCGCGCGCCCTCCGCGTGCAACCGGCGCAGCGCGGCGAGTCCGGCCGTGTCCGCGGAGCGGAGGTTCTGGAGCTCCAGGCACACACCGCTCGAATCGCTTCCGACCGCCTGGTCGAGCTCGCCGACCTCGGCTCCGGTGAGGCGCCCCTCCACGGAGATGCGGCGCGGCGCGGCATCGCTCACGATCGTGATCCGAACGGTCACGGAACGAATCGAGTGCGAGCGCCGTGCCAGCCGCTTCCGGGCCGCGAGAGCCTCGCGATGAGGCGCCACATCATTTCGTCACGACATATCGCGACCCGATTCCAAGTATGATGAAAAAGTGAAGACCGCCGCTCGGTTCGAGGCGCTCCTGGCCGCCCTCTCCTCGAGATTTTCGGGGGTGAGCTGCGAACACATCGACGCGGAGATCGACGGCGCGCTCGAGGCGCTCGCGAGCTTTCTCGGCACCGATCGCGCGAGCTTCGCCGAGCTGCTCCCTGACGACGCGACTATCGCCCTCACTCACTCGTGGGCGAAGCCCGGCTTCGCGGCGGCGCGGATCGAGCCGACGATCGCGGTCGCGTTCCCCTGGTACCACGCCCAGCTTCACGCCGGAGCCGTGCTCCGCTTCGAACGGCTGCCCGACGAGCTGCCGAGCGATGCCGTGGCGGAGCATGCGTATGCGCTCGCGCTGCCGATGCGCGCGCACGTTGCGGTGCCCCTCCTCGTCGACGGGCGCTGGGTCTGCGCGTTGGTCACGGCGATGGCGCAGACCGAACGAGCGTTTTCGGACGAGGAGGTCGGGCGCATTCGGATCATCGGCCAGATCTTGGCCAACGCGGTCCACCGTCGAAACTTGGAGCGCGAGCTGCTCGACAGCATCCGCGAGGTCCGGCTCCTGCAGCGGCGGCTCGAAGCCGAGAACGAGTATCTCCGAGAAACCATCGCACCGGACGTCGGGTTCGAGGAGATCGCGGGTAGGAGTCGCGCGCTGCGGGCGGTGCTCGACCAGGCGGCACAGGTGGCGTCGACGTCGACGGCCGTATTGCTGCTCGGCGAGACCGGCACGGGCAAGGAGCTCCTGGCGCGCGCGATTCACGCGCGCAGCAAGCGTGCCGAGCGCCCGATGATCAAGGTGAACTGCGCCGCGCTTCCCGCGTCGCTCGTCGAGAGCGAGCTGTTCGGGCACGAGAAGGGCGCGTTCACCGGCGCGACGTCGGCGAAGCCCGGGCGCTTCGAGCTCGCGGATGGCGGAACGCTCTTTCTCGACGAGGTCGGTGAGCTCTCGACGGAGGTGCAGGCCAAGCTGCTGCGCGTGCTTCAGGACGGCGAGTTCGAGCGCGTCGGCGCGGTGCGCACGCGCAAAGTCGACGTGCGAGTCATCGCCGCGACCAACCGCGAGCTCGAGCGCGCCGCGGCCGAGCGGGCCGAAGACATCCCGTTGCTCGTCTGGGAGCTCATTCACCGCCGACAGGACGAGCTGGGGCGACGCATCGAACGCGTTCCCGAGCCCGCGATGCGTGCACTCTGCCGCTACGCGTGGCCGGGAAACATCCGCGAGCTCGGCAACGTGATCGAACGCGCGCTGATCCTCTCGCAAGGACCCGTGCTCGAGCTCGACGCGTTCATCGCCTCACAGCAATCCGTGCCGGCGCCGTCCGAGCGCGCCGACGCCACCGAGCGGGCTCACTTCCTGCGCGTGCTGGAGCGCTGTAGTTGGCGAATCACCGGGCGCGGCAACGCGGCCGAGCTGCTGGGACTTCGCCCCAGTACGCTGCGCTCGCGGCTCAAGAAGCTCGGAGTCGCTCGACCGGACGCGATCGCACCGCGCTGACCCTCGCGAAATGTCGCGAGTGCTCACGACCGGCCGCGAGTCACTGCGTTCCGCGCGGCGCGCTGCGCCCGCGAAATGTGCGCCAAGTCGCTTCTCGTCCCTTGGTTCGCCGTGGCGCGGCCTTTGCACGTCGCGCCTGACATGAAAACGAGAAGACTCGCTCTCATTGGCGTGGTGGTTGCTCTCTTCGCTTCGGCGTGTGCGACGACGCAGCAAGTCGTGGTCAGCGACGCGGGCTACTGCCCGTTCCTCGGGTCCAGTCTCTGCGCGCAGCTGACCCAGACGGCCACGCCGGGGAGATTCTCTTCGGGCGCCAAGAGCGAAGGCGGCGTGGCGCTCGCCAACCTGCGCTACCTCAATCCGAGCGCGCAGTGGGCGAAGTACGACAAGGTGTTGATTGCCCCGGTCACGTATTGGGCCGGCGACGACTCGAACATCTCGCCGGAAGATCAGCACAAGCTGACGGACTTCTTCCAGCAGGCGCTGACCCAGCAACTGTCGACCAAGTATGCGGTGGTTCGCGAGCCCGGCGCCGGCGTCATGCTCGTCCAGGTGGCGCTCGTCGACGCCAGCTCTGCCACGCCCGTGCTGCGCACCATCTCGATGCTGATTCCGCAGGCGCGGGCGCTCGCGACTTTGAAGTATGTCGCCACCGGTACGTACGCGTTCATCGGCTCGGCCGAGGCCGAGGCCAAGATCGCGGACTCGCAGACGCACCAGGTGCTGGCCGCCGGGGTGGACAAGCGGGTCGGCGGCGGCTCCGTCGTGACGGCCGCGCAGTGGCAGTGGGGCGACGCCGAGAACGCGATCACCGCCTGGTCCAAGCAGATCACCGATCGACTCACTGAACTGAAGGCTGGGAAGCCGTGATCCCCCCGCAATCGAACCCATTCACTCGAAGGGAACCCCTCATGCGCTACGTGCTCGTGACACTTCTTCTGCTCGGCGGAATCACGGGACTCGCGGCTTCGTCGCCGGCCGCCGACGGCAAGCCGAACATCGTCGTCATCATGGGTGACGACATCGGCATCTGGAACATCGGTGCGTACAGCCGCGGGATGATGGCGGGGCGCACCCCGAACCTCGACAAGCTCGCCAGCGAAGGGATGCTGTTCACCGACTACTACGCGGAGGCGAGTTGCACGGCAGGGCGCGCCGCCTTCATCACCGGCGAGCTTCCAATTCGTACCGGTATGACCACCGTCGGCCAGGCCGGCGCCAAAGTCGGGATACCCGCGGAGGCGGCGACCATCGCGACGGCGCTCAAGTCGATGGGTTACGCCACGGGCCAGTTCGGCAAGAATCACCTCGGCGACCTCAATGAGTTCCTGCCCACCGTCCACGGGTTCGACGAGTTCTTCGGCTACCTCTACCACCTCGACGCGATGGAGGACCCCGCGCACTCCGCCTACCCGCAGGAGCTGTTGGACAAGGTCGGCCCGCGCAACATGGTTCACTCCTGGGCGACCACCGTGGATGACCCCACCGAGATGCCGCGCTGGGGGAAGATCGGGAAGCAGAAGATCGAGGACGCCGGCACGCTCTACCCCAAGCGGATGGAGACGGTGGACGATGAAATCCTCGATCTCTCGCTCAAGTTCGTGGACAAGGCCAGGAAGGACGGCAAGCCGTTCTTCCTCTGGCTCAATCCGACGCGCATGCACATCGTGACTCACCTCTCGGAGAAGTGGGAGAAGACGCGAAACTCGAAGAATGGCTGGACCATTCACGAAGCCGGTATGGCTCAGCTCGACGACACCGTCGGATCGGTGTTGAAGTATCTCAAGGACAACGGCCTGGACGACAACACCATCGTCGTGTTCACCACCGACAACGGCACGGAGACGTTCACGTGGCCGGACGGCGGCAACACTCCGTTCAAAGGCCAGAAGGGCACCATCTATGAAGGCGGCTTCCGCGCCCCGGGGATGGTTCGCTGGCCTGGTCACGTCGCCGCCGGCAAGGTGGAGAATGGGATCATCTCCAATCTCGACTGGTTCCCGACCCTCGTTGCCGCCGCGGGCAACCCGAACATCAAGGAGGAGTTACTGAAGGGCAAAGCGATGGGCGGGAGGACCTACAAGAACCATCTGGACAGCTACAACCAGATGGACATGATCACCGGCAAGGGTCAGTCGGCGCGTCACGAGATCTTCTACTTCGGAGAGAGCAACCTCGGCGCGGTGCGCATCGACGACTTCAAATACCGGTTCCTCGAGCAGCCCCAGGGCTGGGTCGGCACCAAGACCCATGTCGATGCGCCGGTTCTGATCAACTTGCGCCTCGACCCGTTCGAGCGGCTGACCTATCCGCAAGCCGGCGGGACGCTCGACGGCTCGCAGGAGTACTTCGGCTGGTTCCAGTACGAGTTCTGGCGCTTCGTGTTCGTCCAGCAGGAGGTCGCGAAGCTCGCCATGACGGCCCTCGAGTATCCGCCCATGCAGAAGGGCGCGAGCTTCAACCTCGATGCCGTGAAGGCGAAGATCGAGGAAGCCATGAAGCAACAGGCAGGCCAGTGACTCGCAGATGACTGCTACGGCGACGCGCTAGCCGGCGAGCAGCCGCAGCGCGTCGCCGTAGAGCAGCCGCTTGTGCGTCTGCATCACCGCGCGGTTCTTGCCCGCTAGCGGCGCGGCGATGGACATCGCCTTGGCCAGGAGATCGACGGCGGGAGTCGCGTAGTCGGCGATGCCGCGGGCGAGCGCCTCGACTCCGCCGTAGCGCTTTCCGGTGACGATCGCCTCGTGAGCGGTGAGCTTCGGGAGCCGCGCCTGGATGAGCGCGGCCATGCCCGGGTGCAGGGGTAGGCCGAGGTCGATCTCGGGGATGCAGAAGAAGCCGCGGTCGGAGCGCATCACGCGGAAGTCACAGGCGAGCGCGAGCATCGCGCCGCCCGCGAAGGCGTGGCCGTTGAGCGCGGCGACGGAGGGAATCGGCGACGCGAGCAGGCGCGCGAAGATGCCGAGCATGCCGGTGACCACCTCGCCAGCGCGGTCGCGTCCCTCGCCCGACATCCAGGCCAGGTCGAGTCCGTTCGAGAAGAACTTGCCGTCGCCGGTGAGCACGAGGGCGCTCGGCTCGTCGCTGCGCTCGATCTCGTCGAGCGCGCGCGATAGCTCCGCGATGAACCCCGGGTTGAAGCGATTCTCGCCGGAGCGCATCTGCACGAGCGCGACCGCGCCCTCGCGCTTGGTCTCGATCATTTCTTCTCGAAGTCGAAGTCGCGCACGTAGTGACAGGAGTAGCCGCCGGGGTTCTTCTCGAGATAATCCTGGTGGTAGTCCTCGGCGGACCACCAGGGACCGGCCGCGACGATCTCGGTGACCACGGGCTTGCGCCACTTGCCCGACGCCTCCACGGCGGCCTTCACTTCCTCCGCCGTCTTCTTCTGCGCGTCGCTCTGGTAGAAGATCGCGGAGCGGTACGAGCTGCCGACGTCGTTGCCCTGCCGGTTCTTCGTGGTCGGGTCGTGCATGCGGAAGAAGAAGCGCAGCAGCTCGTCGTACGAGATACGCGCCGGATCGAACGTGATCTTGATCGCTTCCGCGTGACCCTCGTGATTCTGGTACGTCGCGTTCGGCACCTTGCCGCCGGTGTAGCCCACTTCGGTGTCGATCACGCCCGGCAGCGCGCGCACCAGGTCTTCCACGCCCCAGAAACAGCCGCCCGCGAGCACGGCGGTCTCGCGCTCGTCGGATCCGGGCCTCGGCTTGATTCCCGCCTTTTCGAACGCCTCGAGATACTGGCCGTATCCCTCTTCGGCGAGCTTCTCGACGGGAATGAAGCGCAGCGCGGCGGAGTTCATGCAGAAGCGCTTGCCGGTCGGCTTGGGGCCGTCGTCGAACACGTGACCCAGGTGCGAGTCGGCGTGCTTCGAGCGAACCTCCGTCCGCACCGAGAACAGTCTGCGATCCTCGTGAGTCGTCACGCCGCCGGAGTCCAGCGGGCGCGTGAAGCTCGGCCAGCCGGTTCCGGAGTCGTACTTGTCGAGCGACGAGAAGAGCGGCTCGCCGGACACGACGTCGACGTAGATGCCGGGCTTCTTGTTGTTCCAGTATTCGTTCTGGAACGCCCGCTCCGTGCCCTCACGCTGAGTGACCTCGTACTGTGTCGGCGTGAGCTTCGCGGCGAGCTCCTGAGGGGAAGGCTTCTTGTATTCCATGTGGGCGTCTCCTTTCGCCGGGCGGCGCGCTGCGCGTCGCACCAGGGTACCCGGTCCGTCTCGGCGCTTCACCGGCAGCGACGGGCGGGCCTCGGATAGACGCAGGCCCGGCGTGAAACGTGTCAAGCTGCGAACCGACCGCACGTTGGGAGGTGACCATGCCGCGTCGTCTCGAGTTCTTCTTCGACTACGTGAGCCCTTTCTCGTACCTGGCCAATAGCCAGCTCCCGGAATCGCGCAGCGCACGTGCGCCGAGCTCGTGTATCGGCCGATGTTCCTCGGCGGCGTGATGCAGGCAACCGGCAACCAGCCCCCGGCGACCTTGCGCGCCGCTTCGCGCCCGGCGGCTACGTCGCGTGCCTGGTGCGCAGACACTGCGACGCGCCGACGGCGCGGTGAAGGAGATCGAAGCCGCGGTCCACAACATCGGCGCGAACGTGAACCTTTCGATCCTCTACATGGACGTGCGCAAATGCACCAAGGTGTGGGAGATGGCGTGCCTCAGCGGCTTCCTCGTCGGGCGCGAGGCCGCGCGCCGCATGGTCCCGCGCGGCCGCGGCACGATCTTGTTCACCGGTGCGACCGCGAGCCTGCGCGGCGGTAGCGGCTTCGCCGCGTTGAGGGGCGAAATTCGCGCTGCGCGCGTTCGCGCAACCGATGGCGCGCGAGCTCGGCCCGAAGGCCGTGCACGTGGCGCACGTGCTGATCGACGGCGCGCCCCGCTGACGGCCTGCTCGCCCCGGACGCGATCGCCGAGAACTACTGGTCGCTGCACGCGCAGGCGCGCAGCGCCTGGACCCAGGAGCTCGATTTGCGCCCGTTCGCGGAGAAGTTCTGAGCTAGGATCCCTCAGGAGAGGGAGACGCTCA
>WNFL01422392.1_pt1 | contig 25214 bp, 24 predicted proteins | sample 5400361 | NCBI WGS metagenome assembly WNFL01 (sample SAMN13153351, study PRJNA577476) | soil metagenome | isolation source: 40 cm soil on Douglas fir-dominated hillslope | place: USA:California | collected 2013-09-17
TTCCACGGCACCACCATCGTCTCCGTGCGCCGCGGCGAGAAAGTCGCCATGGGCGGCGACGGCCAGGTGACGTTGGGCAACATCGTCGTGAAGGCGACCGCGCGCAAGGTGAGGCGCCTCTATCACGACCGCATCCTCGCGGGTTTCGCCGGCGCCACCGCGGACGCCTTCACGCTCTTCGAGCGCTTCGAGGCCAAGCTCGAGAAGCACCAGGGGCACCTGCTGCGCTCCGCGGTCGAGCTCGCCAAGGACTGGCGCACCGACCGGATCCTGCGCCGGCTGGAAGCCATGCTCGCCATCGCCGATCGCGAGGCCTCGCTCATCATCACGGGCACGGGCGACGTGCTGGAGCCCGAGCGGGGACTGCTCGCCATCGGCAGCGGCGGCGGTTACGCGCAGGCTGCCGCCCTGGCGCTCCTGGAGAATTCGCAGCTCGAGCCGGCCCAGATCGTGAAGAAGTCGCTCGAGATCGCGGGCGAGCTTTGCATCTACACCAACCAGAACCACGTGGTGGAGACGCTGTGAAGATGAGCGAGGCCGGCGGCGGCATGATGACGCCGCAGGAGATCGTCCACGAGCTGGACAAGTACATCGTGGGGCAGGCCGCCGCGAAGCGCGCGGTGGCCATCGCGCTGCGCAACCGCTGGCGCCGCTCGCAGGTGGCCGAGCCGCTGCGCACCGAGATCACGCCGAAGAACATCCTCATGATCGGCCCCACGGGCGTGGGCAAGACGGAGATCGCGCGCCGTCTCGCGCGGCTCGCCAACGCCCCGTTCATCAAGGTCGAGGCCACCAAGTTCACCGAGGTGGGCTACGTCGGGCGCGACGTGGATTCCATCATCCGCGATCTCGTGGAAATCGCGGTGAAGAACACGCGCGAGCAGGAGATGCACAAGGTGCGCACCCGCGCGGAAGACGCGGCCGAGGAGCGAATCCTCGACGCGCTGCTGCCCGGCGTGCCCGCGGGCGAGGCGGGCGACGTCAACTCGACGCGGCAGCGCTTCCGCAAGATGCTGCGCGAGGGCAAGCTCGACGACAAGGAAGTCGAGATCGACGTGGCGCAGGGTTCGGCCGGCATGGAGATCCTCGCCCCGCCCGGCATGGAGGAGCTCACGAGCCAGATCCAGGGCATGTTCGCGAACCTCGGGAGCGCGCGGCGCAAGCGGCGCACGCTCGCGATCCGCGAGGCGCTGCGGCTCACCACCGACGAGGAGGCCGGGCGGCTCGTGAACGAGGACGAGATCCGCTTCCGCGCGCTCGCTAGCGTGGAGCAGGACGGCATCGTCTTCATCGATGAGATCGACAAGATCGCGAGCCGCGGCGAGCTGCAGGGCGCGGACGTCTCGCGCCAGGGCGTGCAGCGCGACCTGCTGCCGCTCGTGGAGGGAACGGCCATCACCACCAAGTACGGCATCATCCGCACCGACCACATCCTCTTCATCGCGAGCGGCGCCTTCCACCTGTCGAGGCCCTCGGACCTCATCCCGGAGCTGCAGGGGCGCCTGCCCATCCGCGTCGAGCTCTCGAGCCTCGGCGTCGAGGAGTTCGAGCGCATCCTCACCTCCACGGACGCCTGCCTCACCACGCAATACCAAGCGCTGCTGGGCACAGAGAACGTCGAGCTCACCTTCACTCCCGATGGCGTGCGGCGCATGGCCGAGATCGCCTTCGCCGTGAACGAGCGCACCGAGAACATCGGCGCGCGCCGCCTCTACACCGTGATGGAGAAGCTGCTCGAGGAGGTGTCGTTCGATTCCGGCCGCAAGGCGACGAGCGTCACCATCGACGCAGCCTACGTGGACGCGCGCCTCGCCGACCTCGCCCGGAGCGAGGACCTCGCGCGATACGTGCTGTGACGCGCGCCGCCGCCCTCTTCCTCGCCACGCTCGCCGCCGCGTGCGCGCAAACCGAAGTCCGCGCCCCCGCCATGGATGACGCCCGATCCCTCGCCGCCGCAGAGACCGCCTTCGCCGCGCACTCCGTGCGCGAGGACATGCGGGTCGCGTTCCTCGCGAACTTCGCCGACGACGGCGTGTTCGTCCGCGGCGGCTGGACCAATGCGCGCGCGAGCATCCTTTCGCGCGCGGCGCCGCCCATCGTGCTCGATTGGCGCCCGGTCTTCACCGAGGTCGCCGCTTCCGGCGACATGGGCCTGTCGACGGGGCCGTCGAAGATCACCAGCAGGACGAATCCCGCCGAGCCGCCGGGATACGGCCAGTTCGTTTCGGTGTGGAAGCGCGAGCCCGGCGGCCCGTGGCGCGTCGTCGCGGACCTCGGCATCGCTCACGTGGAGCCCGTGTTCTGGGACAAGCCGCTGGAGACCGTCGCCGTCGCCACTGAGCCCGCGCCTGCGGCAGACACGATCGACGCGGCCGAGGAACGATTCGCCGAGGAGGCGAAAGCCAACGGCCTTCGTGCCGCGTATGCGAAGCACGGTTCGGCGAGCCTGCGCCTTTATCGTCCCGACAATGCACCGATGGCGGGCAAGGATGCGGCGCTCGCCTGGCGGGGCCTCGCGACCGAGCGGCCCACGTCGACGGTGGAGAAAAGCGAGGCGGCGCGCTCGAACGACCTGGGCTACGCGCGCGGGGCCTACCGCGAAGGATCGGGCGAGAGGCCGGACGGCTGGTTCCTGCGCGTGTGGCATCGCGAGGCCGGGGCCTGGCGCATCGCCATGGACGTGTCGAACCCCGCGCGCTAACGCGCTTCCTGCATCACCTTTTCCATCGCCTCGAGCATGAAGTCCGCGGCTTTGCACGCGTGCTCGAGGGCACGTGCGTTGCCGGGCGATGCATCGAGCTGCTTCGCGGCATCCGAGAGGAATCGCCATTGCGTCTGCGCCGATTCGACCAGCGCGAGGATGTCCGGCGGAAGCTCGGGCGTGGCCGCGAGCGAGTCGAGGACACGCGGGACATTCTCGCGCGCATCGCGCAGCTCGCGCTCGAGCCCTTCGTCGCGGATGTCCCAGCGCCTCCAGAGGTGGGCCTTCGCCACGCGCTGCGAGAAGAGCGCCACCTGCGAGGCGCGCAGCGCCGATCCGCTCAGCGCGTTTCGCGACCCATCGGTCGTGAGCCGAACGCCCTTGGTCGCCACCCACGAAACCTCCTCGGTGCGGTCGCGCAGCTTTCTCGCGGTTTCGCGCGTGGGTGGGCGCTGCGCCCAGTCGCGATAGTCCTGCCACTGCATCGCCAGCAGCATGTAGTTGTCGCGCACCTCCGCGCCCTGCGCGCTCGCAAGCGCCGCGCGAAGCGTCGCGCTGAAATCGCGGATCGCCTCGGCGAGTGCGCGCCGGCTGCGCTCGCCCATGACGCCCTGTCCGGCCTGCGCATGCAGGCGCGCGATGCGCTCGATGGTGGGCGCGAGGCGCAGCGCCGCGCTCGCGCGCTGGACTTCGGCGGCGTGCGCCGTGGCGGTGGCGAGTGCGACGGCGAAGACAGTCGCCGCGCTCAGCGCGCGCATGGCGGCGCGGTGAATCCGGCGACGATGCCCTGCGACACCCAGGCCGCGAGCGTTTCGCCCGATGCCTCGCCGCCCAGCGCCGCTTCGAGCGTCTCGCCGCCCGCGATGCGCCCGAGCAGCCGCCATTCGCGCTCGGCAACGCACGAGGCGATGGCGCGGCCGTCCACGCGACGCACGAGGACGAAGTCCGGACCCTCGAGGCGCTCGGGAGCGCCATCGCGCCCGGGGGCGTTGGCTTCGCGGATTGCCCCGATGGCGTGCGCGCTCTCGATGAGCCGCACCGATGGGTGCAACACGAGGCGCAGCTTCGCGTATCGCGACGGCTCGATCCGCGCGAGGGCGTCGAAATCGAAAGCCGCAGCGTCGGGCGCCGACTCGCATTCATGGCATGCCCATTCGAGGCGCGCCACGTCGGGCAGGTACTCGAGCGCCGACGCATGCGGGTACGCCGCGAGGAACGCGGGAAACCCGGCGCCGTATTCGTTCAGGTCGCCGCTCGCCGACGCGTGCGAGAGGGCAAAGCGCCGGGCTGCCTCCGCGAAGAACGCGTCGCCCACGAGCCGGCGCACCACGGGATAGGCGGCGGCGAGCGCCGAGGAGAAATTCGCGGCAACGCTCGCGCGGTAGACGGCAACGCCCGCATCCGGGCGCGCGTCTTCGAGGAGCGAGCGCGCGAATTCCCGCTGCACCGTGGCGAGCGTGCTCATGCGCCGGCCATCGCGGGGGTACTTTCGATCGCGCGCTCGGCCGCATGGGCTTCATCCAGCAGCACGTCGAGCGCCGGGAGCGACGTATCCCATTCGATGAGCGTGTGGCGTGCACCGAAGCGCGCGAGCGCGTCGTCGAACAGCGACCACACTTCGTCGGCGACGCGAGCCCCGTGCGTGTCCACCAGTAGAGCGCCGCGCGCTTCGTGCCCGCCCAGGTGGAATTGCCCCACGAGCGCGGGATCGATGCCTTCCAGGTAGTCGCGCGCGGCGAACCCGAAGTTGGTCGCGTTCACGTGGATGTTGTTGATGTCGAGCAGGAGCCGGCAGCCCGAGCGCCGCGCGACCTCGGAGACGAATTCCCACTCGCTCATCTCGCCCGCCCCGAGCGCGCAATAGGCGGAGACGTTTTCCACGAGCAGCTCGCGCCCCAACCGGTCCTGCGCCTGCGAAATGCGCGATGCGACGTGCCCCGCCGCTTCGCTCGTGAAGGGCAGCGGCAGCAGCTCGTTCAGATGGCGCCCGTCGATGGACGACCACGAGATGTGCTCGGAGACGAAGAGCGCTTCGAAGCGCCGCGCGAGCGAGTCCAGCTTTGCGAGGTGGGCCAGGTCGAGCGGATCGGACGATCCCAGCGACAGGCCCACGCCGTGCAGGCTCACCTCGTAGTCGGCGCGCACGCGGTCGAGCGCCGCCGCCGCGGCGGCGCCGAAATGGTTCTCGCTGTGGACCTCGATGAAGGCGAGCGCCGGTCGGCGCTCGAGGATCTCGCGGTAGTGCGGCGCGCGCAGGCCGATGCCGACACCGGCGCGGCCCGTGGCGCGCGCGGTCACCGCGTCATTCGGCGCGATACTTCGGCGCCTTGGGGGAATCGGCGCCGCCGGACGAGGTCTTGCCGCCCACCTTCTCGCACGTGCCCTTGGGCACGTACTTCCATTCGTCGGGTGCGTTGTCTTTCGCCGCCTTCCCGGCGCACGAATGGCGCGCGGTGCCGCAGTCGTTCTGCCCGGCCTTGGCGATGCCGTAGCACTTTTCCTGGGGCGCCTTGCTGTCCTGCGCCTGGGCGTGAGCATGTGCCGTCGCGAGCGCGAGGATGGCGGCGACTGCGGAATGGACCAGCTTGCTGGATGTGGACATCGGACCCCTCGTCATTCGAGCGCTTCCCGGGGGAAATCTTACCACCGCAATCCGGCCCCGGGCCCCCCTTGAAAGCCCGCGGCGCGCCCAGATCTGGAAGTCATGGAGGACGGCGATGCCGTCCCGGACCTTACAGGAGAACCCAGGATGAACCCGCTTCGCTACGAGCCCCTCGTGGGCCAGCTCGATGGCCTCTTCAACGAGCTCTTCCGTCCCGCGTTCGTGCGGGACCCGCGCGCCGAAACAGCGCCGATCCGCGTGGACGTGAAGGAAGATGCCGCCGGCTACACGGTTCATGCCGAGATGCCCGGCGTGAAGAAGGAGAACATCAACATCGAGATCGAAGGCAACGAAGTGACCATCGCCGCCGAAGTGAAGCGCGACGTGGACGCGAAGGATGGCGAAAAATGGCTGCGCAACGAGCGCTTCTACGGGCGCAGCGCGCGCCGCTTCGCGCTGCCGCAGGAAGTGGACGAAGCCAGGGCCGAGGCGAAATTCGCCGACGGCGTGCTCGAGCTCACCCTGCCCAGGAAAGCCCAGGTCACCGGGCGCAAGATCGCCGTGCAGTAAAAGGAGGTAGGCGGTAACAGCGCTTGAAAGGGCTCCGACAGGAAAATCTCCCTCGGGGCCCTTTTTGTTTGCCCTACAATTACGCCCTCACACCGCCCGCCGCCGACCGCCCACCTCCTAATGCCTCCCCGACTAAGCTCGTCCCAGAAAGCGGAAGTCCTCGTCGAGGCGCTGCCCTACATCCAGCGCTTCTACGATCGCACCATCGTCATCAAGTATGGCGGCAATGCGATGACCGACGTGGCCCTGCAGGAGGATTTCGCCGAGGACGTGGTGCTGCTGAAACTGATCGGCATGAACCCCGTCGTGGTGCACGGCGCGGGGCCGCAGATCGGCGCGCTGCTGCAGAAGCTCGGCAAGCAGAGCGAGTTCATCCAGGGCATGCGCGTGACCGACGAGGAGACGCTCGACGTGGTCGAGATGGTCCTGGGCGGGCTCATCAACCAGGACATCGTCACGCTCATCAACAAGGCGGGCGGCAAGGCGGTCGGACTCACCGGCAAGGACGGCCACTTCATCCACGCGCGCAAGCCGGAGATCATCCACCTCCTCGATTCGCGCGACTTCATCCCCGTGATCGCCCCCATCGGCAGCGACGAGAAGGGCGTGGCGTACAACATCAACGCCGACGTCGCCGCGGGCAAGCTCGCGATCACGCTGCAGGCCGAGAAGCTGATCCTGCTCACCAACACGACGGGCGTGCTCGACCGCGGCGGCGGCGTCGTCACCGGCCTCACCTCGCAGCGCGTGAAGGAGATGATCGACGACGGCACGATCTCCGGGGGCATGCTGCCGAAGGTCGAGTGCGCGCTGGACGCCGTGAAGAACGGCGTGAAGACCGCGCACATCATCGATGGACGCGTCTCGCACGCGCTCCTGCTCGAGGTCCTCACCAGCTCCGGCGTCGGCACGCTGATCCGTGGCGCCTCCGCGAACCGCGCGAACCACCGCTGACGCGCGCTGGCTCGCGGCCATCTGCGCGAGCCGGCTCCTCTTCTCGCAGATCTTCGTCGCCTACGCGGCGATACTTCCCCTGCTGCAGGATGCCTGGGGCATGTCCTCCGCGCAGGCGGGCCTGGTGCAGAGCGGGTGGCACGCGGGTTACGTCGTGTCGCTCTTCGCCGCGGGCCTGGCCGCCGACCGCTTCGGCGCGAGGCGCACCTTCCTCGTGATGAGCTTCGCCGGCGCCGTCGCGTCGCTTGCGTTCGCCGCGTTCGCCGACGGCGCGCGCTCCGCGCTCATCCTCTACGCCCTCGCGGGAATGCTCTCCGGCGGCTCGTATACGCCGGTGCTCGCGATCATCTCCCAGCGCTACCCGCCGGCCACACGGGGGCGCGCCATGGGCTGGTATCTCGCCGCGGGCTCCCTCGGCTATGCGATCGGCCTGGGCCTGAGCGGCAGCGTCGTCGCGTGGGGCGGATGGCGCATGTCGCTCTACGTCGCCGCCTCCGGGGCGGTCGGGGGTGCGCTCTATGGCGTGTGGCTGATGCGCGGCGTACGCGACGAGCCGCATCTCGCCCAGCCCGCGGCGCCGGTGGTGCAGCGCATGCGCGAGGTGCTGGCCAATCGCCCCGCGATGAAAGTGATCTGGGCGTACACGTTCCACAGCTGGGAGCTTCTCGGCGTCTGGGCGTGGATGCCGGCATTCCTCGCGTTCGCCGCCGCGCGCGGCGCAGGGCTGGACCCCAAAGCCGTGGGGCTCGGCGCATTCCTCGCGGGACTCACACACCTCACCAGCGTCGCGGGAAGCCTCATGGGCGGCGCATTGTCCGATGCGCGCGGCCGCACCGCCGTGATGATCGTCATGGCGAGCGGGAGCCTCGCGTGCGGCTTCGTCTTCGGCTGGCTCGTGAGCGCTCCCCTGTGGGTTCTCGTCGCGGTCGCGATGCTCTACAACCTCACAGGCATCGGCGATTCCTCCGTGTATTCGACGGCGCTCACCGAGCTCGTGCCCGCGCGGATCCTCGGCAGCGCCTACGCGATCCGCTCGGTCATGGGATTCGGCGCGGGCATCGTGAGCCCCTGGGCGTTCGGATTCGTGGTGGATGCGGCGCGCAGCGCCGCGCTATCGGAGAACGCGGTGTGGGGGCTTGCGTGGGGCGTGCTCGCGCTGGTCGCGCTGCCCGGCCCCCTCGTGGCGTTGAGCCTGAGGCGCATGCCCGAGGCCGCCGCGATGGCGGAAGGAAAGCGCTAGCGCGTGAGGCGCGCGGCGAGCGCCACGTGGTCCGAAAGGCGCGACCACTGCGCGCCCACGTGCCGCTGCACGTTCTCCACCTCCATGTCGCGCACGTAGATGCGGTCCAGGGTGAAGAACGGCATCTGCGCGGGGTAGCTGCGCGCCGGGCGTCCCTCGGCGCGCTCGAAGACCTCGTACAGGCCGAGCTCGTCCTTCAGGTAGTTGCTCGCGCGGCGGTGCCAGTCGTTGAAGTCGCCGGCCACGATGAGCGGTCCCTTCTTCGGGACGGCTGCGCGGATGCGCTCGCAGAGCCATTCGAGCTGGAAGCGCCGGCTGCGCGCCCACAATCCCAGGTGGACATTGATGCAGTGCACCGGCTCCTTCCAGCCGTCGACCTGGACCTCGCAATGCAGCAGGCCCCGGCTTTCGAGCGGATGGTGCGAGACGTCGATGTTCTCCCACATCGCGATCGGGTGGCGGCTCACCACCGCGTTGCCGTGGTGACCGTCCTGGTACACGGCATTCATGCCGTACACGCTGTGGCAGCCTTCGTAGGTGAGGAACTCGTGCTGGCCGGTCACGGGCCACGCGAGGTGGCGGCGCGCATTCGAGTCGTGCTTTCCCTGCACTTCCTGCAGGAAGGCCACGTCGGCCTCGAGCGACTGCAGGCGGTCGCGGATCTCGTGCAGCACCAGGCGGCGATTGAACTGCGACAACCCCTTGTGGATGTTGTACGTGACGACGTTGAGCGCTTTCCTGGTCATTCCCGGGCCCGCTTCCTTTCCGGCAGCATGAGGATGGCCTTGCGGTTGCTCCACGAAAACACGCGTTCGGCGGCTTTTTCCCACGGCAGCCATTGCGACGAAAGGTGCTCGCGCGGCGCCACCTTCACGGCAAGCTCGTGCGGGACTTCGAGCCCGAACACGTGCTCCGTATTGTGGGTGACGCCCGGTGCGTAGCGGTGCCGCCACACGGGATAGATTTCGTAGACGTTGCGCAAGTTCCACGCCTCGAGGCGATAACGGCGCGCATCGATGCCGGTCTCCTCCTCCACTTCGCGCAGGGCGGTATCGGCGAGCGACTCGCCCTCGTCCTGGCTGCCGGTGACGGACTGCCAGAACCCGGGATGGTCCGCGCGCTCCAGGAGGAGGACCTTCAAGTCCGGCGTGTGGATGACGACGAGCGTCGAGACCGGGATCTTGTGGGGCGCGGCACTCACACGCGCATGCGCGCGACGACTTCGCCTTCGCTGGCGAAAAGGGCGTGCGGCATGTCGCGCGTGCGATGCATGGCGATCGGTGTCCCGGCGCTGTCCACGGCGATGATGCCCACGTCGGCGTCGAAGTCGCGCCCGAGGCGGCCCATGACATCGGCGAGTGCCTTCTGCAGGCTGGCGCCACGCTCCATCGCGTCCGAGATCGAGCGCGTCGCGAGCGTGCGGATCACGAACTCGCCCGTGCCCGTCGCCGACGCCGCCACGTAACGCGAAGCGTAGTTGCCCGCGCCGGCGAGCGGCGAATCGCCCACGCGGCCCACGAGCTTCATCGTGACCCCGCCCGTGGAAGTGGCCGCGGCGAGCACGCCATTCACGTCCACGGCCGCGGCCCCGACGGTGCCGCCTGCATATTCCGGGTGTTCCTTGAGGAAGCGGCGCATCTTGAGGCCGTGCTTGCCGAGCACCGCGTCCATCTCCTTGCGCTTCGATTCCCAGTCCGCGCGCCGCGCGGGCGTGACCGGATCATGGTCGCCGAATCCCATCACGCGCGCGAAGCGCTGCGCGCCCTCGCCGGCGAGCATCACGTGGTCGGTCTCCTCCATCACCTTGCGGGCGACGAGGATCGGGTTCTTCACGCGCTGCAGCGCTGCCACGGCGCCCACGCGCGACTCGCGGCTTTCCATGACGCAAGCGTCCAGCTCGCAGAAGCCGTCGAAGTTGAGGCAGGCACCCGTGCCGGCGTTGTAATTGGGATCGTCCTCGAGCGTCACGACGGTGGCGCACACCGCGTCCAGCGCCGATCCGCCCGCCTTGAGGATCGCGCGGCCGCGCGAAACCGCCGCGCGCAGCCCTTCGACCGCGTCGCCCTCCGACCCGGGGCGCCAGTTGCCGGCGCCGCCGTGCGCGATCAACGCGATGGGCATCAGGAGTTCCTCAGCCGGATGTGCAGCTCGCGAAGCTGCTTCTCGGTCGCCAGCGTCGGCGCCTCGACCATCAGGTCCTGGCCTCGTTGTGTCTTCGGGAACGCGATCACGTCGCGGATCTGGTCAACGCCCGCCATGAGGGCGGTCAGGCGGTCCAGGCCGAAGGCGATGCCGCCGTGCGGCGGCGCGCCATACGAAAGCGCGTCCATCAGGAAGCCGAACTTCGCGCGCTGCTCCTCGGGGCCGATGCCGAGGACGGCGAACTGCTTGGCCTGCACGGAGGCCGCATGGATACGCACCGAGCCGCCGCCGATCTCCCAGCCGTTCAGCGCGATGTCGTAGGCCTTCGCGAGCACGCGTCCCGGATCCGATTCCATGAACGCCACGTGCTCGTCCTTGGGCGAGGTGAACGGATGGTGCGCGGCACCCCAGCGCTTGCCTTCCTCGTCGTACTCGTAAGCGGGGAAGTCGACCACCCACACGGGCCTCCAGCCGCGCTCGGCGTATCCCTTCTCGTGGCCGATCTTCATGCGTAGCGCGCCCAGCGCGTCGTTCACGACCTTGCGGCGGTCGGCGCCGAAGAAGATCACGTCGCCCGCCTGCGCGCCGGTGCTCGAGATGATCGCGCCCAGCACCTCGGCCGAAAGGAACTTCACGATCGGCGATTGCAGGCCGGTCTCGTCCAGCTTCGCCGGATCGTTCACGCGGATGTAGGCGAGGCCCTTGGCCCCGTAGATGGCGACGAAGGGCGTGAGGTCGTCCAGCTCCTTGCGCGTGAATTTCTCCGCGCCGCCCGGCACGCGCAGCGCCGCGACGCGCCCGTCCTTCAGCCCGGCGGCGGACTTGAACACCTTGAAGCCGCAGTCCTTCACGGCGTCGGTGAGCTCCGTGAGCTCGAGCTTCACGCGCAGGTCCGGCTTGTCGCTGCCGTAGCGCAGGATCGCGTCCGCGTACGTGAGGCGCGGAAACGCACCCAGGTCCACCTTCAGGACTTCCATGAAGACGTGGCGCACGAGGCCTTCCATCAGGTCCTGGATCTCGCGCTCCGACAGGAAGGAGGTCTCGATGTCGATCTGCGTGAATTCGGGCTGGCGGTCGGCGCGCAGGTCCTCGTCGCGGAAGCACTTCACGATCTGGTAGTAACGGTCGAACCCCGAGACCATGAGCAGCTGCTTGAACAGCTGCGGCGATTGCGGCAGCGCGTAGAAGTGGCCGTCGTGGATGCGCGAGGGGACGAGGAATTCCCGCGCGCCCTCGGGCGTGCTCTTGTAGAGCACCGGCGTCTCGATGTCGATGAAGCCGTTGCCGTCGAGGTAGCCGCGTGTGGCGCGGGCGACCGCGTGGCGCATGCGCAGGGCCTTCTGCATGGGCTCGCGGCGCAGGTCGAGGTAGCGGTACTTGAGGCGCACCTCTTCGCTCACGTTCTCCTCGTCGATCATGAAGGGAGGCGTGGCGGCCGGATTCAGGATCTCCAGCTCGTGGGCCAGCACCTCGATCTCGCCGCTCCTCAGGCTCGTGTTCACGGTGCCTTCGGGGCGGCGGCGCACGATGCCCGTCACGCGAAGGACGAACTCGTTGCGCACACGGTCGGCGACCGCGAAGGTCTCCTTGCGATCCGGGTCGCTCACCACCTGCACGAGCCCCTCGCGATCGCGCAGGTCGATGAAGATCACGCCGCCATGGTCGCGGCGGCGATGGGCCCAGCCGTAAAGCGTCACGGCCTGTCCGAGGAAACGGGTGTCGGTGTTGCCGCAGTATTCGGTGCGCATTCGGGGATTACGAGGACGGCGAAGCGATCCTCAGCTCGTTTTTCTTCGGGAGCATCGCCGGCTCGGCGACTCCCATGGAGATGATGTACTTGAGCGCCGCATCCACCGTCATGTCGAGCTCGATGGTCTCCGAGCGCGGCACGATGAGGAAGAAGCCGGAGGTGATGTTGGGGGTGGTGGGCACGAAGACGGAGACATGGTCGTGGCCCAGGATGCCGGCGACCTCATGCTCGGGCGAGCCGGTCACCAGGGCGACCGTCCACGAGCCCGCGTGCGGATAGCGCACGAGCACCGCGCGCCGGAACGCCTTGCCCTCGGGGGAGAAGAGCGTGTCGCTGATCTGCTTCACGCCGCCGTAGATCGAACGAACGATCGGGATGCGCCCGAGCGCCGAGTCGCCGTACGTGAGGAGCTTGCGCCCGAAGAAGTTCGCCGCGAAGGCGCCGGTGGTGAGCACGATGGCGAGCGTGAGGACGATGCCCAGGCCGGGCACGTGGAAGCCGAAGACGGCGTCGGTGTGCCACGCCTGCGGCAGCAGGAGCAGCGACTCGTCCATCAGCTCGACGGTGACCTTGAGCACCCACAGCGTGATGCCCAGCGGGATCCAGACGAGGAGTCCCGCGACGAAATAGCGCCTGAGCGTCACCATCACCGGCCGCTCAGCACGCGGCGCAGCCGCCGGCCCCGCACGACGGCGCGGCCTTCTTCTCCTCGCTCTTCGTTTCGCCCGCGGGCTTCGAATCTTCGCCGGACTTCGCGGCAGGCTTGGACTCTTCGCCGGATTTCGCGGAAGGCTTGGACTCTTCGCCGGATTTCGCGGCGGGCTTCGATCCGCTGCCCTTGAAATCGGTCGCGTACCAGCCGCTTCCCTTCAAATGGAAGCCGGCGGCGCTGAGGAGCTTGGAAAACGAGGGCTTTGCGCACTGCGGGCACGTCGTGAGCGGCGCGTCGTTCACCTTCCGCAGGAATTCCTGCTGGTGGCCGCAGCTCTGGCAACGATACTCGTAGATCGGCATTTCCCTCTCCGGACGGCCAAAAATAGTATTTTAACACAAGGACTTGGACGCATTGTGCAGTGCGCCAAGGAGCGCCCGCCTCAAGCGCGGCCGCTGCGGGTCCTGTTGGAGTACCAGGCGCCCACGGCGAGCGCGACCGACATGGTCCAGAACACCGGCAACATGCTTCCCAACGCCGTGCCGAGTCCTCCGAACACGAGCGGCAGCACGGTGTGGCTCGCGTTGAGGACCACGGTTCGCACACCGACCGCTTCTCCCGCGCGTCCCGCGGGCGCGGTCGAGTACACGAGCGCCATGATCGTCGGTTGCGTCGCGCCCAGACCCAACCCGAGAAGGAACGCGATCGACGAGAGCAACGGCACCGTGCGCACCATCGGGAACGCGATGTACGCCACGAGCGCGATGGCGAACGTCATCGTGATGAGCGTCCATTCCTTCAGCATTCGCGACAGGATCGGCAGCATCAGGCGCACCGTGAAGGTCGCCGCGGCGAAGCTCGCGAGAATGAGTCCGATGGTCGTGGCATTGAGGCCGATGGACGTTCCGTAGATCGGCATGATGAACACGAAGAGGTCCCACGCGCTCGCGAGCAATCCCGAGATGATGAACACGCGGCGCAGCTTCGCGTCGCGCATCAGCTCCCAGGCGCTGCGGGGCGGGCCCGCGGCCGCGTGCGGCTTGTGCGTGAGGCTCGAGCGCCGCGCGACCAGCGTGACGAGCGAGGCGAGCGCGAAGCCCGCGAAGATCATGAACGTGTCGTCGTGCCCGTAGCGGTCGATGGCGAGGCCCGCGACCGAGGGCCCGATGAAGTTCGACGTCGCGAAGCCGAGTGCCAGCCAGCCGAAGTTGTCGCGCCGGTCCTCGTCGCTGCTCATCTCGCCCACCATGTGCTGGGCGCAGATCTGGAAGAGCATGAAGCCCGCGCCGATGCCCGCCGCCGAGAAGAGGAGCGACGGGACGCCGGGCGTGAGGCCGGGAAGCGCCACCGCGGTGATGAGGATCGACACACCCGCGATCATCGGCACGCGCACGCCGCTGCGATCGATGAACTTGCCCGCGGCGACGCCCAGCATCATCGGCAGCGCCGCGATCAGCGACATCATCACGCCCACGACGAGCGGGGAGGCGCCCGCCGAGAGCGCGGCGAGCGAGATGTTCAGGCGTGTGCCGCCATACGCGCAGTGCGCGAGGATGACGGTGAAGATGAGGAGTGCGAGCGACATCGGTCGATGCCGCCCGCGGTATGGGTCAGCCGCGCGGGGCTTCGAGCGCGGCGATGCGCTCCGCGATCGGCGGGTGCGACGAGAAGAGCGCGAGGTACTTGTTGCCTTCGGCGATGCCGGAAGCCTGGAGCGTCTGCGGCAGCTCTCCGGGGTGCAGGCCGCCCAGGCGGCGAAGCGCGGCCACCATCGGGCGCGGCGTGCCGAGCAGGCCCGCCGAAGCGGCGTCGGCGCGGAACTCGCGCTGGCGCGAGAACCACGCGACGATGACCGACGCGGCGATTCCGAAGACGATCTGGCAGACGATCACGGTGATGTAATAGCCCGGACCGGTCCCGCGTTCAGTGCGAAACACCGCCCGGTCCACGATGTATCCCACCACGCGGGAAAGGAAAACCACGAATGTGTTCACGACGCCCTGGATGAGCGTGAGGGTGACCATGTCGCCGTTGGCGACGTGGCCCATCTCGTGGCCGAGGACCGCCTCGATCTCCTCCCGCGTCATCGACTGGAGCAATCCCGTCGAGACGGCCACGAGCGACGAATTCTTGAAGGCGCCCGTCGCGAAGGCGTTGGGCTCTCCTTCGTAGACGCCGACTTCCGGGTGCCCGACGCCCGCCTTGTCCGCGAGGCGATGCACGGTCGAGACGAGCCACTGCTCGTCGGCGGTCTGCGGCGCGTCGATCACGTGCACCCCCATGCTGAATTTCGCCATGGGCTTGGAAATCGCGAGCGAGAAGAAGGAGCCGACGAAGCCCACGACCACCGAGAACACCGCGAGCATCGGCACGTTGAGGCCGCTGCCGGCAAGGAACCGGTCCGCGCCCAGCAACGACAGCACCACCGTGAGCACCACGCCCACGGCGAGGTTGGTGAGCAGGAACAGGACGATTCTTTTCATTGCGATTCCCTCATCGCGATATGGCAATCCCTATATGTGGGACTGCCGCACGGCTCTCAAGTACCTTGCGCATTCCGTTTCCGACCGCGATCGCGGTCAAAACGGAATGTCGTCCTCGAAGTCATCGAATTTTCCGCCGCTCTTGGCCGCAGGCTTCGACGCCGCGGGACGCGAGGCTGCGCCCTCCTCGCCGCCGCCGCCTCCCGCTTCCGCTGTCCGGGCGCCGCCGCCCATGCCCTGGCGCGAGCCCAGCATCTGCATCTGGTTGGCGACGATTTCCGTCGAGTACTTGTCGGCCCCGTCCTTGTCCTGCCACTTGCGCGTCTGCAGGCGCCCTTCGACGTAGACCTGCGAGCCCTTCTTCAGGTACTCGCCCGCGATCTCGGCGAGCTTGCCGAAGAACGCGACGCGATGCCATTCCGTCTTCTCCTGCATCTCGCCGTTCTTGTCCTTCCACTTGTCGGTGGTGGCGACCGAGATGTTGCAGATCGCGCCTCCGTCCGGCATGTAGCGGGTTTCCGGGTCGCGACCCAGGTTGCCGATGATGATGACCTTGTTGACCGATGCCATGAACTTCCCCTTTTTGCTAGGTGCGCGACGCCGGCGATGCGGCCGGCACGAAATCCCCCATGTTCCATGCGACGGCGAGCCACGCGGCCACGGCCGCGAGGCAGGCCACAGGCACCGCGGCGAAGCCCGCATGCTGCGCGAGGGCCCCACCCGCGGCGGCGCCGAAGAACGTGCCGAGGAACTGTACGCTGGAATAGACCCCCGTTGCCGCGCCCGTCGCTTCGCGCGGCGCCGCGCGCGACACCAGCGCGGGGAGCTTGGCTTCAAGAACGTTGAAGCCCGCGAAGAAGATGACGAGTGCGGCGACCACGCCTTCCAGGCGATCGAGGCCGAATGCCAGCACCGCGAGCGAGATGCCGATGGTCGCGACCGATGCGAGGAACACGCGCCGCTCATGCGCGGCCGCGCGGCCGATGAGGACGGGCAGCATGAGCACGATGCCCGCGCCCACCGAGCACAGGTACACCCACCAGTGCTCGGAGCTCGCAAGCCCTCCGTGCACCAGCGCGAAGGGCACGACGATGAACATCGCCATGAGCACGGCATGCAGCGTGAAGATGCCCACGTTCAGGCGCACGAGCTCCGGCTCGCGCAACGCCTTCCAGATGGCGCCGGAGTCCGGTGCATGGGCCGCGGGCGGTGCGTCGGGAACGATCCATCGCACCACGGCCATGGCGGCGATCGCGAGCCCGCCCGTCATGGCGAAGATGCCGGGCACGCCGATTCGGTGCTCCAGGTACGGCGCGGAGACGAACGACACGGCGAAGGCGAGCCCGATGGTCGAGCCGATGATCGCCATCGCCTTGGTGCGCTGCGATTCGCGCGTGAGGTCCGCGGCCGCCGCGATCGCCACGCCCGACACCGCGCCCGCGCCCTGCAGCACGCGCCCGGCGATGAGCGTCCACGGCGAATCGGAAAGTGCGCAGGCGAAGCTGCCCGCCGAGAAGAGGGCGAGCCCCAGGTAGAGCATGCGCTTGCGGCCGTGGCGGTCCGAAAGCCAGCCGAACGGGATCTGCAGGATGCCCTGGGTGAAGCCATAGGCGCCCATGGCGATTCCGACCAGTGAAAGCGTCCATCCGGGCCGCGCGGACGCCCACACGGCGAACACCGGCAGGATCACGAACATGCCGAAAAGGCGCAGGCCGAAGATGGCCGCGAGGGACACGGCGGCGCGCAGCTCGCCGGGCGTCATCCGGGGCGTTGAATTCACGTCGAAAACGGGATTGGAGCGAGGCAAGGAGGCTGGGTTATATTAGCAGATTGCCCGATGGAAACGATTCGAATCCGGGGTGCTCGCACCCACAATCTGCGCAACGTCAGCCTCGACATTCCGCGCAACAAGCTCGTCGTTGTGACGGGACTTTCGGGCTCCGGAAAATCGTCGCTTGCCTTCGACACCCTCTACGCCGAGGGGCAGCGGCGCTATGTCGAGTCGCTCTCGGCGTACGCGCGCCAGTTCCTGCAGCTCATGGAGAAGCCCGACGTGGACCTCATCGAGGGCCTGTCGCCGGCGATCGCCATCGAGCAGAAGTCCGCCTCGCACAACCCGCGCTCGACCGTGGGTACGGTGACCGAGATCCACGACTACATGCGCCTCCTCTTCGCGCGCGTGGGCGACCCGTACTGCCCCGACCACAACGTGATGCTCTCGGCGCAGAGCGTGGCGCAGATGGTCGACCACGTGGCGGCTTTCGCGCAGGGCACGCGGGTGATGATCGTCGCCCCGCTCGTCGTCGGGCGAAAGGGCGAGCAGGCGGAGCTCATCGACGAGCTGCGCGCGCAGGGCTTCGTGCGCCTTCGCATCGACGGGGCGGTGCACGAGATCGACCAGCTGCCGAAGCTCGACCGCAACCGCAAGCACACCATCGAGATCGTGATCGACCGGCTCAAGGTCGAGGGCCCTGCCTCCGGGGTCAAGCAGCGCCTGGCCGAATCGTTCGAAACGGCGCTGCGCCACGCCGACGGGCGCGCGATCGCGGTGGAGATGGATAGCTCCCGCGAGCACCTCTTCTCGGCGAAATTCGCGTGCCCCATCTGCAGCTACTCGATCCCCGAGCTCGAGCCGCGCCTTTTCTCGTTCAACAATCCCATGGGCGCATGCCCGCGCTGCGACGGGCTGGGCCAGGTCACGTTCTTCGATCCCAAGCGCGTCGTGGCCTTCCCGCACCTGTCGCTCGCCGGCGGGGCGATCCGCGGCTGGGACCGGCGCAACCAGTTCTACTTCTCGATGCTGCAGTCGCTCGCGCAGCACTACGGGTTCGACGTCGAGCAGCCTTTCGAGTCGCTGACGGAGCGCGCGCAGCAAGCGGTGCTGCACGGCTCGGGCGAGGAGAAGATCGCCTTCCGCTATCCGGGCGAGAAGGGCCGCGCGTCGGTGAAGGAGCATCCGTTCGAGGGGATCCTGCCCAACCTCGAGCGGCGCCACCGCGAGACCGATTCGGTCGCCGTGAAGGAGGAGCTCGCCAAGTACCTCAACACGCGCGACTGCCCGGATTGCCACGGCACGCGCCTGCGCCGCGAGGCGCGGTACGTGAAGGTCGCCGACCGCAGCATCCACGAGCTCTCGTCGCTGCCGCTGAAGGAATCGCAGCCCTTCTTCGAGACGCTGGAGCTGCCCGGCAACAAGAAGGCCATCGCCGAGAAGATCGTGCGCGAGATCGCCAACCGCGTGCAGTTCCTGAACGACGTGGGCCTGGACTACCTCTCGCTCACGCGCTCGGCCGACACGCTCTCCGGCGGCGAGGCGCAGCGCATCCGCCTCGCGAGCCAGATCGGCTCGGGCCTCACCGGCGTGATGTACGTCCTCGACGAGCCCTCCATCGGCCTGCACCAGCGCGACAACGCGCGCCTCATCGATACGCTGAAGCGCCTGCGCGACCTGGGCAACTCCGTGATCGTGGTCGAGCACGACCAGGAAGCCATCGAGGCCGCCGACCACGTGGTGGACATGGGGCCGGGCGCGGGCGTGCACGGCGGCGAAGTCGTCGCGCAGGGCACGCCGGAAGAAGTGATGCGCAATCCCGATTCACTCACCGGCCAGTACCTGTCCGGGCGGCGCACGATCCCCATGCCCGCGCGGCGCTTCCGCGCCGACCCGAAGAAGCACCTTCGCATCGCCGGCGCACGCGGCAACAACCTCAAGAACGTGACGGTGGACATCCCCGTCGGGTTGTTCGTGGCCATCACGGGCCTTTCGGGCTCGGGCAAGTCCACGCTCATCAACGACACGCTCTACAACGCCGTCGCACACCACCTGTACGGCTCGGCAGCCGAGCCTGCGGAGCACGACGCCATCGAGGGCCTCGACTACTTCGACAAGGTGATCAACGTCGACCAGAGTCCCATCGGGCGCACGCCGCGCTCGAACCCGGCGACGTATACGGGTCTTTTCACTCCCATACGGGACCTGTTCGCGGGCGTGCCGGAGTCGCGCGCACGCGGCTACGGGCCGGGGCGCTTCTCGTTCAACGTGAAGGGCGGGCGCTGCGAGGCGTGCCAGGGCGACGGCATGATCAAGGTGGAGATGCATTTCCTGCCCGACATCTACGTGCCTTGCGACGTGTGCCACGGCAAGCGCTACAACCGCGAGACGCTCGAGGTCACCTACAAGGGAAGGTCCATCGACCAGGTGCTCGACATGACGGTCGAGGCGGCTCACGAGTTCTTCTCGGCGGTGCCGGCGCTGCAACGCAAGCTCGCAACGCTGCTGGAAGTGGGACTTGGCTACATCAAGCTGGGGCAGAGCGCGACGACGCTCTCCGGGGGCGAGGCGCAGCGCGTGAAGCTGTCGCTGGAACTGTCCAAGCGCGACACCGGCCGCACGCTCTTCATCCTCGACGAGCCCACCACGGGCCTGCACTTCCACGACATCGACCTGCTGCTGAAAGTCCTGCATCGGCTACGCGACCACGGCAACACGGTGGTGGTGATCGAGCACAACCTCGACGTGGTGAAGACCGCCGACTGGGTGATCGACCTGGGCCCCGAGGGCGGCGACGGCGGCGGAATGGTGATCGCGCAGGGAACGCCGGAGGACGTGATGAACACGCCCGCGTCGTTCACCGGCAGCTTCCTGAAGCCGATCCTGTCGCCCGCACCGCGCAAGCGCTCCGCCGCGGGCTGACGCGTGGAACGGGAGCTCCTGCTCGGTAGCTTCCACGCGGCGCTGCGCGCCGCCGATCCGCTGCACATCGTCCCGAATCATCTTCCGCCACCGCCGCGCGGACGCACCGTCGTGGTGGGCGCGGGCAAGGCGGCCGCCTCGATGGCGAGCGCCGTCGAATCGCACTGGCCCGCCGGCAAGCCCCTGGAAGGCCTCGTCGTCACGCGCTACGGGCACGGCCTGCCGACAAAGCGCATCGAGGTGATCGAGGCATCGCATCCGGTTCCCGACGATGCGGGCGAGAAGGCGGCGACCCGCATCCTCGACCTCGCGGCCGGCTTGTCGGCGGACGACCTCCTGCTGGTGCTCGTCTCCGGCGGCGGCTCGGCGCTGCTCTCGCTTCCCGCGGACGGCGTCTCGATGGCGGACCTCAAGGCCGTGACGCGCGAGCTCCTCGCGTGCGGCGCGCCCATCGAGGACATCAACACGGTGCGCAAGCACCTGTCGCGCATCCAGGGCGGACGGTTGGCCGCCTCGACGCAAGCGCGGGTCGCCGCACTCATCATCTCCGACGTGACCGGCGACGATCCGACGCACATCGCCTCCGGGCCCTGCGCGCCGGATCCCACGACGTTCGCCGACGCCATTTCAGTCCTGCAGCGCTATCGGGTGAGCGCGCCGGCCGCGGTGCAAGCTCGCCTTCGCGACGGCGCCGCGCACCGGATCGCCGAAACGCCGAAGCCGGGAGATGACGCGTTCGGCGCGCGCGTCGACAACCGCGTGATCGCCACGGCGCACGCGAGCCTCCAGGCGGCCGCGGATTTCGCGCGCTCGAAGGGCATCACGCCCCTCGTGCTCGGCGACAGCGTCACGGGAGAAGCCTCCGAGGTGGCCAAGGCGTACGCCGCGCTCGCGCGCGAGGTGAAGCATCACGGGCAGCCCGCGCGAGCACCCGTGGCGCTCATCTCCGGCGGCGAAACGACCGTCACGGTGAAGGACGGCCACGGACGCGGCGGGCGCAACAGCGAGTTCCTCCTCTCGCTCGCCATCGCGCTCGACGGGCAGGCCGGCACGTGGGCGCTCGCGTGCGACACCGATGGCATCGACGGCAGCGAGGACAACGCGGGCGCGTGGCTCGCGCCCGACACGATTCGGCGCGCCCGCGCGATGGGCCTCGATCCGCGCGCGATGCTCGCGGGCAACGACGGCTACGGTTTCTTCGCCGCCGTCGACTCGCTGGTGGTCACCGGACCCACGCGCACCAACGTGAACGACTTCCGCGTGATCCTGGTCGCCTAGCGCGGCGCGCCGGCGAAGCGCTCCAGCGCCTCGCGATCGACCTCCAGCAGGACGAACTCGTCGAATCCCTGGGCATTCGCGAGCACGAACGAGCGACGCGTATAGGCCGATGCGAGGCGCGCCGCGGCCATCGCGTCGCCGCGCTGGCGCTGAAGGTCGGACTTCGAAAGCGCCGTGGCGGCGATGAAGCCCGCGCCGCTCGAGCGCACTGCATCGGCGAGTGCCCGCCCGTCCCAGGCGTAGTCGAGCTCCAAGCCCGCGCGCGCCCCCAGCAACGCGACGTACTCCGGGCGAACGCACATCACCTTCGCATCCGGGGGCGTCACGCGGGAAAGCATCGCGAAGCCGGTGAGGACGGCGGCATCGCGGGTTGCGACCGCGCGCGAATAGCCGATGTTCGGGGTGCGGTAGTACTCCGTCATGTCCGCGGCGCTCACGGCGTGGCCCTCGAGGAGCGGGCCGGTGTCGCGCGCTTTCGACGCGATGCCCAGCACGGCCGGCGCCGAGAGCGCGATCGCGAATCCAGCGCCGATGGCGGCGGCGAGCCTCGCGTGGCGCTCCCAGCCGGCCCTGCGACATGCGCCCACCAGGGCGATGCCCGCGTGCAGCAGCAGGAGCGGCAGCACGGGGTAGAGAAGGCGGCGCATGTTCTCCTCATCGAAGACCCACGCGAGGAGCAGCGCGAGTGACGCGAGCACATACCATCCATCGAGCGCGTTGGCGCGCGCGCGGATGACCGCGCCCGCGAGCGCGGCGATGCCCATCACCGCGAGCGCGGCGCGAACCACCAGCGGCACCGCTTCGTCGATGGTGAAGGAGCTCACGCCGGTGAACGAGCTCGTCCACCCGCCGAAAAGGAGCGCCGGCGCCACGCGCGCCAGCACGCCGAAATGGGATTCCCACGCCTGCATGACCGCGGCCGACGTGGCGGCGTAACCGCTCGCCACTTCCGGCCTCACCGCGATCCATGCCGCCGCCATCGCGATCGCGGGTACGAACGCGATCCAGGCGCGCGCGTCGCGAGCACGGCGCCAGCGCAGGAGCGCATGCATGCCGTACGCCGCGAGCAATGCGAAGGCCGCGGTGCGCGTGAGGTATGCGAGTCCGAGGGCCCCGCCGATGGCGAGGAAATCCACGATTCGCGCGTTGCCGCCGCCTCGCCGCGCATGCTGGCGAAGCGCCTCCATCGAGACGGCGAGGTACAGCGGCTCGCTCAGGATGCCCTTCACGCTCAACCACGCGCTGGGCGTGAGCATGAACACGGCGGTCACGGCGATCGCGGCGTCGCGCCGGCCGGTGACCTCCAGCACGAAGCGGTACACCGAGGCGATGGCGACGATCGCGAACGCGGCCACGATGAGGTGGGCGCGCGCCAGGTCCTGCGCCGCGCCGGCAGCGGCGAGTGCCAGCGGAAAGAGGGGCGCGAAATGCGCGTGCCAGGGGACCCACGGCGATACCAGCGGCGCGGCACTCCCATCCATCCAACGCGCCAGCACGAGATAGCTCGCGCTGTCGTCCCCGAACGAAGCGATGCCGTCCTGGCGCGTGAACGCGACCAGGAGCGGCGCCGCCGCCGCGAGCAGCAACCCGAGTCCCCAATGCCTGGCAAGGCCGCGCATCGCCCGGAGCATACAATTGCCCCGGAAATGACGCGATCCGCCACGCCCCGCGCCGCCCTCGCATCGATCGCGCTCGCCGCCGGCGCGCTAGCGCTCGCCTTCACGTGGCAGCCGGGGCTCGCCACGTTCCACGACGACAGCGCGTCCTATCTCGTCATGGCGCAGGCGTACTCGCCATGGCAACCCGCATCGGCGCCCGTCGCGGCGCAAGCGCCGTTCGAGAAGTATCCGCCGCTCTTTCCGCTCGCCATCGCCCTCCTCGGCGCCGCCTACGACTGGCAATGGGCGCATGCGATCGTGGCGCTCTCGTTCGCGGCGGGGGTGTTCCTCCTGGGCGTTTACGCCGCACGCATCGGCGGCTCGCCGGCTTGCGGCATCTGCGCGGCGATCCTCTTCGCCGCGTTGCCGGGCGCATGGCTGAACCTGAAGGGAATCCTCAGCGAGTATCCGTACATGGCGCTCACGTTCGGCACGCTCGCCTGGCTCGCGCGCCGTGCGCCGGGAACGCCGTTCGAGAGACGCCACGCGGTTGCGATGGCGGTGCTTCTCGCCGCCGTCATGCTCACGCGAACCATCGGGTTCACTCTCGTGCTGGCCATCGGCATCGCGGAGGCCGCGTCGTACCGCAGGACGCGCGATTCGCAGCGCCTTCGCGAAATCGTCCTGGCGCTCGCCTCATCCGTCGCGGCCGTGATCGCGTGGTACGTCCTTCGCCCACAGGGTGGCGACGACGCGTATGTATCGAGCAGTGCCGGTGTCGTCGAGCGGGTGCGCGACGAGGGCCCCGCGTACCTCGGGTCGCTCGCCCTGGGCAACGCGCGCGCCCTCTTCGACGCCTGGCTGAACGCGCTCGTGATCTACTGGGGCGAGGCGTGGCAACCCAAATTCCTGGGCGGCGCGCTCATCGCGCTGGCGATGGCCGCCGCAACGCTCGCGCGCGCCCGGCGAGCGCACGCCGATGCGATCTACGTTCTTCTTTTCCTCGCGGTGCTCATCGCGTGGCCCTTTCCGGGCCAGATGTACCGGCTCGCCCTGCCCGTCTTCCCGATCGCGCTTGCGATCGCGCTGGCGGCGGTTCCCGGGCTGACGGCAAGGCGCCTCGATCCGCGCGCCGCCGCGCGCACGGCCGCCTATGCCGCACTCGTGCCGCTTGCGTTCTGCGTGCCGGCACTGTTCTATATCGCCGAGCGGGCAGGACAGCCCGGCAGGGAGATCATGGAGTACTACCGCATTCCGTTCCGCCCCGACGCCGAATCGGCCGCCGCGCTCCAGTCGCGCGCGTTCGGGGACATGGCGCATATCCGCGAGACCACGCCCGCCGGCGCGAGCGTCATGTGGTACGGGCCGGCGTACATCGCGCTGCTCGCTTCGCGCAGGGGCGTGGCGCTCGATTATCCGCGCGACGCGGGAGACATGGCGGCGCAGGTCACGCGTGCGCGGCCCGATTTCGTCTACCTGTCCCGCGTCCACCCGCGCGACAGCGCGCGTCGACTGGGTGACCCGCTCGCGCCCGCGCGCCAGCTCGAATCGCTCGCCGACGCGCTGTGGTGGCGCCCCGGTCCCGACGGCAAGCCGGAAGCCGCACTCTTCGCGGTACGCAAGGGGGCCCATTGAAGCTATCCGTCGTGATTCCATGCTTCAACGAGGTGGCGACCATCGAACGCATCATCGCCGCCGTGCGCGCCTCGCCGCACCCGGACAAGGAGATCATCGTCGTGGACGACGGCTCGTCCGACGGCACGCGCGAGAAGATCTCGGGGGAGCTGCGCCCGCTCATCGACCAGCTCGTGATGCACGAGAAAAACCAGGGCAAGGGGGCGGCGCTGCGAAGCGGCATCCGCGCCGCGACCGGCGACATCGTCATCATCCAGGACGCGGACCTCGAGTACGATCCCAACGAATACCCGAACCTCATCGCGCCGATCGCGGAGGACCGCGCCGACGTCGTATACGGATCGCGCTTCATGGGCGCGGCGCCGCACCGCGTGCTCTACTTCTGGCACCGCCTGGGCAACGGCTTCCTCACGCTCCTCTCCAACATGTTCACCAACCTGAACCTCACGGACATGGAGACGTGCTATAAGGCGTTTCGCCGCAGCGTCATCCAGTCCATCGAGATCGAGGAGGACCGCTTCGGCTTCGAGCCCGAGATCACCGCGAAGGTGTCCAAGCTCGGCTGCCGCATCTACGAGGTCGGAATCTCGTACTACGGGCGCACGTACGCCGAGGGAAAGAAGATAGGCTACCGGGACGGGTTTCGTGCCATCTACTGCATCGTCAAGTACAACCTCTTCCGCTGACGCCGGCGCGCGGCGCGCGCGCCGCCTGCTCTTCGAGTTCTTCTTCCTCTCCGGATTCTGCGGCCTCGTCGACCAGGTCGTGTGGGTCCGCCTCGCGTTCGCTTCGTTCGGGATCATCACCGCCGTCGTCTCGGTCGTGATCTCGGTGTTCATGCTGGGGCTGGCCCTCGGCGCGTGGCTCGCCGGGCGCACGATCGAGCGGCGTACGCGCAGGCACTCCGCGCTCCTGT
>WNFL01067893.1_pt1 | contig 25205 bp, 24 predicted proteins | sample 5400361 | NCBI WGS metagenome assembly WNFL01 (sample SAMN13153351, study PRJNA577476) | soil metagenome | isolation source: 40 cm soil on Douglas fir-dominated hillslope | place: USA:California | collected 2013-09-17
TGCCAGAAGCGATCGTTGGCGGCGGCGATGAAGATCCACTGCCCGTCGCCGCACTTGAAGTTGCGGTAGGGCGAGAGCGACGGGTGTCCCGAGCCGAGCGCGCGCGGAAGCGCGCCGGTGAGCAGGTACCCCTCGGCGTGGAAGGCGAGCAGGCTCACCGCGGTCTCCAGCAGCGAGCCGTCCACCCGCTGGCCGAGGCCGGTCTTCTCGCGCTGGATGATCGCGTTGGAGACGCCGAGGGCGCAGAGGATGCCGGTGGTGAGGTCGAGGAACGACACGCCCGCCCGCACCGGCTGGCCGCCCGGCTCGCCGGTGATGGACATGATGCCGCTGAAGGCCTGCATCAGCGCCTCGTAGCCGGGGCTGTCCTTGCGCGGGCCGGTGCGCCCGAACGCGGAGACCGAGCAGTAGATGAGCCGCGGGTTGATTCGCTCCAGCACGTCGTAGCCCAGGCCGAACGACTCCATGGTCCCGGTGCGGAAGTTCTCGATGACCACGTCCGCGTCCTTCACGAGCCGCTTGACCACCTCCACCGCCTCCGGCGTCTTCAGATCGAGCGCGATGCCGCGCTTGTTCCGGTTGAAGAGCAGGTACGCGGCGGCCTCACCGTCTTTGTGGGGCGGCCAGGTACGCGACTCGTCGCCGGGCCCGGTGTCCTCCACCTTGATGACGTCGGCGCCGAGATCGGCGAGGAGCGCGCCGCACCAGGGCCCCGCGATGACGCGGGAGAGATCGATCACACGGATGCCGTCGAGCGAGAGGGCGGGCTTGGTCATGGCGCGTACTATACCGCCGTTGCCGGTGTATATTCACCCCTCGGCCAATCCATCTTCAGGGGGTCGGACCATGGAGCTCTACGACGTGATGCAAACCACGTTCTCGGCCCGCGAGTTCACCACCGACCCGCTGCCCGACGAGACGCTATTCAAGATCCTGGACCGCGCGCGCTTCGCCCCCAGCGGGGGCAACCGCCAGGGCTGGCGCGTGATCGTGGTGCGCGACCCGAAGACGCGCGAAGGCCTGGCCGCCGCGACCGTCCCCGCGGCCAAGCGCTACGCCGCGCAGGTGGCGGTGGGCGAGAGCCCGTGGAACACCATCGTGCCCACCAAGGTGGACGCGGCGACCATCGAGCGCACGCTCGCCCCGCCCCGGCTGATCGAGCCGGTGCTCAAGGCGCCGGTGGTCCTCGTCATCTGCGTGGATCTCAAGGTCGTGGCCTCGATGGACTCGGAGCTCGAGCGCGTCGGCGTGATCAGCGGGGCCTCCATCTATCCGTTCGCGTGGAACGTCCTGCTCGCCGCGCGCCACGAGGGCTTCGCGGGGACCATCACCACGCTGGCCGCCGCCCAGGAGCCCGCGCTCCAGAAGCTGCTCGGCCTGCCGTCCCACGTGGCGGTGGCGGCGGTGATGCCGCTGGGCCGGCCGGTGAAGGCCATCACCAAGCTCACCCGCAAGCCGGTCGGCGAGTTCGCGATGCTCGAGCGCTGGGGCGGCGCGCCGCTCGGCGCCTAGCCCGCGTCGCCCTGGCGGAGCAGCTCGAGGATGCGCTCCCCGGTGATCTCGCCGGGGATCAGCACGTGGTCGGCCCCCGCGCGCAGCAGGTCCTCCATGTCGGTCCGCTCCTCGCCGGTCATCACGATGACCGCGCGCGGCGCGAGGCGGCGCAGGTTGCCCATCAGGCGGCGCGTGCTGATGCCCTTGAGGAACGTATCCGAGATGGTGGTGACCACGATGCGCGCCTCCTCGATGCCCAGGTGCTCGAGGGCGTCGGGATTGGCGAGGTCGCCGTACTCCCACCGGAACCCGCGCGCCAGGACCGCGTGGGCGCGGTTGGCGTCATAGTCGACCAGGGTGATGCGTCCCTTCAGGTGCGGCGCCTGCGCCTCGACCAGGTCCAGCACCGCCTGGGCGATCCGGAAGTGGCCGAGGAGCACGATGTCCGGCGCCGCCCGCGGCGGCCCGTCCGGCGCGGCGCCGCCCGGCGCGCCGGGGCCGCGCACGAAGGGCCGCAGGAGCCACCGGGCGATGCCGTCGTTGCCGGTGATCAGATAGGGCGAGAGGAGCGAGGTCAGGATCATCGCGGTGAGCACCACCGCGCTCACCTGCTCCGAGACGTGGCGGTACCCCGCCCCGAGCGTCAGGATCACGAGCGAAAACTCGCTGATCTGGGCGAGGTTCAGCGCGGTGACCGTGCCCGCGTAGAGACCGTCCCCCAGCACGTAGGCGGTCGGCACCACCGAGAGCGCGCGGCTCACCAGCACGAAGGCCACGATGAGCAGCGCCTGCCCGAGGACGTCTCCGCTCGGCACCGGCACCTTCAGACCGAGGGCCACGAAGAAGAGGGTGACGAAGAAGTCGCGCACCCCGGTGACCTTGGAGATGACGTCGGCTCCGTACGGAAACGCCGAGATGCTCACCCCCGCGATCAGGGCGCCCATCTCGCGCGAGAGGCCGAGCTGGTTCGCGACGCCCGCGAGGCCGAAGCACCACGCCACCGAGGTGATCAGCACCAGCTCGGGACGGCGCGCGGAGGCCTCGAGCAGCGGGGCCAGGACGTAGCGACTGGCCAGGAATGCGAAGCCGACCAGCACCGCGCCGCCCGCGATGGACTGGGCGATGCGGAGCACCCCCGGCTCGGCGAGACTCGGCTGCACCGCCATGACGAGGATGGCCCAGATGTCCTGGACCACCAGCACGCCCGCTTGAGCTCGAACTTCTCGCGCAGCAGCTTGACCACGATCAGCGTCGAGCTCAGCGCCATCACGATCGCGAGGTAGACCAGATCGAAGCGGCCCGCCGCGACCCGATAGCCGAGCCAGGCGAAGAAGGCCAGGCCCAGGAGCGCGTTGATCACGAACTGGCCGACGCCCAGGGCCAGCATGGAGCGCCCCAGGCGCTGGAGCTCCCGCAGGTCGATCTCGAGCCCGATGATGAAGAGGAGCAGGATCAGGCCGATCTCGGAGATCAGCTCGATGCTGTCCGCGTTGGTGACGAGGCCGAAGCCCATCTGAGGGCTCAGCAGGATCCCTCCCGCGATGTAGCCCAGGAGCAGCGGCTGCCGCAGCAGCCGGGCCACGTGCCCCAGGATCGCGGCGAACATGATCCCGAGGGCGATGTCGCGGAGCAGGGTCACGTCGTGCGGCACGGGTGCGGGCACCTCGGTCTTGGGATAGAATCGGTCGCCGTATCCTAACCAACTTTTGCAGGTTCCGAGGAGGAACTCGTGGAGCGACGCACACTCGGCAAGAGCCCGCTGGCCGTTTCCGCGGTCGGCCTCGGCTGCATGTCCATGTCCAACGTCTACGGCAAGGGTGACGAGGCGGAGTGCATCGCGGTCGTCCACAAGGCACTCGACCTCGGCGTGAACTTCCTCGACTCCTCCGACATGTACGGCTGGGGGCAGAACGAGGAGCTCCTGGCCCGGGCCCTGCGCGGCCACCGCGACCAGGTCGTCCTCGCCACCAAGTTCGGCAACCTCCGCAAGCCGGACGGCACCGCGGGGGTCAACGGCCGTCCCGAGTACGTGCCCCAGGCCTGCGACGCGAGCCTGAAGCGCCTGGGCATCAGCACCATCGACCTCTACCTGCAGCACCGGGTCGACCCGAGCGTGCCCATCGAGGAGACGGTGGGCGCGATGTCGCGCCTGGTCGAGGCGGGCAAGGTGCGGTTCATCGGGCTGTCGGAGGCCTCTCCCGCCACCGTGCGCCGCGCTCACAAGGTGTACCCGATCACCGCGCTGCAGTCCGAGTTCTCGCTGCTCTACCGCGTGGAGGCCGAGGAGACGCTGCCGACCCTGCGCGAGCTCGGCATCTCGTTCATGGCCTACTCGCCGCTCGGCCGCAGCCTGCTCACCGGGCGCACCCGCTCCGCCGCGGAGATCCCGTCGGACGACCGCCGGCGCGACCACCCGCGCTTCCAGGAGGAGAACCTCAAGAAGAACCTCGATCTCGTGAAGCCGCTCGACGACATGGCGCGGAAGAAGGGCTGCACGCCGGGGCAGCTCGCGCTGGCCTGGCTGCTCGCGCGGGGCCCGGACATCGTGCCGATCCCGGGCACCAAGCGGAAGGAGCGGCTCGAGGAGAACGCGGCCGCCGCGGACGTGCGCCTCACCCCGGACGAGGTCGCCGCGCTCCAGGACGCCATCCCCGCGGGCGCCGCGGCGGGTGAGCGCTACCCGGGGCCCGCCATGAAGTCGGTCTACATCTAGGCCCTGCGCCCGTGGCGGACTGGCTCGAGACCTACCGCGGCACCGTCTTCCGCTGGGAGGTGGATCCCAACGACCACCTGACGGTGGCGTACTACTTCGCCCGCATCGCCGACGCGGGCGCGGGGCTGCTGGCCGCGGTCGGCCTGACCACCGCGGCGGCCCGCACCACCGACTCGTTCGTCCGCTACCAGCGCGAGCTGCGCGTGGGCGACATCATGCACATGGAGAGCGGGGTGATCGGGCTGGAGCCCGACGCGCTCGTGCTCGGGCACAAGCTCTTCGACTCCGGCGCGGGCGCGCTCTGCACCACGGTGGAGCAGCGCGTCCGCCTCACCGCGCCCCTGACCGCGGAGACACGGCGCGCCGCGGAGGCGCGTCAGGTCGACTGGGACGGGCCCGCCCGCGAGCGGCGCCCGCGGCCCTCCAGCCTCGCGGGCTTCCGGGACAGCGCGCGGGACGTCGTCAAGGTGCCGGAGGCCGACGTCTCGGGCGGCGCCGCGCTCTCGCACTACATCCATCGCTTCTCGGCGGCGAACGGCCACGCCATCGCCGCGTTCGGCATGACGCCCGCCTACATGCGCGCGGAGCACCGCGGCTTCTCCACCTTCGAGTTCCAGCTCGAGCTCGGCGGCCCGCTGCGGCCGGGCGACGGCGTGCGGGTGCGGTCCGGGGTCCTCCACGTGGGCAACTCCTCGCTGCGGCTCCTGCACGTGATGAGCCGGGAGCCGGGCGACGAGGTCGTGGCCACCCTCGAGCAGTCCGGCGTGCACTTCGATCAGGACGCCCGCCGGCCCGTCCCGCTACCCGACGCCCTGCGCGAGCGCGCGCGGACCCTGCTCGTCAAGGGCGCCTGATGCGGTTGAAGCTGGGCCTGTTCTCGATGACCACCGGGCCGTGCACCTACCCGGACGGCGCGGCCCGCGTCGCGCGCGCGGCGGAGGCGGCCGGCTTCGACTCGCTCTGGGGCGGTGAGCACGTGGTGCTGCCGGACCCGCGCGTGCCCCCGTCGCCGCTCGAGCCGGAGGATCGCATCATGGACCCGGTGGTGACGCTCGCCTTCGTGGCCGCGCACACCTCGCGCATCCGCCTCGGCACCGGCATCATCATCCTGCCCCAGCGCAACCCGCTGGTGCTGGCCAAGCAGCTCGCCTCGCTCGACGTCCTCTCGGGCGGCCGCCTGATCTTCGGCGTGGGCGTGGGCTATCTCGAGCCCGAGTTCCGCGCGCTCGGCATCCCGTTCGAGCACCGCGGCCCGGTGACCGACGACTACCTGGCCGCGCTCCGGGTGATCTGGAGCGAGGCGCGGCCCGCGTATCGCGGCCGCTTCGTGAGCTTCGACGGCGTGCAGGCGCACCCCCAGCCCAGCCAGCAGCCCGGGCCGCCGCTCGTGGTGGGCGGGCACACCGACGCCGCGTTCCGGCGGGCGGTGGAGCAGGGCAACGGCTGGTACGGTTTCGCCCTCGACGAAGCCGGCGTGGAGCGATGCCTCACCGGGCTACGGCAGGCGGCCGGGCGTCACGAGCGGCCGGCCGCGCTGGGGCCGCTCGAGATCAGCGTCACCCCGCGCCCGACCCGGGGCGGCGAGGCGATGGACCGCGCGAGCGCGGAGCGCTTCGCCGCGCTCGGGGTCCACCGCCTCATCCTGATGCCGCCGCGCTCGCTCGATGCGGGCGGGCTCGAGCGGTTCGTCGAGAAGACCGCGCGCGAGCTGCGGTAGGGAATCCCCTCAGGCCAGCGCGAGCTGCGGGTATCCGTCAGCGGCCACCCGGTCGCACCACTCGCGGTACTCCGGGGCGGTGCCGCTGTAGCGGGCGATGATGCGGACCTGCTTGCCGTCGACGTTCGAGTTGACGCCGGTCATCCAGGAATCGACCTCGTTGGAGAGCAGGCCCTCGCCCTTCTTCCGGACGAAGCCGGTCCACTCGACCACCGCTTCGGGCCGGGCGTCGGCCGAGCTCAGGCCGCGCGCCCCCATGTAGCCGAGGAGATCGCGGATCCATTCGACGTTGTACTCGATGCTGCGCGGGATGTTGCCGAGCGCGGTGTGCGGCCCCATCACCATGAACAGGTTCGGGAAGCCGTCGACCATCACGCCGACGAAGGTCGAGGGGCCGCCCCGCCACCGGTCCCGGAGCCGCTGCCCGCCCTGCCCGCGGATGTCGATGCGGTCGAAGCTGCCGGTGATGGCGTCGAAGCCGGTCGCGTAGATGATGACGTCGAACTCGAACTCGCGGGCGCTGGTCCGGAGGCCTTTCGACGTGATCCGCTCGATCGGGGTCTCGAGGATGCTCATCAGCTCGACGTTCGGCTGGTTGTAGACCTCGTAGTAGTGGGTCTCCTGCGGAACGCGGCGGGTGCCGAAGCCGTGGTCCTTGGGGATGAGCATCTCCGCGACCTTCGGGTCCTTGACCCGCTGGCGGATCTTGTCCGCCACGAAGTCGGAGATGAGCTTGTTCGCCTCCCGGTCGATCAGGATGTCGCGAAAATTGCCCTGCCAGATGCCGAAGCCGGGGGAGGCGTAGAGCTTCTCCCAGAACGCCCGGCGCTCCTCCTCGCTGACCTCGAACGTGCCGCGCGGGTCGATGGTGTGCACGAAGCAGGCGGCCGTCTCCTGGCAGCGCTTGAAGAGCGCCGGATAGCCCGCCCGGATGTCGGCCATCTCCTCCCGGGGGATCGGCCGGTTGTGCAGCGGCGTGCACCAGTTCGGGCGGCGCTGGAAGACGGTCAGGTGGCCCGCGGTCTTGGCGATCTCCTGGATCGCCTGCACGCCGGTCGCGCCGGTCCCGATCACCGCCACCCGCTTCCCGGCGAAGTCGACGGGATGCTTGGGCCAGAGACCCGTGTGATACGCCTCGCCCGCGAACTCACCGACGCCGTCGATCCGCGGCATGGTGGGAGCGGAGAGAGGGCCGACCGCGGTGACCAGGTAGCGGGCGCGGTGGCGGCTGCCGTCCTCCAGGGCGATCTCCCACGCGGTGGCGGCCTCGTCCCAGACCGCCGACGTCACCCGGCTCCTGAGCTGGATGTCCCGGCGCAGGTCGAACTTGTCGGCGACGTAGTTGAGGTAGCGCTCGGTCTCCGGTTGGGACGCGAAGTGCTCGGCCCAGTCCCATTCGTCCAGCAGCTCCTGGCTGAAGGAGTAGCCGTAGGAATAGCTCTCGGAATCGAAGCGGCAGCCCGGATAGCGATTCCAGTACCACGTGCCGCCGACGCCGGTCCCGGCCTCGAATACCCGGACCTTGTGACCGATCTCCCGCAAGCGGTGGAGCTGGTACAAACCCGAGATGCCCGCTCCGATGACGATCGTGTCGTAGTCCAGGGCCGCGGTCGGTCGCGGGCGAATCGAGGTGGCCGGCGAGGTGGCCATGGGTCTTGAAAGAGTATACCGCGCCCGCGGGCACCGTCCGGGAGACGGGCCGCGGGCACGGCCGAGACCGCGAGAGCGAAGATCCGGAGATCTAGTTCGCGCGCACCGGACGGCCCCACTCGATCGCGAAGCCGACGCCCGGCCAGCCCGGGTTGTCGTGATCACCGCCCACCCGCGAGCCCACCGGCGGGTTCTGCGCGCTCCAGCCCGCCACGCCGGCGCGGCCCGACTTGGTCTCCTTCGACAGCGGCGCGATGAAGTTGGGACGATCCGGCAGCACCGGGCGCTGCGGCTGCAGATCCCGCTCGGGCACCGCCGGGGCCACGCGCTCGCGCGGCCGCGACGGCGCCTTCAAGTCTAGCGACTGAGCGGCGACGCTCAGGGGAAGAATTAGCATCGGTGCGGCGACGAGCAGAGCCACGATCGATCGGTTGAACATGGTCGTCGTCCTCCCTTGGCCTTAGGACGCATGGGGCATGCCGATCAGATGCATTCTTGATTCTCCAATGGTGGCAAGGCCTTACGTCGCATGTCAGCGGGGCGGCACCCGGGTACCGGAAGGATCGACCTCGTAATTCTTACCCCTTCACGAGGCCGGGCAAGGCGCTTATCATGACGGCACTTCACCGCTCACCCTCGAAGGAGAAGGCCAATGACCGCCATCACCCAGTCCGTTGATCTCGATCGCCGCGGCCGCGTGGCCGTGCTCACCGTCAACAATCCACCGGTCAACGCGCTGAGCCAGCACGTGCGCCAGGGGCTGCGGGATGGCTTGAAGCAGGCGGCCGGCGACACGGGCGTCGCGGCGATCGTGATCACGTGCGCGGGGCGCACGTTTATTGCGGGCGCCGACATCACCGAGTTCGGCAAGGCGCCGAAGGAGCCGGGGCTGCACGAGGTGCTCGACCTGATCGAGAGCTCGCCCAAGCCGGTGGTGGCCGCGATCCACGGCACCGCGCTCGGCGGCGGCCTCGAGGTGACGCTGGCCTGCCATTACCGCGTGGGCGTGAAGGCCGCGCGCTTCGGCCTGCCCGAGGTCAAGCTCGGCCTCCTGCCCGGCGCGGGCGGCACCCAGCGGCTGCCGCGCGTGGTCGGCGTGCCGAAGGCGCTCTCGATGATCGTGAGCGGCGACCCGATCGGCGCCGACGAGGCGCTCAAGGCCGGGCTCATCGACGAGATCGTGGACGGCGACCTGACCGCGGCGGGCGTGGCCTTCGCGGAGAAGGTCGTGGCCGAGAAGCGGCCGCTCAAGAAGATCCGCGATCTCGACGACAAGGTCGGCGCGGTGCGCGGCAAGCCCGAGGTGTTCGCGGAGTTTCGCAAGTCGGTGGCGCGCCAGACCCGAGGCTTCCGCGCGCCCGAGAACTGCATCAAGGCGGTGGAGGCGTCGGTCAATCTCCCGTTCGACCAGGGCATGAAGCGTGAGCGCGAGCTCTTCCAGGAGCTGATGACCTCGCCCGAGTCCAAGGCCCAGCGCTATTTCTTCTTCGCGGAGCGCGAGGCGGCCAAGATCCCCGACGTGCCGGGCGACACCCCGAGCCGGGAGATCAAGAAGGCGGCGGTGCTCGGAGCCGGCACCATGGGCGGCGGCATCGCGATGAACTTCGCCAACGCGGGGATCCCGGTGACGGTGGTCGAGGTGGCCCAGGACGCGCTCGACCGCGGCCTCGGGGTGGTGCGGAAGAATTACGAGGCGACCGCCGCGCGCGGGCGCCTCACCGCGCAGGACGTCGAGAAGCGCATGGGCCTCATCTCGGGCACCACCGACTGGTCGAAGATCGCGGACGCCGACATCGTGGTCGAGGCGGTCTTCGAGGAGATGCCGATCAAGAAGGAGGTCTTCGCCAAGATCGACAAGATCTGCAAGCCGGGGGCGGTGCTCGCCTCCAACACCTCCACGCTGGACGTGGACGAGATCGCCTCCGCGACCAGGCGGCCGGACAGCGTCATCGGCATGCACTTCTTCAGCCCGGCCAACGTGATGCGGCTGCTCGAGGTGGTGCGGGGCGAGAAGTCGGCCAAGGACGTGGTGGCCACCGCGATGAGCGTGGGCCGGCGCATCGCCAAGGTCCCGGTGTGCGTTGGGGTCTGCTACGGCTTCGTGGGCAACCGCATGCTGCACCAGCGCGGCCGCGAGGCCGAGAAGCTGATCCTCGAGGGCGCGCTGCCCCACGAGGTCGACAAGGTCCTCACCGACTTCGGCTTCCCGATGGGCCCGTTCGCGATGGGCGACCTCGCCGGCCTCGACGTGGGCTGGCGCATCCGCAAGGGCAAGGGCGTGAAGTCGGCGGTGGCCGACCGCATCTGCGAGCTCGGGCGCTTCGGGCAGAAGACCGGCGCGGGCTACTTCCGCTACGAGAAGGGCGACCGCACCCCGATCCCGGACGCGGACGTGGAGAAGATCATCGTCGAGGTCGCGAGCGAGATGGGCATCACGCGCCGAAAGATCTCCGACGACGAGATCCTGGCCCGCCTGCTCTACCCGATGGTCAACGAGGGCGCCAAGATCCTCGAGGAGAAGATCGCGATCCGCGCCAGCGACATCGACGTGATCTGGGTCTACGGCTACGGCTGGCCGGTCTACCGGGGCGGCCCCATGTTCTGGGCGGACCAGGTCGGGCTCAAGGCCATGCGCGATCGGATGAAGGAGTGGCAGAAGACGCAGGGCGAGGACTGGAAGCCGGCGCCGCTGCTGGACCGCCTCGCGACCGAAGGCAGGACGTTCACGGGGGCGTGATGCGCGCCCTCGTGACGGGAGCGGCCAGCGGGATCGGCCGGGCCACCTGCCTGCGCGTGGCGCGCGACGCGAAGGCCGCGGGGCGCAAGGCGCAGATCGCGGCGGTGGACCTCGGTCCCTCGCCCGCGCTCGACTCGCTCGTGGAGGAGCTCGGCAACCTCGGGGCGTCGGCCCTGCCCCTCGCGGGCGACATGGCCACCGCGGACGCGCCCGCGCGCGTGGTCGACGAGGCGATCGCGCGGTTCGGCGGGCTCGACGGGCTGGTCAGCAACGCGGGCGTCAATCGGCCGGGCCCGCTCGCCCAGTACGCGGTCGAGGACTGGGACCGGATGTTCGCGGTGAACACGCGGGCCACGTGGCTCCTCGCCAAGGCGGCCCACGACGCGCTCGCGGCCTCGCGCGGGGCGATCGTGGCGGTGGCGTCCATGTCCGGCAGCAACGCGCACGCCAACCTCGGCCCCTACGGACCGAGCAAGGCCGCGCTCATCATGCTGGTCGCGGTCCTCGCGCAGGAGTTCGGACGCGACGGCATCCGCGTCAACAGCCTCTCGCCCGGCATGGTGCGCACCGGCATGACCGAGAAGGTTTACCAGAACGAGACGATCGCGACCGAGCGCGACGCGCTGGTGCCGATCGGGCGCGTGGCCACGCCGGAAGACATGGCCGACGTCATCGCGTTCCTGCTCGGGCCCGACGCGCGCTACGTCAACGGCCACGATCTCGTGGTCGACGGCGGCATCACCGGCAACTTCCTGGGCCGCCTGCCGGGCATCTCGCAGATCACGAAAAGTTAGCACTGTCAGTGGGGTGACTTCGGGGGTCTGACAGTGGCCCCGGAGCGCCGTGACACCCCTCCGACACCTGTCAAGTACCCGGAAACAATAGCCGAGCAGCCCCCCCTGCTTGGCACCCGCCTCGCATTACCTCCCGACCACCCGGAGGTGTTGCCAATGGTTCCCATGCTGATCAAGACCTGGAGCCGGTATGTGCACGCGGATCGTCGCCAGCTCCCGCTATTTCCCGACTGGGAGCGCATGCGGTGGCTGTCCCCGCTACCGTCGCTCGGCGCCGCGTTCGCGCTCGGCGTGCTGTTCGCGCTGGGAACTCCGTGGAATGCGTCGGACGTGATCGAGCGCACCGCCAAGCTGATGGAGCCGGCGGTCACGATCGAGGAGCCGGCGGCGCCCAAGTACGATCTGGCGGCCATCCCCGACCACATCAAGACGGCCGCGCAGCGCCATCGCCTGTCCGAAGAGCTCATCACCGCGGTGATCTCGGTCGAGTCCAACTTCGATCACGCCGCGGTCTCCCAGAAGGGAGCCAAGGGCCTCATGCAGCTCATGCCCGCGACCGCCTCCCTCATGGGGGTGCGCGATCCCCACGACCCCGACGAGAACATCGACGCGGGGGCCAGCCACCTGCGCGCCATGCTCGACACCTTCAAGGGGGACCTCCCGCTCGCGCTGGCCGCCTACAACGCGGGTGAGCAGAACGTGATCCGCCATCGCGGCATCCCACCCTTCCCGGAGACGCGCCAGTTCGTGGCGCGCGTGCTGCGCCGGATGGGCGACAAGAGGGCCGCGGAGACGGTCATGGCCAAGCCGGTGCCGGCCCCGCAGTGGGTCGCGCGCAGCCCCCGCTCATCGTCGAAAGCCCACATGGTGAGCACGGCCGCCGTGTATCCGAGCGCAGCGCGACCGACGATGGTCCAGGTGGCCGCCCCGCGCGGCGTGGAGCGCCCCGCCGCCCAGCTCGTGCTCAGCGAGCTGGAGCAGCGGCAGAGCTCGCGCACGTGGTCGCCGATGCCGGCGTCCATGCGCCCGGAAGATCCGCCGCCGATGCCCGACCCCACCGTCCAGCTGGGCCAGTCCCCGTAGCCGTCCCTCCGCGTTCTTCCCCGCCCGCTCGCGTCCTGCGCTACGATGGCGGCGCCCCGACGCCGCCACGTCGGCGCGAAAGGAGCGAGCATGCGATTCGGCGTCTTCTACGAGCACCAGCTACCCCGCCCCTGGGAGGACGGTAGCGAGCAGCGCCTCTTCCAGGACGCGCTCGCGCAGGTCGAGCTGGCCGACCGGCTCGGCATCGACTACGCCTGGGAGGTCGAGCACCACTTCCTCGAGGAGTACTCACACTCCTCGGCCCCCGAGGTCTTCCTGGCCGCCGCGTCGCAGCGCACCCGGCAGATCCGCCTCGGGCACGGCATCGTCCTGATGCCGCCGGGCTACAACCACCCGGCGCGCGTCGCGGAGCGCCTCGCCACCCTCGACCTCGTCTCCAACGGCCGGGTGGAGTGGGGCACCGGGGAGTCCGCCTCGCGCGCCGAGCTGGAGGGCTTCGGGGTGACCCCCGCGGAGCGCCGGGCCATGTGGCGCGAGACCACCGAGCAGGTCGCGAACATGCTCGCGCTGGATCCCTACCCGGGCCACCAGGGCAAGTACTTCTCGATGCCGGTCCGCAACGTGGTCCCCAAGCCGGTCCAGAAGCCGCACCCGCCGCTCTGGGTGGCGTGCTCGAACCGCGAGACCATCCACCTCGCGGCCCAGCTCGGCATGGGCGCCCTCACCTTCGCCTTCATCGACCCCGCCGAGGCGAAGCACTGGGTCGATGACTACTACGAGACCTTCAAGCGCGAGTGCGTGCCGATCGGCCACGCGGTGAATCCCAACATCGCAATGGTGACCGGCTTCTCATGTCACCCGAATGCCGACGAGGCGCGGCGGCGCGGCACCGACGGCTTTCGCTTCTTCCAGTTCGCCCTCGGCCACCACTACGTCTTCGGCACGCACCGGCCGGGCCGCACCGACATCTGGGCCAAGTACGAGGCGGTCCGCGCGGAGCTGGACCTAGGCATCCTCGGCGGCGGCACCGGCTGCATCGGCACGCCCGACGAGCTGCGCGGCGCTCTGCAGGCCTTCGAGGACTACCGGGTGGACCAGACCATCTTCATCCAGCAGGGCGGCAAGAACCGGCACGAGCACATCTGCGAGTCGCTCGAGCTGTTCGCGGGCTCCGTGATGCCGGAGTTCAAGGAGCGAGAGGCCGCGCGCGCCGCCCGCAAGGCGGAGGAGCTGGCTCCCTACGTGGCCGCGGCCTTCGAGCGGAAGCGGGCGGGCGCGGGCGTGGCCGAGGCGGACATCCCGACCTACGAGGCCTACGGCCTCACGGTGACGCAGCCGGTGGATCTCGAGAACATGCCGGAGGCGAACCGGCGGCGTATCCTGGCCTTCAGACGGATGCGGGAGATCATGGAGGGCCGCTGAGGTCGGTATGATGCCGGAGTCTCTGGGGTCGCCTCCGGAGTCGCCCCCGAATCTCGCCGGCCGGCTGCGGCGGGTCGGCGAGATGCTCATCGGGCTGTCGGGCTCGCCCGTCCCCACTCACCTGTTCCAGACCCTCGCGGAGCAGGCGCAGGCGGTGGTTCCGCACGACTACCTCGCGGTCTGCCTGGAAGACACCGAGCAGCGGGGCTACCTGGTGCACTCGCTCTCCGGGCTCGCGGGCGAGGTGGTGGCGAACCGCGTCTTCAGCCGAGACGAAGGGCTCCCGGGCCGGACCATCCGGACCGGACGCGCGTACCTGGTGGCCGAGCTCGACACGATCCCGGATGCCGCGCCCGATCTCGACGGGGTGCTTGTCCGCGCCGGCCTGCGGGTCGGGCTCACCGTCCCGGTGCGCCGGGGCCCCCAGGTCCTGGGCGCCCTCCTCTTCGCCCGCCGCGCCATGCCCTACACGTTCGACGATCTCGAGGTCGGCACCCTCGTCGCAGCCGGACTGTCGGGCGGGCTCGAGACCTGTCGCGCGTACCAGGCCCTGGCCGACGAGCGCGGCACGCTGGCCGCGGTGCTGACGAGCACCGCCGACGCGGTGGTCATGGTCGGTCAGGACGGCATCGTGCTGCTCGCGAACCCGGCGGTGCGCGCGATGCTGGGGGTGGCCCCGGACGCCATGACCGGCCGCCCGTTCACGGAGGCGGTCGTCCACGAGCCCCTCCGCCGGCTCCTCGAGGCCGGACGGCCGGGCATCGCGGAGCTGCTCCTGCCCGATGGGCGCACCGCCCAGGCCAGCCTCATCATCGTGACCACCGAGTACGGCGAGCCGGTCGGCCTGGCCGCCATCCTCCGGGACATCTCGCTGCTGAAAGAGCTCGATCAGATGAAGACCGACTTCGTCAACACGGTGTCGCACGACCTGAAGAGCCCGATCATGGCGATCGCGATGACCGCGGAGCTGCTGCTGAAGGCCCCGCCCGCGCCGGGCGGCGAGCAGGCCTACCGCGATCGGTGCGAGCGCATCCTGCGCAGCTCGAAGAACATGACCGAGCTCGTGACCGACCTCCTCGACCTCGGCAAGATCGAGGCTGGCCTCGAGGGCGCGGGCGACCCGCTCGACCTGGTGGCTCTGATCGCGGACGTGGTGAAATCGCTGGTCGCGGCCGCGGAGGACAAGCGCATCACGGTCACCGTCGACGCGCCCCCCGCCGCGGTGGTGCGCGGGGTGCGCGCGCGCCTGCAGCAGGTGCTGACCAACCTGATCGGCAACGCGATCAAGTACACCCGCGCCGAGGGCCGTGTGCGCGTGACGGTGGAGGCGCCGGACGCCGCCGCGGATCCGGTGCGGATCCGGGTGACCGACAACGGCATCGGCATCCCGGCCCGGGACCTGCCGCACGTCTTCGACAAGTTCTACCGGGTCAAGAGCGCGGCCACCGCCGACATCGGGGGCACCGGCCTCGGGCTGGCCATCACCCGGAGCATCGTGGAGGCCCACCGGGGCCGCATCGGCGTGGAGAGCGTGGACGGCTCGGGCAGCACCTTCTGGGTGGAGCTTCCGCCGGGCGGCGGCGCGTGACCGGCGGCTAGGCGCTCGTCGCGGGACGCGCGGGGAGCCGGAGCGTCACCACGGTTCCCTCGCCGCGCGCGCTCGTGATCTGGATGTCGCCCCCGTGTTTTCGCAGGATCCCGTGCGCGACGCTCAGGCCGAGCCCCTTGTGCTCGCCCGCCTTGGTCGTGAAGAATGGCTCGAGCGCGCGCTCCCGCGTCGCCGGCGCCATCCCCGCGCCGGGATCCTCCACCGCGCAGTGCACGTGCGGGCCGGAGGCCCACGTCCTGACCTTGACCGTCCCGCCCCCGGGGAGCGCCTCGACCGCGTTGGCCAGCACCGCGGTGACGACGTCGAGGAGCCCGGACGCTTCGCCGGCCACCGAGGGCAGCGGGCCCGGCGCGAGCTCGATCTCGACGCGCGGGGCGACGCCCGCGCCGGCCAGCCGCACCGATCCGATGGCGGCGCGGGCCACGTCGTTGAGGTCGAGCGGCGGCGCTTCCGACACCGTGCGCACCTCCGAGGCCACCTGCAGCCGCTTCAGCACGTCGGCCGCCTCCATGACGGTGGCCTTGATGCCCGCGAGCTTCCCGTGCCCGTCCGTGCCCTCGAGCTGTGGGAGCACGACCTGCACCTGGCCGAGGATCTTCTGGAGAACCTGGCGGACGTAGTCGGTCACGCCGTCGGTGAGCGAGCACACCGCGCGGAGCCGCTCGCTCTCCACCAGCTCGTGCTTGCTCCCCTCGAAGTCGCGGAGGGCGCGCAGCAGGGCCTGGCGGGTCAGCGCGCGGTCCACCGTGGAGAGGAGCTGGGCGGTCGCCACCGGCTTCACGAGGTAGGAGGAGGCGTCTCCGGCCATCGCCTCCAGCGCGCCATCGAGGGAGGCGTGGCCGGTCATCACGATGACCTCCGTCTCCGGGGAGCGCGCCTTGATGCTCCGCAGCAGGTCGAGCCCCGAGATGTCGGGAAGGCGGCAGTCCACGATGGCCAGGTCCACCGGGCGCGGCCCGAAGATCCGCTCGAGCGCGGCCTGGCCGCCGCCCACGCGGTCGACGTGGTGGCCCTGCTCGCGCAGGACGTCTCCGAGCGTTTCCCGGATGACCGGATCGTCGTCGATGACGAGTATGGCGGCGGGGGCTCCCATGTCCCGAGAACCGTGCATCGGGGGTGCCAGCGGACTCCCGGCGATACGCCCGAGATGACGGGGGCCGTCAACGGGGGGTGGCAAGGGTCAGCCCTCCGCCTTGACCTCCGCGAACACCTGGCCCGCCGCGATCATGGCCTCGCGGATGACCGGCACACCCACGTAGCCCGACATGTGGATCAGCGTCTCGATCAGCTCGGTCTCGGTCCAGCCCTGCCGCAGCGCCATGCGCAGGTGGATGCGCAGCTCGGGCTCGCGCCCGGTGGCCGCGTCGGAGACCACGCACACGAGCGTGCGCGTCTTGAGATCGAGGCCCGGCCGCGTCCAGAGCGCGCCGAAGACGTTCTCGGTGGCCACGTCGATGAACTGGCGCATGACCGGGTCCTTGTAGGTGGTCGCGTTCACGCGCTCCACGTACTTGTCGCCCAGCAGCTTGCGGCGGATCTCACTGCCCTTCCGATGGAGCTCGCTCTCTGCCATGGTCGTCTCCTGGTCGCGCTAGCGCCGAGCGCCGGGACCGAAGAACCCGCCCTTGGGCCGGCCGTGGGCGTGGTAGTGGTCGGGGATGTTGCGCATGTGGTCGTCGATGTAGCACTCGCCGACCTGCTGGGTCGCTACCTCGCGCAGGCGCGCGTGCATGTGGGTGAGGTGCTCGGCGGGCGGCTCGGTGCCGTGGTAGCGCCAGACCACCATGGGCACCGCGCAGATCTCACACTCGGCGATCCAGCAGATGTCGTCTTCGTGGAACCACGGGGTGATGCGCGCGGCGCGACAGAGATCGCAGCCGGCGACCTTGGCGAAGGCGGGATCCATGGAGCGGAGCGACCGGCCGCTACCCTACCCCCAGAGCGCCCGCATCACGTGCATCGCCACGCGCCGGTTGTAGTCGCGCACGAGCCCGCGGATGCGGAAGATGTCCAGCACCCACCACGCGGCGAGCCCGCCCAGGGTGATCCAGAACAGGACCTGGAGCCCGCGCTTGCGCAGATAGAGGTAGTGCCAGCCGAGGGGCAGGAACGCGAGCGCGACCGCCGGCGACTTCGCCTGGGCCCGGTAGCGCCACAGGAAGGCGCGCTGCTGATCCGGGGTGAGATACGCGAGCTGCTCGCGCACGGTGCGGGACAGGGACGAGGCGACCCGCGCGGGAATCACGACCGACCGATCGTTGCGCGCCTCGGGCCCGCGCCGCTGCGCGGCACGATCGGGGGGCGGCGCGGTCGGCTTGCGAAACACCGACGATTCCTGTCCCGACTGTGCCCTCATGGCGCTCGTTCCCCCGGGGCGGGTAGGAGCAAGAACAGCGCCAGCCGGACGGGTCAGACGGGACTTGGACTTAGCGGGCGATCGCTGATGAACGATTCTCACGTGTCACTCCGGTCGTCCACAGGAGGACGCTTGCTGGGTGTCAATTTTTGACCTCCGGCCAGACCACCATGCCGGTTCCCGACCGCCAGGCCACCGCGGGCATGTACGCGAGCACCTCGGCGGGCCCGCTGGTGAACGCGAGCGCGAGGATCCAGGCGAGCAGCTCCGCGGTGCCGCCGGAGCCCGCCGCTTCCATCCGCTCGAGCGTGCACTCGCGCAGCAGCGCCGCGTGGTCGCCCTGCTTGAGCAGGCCGAGGAACCACCGGTCGAACGCCTCGTCCACCCAGAAGTAGCGCGGACCGCCCGGCTCGTGGGAGAGCCCGCCGGTGGCGACCACCGCGACGCGCTCGTCGCCGGACGAATAGTCCCGCACCATCTCCCGGAGGGTCGTCCCCACCTCGTAGGCGCGCGCGGGCGTCGGGATGGGCGGCACCGTGCAGTTCATCGTCACCGGCACCAGCGAGATGTCGCCCGCGGGGTTGAGATAATGCATCGGCACCGAGACCCCGTCGTCGAACTGCATCTCCCGCAGGTACGACAGCGCCAGCCGACGCCGCGCGCCCTCGTTGACCAGGTAGCGGGCGAGCGCCGGGTGGCCGGGGATCCGGTACTTCGCGAGCGCGAGCCACTCGTCGTACCAGTCGGCGGGCCCCACGTGCTCGGGGCCGATCCCCACCGTGTACTCCGGCGTGTTGTTGATCGGCCAGTTGAGCAGGTGATCGTTGCTCACGAGCAGGATCACGTCGGGGCGGGCCGCCCGCAGCCGCTCCCGCATCTCGTCGAGGGCGCGCCGAGCCTCGACCTGCTGGTCCTCGGGGGCCCGCTCGAACCAGCCGGTGAGCCCGGGCGAGTGGGTCATCGCCATCGCGGCCACGATGCGCGCCACGCTCAGCCCTCCCGCCGCGGCGGCGGGGCGGCCATCCGTTCCGCGGCGGCGGTCTCGGCCGGGTAGGCGCGCCGGTAGGCCTCGAGCGCCGGATGGCTATTGCTGTTGGCGGAGGCCCCGAAGAAGAGCCGGAGGATCTGGGGGATGTAGTACTGGTGCACCCCCATCTCGTTGAGCCGCCGGACGTCCTTGTCGCGCACCGCCTCGTACTCTTCGCGGCTCAGGCCGAACTCGCGGGCGAGGCCTTCGAGGTCGCTGAGCCAGCGGGCCCGGAGCACCGCGTCCCGGCGGACGTAGAAGATCATCTCGTTGACCGGCAGGGTCTTGTCGCAGCGCTCGACGTTACCCATCGGCCTTCCCGGACAGCACCTTGGGGTTGACCTTGAGGAACATGATGACGCAGCGCTCCGGGCCCAGGTTCCGGACGTCGTGCATGACGCTCCGGGGGAACTTGACAATCGAGCCCGCCTCCACCACGACCTCCTCGCCGTCGATGCTCATGTGGGCGGTCCCCTCCAGCACGAAGATCGCCTCTTCCTCCTTCGGGTGCGTGTGCATCGCGGTGGACTGGCCTGGCTCGTAGCAGGCGATCTCCGACCAGAGCTGGTCGGTCTTGAAGAGCATCTTGCGGACGCGCTTGTCGGGGGCGAAGGCCTTCAGCGCGTGCAGATCGAAGACCTGCGCTACACCGGTTACACGCGAGGCCACCATCTCGTCCATTCCGCTCGGATCATAGCGCGCTCGCGTGGCGTCCGCCACCGGCCCGCCCCGCGCGGGGAAGTTCGTCGTTGACATCGCCCGACCCGTTCAGTAGAACAGGCCGACGGCCGTGCCACAGCCCCCCGCCTCGTCCCTCTCGGTCGCTCGGCGCCTCGCGCGATTCGTGTCCGGCTTCTCGCTCGACGCGGCGCCGCCCGCGGTCTCCGCGCAAGGGACGCTGCTGGCGCTCGACACCCTCGGAAGCTGCCTCGCGTCCTCCCGGCAGGACTTCGGCCGCTCGGTGATGGAGGCCGCGGGGCGCCTCGGGGGCCCGCCGGAGAGCGGGGTGATCGGCAGCAAGGCCCGGATCGGCGCGGCCGCCGCCGCGCTCGCCAACGGCACCCTGGCCCACGGGCTCGATTTCGACGACACCCGCGAGGACGCCATCGTCCACACCGGCTGCGTGGCGGTGACCACCGCACTGGCGGTGGGCGAGGCGGTGGAGGCCTCCGGCCGCGCCGCCCTCGAGGCCTTGATCGCGGGCGTGGAGGTGATGTGCCGGATCGGCCTCGCGGTGCCGGGCCGCTTCCACGCGCGGCACTACCACCCGACATCGCTCACCGGCAGCTTCGCGGCCGCCGCGGTGGCGGGGCGGCTCCACCGGTTGACCGAGGACCAGCTCGTCCACGCCTTCGGCATCTGCGGGAGCCAGGCCTCCGGGATCATCGAGTACCTGGCCGACGGCTCCTGGACCAAGCGCCTGCATCCCGGCTGGGCCGCCCACGCGGGCGTGACCGCGGCGGTCCTCGCCCGCGCCGGGTTCACCGGGCCGGAGACGGTGTTCGAGGGCGAGCACGGCTTCTACGCCGCGTTCGCGGGGGGCCACGATGAGGCCCGGCTGGAGGCGCTGCTCGAGAACCTGGGGCGCGCGTGGGAGATCACCAACCTCACGTTCAAGCCCTATCCTTGCGGCTCCATCGCGCATCCCTACATGGACTGCGCGCTGCGCCTCCGCGAGCGCTACCGGCCGCGGCCCGAGGAGATCGCGGAGGTGCGCTGCCGCACCGCGGCGGGCCCGATCCCGCGCCTCTGGGAGCCGCTCGCCGCGAAGCACCGCCCGAAGAACGGCTACGCGGCCAAGTTCAGCCTGCCGTACCTGCTCGCCTCGATCCTGGTCAACGGCCGCGCGACCCTCGCCGACTTCACCGACGAGGCGGTGCGCGACGAGACCCTGCGCGGCGTGGCCGGCAAGGTCCACTACGATATCGACCCGACCATCGACTACCCGCGACACTTCATCGGGCACGTGGCGGTGCGCCTGACCGACGGACGCGTGCTGGAGGAGCGGCAGGATCACCCGCGCGGGGGGCCCGATGCCCCGATGACCCGCGAGGAGCTCACCGCCAAGTTCCGCGCCAACGCGGCGGAGGCCATTCCCGACGCGCAGGCCTCGCGCGTGGTCGCGCTCGTGGACGCGCTCGCCGCGCAGCCGCGGCTCGCGCCCCTGATGGACGCCCTCACCGCCTAGAGGAGTCGTGATGAGACACCGCCGCCTCGCGCTCGTCCTGCTGGTCTCGGCCCTGATCGCTTGCGCGGCCCCCACTGCCGCGCAGGATGCGCGGCTCGAGGCCGCGCGCAAGGAGGGCAAGGTCGTCTGGTACACCTCGCTCGCGCTCACGAGCTCGGAGAAGGTGGCCAAGCTCTTCGAGACCGCGTACCCGGGCGTGAAGGTCGAGGTGCAGCGCACCGGCTCGCAGCGGATCCTGCAGCGGATGATGCAGGAGCTCCAGGCCAACATCAAAAACGTGGACGTGGTCCACACCTCCGACGCCGGCCACTACGTGCTGCTGAAGGAGAAGCAGCTCCTGATGCGCTACACCCCGGCCGGGGTCGACCGCTTCGCGCCCGGCTTCAAGGACAAGGACGGCTTTCACTACGGCCTGCGCGCCACCGTCAACGTCATCGCCTACAACACCCAGAAGGTCAGCGCCGCGGAGGCTCCCCGCACCTGGAAGGACCTGCTCGACCCGAAGTGGCGCGGGAAGCTCGTCACCGCCCACCCCGGCTACAGCGGGGTGATCGCGACCCACGTCCTGGCCCTCGTGCACCTGCACGGCTGGGACTACTTCAAGGCGCTCGCCCAGAACAAGCCGATGCTCGTGCAGTCGGCGGTGGACCCGGGCGGCATCGTGGCCTCCGGGGAGCGGCCGGTCGCGGTCAACGGCGGCGACTACACCTTCTACCAGCTCAAGAAGAAGGGCAATCCGGTGGAGATCGTGTTCCCGAAGGAGGGCGTGCCGCTGGTGGTCTCCCCGAGCGCGATCACGAGCTTCGCGCCCCATCCCAACGCGGCCCGGCTCTTCACCGACTTCATCTTCTCGCGGGAGATCCAGCAGGTCCTCGCCGACACCGAGGGCCTCTACACCGGCCACCCGGAGGTGAAGTACCCCGCCGACCGGCCGAAGCTCGGGGATCTCAAGCTCCTGCAGCTGGACCCGGAGGAGCTCGAGAAGCGCAACGAAGAGATCAAGACGCGCTTCGTGGAGTTCTTCGGCGCCTAGCGCGCCCGCCATGGCGGAGGCGTCCGCGGCATCGCCCAGGCCGAGTCGTCTCGACGGGCTCGACCGCGCCGCCCCGGTCTGGCTGCTCGCCGCGGCCGCGCTGGTCATGCTGATCCTGCTGCCCATGGGCTGGCTCGCCTACATCAGCGTGACCGGCCCGCGGGGGGGCTTGACCCTCGCCCACTACGCGCGCGTGCTGGGGGACCCGCCGCTGCAGAAGGCGCTCTGGAACACGGTGGTGCTCGCCTTCTGGTCCGGCCTCGTCGCCCTCGCGATCGGCGCGCCCATGGCCTGGCTCTCCGCCCGCACCGACCTGCCCGGGCGCCGGATCATCCAGAGCCTGATCATGGCGTCGTTCGTGACGCCGCCATTCCTGGGCGCCTTCGCGTGGGTGATGCTCGCGGGCCCCAACGCGGGCTATCTCAACCAGCTCTACCGCGGCCTCACCGGCGCGGAGGGGCCGCTGCTCAACATCTTCTCGATGCCGGGGCTCATCTTCGTGGTGGCGATCTACACGTTCCCGTACGTCTACATCATGATCGCCAACACGCTCGGCCTCATCGCCTCCGATCTCGAGGACGCCGCCGCCATCCTGGGCGCGGGCCGCCTGCAGGTGGCGCGCACCATCACGCTGCCGATGGTGCTGCCCGCGATCCTGAGCGGCTTCATCCTGGCCGTGCTGCAGGCCCTGGCCCTCTTCGGCTCCCCGGCGATCCTGGCCCTGCCCGCGGGCTTCCACACCGTGACCACCCAGATGTGGGCGTTCTTCCAGTACCCGCCCCGCGCCGAGCTGGCCGCCGCGTTCTCGATCCCGCTCCTGCTCGCGACCGCGCTCCTGCTGCTCGTCCAGAAGAAGCTGCTCGGGCGGCGCGGCTACGCCGCGGTCGGCGGCAAGGGTGGGCAGCGGCGCATCATCCGGCTCGGCCGCTGGCGGCTTCCCGCGCTCGCGGGGTGCCTGGCCGTGCTGGCCGGCGCGGTGTTCCTGCCCTACGGCATCCTGCTCAAGGCCGCGTTCGCGCGCGCCTGGGCCCAGCCGCTCACGCCCGCGAACTTCACCCTCGAGAACTGGTCGTTCACCTTCCTGCACAGCGCGACCCAGTCCGCGATCGTCAACACCCTGGAGCTCGGCGTGCTCACCGCCTGCGTGGGCGCGGGGCTCGCCACCGTGCTCGCCTACGTGACCAACCGGCGGCTCGTGGCGGGCCACCAGGTGCTGGGCTTCCTCGCGGTGGCCCCGGTGGTCATCCCGGGGGTGGTGCTGGCGGTGGCCCTCTTCGTCGCGTACACGCGGCCGCCGTTCCTCCTCTACGGCACCCTGTGGATCCTCTTCATCGCCTATCTGACCAAGGAGATGCCGGTCGGCTACTCGCAGGCCGACGCCACCATGCGCGGCATCCACCCCGAGCTCGAGGAGGCGGGCCGGATCCTGGGCGCGGGCCGCCTGCGCGTGCTGCGCGAGATCACCGCGCCGCTCGCCCGGAGCGGCATCATCGCCACCTGGTGCTTCGTCTTCATCGGGGTCATCCGCGAGCTCTCGGCCTCGATCATCCTGTTCACCCCGAACACCAAGGTCATGTCGGTGGTGATCTTCGACCTGAAGGAGGAGGGCCAGTTCGGGGCCATCGCGGTGCTCGGGGTGTTCATGCTCGTGATGACCTTCGCCACGGTGGCGCTCATGCAGGCCCTGCTCGGCCGCGACGTCCTGGGCGCGCGGCCCTCGACCGGCTCGGGCTAGCTCCGTGCCTGCCTTGTTGCCGGGGATGACACCGAGCGAATGGTCGGGGCCGCTTCGAGCGCGGGCTAGGCCCGCGCAACCTGTCTCCGGGGAGAGGTTCGGAAGGGGGGCGTAGCCCCCTTCCGAGAACCCCATGCCCGACGTCACCATCACCGGCCTGACCAAGCGCTTCGGCGACGTCGCCGCGGTGTCCGGGCTCGACCTCACCGTGCGGCCCGGCGAGCTGGTCGCGCTCCTCGGCCCTTCCGGCTGCGGCAAGACCACGACCCTGCGGCTGGTGGCGGGCTTCATGGCGCCGGACGCGGGGGAGATCCGGGTGGGCGAGCGCGTGCTGTCCGCTCCCGGCACCGTGATCCCCCCCGAGCGACGGCGCATGGCGATGATCTTCCAGAGCTACGCGCTCTGGCCGCACATGACGGTGGCGCAGAACGTGGCCTACGGGCTCCGCTTCTCGAAGACCCCGCGCGCGGAGCGGGGCGGCAAGGTGGACGAGATGCTCCGCGCGGTGCAGCTCGCGGGCTACGGCGCGCGCTATCCCGGGGAGCTCTCGGGCGGCCAGCAGCAGCGGGTGGCGGTGGCGCGCGCCCTGGTGGTGGAGCCCGAGATTCTCTTGCTGGACGAGCCGCTCTCCAATCTCGACGCGAGCCTCCGCGAGGAGATGCGCTTCGAGATCCGCCGCCTGCACGAGCGCTTCGGCATCACCACGCTCTACGTTACCCACGACCAGGCGGAGGCGATGGTGATCTCGGACCGGGCCGCGGTGATCCGCAACGGCCGGGTCGAGCAGATCGCCGCGCCGCACGAGCTGTTCGAGCGGCCGCGCACGCGCTTCGTCGCCGAGTTCATCGGCAAGACCAACCTGATCGACGCGGTGGCCGACGCCGAGGGCCGGGTGGTCCGGGGCCACCTGCAGCTCCGGGTGGCCGCCGACCGCCTCACCCCCGGGGCGCCCGTGGTGGTGTCGATCCGGCCGCACCTCATCGCGCTCGGGCCGCGGGCCGGCGCGGGGACCGCGTCGCCGGGCACGAACGCGCTCGCGGGCACCGTGCTGCGGGCGAGCTACCTCGGCGACGCGGTGGACTATCAGGTCGGGCTGGAGGAGAGCGACGTCGTGCTGAGGGTCACCGGCCCCACCCCGGCGCGCGCCCGCGCGGGCGACCCGGTCGCGCTGACGGTCCCCGTCGAGGCCTGCGTCCTGCTCCCCGCCTCCGACTAGAGGCCGCCCCAGACGTCGTGGGCCAGCTCGACGCAGAGCGCGAGCTTGGCCTTCTGGTGCTCGACGGTGACCGCGTTGCCCTCGAGGGTCGAGGAGAAGCCGCACTGCGGGCTCACGCCGAGCTGCTCGAGCGGGATGTACTTCGAGGCCTCGTCGAGACGGCGCCGCAGCTCCGCCTTCGGCTCGAGCGCGGACGTCTTGCTGGTCACGAGCCCCAGCACCACCCGGACGTGCTTCGGGACGTGGCGCAGCGGCGAGAAGTCGCCGGAGCGCGCGTCGTCGAACTCGAGGAAGAAGCCGTCGTAGGGCATCTGGTTGAAGATGGCCTCCGCCACCTTCTCGTAGCCGCCCTGGGCGCGCCAGCTCGAGCGGAAGTTGCCGCGGCACAGGTGCGTGCACACCGCCAGGTCCTTCGGCCGGTCCCGCAGGGTGGCCTGGATCAGCTTCACGGATAGCGCGAGCACCTCGTC
>WNFL01280280.1_pt1 | contig 25178 bp, 20 predicted proteins | sample 5400361 | NCBI WGS metagenome assembly WNFL01 (sample SAMN13153351, study PRJNA577476) | soil metagenome | isolation source: 40 cm soil on Douglas fir-dominated hillslope | place: USA:California | collected 2013-09-17
CACCAGGGGCCCCACCCGGGCCATCTACGCCCGCGCGATGCACGCCAACATGGCGAGCATCATGCCGCAGGTGATCGCGACCTGGTGCGAGGCCGAGGGTCACGAGGTCAGCTTCCTCTGCTACACCGGGCTGGAAGACCTCTCGGAGCAGTTGCCGGGCCAGGTCGATCTGGTCTTCATCGGCGCGTTCACCGAAGCCGCGCTGCTGGCGTATGCGCTGAGCAACCGATTCCGCGCCCTCGGAGCGGTGACCGTTTTGGGCGGTCCGCACGCGCGCTGCTATCCGGAGCACGCCGCCACCCAGTTCGACTACGTTCTCGGGTTCACCGACCGGACCCTGATCCACGACCTGCTTCGCGACTGTTCGCGGCACCGCCCGCGCGGAGTGCGCCTCTCCGCCGAGAAGCAACCGTTGCAGCTTCCGGGCGTCCGCGAACGCTGGAAGTTCATCGAGCAGACGGTGCGCAAGGCGCCGGTCCTCAAGATCGTGCCGATGCTCGCGAGCCTGGGGTGCCCGTACACCTGCAGCTTCTGCATCGATTCGACCGTCCCGTACCAACCGCTGGACCTCGACGTGCTCAGCGAGGACCTCCGCTTCTTGTTGCGCACGATGAAGCGGCCGCGGGTCGCCTGGCACGATCCGAACTTCGGCGTGCGCTTCGACGAGACGCTGGACGCGATCGAGGCGGCGGCCCCACCGGACAGCATCGACTTCATCGCGGAGAGCAGCCTCTCGCTTTTGTCCGAGGCGCACCTCCGGCGCTTGAAGCGCAACGGTTTCAAGGCGGTGCTGCCAGGGATCGAGTCCTGGTACGAGATGGGGAACAAGTCGAAGACCGCCAGCCGCAAGGGCATGGAGAAGGTGCAGCAGGTCTCCGAGCACGTCCGCTTGATCATGGAGTACGTGCCTTACGTGCAGACGAACTTCGTGCTCGGGCTCGACGGGGACGAGGGGACCGAGCCCTTCGAGTTGACCAAGCGTTTCGTCGATCTGACTCCGGGTGCGTTCCCGGGATATTCGCTCCTCTCGGCATTCGGCCGGGCCGCGCCGCTGAATCTGGAGTTCCAGCGAGAGGGGCGCGTGCTGCCCTTCCCCTTCCACTTCCTCGACAACAACCACGCCATGAACGTGCGGCCGAAGAACTATTCCTGGCCGGAGTTCTACGACAACGTCATTTCCCTGACCCGGTACACCTTCTCCTGGCCGACCATCGCGCGGCGGTTCGCGGCGACGCGAGGCGCGATCCCGCGCTGGATGAACCTGGTGCGCGCGGTCTCCTCGGAGGGCTTCGGCCGCATCCGTTACTACTCGGAATTGCGGCGCCGCCTCGACACCGACCGGCCGCTGCGCCGCTACTTCGAGCAGGAGACGGCGGAGTTGCCCGAGTTCTTCACCGCGCAGGTGCGCCACGATCTCGGGCCGTTCTTCGAGTCGCTGCCGCCCGGCGCGGTCGAACACGACCCGAACGCCTACCTCATGTCGGAGACGGTCCAGCCGTCGTTGCGCGTCTCTCCCGCCTGAGACAGGCCGGCGGCGCCGCGCTCGTTCGCCTCCAGCACGCGCAGGACGTTCCCGCCGAGGATCTTCTCGATCTGCTCCGGCGTGTAGCCGCGGCGCCGCAGCTCGGCGGTGAGCCACGGCAGCTTCGAGGCGTCCTCCATGCCCGCCGGGATGGTCGGGATGCCGTCGAAGTCGCTGCCCAGGCAGGCGTGGTCGGGCCCGGCGACCTTCACGACGTGGTCGAGGTGATCGGCGATGCGCGCGAGCGACACCGCGGGCAGCGACTTGGTGCGCAGGAAGCGCTGGGACTGGTCGACCGTCATCGTCTTCATCTGCGGCAGGTACTGCAGCGCGGCCCGGTAGTGCGCCTCGTCGAGGAATCCGGAGAAGAAGTTCACGCACACCGCGCCGCCGTTCGCGCCGACCGCCTTGATCATCGAATCGGTCATGTTGCGCGGGACGTTGGCGAGCGCGCGGGCCGACGAATGCGAGGCGATGACCGGTTTCTTCGCCGCACGGATGGCGTCCCAGAAGAGCGGGTCCGAGACATGCGACAGGTCGACCATGATGCCGAACCGGTCCATTTCCTCCAGCACGCGGCGGCCGAACGGCGTCAGGCCGGTGCGCTCGCCGGCGTCGCTCGAAGAGCCGCCGATCGGGTTCGAGATCGACCAGGTCAGGGTCATGTAGCGCACGCCGAGCTGCGCGAACCGACGCAGGTGCTCGATCTGTTCATCCTCCGTGCCGGGCAGCAGCGAATGCCCGCCCTCGAGGCCCAGCAGCACGCTGAACACCCCTCGCGCAGCGTTCGCGCGCACATCTGCGGCTGTCCGGGCCAGGGCGACCGCGTTCCCGTTCTTCCGCGCCATCGCCTGCACCGCGTCGACCTGGTGCAGGGACTCGGCGTACCAGCTCTCGGCCTTGATGGTCTCCGGATTGATCCAGATGGAGAAGAACTCCGCGTCGAGCCCTCCTTCGCGGGCCCGCGGCAGGTCCTCGTGGAGGAAGTCGTGCCGCTGCGCGAAGTCGTATCCTTCGTAGGTGATCGCCTGCGTCACGTCCGAATGCGTGTCCACCACCACGGCCCGCCGGTGGAGATCCAGATCGTCCGGACTGGGCGACTCGGGAGCGTGGGCGCAGGCGATGACAGACAAGCAGAGCAGGACCGGTCGCTTCATTCCTCCTTTGTACCATCGTGGGCTGGCTCGCTCGACAAGCACGGGACCCAGGGCACGGCTTCTTGCTCGATCGAAAAAGGACCTTCGCGGAGCGGTCCGACTGCTATTCTCCGGGCGTGGCTGACACGCCGGCAACGATTCTGATCGTGGACGATCGGGATGCGAATCTCTTGGCTCTGGAGGCAGTGCTCGAGCCGCTCGGGCAGCGCCTCGTCAAGGTGCGCTCGGGACGGGAAGCCTTGCGCTTCCTGCTCCACGAGGACTGCGCGCTCATCCTGCTCGACGTTCAGATGCCGGAGCTCGACGGCTTCGAGACGGCCGCCTTGATCCGCGAGCGGGAGCGCACCCGCTACACGCCGATCATCTTCGTGACGGCAGTCCGGCGCGAGGAGGAGCACATCCTCAAGGGGTACGCCAACGGCGCCGTCGACTACGTGGTCAAGCCGTTCACCGCCGAAGCGATGATCGCGAAAGTCCGCATCTTCCTCGAGCAGCATCGCCGCGAGGAGGCCCTGAAGCACGAGGCCACGGCCCGGAAGGAGGAACGGGACGAGTTCGAGCGCCGGGAGCGCAAGGCGCGCGCCGAGGCCGACGCGCATCGCGAGCATCTGTACGCCCTGTTCATGAAAGCGCCGGTGGCGATCGCCATCGTCCGTGGACCGGAACAGGTCTTCGTGCTTGCGAATCCGAAGTTCGAGCAGCTCGTTTCCCGGACCGACCTGGTGGGACGCCCAGGAAGAGAGGCCATTCCCGAGGTGGCTGCGCGGCCGACATGGGACATCCTGGAAGACGTCCAGCGGACCGGCGATCCATTCCTGGGAAGCGAGTACCCCTGCCTCTGGGGACAATCCGATGACGGCGGCGAGCGGTTTTTCAATTTCGTTGCCCAGCCGACCAAGGGGGAGAACGGCGAGCTGGACAGCGTGATGATCCACGCCGTAGAGGTCACCGACTCGGTCATGGTGCGGCGGAAGACCGAGGCGCTGGCGAAGCAGCTTCTCGACAGCGATCGAAGCAAGGACGAATTCCTCGCCGTGCTGGGGCACGAGCTGCGCAATCCGCTCGCGCCCATCCTCACCGCCCTTCACCTGATGCGCTTGCGAGCCACCGATCCGTCCACCGAGCGCGAACGCGCCGTCATCGAGCGGCAGGTAGGGCATCTCTCGCGCCTGGTCGACGATCTGCTCGACGTGTCGCGGGCTACCATGGGCAAGATCGACTTGCGGCGCGAGCGACTCGACGTTGCCACCGCCGTCGCGCGCGCGGTGGAGATGTCGCGGCCGCTCATCGAGTCCAAGCAGCATCACCTGACGGTCTCGGTTCCCGTGGGCGCGCTGTTCGTCGCCGGCGACGTGGTCCGTCTTGCCCAGGTCCTCGCCAACCTGCTGCACAACGCCGCCAAGTACACGGATCCGGGTGGGCACATCGAGGTGGACGGTCGCTGCGAAAGCGGGGAAGTGCTGATCCGCGTCCGCGACGACGGGCACGGGATTCCTCCCGACCGCCTGGCGTCGATGTTCGGGCTGTTCGTCCAGGGCGACCAGCCGCCTGACCGCTCTCAGGGCGGGCTGGGCATCGGATTGACCATCGTCCGCAGCTTGATCCAGCTGCACGGCGGAAGCGTCGACGCCCGCAGCGAGGGATCCGGGCGGGGCAGCGAATTCGTCGTCCGATTGCCGGCGGTGGCTGAAGAGGATGCGCCGGTCGCGCAGGAGACGCCGGCCCCGGCGCGGGCCAAGGCGCAGCAACGTCGCCGCGTGCTCATCGTCGACGACGACGTCGACGCGGCGGAGATGCTTGCTCAGGCACTGAAAGACGCCGGCCACGAGGTGCGCGAAGAGCACGATGGAACCTCGGCGCTGGTGGCCGCTGCCCAATTCCAACCGGACGTGGTGCTGCTCGATCTCGGCCTGCCGGGAATGGGCGGCATCGAGGTCGCGCGCCGGCTGCGCGCCTACCCGCAGCTCGCCGGCGTACGGATCGTGGCGCTCACCGGTTCCAGCCAGCCCGCGGAGCGGACGCGAAGCGCGGCCGTCGGAATCGAGAGCCATCTGGTGAAACCGGTGGACCTGGAAACCGTGATGGATGCGATCGGCGCGTCGCGCGCCGGCGCACGGTCCGAGCCGTCGGCCTGACCTGAGCTCGCCCCTAGATCGGCGTCAGCCACCCGTCCGAGCGGGGGTGCTCGCCTCGGACCAGTGCGTGATACGCCTCCTGCACCGCTCGCGTGACCGGACCGGTGCGTCCCGAACCGATGGTGCGGAAATCGATCTCCCGCAGGCCGATCACCTCGGCGGCGGTGCCGCAGACGAATACCTCGTCGGCCGTGTAGAGCTGGTCGCGGGAGAGGGGCTGCTGCTCGACGCGGTGTCCGAGGTCGGCGAGGAGATGGAGGACCGAGTCGCGGGTCAGGCCCTGCAGGATGTGCGAGTCGGGGGGAGTGAGGACGTGCCCGCGGCGGACGAGGAAGATGTTCTCGCCGGTGCACTCCGCCACGTGGCCCTGCGAGTCGAGCATGATGGCCTCGTCGAAGCCGAGGCGCAGCGACTCCGTCTTGGCGAGCACCGAGTTGGGATAGTTCCCGGCGATCTTCGCCTTGGTCATCATCACGTTCGGGTGGTGCCGCGTGAAGCTGGAGATGTTGGCGCGGACGCCCTGCTCGGCCGCTTCGGCCCCCAGGTACTGCTTCCATTCCCACACGGCGATGCCCACGTGCGCCTTGCCGGCGTCGACGGTCAGGTTCCAGCCGCCCTCGGCCAGGTAGATGAGCGGGCGGATGTAGCACTCCTCGTAGCCGTTGGCCTGCACCGTCTTGCGGCAGGCCTCCACCAGCTCGTCGACGCTGAAGGGCAGCTCGCGCCAGCCCATGATGTGGGCCGAGTCGACCAGGCGCTCGACGTGCTCGCGCAACCGGAAGACGGCCGGACCGCGGACGGTCCGGTAGCAGCGGATCCCCTCGAAGGCGCTGACGCCGTAGTGCAGCGCCGGCGTCAGGAAGTGCAGCTTCGCCTCGCGGAACGGGACCAGCTCCCCGTTCATCCAGATCGCTTTTGACTCCATCATCTGCGCACGACTCCTTGTGCCAGTGTCAAACCGCCCCGCTCCGCTGCAGCGGGTACTCGATCACCGCCCCCTGCTGCTGCTGCTGCGAAGGCTCGCTGGAGTCCTTCCGGATGTTCCGGATCCAGCTCATCATCTCGCGCAGCCGCGCCCCGACGTCCTCGATCCGGTGCGACTTGCCTTCCTCACGCAGCTTGTCGAAGACCGGCCGGCCCGCCTGGTTCTCCAGGATCCACTCGCGCGCGAAGGTGCCGTTCTGGATCTCGCGCAGGATCTTCTTCATCTCGGCGCGCGCCGCCTCGCCGACGATGCGCGGCCCGCGCGTGTAGTCGCCGTACTCCGCGGTGTCGCTGATCGAATGGCGCATCCAGCCGATGCCGCCCTCGTACATCATGTCGACGATCAGCTTCAGCTCGTGGAGGCACTCGAAGTACGCGCTCTCCTCCTGGTAGCCCGCCTGGACCAGCGTGTCGTAGCCCGCCTGCACGAGCGCGGTGACGCCGCCGCAAAGGACCGCCTGCTCGCCGAAGAGATCGGTCTCCGTCTCCTCCTTGAAGGTCGTCTCCAGGACGCCGGCCCGGGTGACGCCCAGCGCCCGCGCGTAGGAGAGGCCCAGCTCGTGCGCCTGGCCGCTCGCGTCCTGGTGGACGGCGATCAGCGCCGGGGTGCCCTGTCCTTCCTCGTACAGCCTGCGGACCAAGTGCCCGGGCGCCTTGGGCGCGATGAGCACCACGTCCACGCCGGGCTGCGGCTTGATCTGCCCGTAGTGGATGTTGAACCCGTGCGCGAAGAAGAGGGCCTTGCCGCGCGTCAGGTGGCGCTCGATGTCCTCGTCGTAGATCTTCTTCTGCGTCTGGTCGGGCGCGAGCATCATGATCAGCTCCGCCTCGCGCGCGGCGTCGGCGACGGAAAGGACGCGAAGCCCCGCCCCGACCGCCTTGTTCCGCGAGCGGCTCGCCGCGTGGAGCCCGACGCGCACGTCGACTCCCGAGTCGCGCAGGTTGAGCGCGTGGGCGTGGCCCTGGCTTCCGTAGCCCACGATTGCGACCCGCCGGCCGCGCACCAGTTCCAAGCTCGCATCTCTGTCGTAGTGGATCACTGCCATTTGCCTACTCCTGGGTTGGTCGTTCGGTTGTTGGAGAAGTGACCGCGCCTTCCGCGGCCGAGGAGACTTGCCGCGCGTACTTGGCGAACACGCCGGTCGCGTAGCGCGCGGGAGGCGGTCGGAACTCGCGCAGCCGGGCGGCCAGCGCGGAAGCGGAGAGGTCCACTTCCAGCCGGCGCGCATCGAGATCGATGGTGATGCGATCGCCCTCGCGGACCGCGGCGAGCGGACCACCCGCGGCGGCCTCGGGCGCGACGTGCCCCACCATCAACCCCCGCGTGGCGCCGCTGAAGCGGCCGTCGGTGACCAGCGCCACCGATTCGCCCAGCCCGCGTCCGACCACCGCCGCGGTGACGCCGAGCATCTCGCGCATGCCCGGGCCGCCGCGCGGACCTTCGTAGCGGATCACCACCACGTCGCCGGCGACGATGCGCCCTTCGCGCACGGCGGCGAACGCATCCTCCTCGCGATCGAAGACGCGGGCCGGCCCGGCGTGCCGCGGACGCTCGTGCCCGGCCGCCTTCACCACCGCGCCGTCCGGAGCCAGGTTGCCGGTCAAGATGTACAACCCGCCGCTCGGCTTGAGGGGAGCCGACAGCGGGCGCACGACTTCTTGTCCCGGCGCCTCGGAAGCATGCTCGGCGTGCTCAGTCCACGATTTGCCGTCCACCACCCGCGCCTCGCCGTGCAACAGGCCTCCTTCGAGCAGCCTCCGGCACAAGAGCGGCGTCCCTCCGGCGCGGTGGAAGTCGGTGGCGACGAAACGGCCGCCCGGCTTCAAGTCCGCGATGAGCGGCGTGCGCCGGCTGATGTCGTCGAAGTCGCCCAGCGCCAGCGGCACGCCGGCCTCCCGGGCGAGCGCGAGCAGGTGGAGCACGGCGTTGGTCGAACCGCCGGTGGCGGCCACGCCCGCGATCGCGTTCTCGAACGAGGCGCGGTTCACCACGTCGAGCGGGCGGCGGTTCTCGCGCAAGAGCTGCACCACCTGCGCGCCGGCGGCGCGCGTCGCCGCTCCCTTGCGCGGATCGTCGGCCGGGATGCTCGCGTACCCGACCGGGGCGAGGCCGAGAAGCTCGGTCGCCAGGGCCATCGTGTTCGCCGTGTACTGCCCGCCGCAGGCTCCCGGTCCGGGGCACGCCACGTCCTCGAGCTCGTGCAGCGCGCGCAGCGGCATCTTGCCGGCCGCATGCGCGCCGACCGCCTCGAAGACGTCCTGGATGGTGACGTCCCGGTCCTCGAACCGGCCCGGTGCGATGGAGCCGCCGTACAAGAGCAGCCCGGGCAGGTTGAGGCGCAGGAGCGCCATCGCGCCGCCGGGGATGGTCTTGTCGCAGCCGACCAGCGCCACCACCGCGTCGAACAGGTGCGAGCGGCAGACCAGCTCGATCGAGTCGGCGATCACCTCGCGGCTGACCAGCGAGCCCTTCATCCCCTCGGTGCCCATCACCACGCCGTCGCTGACCGAGATGGTGTTGAACTCCATCGGCGTGGCCCCCGCCGCCCGGATGCCCTCCTTCACCCGCTGCGCCAGGCTGCGCAGGTGGAAGTTGCAGGGCATCGTCTCCGTCCAGGTGTGCGCCACGGCGATCAGCGGGCGCGCCAGCTGCTCGGTGGTGAACCCGATCGCCTTGAGCATCGCGCGCGCCGGAGCGCGGTCCGGGCCCTCGGTCAGCGTGCGGCTCTTGTGTCGTTCGTCGTGGGGCATGTGCTCCTCAAGTCTCCTGCAACGCGGCCAGCACCGCGTCGCCAGCCTCGACGGTGGACGCCGCCCTCTTGCCCCCCGCGGCCAGGTCCGCCGGCAATGCACCGCGGTCGATCGCCGAGTGGACCGCCCGCTCGACGGCCCTCGCTTCCGCTTCCATCCCGAACGAGTGGCGCAGCATGAGCGCGACGCTGAGGATGGTCCCGTACGGATTGGCGATGCCGCGTCCGGCGATGTCCGGCGCCGAGCCGTGGATGGGCTCGTACAGGCCGCGTTTTCCCTCGCCCAGGGAGGCCGACGGCAACAGGCCGATCGAGCCGGCGAGCACCGACGCCTCGTCGGTGAGCACGTCGCCGAAGAGGTTCTCGGTGACGATCACGTCGAAGCGCGCCGGCCGCTGGACGAGCAGCATGGCGCAGGAGTCGACCAGCACGTGCTCGAGCTGCAGGTCGGGGAACTCGTCCCGCACCACCTGCGTGGTCACCTCCCGCCACAGGCGCGAGGTCTCCAGCACGTTGGCCTTGTCGACCGAGGTGAGCCGGCGCCGCCTCTGCCGGGCGAGGCGCCCCGCCACGCGGACCACGCGCCGGACCTCGTCGGCCGTGTAGACGCACAGGTCGGAAGCGCAATCCGCCTCCCGCCGCTTCTCGCCGAAGTAGAGGCCGCCGGTCAGCTCGCGCACCACCACCAGGTCGACGTCCTGCAGCAGCTCGGCCTTGAGCGGCGAGGCCTGCATCAGCCGCGGATGGACCCCGACCGGCCGCAGGTTGGCGTAGAGCTGCAGCTCCTTGCGCAGGCCGAGCAGCCCCTGCTCCGGCCGCACGGGCGCGTGCGGGTCCCACTTCGGACCGCCGACCGCGCCCAGGAGGACCGCGTCCGCGCTCCGGCACAAGGAGAGCGTCTCGTCGGGAAGCGGCGAGCCGGTGCGATCGATCGCCACGCCGCCGACCAGCGCTTCCTGGATCTCGATGCGGTGGCCCCCGCGCGCGGCGACCGCCTGCAGGACCCGCACGCCCTGCGCCACCACTTCGGGTCCGATGCCGTCTCCCCCGAGGACTGCGATCAGCGCGCGCATGCAGCCTCCTCCCAGGCGTCGATTGCGCCGGCCTGCGAGAGCAGGAAACCCAGCTCGTCGACGCCGTTCATCAGGCAGTGGCGCGAGAAGGGATCGAGCGGAAAGGACGCCAGAAGCCCGGCGGCGGTCAGCGTGCGCGTCTCGAGATCGATGGTGACCTGCATGCCAGGGCTGGCCAGGAGCCTCTGGTGCGCTTCCGGATCGAGCACCACGGGCAACAGGCCGTTCTTGAGGGCGTTGCTCCCGAAGATGTCCGCGATCGACGAGCTGACCACGGCGCGGAAGCCGAAATCGCGCAGCGCCCAGGGCGCGTGCTCGCGCGAGGACCCGCAGCCGAAATTGGCGCCTGCCACGAGCACCTCGGCGCCTTGCGCCTCCGGCTGGTTCAGGGGGAACTCGGGGCGCGGGTTCCCGTCCTTGTCGTACCGCCAGTCGGCGAAGAGCGCCTGGCCCAGGCCCTTGCTCTGGGTGGTCTTGAGGTAGCGCGCGGGGATGATCTGGTCGGTGTCCACGTCCCTTTGCGGGAGGACGGCGGTGCGCGCGACGATGCGTCGGATCGGCTCCATGCTCACCTCGCCAGGTCCCGCGGGTCCGCGATGCGCCCTGCCACGGCGGCGGCGGCCGCGGTCAGCGGGCTGGCCAGGAAGGTGCGCCCGCCCTTCCCTTGCCGTCCCTCGAAGTTGCGGTTGCTGGTGCTCACCGCGTACTGGCCGGGCTCGAGCTGATCGCCGTTCATGGCGATGCACATCGAGCAACCCGGCTCGCGCCACTCGGCGCCGGCGTCGCTGAAGACGCGGTCCAACCCCTCTGCCTCGGCGGCGTGCTTCACCCGGCGAGAGCCGGGCACCACCAGGACGCGCACGCCCTTCGCCACCTTGCGCCCGCGCAACACGCTCGCCGCGCCGCGCAGGTCCTCGATGCGGGAGTTGGTACAGCTCCCGATGAACACCACGTTGATCTCTTGTCCGAGGAGCGGCTGGCCGGGCCGCAGGTCCATGTAGCGCAGCGCCTTCTCCAGCGAGGCGCGCGCCGCGGCGTCGGGGATCGCGGCGGGATCGGGAATGCGCCCGCCCAGAGGCAGCGCCATCCCCGGATTGGTCCCGTACGTGATCATCGGCTCCAGCGACGACCCGTCGATCTCGACGGCACGGTCGTAAGCCGCACCCGGATCGGTGGGCAGCGCGCGCCAGCGCGCGAGCGCCCGATCCCACTCGGCCCCCTTGGGCGTCCGCGGCGTCTTCGCCAGGTACTCGAAGGTGGTGTCGTCCGGCGCGATCATCCCGGCGCGCGCCCCCGCCTCGATGGACATGTTGCAGACGGTCATCCGCTGCTCCATCGAGAGCCCGCGCACCGCGCTGCCGGTGTACTCGAGGACGTGCCCGGTCCCACCGCCCACGCCGATGCGCGCGATCACGGCGAGGATCAGGTCCTTCGCGGTCACCCCGGGCCGCATCTGCCCGTCGACCCGCACCTCCAGGGTGCGCGCCCTGCGCTGCAGCACGCACTGGGTGGCGAGGACGTGCCCGACCTCGCTGGTGCCCACCCCGAACGCCAGCGCGCCGAACGCGCCGTGCGTGCTGGTGTGGCTGTCCCCGCACACGATGGTCCGTCCCGGCTGGGTGAGGCCCAGCTCCGGGCCGATGACGTGGACGATTCCCTGCCCTTCGCTCCCCAGCGCGTGCAGCTCGATGCCGAACTCCGAGCAGTTCTCTTCGAGCCGCCGGAGCTGCGCCGCGGCCTGCGGGTCCGTGATGGCGAAGCGCGCCCCGCCCGGGTTGGTCGGGGTGGAGTGGTCCATGGTGGCGACGGTCCGGTCGGGACGTCGCACGCGCAGCTTGCGCTCGCGGAGCACGTCGAAAGCCTGCGGCGAGGTCACCTCGTGGACCAGATGCAGGTCGACGTAGAGCACCGCCGGCGTATCGGCGGTCTCCGCCTGGACGACGTGCGCGTCCCAGACCTTCTCGAAGAGCGTCTTCGCCCTCACCTGCGCGCCTCGCTTCCCGAAGCCCCGCCCAGCACGCCGTCCACCACGGCCTCCACGTCGCCGTCGTTCAGCTCCTTCTGGTGGTCGGCGAGCCTCTTCACCTCGACGAACGTCCGCTCGAACTGCGCGTCGTCCAGGCGATACCCGAGCTGCTCCAGGCGATGGCGCAGGAGGTGGCGGCCGCTGTGCTTGCCCAGCACCAGCTGGCTGCTCTCGAGCCCGACGTCCTCGGGGCGCATGATCTCGTAGGTGAGCGCGTTGCTGAGCACGCCGTGCTGGTGGATTCCGGCCTCGTGCGCGAACGCGTTCTGCCCGACCACGGCCTTGTTGCGCGCCACCGCGAAGCCGCTCGCCTTGGCGACCGCGCGGCTGGCGGCGCACAGCTCCTGCGTGCGGATGCCGGTGCGCACCTTGAAGTGGTCGGCGCGCGTGCGCAGCGCCATGACCACTTCCTCCAGCGAGCAGTTGCCGGCCCGCTCGCCGATGCCGTTCACGGTGCACTCCACCTGGCGCGCTCCAGCCTCCACCGCGGCCAGCGTGTTGGCGACAGCCAGCCCCAGGTCGTCGTGGCAGTGGACGCTGAGCACGATGCGGTCCATGCCGCGCACCCGCCGCCGCAGGTGCGCGATCAACTCCGCGAACTGCGCCGGAACCGCGTACCCGACCGTGTCGGGGATGTTCACGGTGGTGGCGCCGGCCTCGATCACGCGCTCCACCACCTCGCAGAGGAAGTCGGGCTCGGTGCGGGCCGCGTCCTCCGCCGAATATTCGATGTCCTCGAAGCTCTCGCGCGCATGCCGGATCGCGTCCACCGCGCGGCCGACCACCTCCTCGGTGGAAAGGCCGAGCTTGAACTGGCGGTGGATGGGGCTGGTGGCGAGGAAGACGTGGCAGCGCTTGCGCCGCGCCGGCGCGAGGGCCTCGGTCACCCGATCGATGTCGGCGCGGTGCGCCCGCGCGAGCGCGCAGATGGTGGGGCCCTCGATCTGGCGCGCGACCGCCGCCACGGCCTCGGAGTCACCGGGAGAAGCGGCGGGGAATCCCGCCTCCAGCACGTCGACTCCGAGCGTGGTGAGCGCCCGGGCCACCCAGAGCTTCTGCTCGAGATCCATGCTGGCGCCCGGCGCCTGCTCGCCGTCGCGCAGGGTGGTGTCGAAGACGATGACGCGGTCGCTGGAAGCTTCTGACATTGTCGATCCCCGTAGCCGCCGCCCTCTCAGGCGGCGCTGTCTCGTTTGCTCCTGTTAGGCAGCCATCCCGGCCTGCACCTTCACCTCGGTCACCTCCGCCCCGCGTCCCATGGCGAGCGGACCCGTGCGGACCATCTCCGCGATTCCGTACGGCCGGAGCACCTCGAGCAGGGCGTCCACCTTGTCCGGCGTCCCGGTGCTCTCCACGGTGAGCGTCGCCGGCGAGACGTCCACCACGCGCGCCCGGAACACGCCGCACAGACGCAGCACCTCCGGGCGCTTCTCCGGTGGCACCGACGCCTTGACCAGCGCGTACTCTCGCGTCAGCGCCGCGACGCCGGTCAGGTCCTGCACCTGCAGGATGTCCACCAGTTTTTCCAGATTCGCCTTCACCCGGCGGGCGGTGTCCGGGTCCGAGTTCACCACCAGCGTGATGCGCGACACCCCTGGGCGCTCGGTGGTGCCCACGGTCAGCGAGGCGATGTTGAAGCCGCGGCGGCGGAACAGCGACACCACGCGGTTGAGGGCGCCGGGGCGGTCCTCGACGGTGGCGACGAACGTGTGGGCGACTCTCATCTCGTCCTCCGGATCACGGGTCGGCTCCCGTTTCGAGCATGGGTGTAGGGCGGCGGATCATGTCGCGCAGGTCCGTGTTGGCCGGGACCATCGGGTAGACGCTGTCCTCCTGCTCCACCCGGAAATCGACCACCGTGGTGCAGGGGGCGCCGCGAGCCTGCGCGACGACGCCCTCGATCTCCTCGCGCTTCGAGACGCGCAGGCCGAGCAGCCCGTGCGCCTCGGCGAGCTTGACGAAGTCCGGGCTGAGCAGCGGGGTGGCGACGTAGCGGCGGTTGTAGAAGAACTCCTGCCACTGACGAACCATCCCCAGGTACCCGTTGTTGATGATGGCGACGTTGAGCTTGATGTTCTCCTGCGCGCAGGTGGACAGCTCGCACGCGGTCATCTGGAAGCCGCCGTCGCCGGCCACCACCCAGATCTCGTCGTCGGGCCGGGCGAAGCGCGCGCCGATGGCGGCGGGCAGCGCGAACCCCATGGTGCCCAGCCCGCCGGAGGTGATGAGCGAGCGCGGCCGCTCGTGCTTGTAGTACTGGGCTTCCCACATCTGGTGCTGGCCGACGTCGGTCACCACCAGGGCGCGCCCGGCGGTGAGCCTCCACAGGTCGTGGAGCACGTGGGCGGCGAAGAGGCGGCCGGAGTGCGGCAGCGCCTGGATGTCCCGCACCGCGGAATCGCCCTTCATCTCGGAGATGCGCGAGCTCCAGGCCGAGCGTTTCTGCGAACGCACCCGATCGGTCAGCTCGCGCACCGCCCACCCGGCGTCGCCCATCAGGGCGACGTCCACCTTCACGTTCTTGTTGATCTCGGAGGGGTCGATCTCGACGTGGATCTTGCGGGCGTTCTGCGCGTAGGTGCTCAGCTTGCCGGTGACGCGGTCGTCGAAGCGCATTCCGAGGGCGATGAGCAGGTCGGCGTCCTGGATGGCCTTGTTCACCCATGCCTCACCGTGCATCCCCATCATCCCCAGGCTGAGCGGGTGCGAAGCCGGGAAGCCGCCCAACCCAAGCAGCGTGCACGCGACCGGGGTGCCCGTCTTTTCGGCGAACTCGACCAGGACCTCGCTCGCGCCGGAGCGGACGATGCCGTGGCCGGACAGCACCAGCGGCCGCTCCGCCGCGTCGATCAGCGCGGCCGCCCGATCGAGGTCCGCCGCCGGCGACGGCCGCACGGTGTGGCCGGATCGCGGAACGGGCCCGTCCTCCGGGCGAAACTCGAAGGTGGCCTGCTGCGCGTCCTTGGTGATGTCGACGTGCACCGGCCCGGGCCGCCCCGATCGGGCGAGGTGGAACGCCTCGCGCAAGGTCGGATAGATGTCCTCGGCACGCGTGACCAGGTAGTTGTGCTTGGTGATCGGCAGGGTGACGCCGGTGATGTCCGTCTCCTGGAACGCGTCGGTGCCCAGCACCGCCGAGGAGACCTGGCCGGTGATGCAGACCATCGGCGAGGAATCCATCATCGCCGTGGCGATTCCGGTGACCAGGTTGGTGGCGCCGGGTCCCGAGGTGGCGACCGCCACGCCCACCTTGCCGGAAGCGCGGGCGTAGCCATCGGCCATGTGCGCGGCGCCCTGCTCGTGGCGGACCAGGACGTGACGGATGGGATAGCCGGGCAGCGCGTCGTAGGCGGGCATGATCGCGCCGCCCGGGTAGCCGAAGACGGTCTCGACGCCCTCGCCGATGAGAGCTTCCCAGATCGCCTGTGAGCCTGTGCGCTTCATGTCGACCTTTCACTGCGACTGCGAGAAAAAAAAAGCCCCCGCGACCTGGTGGGGTGCGGGGGCGCCTGCTTCGGATCGCTTTGAGCGTCAGAAGGGGGGCCCGCACCCCTTGGTAAGGAGGCCAATGGAAATGCTAAGGACGAGGCTGGACGCCGCGGCGGTGGGGAAGCTCGCGCTGGTCGTCGGCTGGTACATGCTCCGGTCAGTCCTAGTCCCCGACCTCGGGTGCTGTCAAGCAAACCTTCACGGCGCACGCGAATCGAGGCGCAATGGCGCGGGCTTCGCGCGCGGAACGGCGGTGGCCGACCGCTCTCGGAAGCGCCTCGGATCGATCGCGTACTTCCGCACCTTGTAGCCGATGATCCGCTCGGTGCTGCCCAGCAGGCGCGCGGCCTTTGCGCAGTTGCCGCGCGCGCTCTTGAGCGCGTCGAGGATCAGGTCCTTCTCGTACTGCTCGACGGCGTCGTTCAAGGAGGTCTGCATGACCGTGCCGGACGCTTCGGCCGTTTGCAGCGTGGGCGGCAAATGGTGTCCATGGATCACGTTGCCGTCGCAGGTGAGCACCGCCCGCTCGAGGGTGTTCTCCAGCTCGCGCACGTTGCCCGGCCAGTGGTAGCTCATCAGCATGTCGATGGCCGGCGTGGAGATGCGGCGGATGATCTTCTTGTGCGTCCGCGCGTACTTGGCCAGGAAGTGATCGGCCAGCAGCATGATGTCCGGCTTCCGGTCGCGCAGCGGCGGCACGAAGATGGAGAACACGTCGAGTCGGTAGTAGAGATCCTCGCGGAACTGCCGCTCGGCGATGGCCTTTTCGAGATCCCGGTTGGTGGCGCCGATCAGGCGGACGTCGACCTTCACCGTCTCCGTCCCGCCCAGGCGCTCGAACTCCTTTTCCTGCAGGACGCGGAGCAGCTTCACCTGGGTGGCCAGGTTCAGCTCGCCCACCTCGTCCAGGAAGAGCGTCCCGCCGTCGGCCAGCTCGAACCGCCCGCGCTTGCGGCCGGCGGCGCCGGTGAAGGCCCCCTTCTCGTAGCCGAACAGCTCCGATTCGATGAGCGTGTCCGGCAGAGCCGCGCAGCTCACCTTGACGAACGCCTTGTCCTTGCGCGGCGAGTTGTAGTGGATGGCGTGGGCGATGAGCTCCTTGCCGGTCCCCGACTCGCCCCGGATGAGCACCGTGGTGCTGGTGCGCGCGACCTGGGAGATCTGCTCGTACGCCTGCCGCATCGGGCCGCTGGTTCCGACCAGGTTGGAGAAGTCGTAGCGCTGCTGCAGCTCGTGCTTGAGGTGGACGTTCTCGTCGAGCAGCCGCTTGCGCTCGTCCTCGATGACCCTCCGCGCCTGGAACGCCTGCGCGATCATCCCCGCCACGACCCCGAAGAAGCGCAGCGCCGCGTCGTAGTCGCGGCCCGGATCGAATTCCAGGTCGACCGCCAGGGCCCCGAGCGGCGCCCGGTTCAGCGCGATGGGAACGCAGATGTAGCTCAGCTCCGGCATGCCCGGACGCTTGCGCTGCACGGCCCGGTTCAAGAAGAGCGGCTCGCGGCTGATGGCCGGAACCACGATCGGCTTCCCGCTCTGCACGACGCGCCCGGTGATGCCTTCGCCCAGGCGGTAGCGGGCCAGGCGACCTTCCGCGCTGATCCCCACCGAGGCTTCGATGCTGATCTCGCGTCCGTCGGCACCGAGCACCATCACCGCGCTGCGCACCGCCTCGTGGTCGCGCTCGAGCTTCTCCAGCACCCGCTCCAGGGAAGGGCGTAGCTCGGCGGCGCCGGAGAGCACCTGGCTGATCTCCTGCAGGGTGGTGAGCCTCCGCAGGTCGGTTCTGGGCTCGGTCGTGCGCTTCGCCATCCCCCCAGGGTAGGCGCCCGACCTTTGTCGCCGCAAGTAGAGCGACGAATTTGTCGGCTGCTCTGGCGATTCCGACAGTTTCGTCGGACCTGGCTGTTGGGTTCTCCTCATTCCTGGATCTGGACGCCGAGCTGGACGGAGGTGAGGCTCGGCGCGAAGGGAGGGTTGCGGTTCTGCACGGCGAGGGCGATGCGGGCGTTGTGCCCGTCGATGATGTAGTTCAGCCCGGCGTCGACGACGCGGAACGAGTCGCCCCCGGCGGTGGGCTGGAGCTGCTGCCACCGGGCCAACGGCTGCAGGCGCCCGAAGCCGACCTTCCTGGCGAACAGGTAGCTGGCCAGCGCGAACCAGCTCCAGCCCTGCGCTCCCTTGTTGAAGTTGTAGTACGCACCCTCCAGCGTCAGCGTATCGGCCCACGGCAGCCGCTTCTCGAAGAGCAGGTCCACGTTGAACCCGAGGAAGTCGCTGCGCGCGAACAGGGGCACGCCCGACGCGTCCGTCCCGATCGGCGTGGCGACCCCGAGGTGCTGGTACTGGGCTGCCCCGCCGATCGCGAGCACGTCCTTGCTCCCGTAGTAGGTGCTGCTGTTGTAGTAGCCCGGCTCGGGATCGAGGAGGTTCAGCACCAGCCTGCCGGCGTAGATCGCCTGCGAGGTGGGCGTGTTCGGATCGAGGGTGAATACGCCCCCCTGGTACTTGAACTTGCCCTTCTGTAGCTGCCCCCAGACCGCGCCTCCGTCGGCCCTGCCCGCGAAGATGGACGGGTAGGCGTTCACTCCGTCGGAAAAGAACCAATCGTTCTCGTAGTAGGGGCCGCTCAGGTTGGACCGGTCGGAGGGAGGCAGGAAGCGCCCGAGCCACACGTTGAAGAGGTCGTCCGGCTCGAACTTCGCCACCGCGTCGAGCACGTGGATGCGGCCCAGGTCGCCGTTGTTCAAGTCGAGGTTTCCCTCGAACTTGAGCAACGGGTGCACCTGGCCGCTGAGGTACGGGCGCACGTCGAGCGTCTTGATGCCGAGGTTGTCGCTCGAAGGGCCTCCCGTCCTGTTGTCGATCCCTCCGCCGACGCGCAGGCCCACGCCGACCGAGAACGTCTTCGCCGGATCGTCGGCGCGGGCGTCCCGTCCCAGCAGCAGGGAGCAGGCAGCCAGGGACAGGAGAGATCGTGCGGTGGTCGTCATTCGTCCTCCCAGAAGCGTCGCCGGGCCGCTATTGCGCCGCTGCGCGCTTCTCGTTGCCTGCGATGAAGGGGCTCCACGGCTGCGCGCGGATGGTCTTGTCCGTCTTCCAGACCACGTCGAACTGACCGTTCCCCTGGACCTCGCCGATCATCACCGGCTTCCAGAGGTGGTGGTTCTGCTCGTCCATCTTCAGCGTGTAGCCGGAGGGCGCCGCGAAGGTCTGCCCCGCCATCGCCTTGCGGACAGCGTCGACCGAGGTGGTGCCCGCCTTCTGCACGGCCTGCGCCCACATGTGGATGCCGACGTAGGTGGCTTCCATCGGGTCGTTGGTGACCCGTCCGTCGCCGCCGGGCAGCTTGTTCTTCTTCACGTAGGCCTTCCACTTGGCGATGAACTCGGTGTTGACGGGGTTCTTCAGCGACATGAAGTAGTTCCAGGCGGCCAGGTGACCGACCAGGGGTTTGGTATCGATGCCTCGCAGCTCTTCCTCTCCGACCGAGAAGGCGACCACCGGGATGTCGGTGGCCTTGAGGCCCGCGTTGCCGAGCTCCTTGTAGAACGGCACGTTCGAGTCGCCGTTGATGGTCGAGATCACCGCCGTGCGGCCGCCGGCGCCGAACGCTTTGATCTGCGCCACGATGGTCTGGTAGTCGCTGTGCCCGAAGGGCGTGTAGATCTCCTGGATGTCCTTCTCCTCCACCTTCTTCGCCTTGAGGAAGGCGCGGAGGATCTTGTTGGTCGTGCGCGGGTACACGTAATCGGTGCCCAGCAGGAAGAAGCGCGTCGCGCCGCCGCCCTCCTTGGACATGAGATATTCGACGGCGGGGATCGCCTGCTGGTTCGGCGCGGCGCCCGTGTAGAAGACGTTCTGGGAGAGCTCCTCGCCCTCGTACTGCACCGGGTAGAAGAGCAGCCCGTTCAGCTCCTCGAAGACGGGCAGCACCGACTTGCGCGAGACCGAGGTCCAGCAGCCGAACACGGTCGCTACCTTGTCCTGCGTGAGAAGCTGGCGGGCCTTCTCCGCGAACAGGGGCCAGTTCGAGGCGGGGTCGACGACGATCGGCTGGATCTTGCGGCCGAGGACCCCGCCTTTGGCGTTGATCTCCTCGATGGTCATCAGCGCGACGTCCTTCAGCGAGGTCTCGCTGATGGCCATGGTTCCCGAGAGCGAGTGCAGGATGCCGACCTTGATCGGTTCGGCTGCCCGGAGCGGCGCGGACGCAAAGGTCGCAGCGCAGCACAGGGCGAAGGCGGCGCGGGTGGCTGCTTCGCGGGTGTTCATTGTCTCTCCAGTCGCGGGCTGTGAAGTGCCTGTGCACGGTGGGCGTGCACGGGACCTCGGGCAGACGGAGCAAGATCGGAGCCACAGCGAGCGCCCCTCCCGTGTGAACGCGACGCCTACGCCCGCGTCACTCGCGCGGCCCGCCGCCAGCCCGGTGCGCGCACCGCGGACGGCCGCGGCTCGAATCGACAATTTGGTAGGATTCTCGTTAGCAACCGACAAAATCGTCTGCACGGCGCCACTGGCGGCCGCGACCCCGGTGGTGTTAAGCACCGCTGCAGGAGATCCAGATGCGCTCCGCGCCACAGGCCCCCTCCCTGGCGCTGCTCGCTGTAGCGGCCGCGTGTCTTGCCGCTCGCGGAGCTTCCGCCCTCGACGCCGCGGCCCTGGAGAAGCTCTCCTCGGGCGATGCCTCCGCCAAGCTCGCCACGGTGCAGGAGGCGGTCGCCTCCGCCGACGTCGCCGCGCTGCCCGTCTTGCGCGCCCTTCTCGAAGGGCGGCTGGCGATCGCCGCCGGCCGCACGGTGCTGGAGGAGAACGGCAGCTTCCGCGATCCGCTCACCCGCGAGCCCGTTCGCGCCGCGCCGCAGGAGGTGGAGAAGGTTTCCATCAACAACCGTCTGCGCCGGACGCTCGAGCGGGCCATCGCGGCGCTGGGGCTGTTCGCGCCCTCCGCCGCCGACCGCCTGCGCGCCGCGCGCACGCTCCAGGAGGGCGCCGACGAGGACCTGCTTCCGCTCCTGGACCGCGTCCTCGCCCAGGAGAAGGACATCCAGGTCCGCGACGCCGTCCGATCGATCCAGGGCGCGCTGCTCATCGACAGCCGCGACCGCGACAAGCGGCTCGCCGCGGTGGATGCGCTCCGGCACGCCCCCAGCACGCGCAGCAAGAGGCTCCTGCTCGAGCGGCTCGGCACGGAGACCGATCCGGCGGTCCGCGACGCCATCCACCGCGCGGTGAAGGACATCGACGGATCGCTGCGGCTGGCGGAGGTAGTCGGCTGGGTCTTCGGTGGCCTCAGCCTGGGAAGCGTGCTGCTCCTCGCCGCGCTCGGTCTCGCAATTACGTTTGGACTGATGGGCGTCATCAACATGGCGCACGGCGAGCTGCTCATGATCGGCGCCTATGCCACCTACGTGGTGCAGTCCTTCTTCCGCGCGCACCTCCCGGGCGCTTTGGATTGGTACCTCGCCGCCGCAGCGCCGGCCGCATTCCTCGCAGCCGGCCTGGTCGGGCTCCTGCTGGAAGTCACGGTGGTGCGCGCGCTCTACGGGCGCCCGCTGGAGACGCTCCTCGCCACCTGGGGCGCGAGCCTGCTGCTCATCCAGGCAGTGCGCAGCAGCTTCGGAGCGCAGAACGTGGAGGTGGCGAACCCTTCCTGGATGTCGGGCGGCGTGACGATCATGTCCGGCCTGGTCCTGCCCTACAACCGCATCGCCATCGTCGCCTTCGCGCTGCTGGTAGTGCTGGTGGTGTGGCTGCTCCTCGAGCGGACCCGGCTGGGCCTCCTGGTGCGCGCGGTGATGCAGAACCGGGGCATGGCCGCCGGCCTGGGCGTCGCGACGCCGTGGGTGGACATGCTCACCTTCGCGCTCGGCGCCGGAATCGCCGGGCTGGGCGGATGCGCGCTGTCGCAGATCGGCAACGTGGGGCCCGAGCTGGGCCAAGGATTCATCGTCGATTCCTTCATGGTGGTGGTGCTGGGCGGGGTAGGTCAGCTCGCCGGCACCGTGCTGGCGGCCGCGGGCCTGGGCCAGGTGAACAAGCTGCTCGAGCCGTTCGCCGGAGCGGTGCTGGCGAAGATCGCCGTGCTCGCCTTCATCATCCTCTTCATCCAGCGCCGCCCGCAGGGGCTGTTCGCGCCGCGAGGGCGCGCCGCGGAGGAGGGGTGACGGGCGTGCTCTCGCCGCGGCGCGCGCTCCACTCGCGCCGGGCCATCATCGCCGTCGGCGGCGTTTACGGGTTCCTGGTGATCGTCGTGCCGGTGCTGAACCTGGCGGTGCCCGCCGGCAGCGCATTCCACGTGTCCGACTACACGGTGTCGCTGGTGGGGAAGATCCTCTGCTACGCGATCGTGGCGCTGTCGGTCGATCTCATCTGGGGCTACGCGGGGATCCTGAGCCTCGGGCACGGGCTCTTCTTCGCCCTGGGCGGCTACGCGATGGGCATGTACCTGATGCGCTCCATCGGCCGCGAGGGTGTGTACCAGAGCGACCTCCCCGACTTCATGGTCTTCCTCGACTGGAAGGAGCTGCCCTGGTACTGGGCCGGCTCGCAGCGGTTCGCGCAAGCCGCGCTCTTCGTCGTCCTCGCGCCGGGCTTGTTGGCGCTCGTCTTCGGATGGTTCGCCTTCCGCTCGCGCATCCGCGGCGTCTATTTCTCCATCATCACGCAGGCGCTCACCTTCGCCTTCATGCTCCTGTTCTTCCGCAACAACACCGGCTTCGGCGGCAACAACGGCTTCACCGACTTCAAGCGGATCCTCGGATTTCCCCTGGCCAGCCCGCGCACCAAGGTGGCGCTCTACGCGCTGAGCGCGACGGCGCTCCTGGGCGCGCTGGCGCTCTGCCGGTCGCTGGTGCTCTCCAAGTTCGGACGCGTCCTCACCGCCATCCGCGACGAGGAGAGCCGGCTGCGGTTCTGCGGGTACGATCCGGTCGGCTACAAGCTGTTCGTCTGGACATTGTCCGCCGTGATGTGCGGGATCGCCGGCGCGCTCTACGTGCCGCAGGTCGGCATCATCAATCCGAGCGAGATGTCGCCCGCGAACTCGGTCGAGATCGCCATCTGGGTGGCGGTCGGCGGCCGCGGATCGCTCGTCGGTCCGGTGCTGGGGGCGGCGCTGGTGAACGGCGCCAAGAGCTGGCTCACGGTGAGCTTCCCCGATCTGTGGCTGTACGTCCTGGGGCTGATGTTCATCCTGGTCACGCGCTACATGCCCCGCGGCGTGCTCGGCCTGATCGTGCGAGGTCGGGAGCCGTGAGGCTCGACACGCCGGAGGGCCCGGTCCTCTATCTGGATGGCGTGACGGTCAGCTTCGACGGCTTCAAGGCCCTCGCCGGGCTGTCGCTGATCATCGAGCCCGGCGAGCTGCGCTGCATCATCGGGCCCAACGGCGCGGGCAAGACGACGATGATGGACGTGATCACCGGGAAGACGAGGCCGGACACGGGCGAGGCGTTCTTCGGCGAGGCCAACGACTTGACGCGCCTGTCGGAGACGAAGATCGCCGAGCTGGGCATCGGGCGGAAGTTCCAGAAGCCCACCGTGTTCCGCAACCATACGGTGCTGGAGAACCTGGAGCTGGCGCTGAAGACGGACAAGAGCGTGTTCCGGACGCTGGGCGCGAAGCTCCTGCCCGCGCAAGCCGAGCGCATGGAGCAGACGCTCGACGTGATCGGGCTGCGCGCCCAGGCGCACCGCACCGCCGACCTGCTCTCGCACGGCCAGAAGCAGTGGCTGGAGATCGGCATTCTCTTGATGCAGGAGCCGAAGCTCCTCCTGCTCGACGAGCCGGTGGCCGGGATGACCGACGAGGAGACCGCGCGCACGGGCGAGCTGTTCCAGTCGCTCGCCGGCAAGCATTCGCTGGTGGTGGTCGAGCACGACATGCACTTCGTCGGCAGCATCGCCCGCACCGTCACCGTGCTGCACGAAGGAAAGGTGCTGTCCGAAGGGACGATGGACCGCGTCCGCGAGGACCCGCGCGTGGTCGAGGTCTACCTGGGAAGATGATGCTCGAGCTCCGGGGGCTCAACCAGTACTACGGAGGGAGCCACACGCTCCGCGGGATCGATCTGTCCGTCCCGGCGGGGACCTGCACCGCGCTCCTGGGCCGCAACGGCGTGGGGAAGACCACGCTGCTGCGCTGCCTGATGGGCCTCTTGCCGGTCCGCTCGGGGCGGATCGCGTTCGACGGCAAGGAGATCGGTCACCTCACCGCGTATCAGCGCGCGCGGCTCGGCATCGGGTACGTACCGCAGGGCCGCGAGATCTTCCCGCGGCTCACGGTGGCCGAGAACCTGGCCGTCGGGGAAGCTGCAGCGGGTCCGGGACGGCCCATCACGCCGCGCGACGAGCTGGAGGCGCTCTTCCCGGCGCTGCGCACGATGCAGAGGCGGCGCGGCGGCGATCTCTCCGGCGGCCAGCAGCAGCAGCTCGCCATCGCGCGCGCGCTGGTGGCCCGTCGTGAAGGACATCGAGCGGGTGTTGCGGGTCCTGCTCGAGCGCGGGATGACCATTCTACTGGTAGAGCAATACGTCGACTTCGCGCGATCTCTCGCCCGACACTATGCCATCCTGTCGCGCGGGCAGGTGGTCGACCGCGGCGAGGTCGCCAATCTGAACACCGACGAGGTCCGGCGCCACCTGGCGGTTTGAAAGGGAGGTTCGGTGAGGGTCTTCGCGGAGCAGCGCCGCTCGGGCGCGAGGGAGCGAGGCTCGGAGGCGCGACTCTCGTTCCGCCGGGTGGGAGCGCGCACCGTGATCGAGAGCGCCTTCGCCGAGAGCCCGCTGCGCCTCCTGATGCCCCGCAACCACGGACCAGGCGCGTGGGCATACACCAGCACGCTGGGCGGAGGGCTGGTGGACGGCGACGCGATCCGGCTCCGCGTGAACGTCGGCAGCGGCGCGGTCGCGGCGCTCTTGTCCCAGGGAGAGAATCGCGTCTATCGCTCGCCCGGGGGCTGCCGCAGCGAGCTCGTCGCGGAAGTGGAAGCGGGAGGCTTCTTCGCGCTGCTGCCTGACCCGACGGTCTGCTTCGCGGGGGCCTGGTACGAGCAGAAGACGGAGCTGCGGCTTGCGCCGGATGCGGCGGCCGTCGCGGTCGAAGTGCTCGCGGCGGGGCGCAGCGCGCGCGGCGAGCGCTGGGCGTTCCGCCGCTACGGAGGCGAGCTTTCGGTGCGCAGCGGCGAACGGGCGCTGGTGCGGGAGCGCGTGCTCCTCGATCCGGAGCACGGCTCCCTCCCGGAACGCCTCGGGCGATTCGATGCGCTCTGCACCGTGCTGCTGGTGGGCGACGCGCTGAGCGCGGAGCGGACCGCGCTCGCGCGGCGCATCCAGGCGGCGCCCCTGCCGGCGCGGGCCGCGCGGATCGAGCAGGCGAACGAGATCGCCGGCGGCGCGCTGCTGGTCCGCATAGCACCTCCAATTCCTTCCCGACTTGCTCGGGGACGACCCCTGGGCGCGCAGGCCGTGACGCTGCCGGAACGAGGCCACACATGCACCTGATCCCTCGCGAGATCGACAAGCTGCTGCTCCACGGCGTGGGCTTTCTCGCGCAGAAGCGGCTGGCGCGCGGGCTGCGCCTGAACCATCCCGAGGCAGTGGGACTGATCGCCGCGCAGCTCCTCGAGCTCATCCGCGACGGCCGCAGCGTCGCCGAGCTGATGGACCTGGGCCGCCGCTTCCTGGGGCGCGCAGAGGTGATGGAGGGCGTCCCCGAGATCATCGCGGAAGTGCAGGTCGAGGGCACCTTCGCCGACGGGACCAAGCTCGTCACGGTGCACCATCCGATCGTGCTGGAGCACGGCGATCTGGCTCTCGCACTGCACGGGAGCTTCCTGCCGGTGCCCGACCCGGCGAAGTTCGCGCGCGCAACCGAGGGCAGGCCGCCCGGCGAGGTCGTGACCCAGCCCGGCGAGATCGTGCTGAACCAGGGGCGGGAATCGGTCGCGCTCGCGCGGCGCATCCAGGCGGCGCCCCTGCCGGCGCGGGCCGCGCGGATCGAGCAGGCGAACGAGATCGCCGGCGGCGCGCTGCTGGTCCGCAT
>WNFL01449172.1_pt1 | contig 25178 bp, 33 predicted proteins | sample 5400361 | NCBI WGS metagenome assembly WNFL01 (sample SAMN13153351, study PRJNA577476) | soil metagenome | isolation source: 40 cm soil on Douglas fir-dominated hillslope | place: USA:California | collected 2013-09-17
TGCTATTGCCCTTACTGCTACTGTCAATATTACGACCTCCTCCTGCAACCACCTAACGACCTACTCCTACTCCTACCTACTCCTACCTACTCCTACCACTCTGGCCAGGCGCCTTCCCCCGCCCCACCCCCCTAATTCCCATCCACCCAAATGGCTACAAACCGTGTCGTCCCCCTCGTCGCTAGGTATTAATATCCTGTTTATATATCCTCGTTATTTGCTGATTTGCTTTCACATTCCCACAGCGGTCACACTCGACCGGTAACACAGCTCTCATTCTCCTCTCTCCAGGACGATGGGTCCTATCTGCTTATATCTAGTTGCAAAGACGGTAAACCGATGCTCAGAGATTGGACTGGCGACTGGATCGGCACCTTTATGGGTACGCCCCACACTTCCCATCCTCTCTCGGTCTCACACCACATTCTAGGCCACAAAGGCGCTGTATGGAGCTCAAAGCTCTCATCAGACACCTCCAGAGCAGTAACAGGCAGCGCAGACTTCACTGCGTTAGTCCCTTTGTCCTCCTATAAGTCCACACTCTCGCTCACGAAGAGTTTTTTTTTTTTCCAGCAAAGTCTGGGACACGTACACCGGTGAAGCCCTCCATTCCTTTCCACACAACCACATCGTTCGCTCCGTCGACATCTCCCCCGCCGCTACCCAGATTGCAACTGGCGACCAGGAGAAGAAGATTCGCATCTTTGACCTCAACCGTCCTGACGCTGATCCACGTTTTCTTGCACCCAGGGGCAAAGACTTTGCCCATGAGAAGACGGTCAGGAGCGTAGTCTGGCTCCCCAACTCGAGCACCATTGTGAGCGGAGGCGAGGATGGAGCGGTTCAGTGAGCACAGTGGCAGTTGCAAATCGAATCACCGCCTAACACACTCTCCATGACAGATGGTGGGACTTGCGAACCAACGAACCGGTCTTCAGCCTCAACTTTGACGCGCCCGTCACTTCACTCGAACTTTCCGCCCCTACCTCCACTCTCGTGCTCACCTACGCCAACGACGTTTCCTTCCACCCCGTGGTACCAAACTCGTCCCCCTCGTACACTCTCACCCTCCCCCATGCACCTTCTTCCGCGTCCCTCCACCCGACAATGGGCGACAGGTTTGTAGCCGGCTCAATGGGCGATCCATGGGTACGCATCTACGGCCTCGAAGACGGCGAAGAGCGCGAGTTGTATAAAGGCCACCACGGTCCAGTGCATTGCGTCATGTACAGCCCAGACGGCGAAATGTACGCGAGTGGAAGCGGTGCGTTTCTTCGCATCACTCGTATCTTCATCTCCACTTTCCCCTCTAGCAAAATTCTGACACCGTCTCTCTGTTCCTTCAGAGGATGGGACTATCCGTCTGTGGCAGACAAATCCTGGGAAGCCGTACGGCTTGTGGCAAGGCCAACCCAACGGCGGCTAGATCGAGTGTCTACGCACAGACACGGGTCATACCCGCTGGAAGCATGTACCAAACCCCTCGTTTATCTCACGCCTCACTGTCCCACCACGACCATGTTTTGACCCCGCCTTTCATCGTTTAGTTTGGAGATCGAGCAAGATGGAATTTTATAAAAAAATTCGACCCTAAACTGCATCTTAGTCAATGTGATATGACTCCTCGGACCCGAAGATACACCTACTAGGGTACACTTCCGACAAGTGGGTACAGCTACGGACAGCTCCAAATCACATACCTTCACTCGTATCATCTACCGATACGTGGACTGAAGACGGTGGCAGAAGAAAGCTTTTAGGATTGGCTGCGGCCATTTAATAAGTGTCAGGTAAGCACGGACATCCTCAGCATTTATAATCTCGCGATTGTTTCTTGTTCCCGTTCGCTACCCCTGGCATCGACTGGTCCGTGACATTGAGGTTCGGTGAACAGACCGCCACCCGAAGAAAGCCAAAGTGCCGCAGACGATTCTCGGGATATCATCTCAGTTATTACGGTATTGTTTACATCTTCCAGCTCTGCTATGTGCGGATAATCGCTCCATTCGCCGTGAGGGTGATGGACACGTGGGGCAATACGGGCGACATGAGCGAGCGAGCGAGCCTACACAAAAGACGAAAGTGACACCCGTGATGAGAGCACGTTGATCGGGTTGACGAGGTACAAAACTTTGTATAATGCAAGAAGGCCCTCGGTTCGGACGATTTTGACGGAGCAGTCGATTGGGCCTGTATAGTTATAAAGAGCTCTGTTGGTGGTAGACCAAGTGCCGGTTGATCGTGTCTACGTAAAAATAATGACAATGATTATATTAGACAAGAGTGGACTCGTATGTGGTATCGGCGGCTTGCATTGTTATGGATGAAAAGAATTGCGCATGTTTGTTTGGGATTACTGTACGATTGCCTCGGCGAACACGCTGCTCGCAACCACGACACCAAACCCTTCAAACCCCCGAAGACCGCTAGTGGCATTGAATATCAACAGGGCGCGTTGGAGAATATCCTAGAATAGACATTTGAAGGACCGTCTGGCAGCAGAGCAGCACTATAAATTAAAGAATGATATTAAGTAAGTCAGAGAGGGGCGTGCCATGAGCCGTGGGCGGCTCTGGGCCAGTTCCGTCGCAGACGGCCCCTCCGTTGCCAGTCTCGCTGTCCCATGGCAGTAGAGTAAATGTGTTTATTTTCCAAGTCCTTGGTCCGCCATCCGCAGAGTCCTATTGATACAAGAAAGAATAATGGTAATCTCGCCGCCCCACCACATGACTTAAAAAGAAAAAGAAAATAAGAATCTCGAGTCTATCTCTCACTCGAGCACCAGGCACCATGTCCGGTCCCATCTCTCTCTTGGTACCATCCGTCGTCGTGCAATTTCATCGTCCCTCACGAGCCCGCCCCACCGAGTCTTCCCACATACCCAGTCAATCCGCAATACGCCTTCTGCGCGCTCGCGCTTCCGCAGCACGATGGTCTTCTCATTGCCTTCCTCCTCACCTCCATTCGCCGCTCGGGGGGGCAGAATGCCGGCTTCGCTGGGGTGACGTCGGTATTTGGGTTTGCAACAAGGCGCAGTAGCGAAGAGTCGGGCGTACCAAGGTGATGATGCACCAGCCTGTTGAGAATTGGGTGGAGGCGAACCAGACTCGGAGAGGGCGAGAGCATCTTCCCATACGGAGGTGACGCGTTGCTGCTGGGCTTGTGAGAGTTGTTTCCATTCTCGACGGGTGATTTGCAGGTGTAGTGCTGTGTGGATGGCTGAGAGGACATCATCTGCGCGTAAAAATGGGTTAATAAATTGAAGTTATTTGGTAAGGTACCTGAGATCACGTACCAATGAGGATCAGACCGCTGTGACCAGCATCGACAGCTATTACCCAAGGAAAGAGGCTAGATACGATCCAAATTGACTGTCAAGCGACGAATCAGTCGCATTGCATAGATGTGGACAATATGCATACACTCGGCGATGGGTGAAATGCCCTCGTGTACATATGATGTTGTACATCCGACCTAGGGAGATAGCGTTCGGGGGCACCATCAGTGGTAGAGTCTCGCGCGCTAAGCCGAACATTGACGGGGAGTGTCCGTAAGTCGTAGTGCATTTGAGTGGTGTCGTTGCCCTGGGCGACTGAAAGCGGTGATAGGAGCGGGGTTAGGGTGCTGGTGGGGCCCCGACCTGCGCAAAAAGAAGATTGCCAAAAACGCGAAATTAGTCTCGGGTTCTAAACTGGGCAGGTAGCGATGTGGCGCCAAACACTGACTTTGAGAAGCAGGGATTGGAGCCGGTTCTGGCGTTGTTGTCACAAGGTTGCTCCCTGGTGCAACCCACCCCGTTGTGTTCCCACCTCGGTTCGGGCCGGGACTTCGCAAAGACGAATGATGGAGCTGTTTGTTTATTTGTTTATTTGTCCGGGGATCAGAGGTTGTTCAAGATTGCGTACCCTATAGGCCGTCTCTGCGCTCTGGAAATATTCGAGAAATGGGTACTGGGGATCTCGAGAGGGGCCTATTCGGGGAATCGAGTAAGAAGGAGATTGCAAGGAATAGGGGAAAAAAAGTACGGTGGGTGTGAGGAGAAGGGGTAGAAGGCCAGACTTGGTCGGTGCTGTGATGGCGTTGATGATAATTGTGCGTTGTGGGCTCAATTGTCGAAAAATGCAAGGAGCGGGGATAGGGAAGGAGCTGGGTGTCCTCTGGGTGATACGAAGAGGTACCAGCATAAGTAGCAGTAGCAGTAGCAACAGCGGTAGCGGTAGCATTTGCAGCAGAAGTAGCAGCAGCATTTGCAGCAGCAGCAGTAGCATTTGCAGAGGACATGATCGAGACCTCTCGGGCCTCGTTTTTCTCCCAAGCGGCGACTCTGGCGTCGAAATCGATTGGGTCTAGATTGAGGGAAATCTGGTGGTTCGTCGCCGTCGTCATTGGACGAGAACGAGCAGGGAGTTCGAGGTGTTGGGGTCTCATCGAGTGGATCGAGTGGTAATGATGTCTAGGATGTCTAGTCGCGTGCGCAGCGGCCATGTACATGTACCGCTTCGCTTCGCTCGGCCCGCACTGGTCGCGGTCGTCGTGGTGAGTGTGGTGGGCGTCGTGGGCGTCGTGGTGGGCGTCGAGAGGGGGTAGGGAGGGAGAGGAGAGGAGAGGGAACGGGAACGGGACGAGGAGTGTATACTGTCTACTGTCTTATGGCATTGGAGGAGGTGCGGATGGATGAACGAGTGTTGTTGCAGTTGCTGCAACGACGCAGCGACGAGAGCGTGCTGGCTCGCCTCGTGGACCGCGGCGTGGACCGCGGGAAGGGTCAATGAGGCCGCCTCGACGGGGTTTGACTGCCTCGAGGTAGATCCGCAACGTCAATCCCTGTCAATCCCTGTCAATCCACATTCCTTGCCATTCCTTGCGCGGCCCCAACCACCGCTCATTGGCTTGTAGGCCCACCGCAGCCAGTACCCGACAGTATCCGCCAGTATCCGCCAGTATCCGCCAAGTGTTCCACCACTCGAGTGTCTGCCCCGATCGATGGCGTTGGTTTCGACCCCACGCGCCCCCCTTCGCCCGACACTCTCCACCTCGTGCCGATAAGTGAAGGTCGGTTGTCGAACCACGTTCTCAGCCTCGCCCTCGTCTCGAAATCGAAATCGGAATCTCGAAATGGTGCGGTTTCTACGTGAGCCAGAGATCTGGATCTCAGTCCGTCAGTCGATCATGGTAATAATGAATAAATTTAAATTTAAATTAATGATAATGATAACGATAACGATAATAATGTAGTGTGGTGTAGTGTAGTGTAGTGTAGAGCACCATCACCATCTTATCTTTGTCCCCGGCCCCGGCCCACCTGTATCAGCGCGCTTCTTTCGGCTCGTTCTCCGAACGGTTGGTCGGTTGGTCGGTCGTGTCGTTCGTTATCGCCCTTCTAGGCAGGCAGGAGGACGGGCTACGGATCAGACAAACGGCACACCCGCCTCGCATCACGCATCAGGAGTAGGGAGCAGGGATGACTCACGTTACGGTATGTATCTATGTTTGTTTGAGTGTTTGTCAACACCTGAATATTTAAAATAAACACCAATGAATAATATTAATAATATACCGTTGTACCGTACCTTGCGACCCTGTTACCCCTTTTGGAAGTCCGCTCGTTCGCTAGCCTCGCTTGTCTGTCTCCGGCTAATCCCGCTCATGGCTCGTCCTTATATAATCATTGATATGATTCGCTCTCGATCGGCCACGCCACTACCACTACCACTACCACTACCACCACTAGTCCTCGTGAATTTCCGCCGAACGAATGGGCGAGTGGAACGAGTCCATTTGCCCACAAAGGACACAAAGGCCCGCATAAGACGGTGCGTGAGAACAACGAAACAGTCTCTTTCGACTAAGTATATCAATATCATCACCACCATCTTGGAAACCATGTTGGATCTTGGATCTTGGAAATGAAATATATTCAACCACCCAACCCCCGCTTGGCGCCGGCGACCCTAACTTCCTCGAGCCACTACAAAGGCACGATCCTCTCGCTTACCAGGACCCACGAGGAAATCTCCACACTCACAATGCTCGCCCTGTGCACGGGGTTTCCGATGCGGACAGCCCTCTCGCAGGACCGATCACACAGGGGTCCCATCGGGTCTCGTCAGTCGTATCTTAGCCTTGACACCCACCCAGCCCTCACTGGTATCATGTGCGATCTCACCAACCCCTCGCAAAAGGAAAACTCTCGAGTTTTCGACCTACAGATGCCGATATCAATACTGTACATTCGTTCCGAATACGTTTGCTATAACAGAAATAGGGAACACACGCCCAGTTAGTTGATTTCTACTTTTGGGCGTCCTCCGCCTCGGTTTCTTCAGTCTCGATGGCGAGTCTCCACGCAGCCAAAAAAGTAACGTAGATGAATCGAACCTGCTCAGCAGTCTGAACCATCATCGGTCGTTGGTCCCGCAACGAGTCAATCTCCAGCGCGATCAAGTCGTTTTTGAACCTCTCCTCCAATTTCCCGAGTGCACTCGGCGGCAGCGCGGGTGGCAGCTTCTCAGGATGGGGAACTATGCGAAGATAGGACGACGCGACCCGAGGTTGGTTGAGGTTGTGGTACCGGAAGATCGAAGACAGCGCGAGAAACGTCCCTGTGCGGCCGACCCCGGCACTGCAGTGGATCACGAGCGGTGGGTTGGGCGAGTTCGAAACGCCAGGATGCGACGCGTCAAGGTTGCATGCGTCGACAAATTTCATGAAGCGGAGGTAGCCACGGATGTCGGATGGCACACCGTGATCTGGCCAACCCTATGCCTTCACCTCAGTAAGATGATAATATAGGGGTAGAGGTCCAGATGTGTGCTCACTTGGAACAATAGGTGTCGTACGAGTCGCGCCTCGCTTGGCTGGTGCGCATATGCTATCCGCAATGTCGAGTGCTGCCAGCAGTCTTCTTGCTCGGTAGCCACGAGCTCAATGATGATAGATGGCAAGCTAGTACTGTTGCCCGATTCAGGCTGGGCTGTCCACGTCGTGCTTTCTCCGACCTCGGCAGGGAAATACGGTGAGGCTTTTGTAACCCGTCTCTCAATATTTTGTGTGAGTTGTACAATCGTCCGCGGTATTTGAGGTGGGACGGTTTCGCCTTTAGTAAGTTCATGCGCTGGTGCGACTGGATTGAGGAAGAGACTGAGGAACGAGTGTGCAGTGGCGGGAAGCGGCGCCTGCGTTGCAATGTGCCATTTGCCGCCAAAACGTTCCCTAACCCAGTTTGCATTGAGGTAATGGCCGTCTGGAAATCCAGGGGTGATAACCCGAGTACGGTCGTACGCGATCACGTCCGCGTACCGGTTGCTCTGACGATTTGCGAGCTGGAGGCCCACAGAGCACGCATATGCGCTCTGCAGGTCATCGTGCGCAAGTCCTTCGAGAGAGGAGTGCCGCGGCCACGGCATTCGTTGAACTGTTCGGGTGTCTTCGCGTACTTTGAGGGCGGCAGTCACGCTCCTCACGTATTCTTCCATCAGGGGCCTCGGGAGCCATACAGGACCAGAACTAGTAGAAGTAGTGGACATCGTTCGAGCCAACGACGAAGCAATGCAGACGAGGGCCGCAATCGTGATGGCCAGGCTCGAAGTGGTGTTTGGTGCTCTGGCGCGCATCGTCCTTGGTCCTAGTCATGCCGGTGCGTGCACTCACCATCCAGTACTCCTTCGCCGTCCCACGCAATGTCGTACCGCCCATTTCGGAGCCTTCAGGCAAACCAGTCCCTACCTCGGATTCACTCGCCTTTCCTTTGAGGGATCAGAGTGTGTTCGACTACAAGGACGTCGTGGCTGCTATTCAGGAGGCTAGGGCTATCACTGGGCATAACATCTTTACGCCTTGGAGAGACGCCGTGGGGGATCGAGAAAAGGGAAGAGATGGGAAAAATGCCAAAACTGTGGAGGTTGAAGACGAAGGGGAGGGGGAGAGGGAGGATGAGGATATGGCTATGTGAATACCGTGTCCTCGATAGATAGGCACCCAGATCGTCGAATGAGTATTCGATGAGAGCAAGTAAGTGAAGTACTGTATCCTATCCTCATATATTGCAACTTTCTTCTTCTAACAATACTCTCTCTGTCTCTCTATAAGACCCTTTTGTGTTTGAAAACAACACTAGTGACGCCTGCCGCAGGCTTGAATTCTCTCTTCGCGTACTGGACGGGAATACCGCTGCCAATTCTATCTTTGCGTGTAAGACATCCCATCTACGTCGAGCTTGCCTGTCAAGTGTTCGACCCGATCTTTTCGTGGTGTGCACCAGGGACTATCATATCGCTTTTGTGAGTCGTTAGGGACGTACTGACACAGGGAAATGGGGGGGGGGGGTGGTTCAAATTCGCGAACGCGATGGAACACAAGAGCGTTAACACCGCTGGAATTCATGGTCTCAACCTTTTCCTTAATTTCCTCTACCTCAGGTGTTTCATACTTTCCTTCGGTAATTAATTGACCACGAGCCCCCAAGTGGGGGTACACATCCACGGTCCAGGGCTTTGCGATCATTCGATTTACATGATGGTGAGTGTAACCATAGCTGGGTACACTTGTTGGCCGATGACTGGAGGATACCTTGCCGACGTTGATGTGAAGAGATGCCGTCTAGCAGCGGGCAGAAAATGAATGCACAACAAATAAATTCAAGCCAGCGGTAGGCGTCATCTCAGAAAGACCCGGTGGCTGAGTGGATAGTAAACCGTGGCTGCTGCACACATTGAAATACTTTGTGTTCAAGGGACATAAAAGTTAGGATTTTCCATACATCGGATTAAGAGGAAAGTCGCAATGAGGATACTTCACGTACTTGCTCTCATCGCCACTCAATCTAATCGCTAACACGAGAAACAAACAATGCTCAGTCATGGACATCTCGACAATCTGGGTGCCCATCGAGGATATTCAGATAGCCATATCCTCATCCTCCCTCTCATCGCCTTCGTCTGACAGCCCTAGATTCCTGAATAGCAGCCACGACGCCCTCGTAGTAGAACACACTCTGATCCCTTAAAGGAAAGGCGAGTGAATCCGAGGTGGGGACTGGTTTGCCTGGTGGCTCCGAAACGGGCGATAAGGCGTTGCGAAGGAGTACTGGATGAGTGAAGCTTCCATCGCAAGCACGAGCAAGATGTTGCGTCTCGTCGCCCATTGTAAGAAGTTCAAAGGTGACCCAGCAATTCAGACGTTGGACACACCAGAAGGCCGTACATTTTGCGGAGTCGGAGACCGCTTCGCCAGAGACCTCCGTGAACTGTGCGGAGAAAAGGCTTACCGTCTTTTCTTAGTATGTACTAAGCTTTCCCTGTTGTCAATCGGTCGCGTAGCGGAGCGGTTTACCGCGTTGGTCTTCGATTACTGTTGGAAACCAAAGGTCGTCAGTTCGATCCTGGCCGTGATCGTCTTTTTATTTAGTTTATTTAGTTTATATTGTAGGCGTTGGTCATCGACTTCTATGAAACCAAAGTCGCTTGAGCACCTCTTTTCTTTGCATCCTTGTGTGGACAGTTGCTTGCACTTGGCAGTCTCACCTGTATAAAGACTGTATCGCTAGTCTAGCAATGCATCTACAAGAGCCCCAATTGAATCATACACTCGTATTGGGGGATACTCCGCCCTGTTCTCGTCTCCTTCCCTGTATTTTCCGGTTTTGACTGTAGAAGGTACGATATTATGAGCCAGAGAGCCGCCAGCACTTACTAAATCTAATCCTCTCACCCAAAACCCGCTGCAAACCCAGCTCAATAGCACCGCCACCCAAGTCAGCCTCTGCGTCATCCCCTACAACCGCCACATCCCCTAGCCGTATACCACTCTCACCCTTCCCACTCTCACCCACATCAAGCGACTGCAAGCACATTTCAAAGAACGCCCGTTCAGGTTTGCCCACCGCTTGGGCTTTGAACCCCCCCCCCACGGCATTCTCGAGCGCCGCGACAAACGGCCCGGGTCCGAGGGAAAGCTCCCCATTGATGTCCCTTACGTACCGCGCACAGTGGGTTGCAAGGAGCGGAATCGAGGGTATGGTCTTCGTGGGTGAAGAGGCAGTGGATGCAGAGGACGTGAGGACTCGAAATGCAATATTGAGGTTTGCGTAGCTAAGCTTGTCGTATGCAAGTCCTATGACTACCGCGTCGTATGTCCTTTCTGGCTCCGGGAGCGCGGGCGGTTGTGCAGTGGAGAAATCGGAAAAGTCGGCAAGGGCCGAATCAGAGAGAAGAAGAAATGGACTGTGTGCATCACTGTGAGGGTGCGAGGTGCGACGGAGGGAAGAGGACGAACCGCTTAATGCCCCTCGCAATCAAAAATTCCCTCATCGCCCCAAGGGATGTGAAGACCTCCTTGGGGTGGATCGCGAACCCAGCTTCAGTCAGGCGATTGATCAGCGCCACCGTGGATTCCTTGGACGTGTTCGAACTGGTTTACCGATCGGTTAGGATATCGTCCACTGATGGTCATTCCTGGGAGACCTGGGAGACGGGGAGGGACAAACCAAAATTTAAAGGGAAATTTTGCTTCCCTCAACCTTTCGATTGCTTCTACTGCGCCTGGTATTGCTGTTGGACCGACATGGAGCGTACCGGAGAGGTCAATGAGGAGGGCTTTGACACTGTAATAAGCAATTGGCTACGTTTCCTCTTCAGTGAGTTTAACTACTTGCTTGAGTTTGGGCATTGGTAGCGGGCAGGTGTCGGGGCGTAGTTTCAAGTTCGACGCTGCTTTGGCGCATCTAGTAGGCACAATGCTATCCCCTAAGGAAGCGAGTATTCATTGGATAGGTTGGTCTGACAGACACCGTAATTCGTATCTGATGGAATCTCTAACCGGCTCAATCTATTCCACAAGAAACTAGTAGCGTCAAAAGGCAGCGGATAAGCTACAAAGGGACCATTTCGTGTCACAGTCGATATTACAGTTGAGCTATACGGGAGGAGTCCGTCCATCTCTAAGAGTGCGATAAAGATTCATAATAAACTCGTTGGCCGTGAGGGTGATAATCGTGTGAGGGGCAATTCGGATAAAGTGAGCCGTTGAGCCTGTGGGTAAACGTTAAAATCTATTGCTCAACAAGCAGTGGTCGAAATGGACCACGTATGAACGCACCTTTGTACAACCCGTGGATCCCTTCCGTGGAAGCTGTCTTCCAGAGACAATCTATTGGGCTCTTGTAGAGTACCCCGACTGTTTTGAACCCGCCTCGCCCGTCGGGCACTTTTCGGGTCGGTTGGTTGTACATCCGTGTTAGAGCCGTATCGGGCGGTTGCATAACTAGGCACTGCCAAGTGGGTTGGTTATTTGCTCATACCACAGCCAGTGACGCAGTGGGGGAGGTAACTTACGACACACGCCCCCGAAACGGTGCTGCTCGCCAGCCAGGTCCAGTGCGAGTCAGCTGGGAGAATACCATAGTTGACAAGATTTGACTTTGTCCAGTTGTAAGACGGCAACTGAACGCTGGAACCTATCGCCGTACGGAGGATCGCAGCGTCGATGCCGCGTATGAGGCCTCTGAAGCCGTCGGCGCGGAAGATGGTGCAGAGCGCGTCAAAGGAGGATTTATAGTGGTGCTGGGTTCCTACTGGAAGGGCAGGGGAGTAGGCTTGCATGCGAGCTTTGATGAGGAAGAGGGGATTGCCGAGGGATGCTAGAGGACACCAATGCCAAGTATCAGCTACACGTGTTGGTGAAGGAGTAGAGTCGCAGCATACCGCCGATTATGCCACTCATCGCGCCTGCGAATACCGAAGTGTAAACGATGGACTCGTTTGGGGATTTACCTAGGGCGGAGTTTGTGCTCGTGCGTATTGGTTCATAGAATCCAAGACGAGATCCATTGAGGAGTATCTATGGGTGTAGAGGGAGCGGTGTTGAGCCTTCGACGCCGCGGGGGATGTCGACGGAAGACTTGCCTGGTAGACGTAGGCGGGAGGGAGGCCGCGCTGTATGCCTCTTATTCCCTCGTTTTTCCATGTCTTCCGTAGGACGTCGAATGCAGACGTGTACACGCGCTTTCCACCGTCTTTCGCGAGTTCGCCTTGGAGCTGTAGCCGCGTCTTGGCAACCTCTGCGCTGCAGCTAGGGTTAGTATGTGGTATATGGCACCGATATGGTAACCCTAGCGTACGGATTCGACACTGTAACCTGCAAGTGAAATTTTTTTTAGATTTCCCAAAAAAAATTCAATCAGCAGTCGCAAGAAATCAAAAAATTCGTCTAATTTACAGCTGTGGATGCAGCCAAACCACCACATACAAATGACTCCCAGGTCGACAACGGTCTTGACGGAACGGACATGGAATGGAGGGAAAGGAGGCTGGATACGAGAACAAACAGACTGACATGTGGAGCGTGGGTTGCAGTTTACCGATGGCCACCCCGGGTCCTTTTTCAGGAATATCGTGGTCGACGGCGAACCATATCACCCTCGGCGTCATCGCTGCTGCCGTCGTCTTCCCGGCTCTGTCCGCCATCGTCCGCCTCGTCTCCTCGCCGTTGGCCCTCTTGCTGCTCTCCCCGGTCTTCGTTCTGTTTGTGATCATTGCGTTTGTCGCTGCGAATATCACCCTCGGATATGCACTAGACCTCTTCAACGCCCGACACGACGTCCGCGTCCCCCAAGCTCGCCTTCAATCCGCTGCAAAGCCACTCGCATTCGCAACCCCAGCAGCCTGGCAGGCTGTCTTGATACGCTCGCAATGGTCCGCTACAACAAGCCCTCTCGACGTACCTCTCCTCCCATGCCTCCCTGTCCTCTCCGTTGGCCTCAATCAGCTCATCACCCTCATCGTCCGTGACTTCGTCCTCGTCTGGTACAAAGAACTCTCATCGTCTCCAACGTTTCCCGGCCTAGTCTCTAAAACCATCCATGCTTCCCTTGAGAACCTCTTCTCCCGTGTTGACAAACTTGACCTCCCAGCCCTCGTCGTCAAACGCGTCCTCCCAAAGATCACCACGCACATCGACCAGTTTAGGCGGTCTGAGATTGCCGTCCGAGGTGCAGGGTTGGAACGACACCTTACCCAGTCCGACGAACTCGATATGCTCCTCGCCAGCCGCTACGCCGCACAGGAGCCTTTGCTCAAGCTCCACCCGGCCGTAGCCAACCTTTCCTCCATGCACACGATGCAGACGGAAGAAGCTCACCTCCGCGTACTTGTCGATGCCATTTTGCCTTATATCCTCCCCGAAAAAGAAACCCGGAGTCGTGCTGTACACGTTGCCGTGAGGGAGATCGTAGCATGTGCAGTTATCTATCCAGTAATGGAGATGTTATCCGATCCCGATTTCTGGAACAGGATTGTTGACCAGACAGCTGGTGCGGCTATTCGACAACAGTGAGCGTACTACCCCCTACAACGATTTCCATCACTGAACCTATATTTAGAAAGCTAATATCCAAAGTTCGCTCTATCCTTGACACCTCTTCTCAATCTGTCCCCCCAGCTCACTCCTCGGATCATCCACGAATGGTGGACATAACCTCCCGCACCGGTGTCCAACAATTCGAAGCCTGGCTGCGCTCTATTTCTCGGATCGACTCGCTGCTTGACGCCCGTCGGCTCAAGAATGACATCGCAAACGAGATCCGCAAAAAGCGCATCCTACTTGCCAACCACGACAAGGAGGACTGGATCGCGGGGGATAAAACTGAGGACTTGGTTGCGTACCTACAGCGGCTATACACCGCGAAGAACAGAGTCGAGGAACGGATCGCAGCCTTGAGTGGCGGTGGGGCAGATGCGGTCGTCGAGGTCGTCGGAGCCACGCCGTCATTGATTATGGAACACGCTAGCGACACTAACCCGTCACGACATACGCTCCGGGATATCCTCTCAGACCCAAATTCGCTATCATACTTTATGGAGTTTATGGATCGCCGCAACCGATCGCAACGCGTCCAGTTCTGGCTGCATGTCGAATCGTTCAAGAACCCCCTGGAATCTGTAGAGTCGGGTGAAGAGAGCGATGACGAAGAAGTCCTCCGTGGCACCGCGTTGGCACCAAACACTGGGCTCAGCGCAACGATCAAGGAGGATATGCGCGGTATCTACGATATGTATTTCTCTGATCCCAAGTCCTCGCTTCTGAAGACGATCAACGCGAAGCATGTGCGCGCTATTCAGGAGTTTGCACAGGAAGACGACTCGGAAGCGGCCAATGCAAGTGTGAATGGGATGATGAAGGAACGCCGCGTGAGGAGGAGCGCGTTACTTGCGCAGCGCCAGGTCGAAAAAGGAATGGAGGAGGACTTCCAGGAGTTTGAGAGGAGCGATTTGTGGTTCCGCGCTGTGGGCGACTTGGCGCCAAAGAAGGACATCCCACCCTCCTGTTCTCCAATTTCAACGCTGGTGAATCATGCTACTTCCCCGCCGTTCGTGGCTCCCCCAAGTGTGCTGTCACTTACAACTCCTCCTGGCATCCCTCATACCGAGGCTCAAGGGAAGAAAATTGCGAGACCCCATTTCCTTACCCCTGCCCCTGTTCCTACCGCAACACCACCTCGTTTAGACACCAGTCCGGAAGTGACGTCTAGCGGTTCAGCCGATTCTAATACTCAACTGTTGCCGACGAAGACGAATTCCACGCCCTCCAACCTTGATCTGCTCTTCGGATCAGCAGAAGCGGAAGGAGGGCAAGGTGCCCGTGCACCTCTCTTCGCAGATGTGCGTACGACCGAGGAGGAAGAGCAGTCGCAGCGGATTGAGGCGATCCAAGCAGCGCTGACGGACATTATCGCAGATGAGAATCGATACTCGTCCGAGGCCGTCAAGGTGGAGCGGAGGGTCAGCGCTGCCGAGTCTGCGGATGGGTTTATGACCCGCGGTAGTACGAGCGATTCCGGTAGACTCGAGAATCCTCTGCTCAGTCCCAGTATCTCGGACGAGCGCGCACAAAAGCGAAGAAAGACGTGGATGTTTGATGACGCAGAGGAGTACTCATACGAGGAAGAAACCGACCAGGCCGAAGCGGAGACTGCAGCTGGAGTCGGGCACTTACGAATGGGCAGCACCACCAGCACATCCATGGCGTTCGAGCCCGCCTTACCGGGTGATCTTCAGCTCTCATACGACATTGCCAAACTGACCGAGAAGATCACCAAGCTCCAATCGCAAGGGGTCATTCTTGATGCACTCATGCGTAAGGCCGAATTGACAGGGGATGCGCAAGAGCTGCGAATTCTCACCAAGTCGAAGAGCGCGATGGCACGTGAGCTGCGCGAGCTGACGTTCCAGCGAGCCCAGTATGAGCAGCAAGAAGCAGAGAATCGGCTCGTGCCCGATCGGACCAAGGTGGCCATCGTGTCGAGCACTAGTATGACCGAGGAGGACGGGAAGCAGGTTGTGCGGTATTTGATCGAAGTCCAGCAGCTTGCTACCGATGGCAGTTTTGCAAGTGGGTGGATCGTTGCACGGCGGTATAACGATTTTTTTGCTATGCATCAACGGTTGAAGGAGAAGTATGTGGCAGTGCGGGGGTTGGACTTTCCTGGCAAACGACTGGTAACGAGCCTGTCGAGTTCCTTTGTTGATACGCGAAGAGCCGCCTTGGAAAGGTACTTGCAGGTGCATTTCCGTCCAAGTAGCTTCGAGGACAAAGGCTGATGCTTCGTTACAGAGCCTCATCGCCATCCGGCTTGTTTGCGAGAGCGAAGAATTGAGAGCGTTCCTCTCCCGCAAATCCCCCATGGTCCCCGCTGAGCCAGAACTGACAACCAAGTATCCTACCTCCGCCTTTCCCGGCCAAGGCATCGTCCGCACGATGTACAAGTCCGTGACCGAGTCAATTGATGATATGTTTTTCGGTCCTTCTATGCTCGATGTAATGATACAGCGCCTCACCCGTCAAGCCGCCGAATTTGCTGGGATAGCCGGCTCTGGTGCCACGGACGAGGACCTTATCGCTCAAGCACTCAAGTCGTCAGGAGGTGGGACGGAGGACGCGATCTTGCCACAGTTGCCCGGAGACTTGAGACCCATCGAGGGGGAGAGTGGGATGAGTACATTCTCCGGGCCGATTTGTGATCTTATTCTTGCCGTGTTCGAGCTCGACAAGAAAAACAACTGGTTGCGGAGGCAGGCTATCGTTATCATCTTACAGCAGGTACTCGGTGGTACGATCGAGAGGTGTGTGCACGATTTCGTCATCTCAGCGAGGGGCTTGTTGAATAATAAATGGTCCTCGAGGAAACTGCGTGAGCTAGTCAAGAGCAACACGGACGAGGGACACTTGGTGCAGCTCCTGGCGACGTTTAGGAGTGAGCTTTGGCCAGGGGGGAATCTAAAACCGCCAAGTGTACCACGGAGGGTCGACGAACGAGCCCGGACGCGGGACGAGGCAAACCGAAAATTAAGCGCTCTCATGCCAGGTGCGCGAGATCTCAATGTAACTTGCCCTTACTAATTGGCGAGATCGTCCACAGACCTCGCAGCCAACATGATTGGCCGTTCAAATGCCAGGCGGGGTGCCCGACGGATTTTTGCTGTCTTGCAAAACCGGCGTTTAAACCAGCATATTATGTATACAATTATAGATGAGGTGCGTGCTCCTTGTTTATTGCACAATTTCTCCTGACCAAACTTTCTTCAGATTGTAGGAGCATTGTTCCCAGAGACTGAGTTTGGAAGTGGTCCTTGACGACCTTGTTATACCCTTGCGCCAATTGTGATATTGTATTCTCTAATGTGTCGTATTTGAGAAAGGAACTGTGCATTGAACGCCCTTGACATTGAAGATAGGAATGCAGTCATCCGCAGAAGGTAGTATATAGGTCAACAGCCCAAGGTGAAATTGATCAACAAAGTTGTAAGCAATAAGGAGGTATTCCTAATGCAGACAAGGAAGACCTTCGTCAGATGAGAGCAAGCATCTGGTTCAGAAGTTGGGCGTGGCAGGAGGGTCAATAATAAAATATAGTGTGCGAAATCAACCAGAAACGTCTAATGTAATATGCTGGTCAGAGCGTCTTGAGTAAAGAAGTCGAACTGCTTGATATTTTCGGGTCTTGAGCCTTCGGTACCCAATGCCCGGTTAGCTCAATCGGCAGAGCGTGAGACTTATAGGAGTGCCAGCATCCGGTCCATCTCAAGGTTGCGGGTTCGACCCCCGCATCGGGCTAATGGAAATTTTGCTTTTGCCCTTGCTGGTGGTTGCCGGACGGTCAGTACTTACGAGCACAGACCTTTCTGGAACAGTTGCAACTGTTTTGGTGCACCGAGGTGATGAGAAAATCGCACGAATGAATCACGTTTCATCCCGAATCTTAACAGGTCTGGGATTAAGATCCCCACAGTCACTGGCATACCCAAAGCATTATTCATAGTGCCCCGTCTACGGTACATATGTGCTCACTGAATTCCTTGCATCTTGAACCCGACCCTCCATTCAACAATCATATCCTCCCTCTTGTCTTTGCACGTGAGTCCCGGAAACATACTCTCACCAACACCTGGAAAAGTCATGGATCGCCGGGGGTAGCCAGGCGAAGCGGCAAACAGCGATGGAACCCGCACCTATGACCACCCAGGGAACTGGTCTAATATCCTCTTCGAGTCGTATTAGGTTACCACGACGGATTATATGCAACGCCGTGATTGAACTATCCAACAAAGATATTACCAAATCGACACATGTCGGTCCTTGCATTCGTACCCATCAATCTCATTCTCTTTGTGGATCAACACACCAACAGCGACTTTGAGGTACAACAGGCTCTGGCCACTGCCCCTAAGACCCGTATTTGGGTTTAATCAAGTCAACAAGACAGTCGTCGAGTTGCGGAGCTACGACGCCAGCGATACGTCCTCTAGGACATCGTGGCTGTTGTTGAACCCATAACCGCGTACTGCCTCAAGATGGCATGGTAACTGAATTGTGGGCATCATGTTGTACATCATAATGTGAACGACTACGAGTTCACTGACCATCGAGAAATGCATCAATCCAGGGCCTGCGATGACAACAAAAATTCTACTTACTCAAACCAAGCATTACTAGGTAATAAAAACGACTACGTGTTCCCGAATGAAACGTGTCTCCCATTTCTAAAGCTCCCAACAAGTAGATAGCTGGCTCAGTCTGCAATATGTAATTTAATCCACCTATGAGCATTACCCTGTTCTGAATGCCGCTTAGGCACATGACCTAGGCTAATACATCACTACAACTGGCCGTCTTAGATCACGTCACGGTACTGGTTCGCGCATTATTTGGCCGTCAAAACAACACGTGTTTGAACTCCGCTCCATCGGTCTTTTCTGCAATTTCTAGCACAATGCCATCAACACCGACACCAATACCAGCTCCTCCATCAAGCGCTCTGCATATAACTCAAATCAACGCCCTCAACAAGCAAATTCAAGAGTTACTGGCGAAGAATGTCGAGTTACGGCGAGATCTTGATGCAGAGAGACTGCGGGGCGAAACAGTAGTATCAGAGATTGCACAAAGAAGTAAAGAAGAAGTAGCAGGCGTGAAAGCAGTGACGGAAACGGTCAGGGAAATACGGACACTCGACTATGGTTTTGCTAATCGGGGGCTTTGATACCACCATAGGTCACACTGGTCAGCAAGATTGCTCACCTAGACACTCTTTGGATGGCCGGAGAGGAGCGGTGGAAGGTCCTATGTGCTGTCGACGACATACGCAAGGAACGGATCGAAAGGACGAAGCTGGAATTTCGAATTCTCCAGTTTCAAGTACGAGAACGGGAATTAGAGTACCGAATAGAGTACCTTCAAGACCAGCTCGACAATACTCTGGTAAGCAAGCATCACTCATTGTCCCGACCAACCTCGTGAAAGGTTATTCACCAGAACACCTCTGAGTGGTAGACCTTTTCCGAGAGTCCGCTATTCTTAGCATGATAGTTTGAAGTCCGAGAGCAATCTTTACATCGTTCTTGTGAGAAATTCTGACCGATTTAATAGGAAGGACTAAATGCTGCTGAGCAATTGCATCAGGATCAAATGAGCGACTTATCGGAACAATATAATTCCTCCTTTTCCGCCGTCGAAACCCGTCTAGTTTCCCTTTCCGCAAGACTCAAGTCGACACGTATCGGACGGGACTCGCTCGCGACGCAGCTCACCATCCTCAAGACCTCTAACACTTCTCTCCAGATTTCTTTGAACGATACCAAGAAGGAAAGCGACTCTTTTCAACGGAATATCGAGAGGTTGAAGCTCGAGCTTGAGGGAAAGGACCGTGATGCAAAAGAAATTTGTGAGCAACTCAAGGGATGGCAGCGACTCGAAGGAAAGGGAAACGAGGAGATCGATACCGAGCGCGCGAAACGGGTCGGACTCGAGGTCGAACTCAAGGTTGAAAAGGTCCGCGTTAAGGAAGGAAAGAAACGAATCAACGAGTTGCTGGTGGGCTCTATCTTAACTGATCTGCTAGTTTCATTATTCATTATTCATCCAGTCCGAATTTGAAGCCACGCAAGCTGAACTTAAGGAAGCCCAACTAGAGATCGAATCGCTGAAGGGTGACATCGAGAAAGCAGTAAAGGTGTCAATGAAGGCGAAGAAGACCCTTGTGCAGGCTGAGGCTGAGGCTGAGGAGCAACAGAAAGCCGCCGCAAAGCGGAAACGAGTGGCTGAAGACGGTCTGGATGAACCCGTTACCAAGAAGGTGAATCCACCCTATATTTTTCTTCCAATTACTGCCGGTTCATTACTGATCCTGATTTCAGGCTAAAAAGCGCCAACCCCCTCGTCGGTCCAACTCGGATGACGTGTGTAGCACATCTTCTGGACATGGGCACAAGCCATCCCCTCCGCCGGTACCTAAACCAAAGAAATCCCACGAAAAGAAACCTGTAGCACCCCCGATCTATGACGTCGCTTCGAAGTCAGTGAAGAAAGTCAAAAATACCAACTCTCAGCCGCAGATTCCGAATCCGCTGCCTGATGGCGATGAAAGAGAAGAGCCAGATGCTCAAGTGACTCGTCCTAAACTCACAGAAAAGAAGAAATCACCGTTATCAAAGACAACTCAGGCGAAGGTAAAGCCTTCTATCGGCACCATTCCCTCTCAGGAGGACAAGCAGTTGAAGACCCCAGCTGAACACACCGACACCGTTGCAACTACGAAAACAAAAAAGAAAGTCAACCTAGGGGGCGGACGGGGGTTGCTTGCGGGCTTCGGGGGACTTGGAGGGATTGGCGCGAGTAGTATCAACTGGGGTGGAGAAATGGGAAGGTCAAATGCGTATGGGATCCCACCTATACTCTCTAGTCCCATCAAGGCCAGAAGGGATGAAGCTGCCAACGCTCCACAAGGAAGCATGTTCACTTTTGGCGCAAACAGATGATCGATATTCATGCGTAGACATATATTTGATCGTTGCTGTCGGAATTCTGACCCAATTACATTGGCGCATCGGTGAAATGTCTGATAGATGATGATTAGCTGGGGCTAGACATGGCTGCTGCTGAACACCTTCATGAGGCATAATATTCGGCCACAACCCCGCGTACCTTGACTTAACCCAGTTGTGATCTGTTCAGCAGCTGCAATATCTATTAGATCGCTGGGGACGCTTTTGGCTCATAGTTGGACCAATTGCACCACCATTAAGCGAAAGAGCTTCACACCCTCCGTATCCGTATATTCTTTTCTCTGTTTGCTTCACTTCCGCTACAATGATTGGTGACGCATAAGCCCTTCCACTACACCACTCCGCTCCTGTTCCAATGGAGAAAAAGAGTCGTTGAATGATAAGGATTGGGCAGTAGTTTGGGCTCAGTAGCTACCGCTGAATTTCTTTCGTGCACCACTCAGGGTGCCATAAGCAGTAAACCACTCTAGGTGTAGATACAATACATACAATAACCAAAGTGCTTAAGATAGAACACCCCACTTCCTCATTGAGCTGTGCGTGCGGCTTGCAACGACCCCCACATGTCGCATACCATACGGAACCTCTTCCTGTACGCTTCTTTGAAAGCCTGTACCCGTTGGTACACGACATTTAATCGGAATCTCGATTTCGACTGTATGATCTCCTCAACTTTCATCCTACTCTCCGATCTTATCCCCCCCTTATTGGGGCTAGGGGCTGGAAGCGAAACTCCTGGAAAACTCTCGCCTCTGTCCTGTTCCAAGCCTAACACCCCCTGGTGGTATCTTCCTCCTCTATCATGGCCACTGCTCCTTATGTGTCTATGTTGTTTCTCGATGCTATTACACACAATATATCCGCCATCTACAAGATTCAGATCAAGTGCACCATGCGCACCAACCTCATGTAGAACCAACATATTCATGTACGCACTGGCAGTTTTCAGCCAGTCTGGATCTTGACACTTGAGACTTATCCTTTTCTGTTCCACTCCACTCCTGGTGGCCTGATGGTGATATTGTCGGGAATTAGCCAGGCCTCCTTCTATTTCCATCCCTAATGTTCACCCAGTATCATTTGATCAGAGTGGCTTTTGGACCTGACGTCTGTTGGTGGTAAAATCGTAAGCACTACATACAAAGGTTGGTAACCCCTCAAGAGGGTATATGTCTCATCAAGGACAATGCCGGCGACGCCCTCACCTGGCAAGGGGAAACCCAATGAAGGACCACCCTCCCAGAACGTGACCACAACCTACCCATCACTACAAGAACTCAAAACCGAAATCAAAAACGCACCTGGTATTGTAAAGAACGCGACGGACGTGCGCAACTACCTTGCACTAAAACAATGGTCACAACATGAACAAAAAATCACATGCTCCCATATGGCGACAATTCTTTTCTCAATGGTATCTGCCACTGGGACACGGAAGACGTCAGATAAGTTACCGGAGGCAACAGCTAACATGATCAAAGCAGTGGCATTTCTCTTGGACAAGGCCAAAGAGACACAAAATGCTGACCAACCCACCGACCAACATGCTGACCAATCACTCCCCACTATGCCCAACGCCGACACACCTAACCAAATAAAGGAATCCATTGACAACCTTGGAGTGAATATCCAGGAACAGCTGGAAAACCTCCAAAAAGCAAGCGTTGAACGAAATGAGAGCGACACCTGCCCCCCAACATATGGTAAATGATCAGACGAACCCTAACCCAGTATATTCATACAGAGACGCACTATTGAACAACCAACAACCAGCGTACCTCCCCCCAACAAACGTCCACAAGGCCAGACTGCAAAATAGGATCAATATCGAGTCCCGCCAAATTCTTATGGAAATACAGACTGACGGCGAAAACCCCATAAAGGATGACAATTCAGTGGATGGCAAATCAATGGGTAAGATCAAAATTGCTGCTAACCACTGGCTGGCGAACAGAGACAGAGAAGACCCACCCCCTGCGAACATCATAATACAAGCAATAACCCTATGCCACAACAAGAAAATACTGATCGAAACCAATACCTCACCTGCCGCTGACTGGTTAAAGCTAAACACAATGCATGTATTCAACCCAATCATTGGTCACCCCGTAAAGACCCTCAGCAGACTCTACCCGGTAATTGCTCGTTTCGTGCCAATTCTATTCCAAGCAAACGACAAGGGCACACAGGAACTGGAATCGATTGCTAACCTTGCAGAGAACTCAATCAACCAGGTCAAATGGATCAAAAATCCCGAATGCAGGTCCGACAGGCAACAATTTGCTATCCTGAAAATCCACTGCAACAGCACCAAGGCAGCCAACAGCCTGATCATGGGCTCGGGCTGAATTTCACACCTGGGATCGCAAATTCAATTCCACAAGGACATCAAGGCACCTGGAACATGCAGTAGGTGTCAGGAATATGGGCACCCACTGCCAAAGTGTAGGTCAGCAAATGCAATATGTGCAAAATGCGGGGAACCCCACCACACCAGCGAATGCCAAGCACGCAACATCAAATGCACGCCATGTGGCTCGACGGAGCACCAAACCAATGACGTATCATGCCCTGAATGCATTGCACAAGAGGTGGCCATTTTAACCAAAAAACCGGAATTACTAACCCCATACTTCATCACAGCACAGCGCTGGACCTGGGGCCTACCTAACAACATGCCACTCGAACCAACTGAGGACACCATGCAACAGAACCACAGGATATTCAGGAACGGCACCTGACATGGACACCCAGCTGGTGGACTGACGAGAACACAGCAGACACTCCTACACAGTGGATTCCACTGCCAACCCAGGCAGACGGGAGCCAACAGCATCCCAATAAACCCCAAAAAGTCCTCCAACAACAGACCCCCCTCCCCTGCCTGAAACTGAGTAAGACCCCCCTCACCACAACGCACTAACCCCATCGACAGTATAACACCACCCCAACCCACACCCATACCCCAATGAATATGCAAGGCAATGTGAAACACTTCTGCATTTGGCAACAGAATGTAGCCAAATCAAGCATCACACAGCACAACGTACTTGCCAAAGCCAATCCAAAGGATTGGGATATCATTGCTCTTCAGGAACCATATATGGATTACCTGGGTCTTACTTGCGCAAACATCCACTGGAATGTAATTTATCCATCCAACAAAAACCAAGAAAATCAAAACAGAACACAATCTATAATACTAATCAGTACTAATATCGACTCCTCCCAGATCCAACAGATCAATATCCAATCCAGCGACATCACTGCGGTACAAATCAACACAAACTCACGGTCCCTACTCCTGCTCAACATATATAACGACAACACAAACAACCATGCCATCGAAACGATAGCAAACGAATGGGAAACCAATGAACGGGTATGGACAGCAATCCCCATGACTGAAATCCTTCTTCTAGGAGACTTCAACCGACACCACAGCACATGGGAAGCCAGACACAATGACCATCTCACAAGCTCTGATTGACTCCTAAACCCCCTCCTGGACCTCATAGTCAACATGCGACTGGAAATGGCACTCCCCTGCAACATTCCGACGCTCGAGGCATGGAACACTGGAAACTGGACTTGACCAGACAACATATGGAGATGCTCTGACTCACCATCTCCCTTCATATCATGTGACGTTAACCCTACACTATGACCTGCCATCACGGACCACCTACCGGTCATATCTGTCATCGACCTCATGTACCTCCTGAGCCAACATACTGAACATTTCAACTACAAAACTGTGGACTGGGATGAATACAACAACCAGCTGGAGAATGAAATCACCAAGGAGGCGACGGCACTGGAGAACCCCATTGACACAATCAAAGACCTCGAACAGGCAACTAACCAAATGTTTGAGGCGATCGATAGAACTACAAGAGAAGTGGCCCCTCCTATCAAAACTACACCTCATATGAAAAGATGGTGGACTAAGGATCTTTCTTCCCTCCGTATCAGCAGAAACAAGGTGAGCGCCGAACACTACAAATGGAGAGGTCTTCCCAAACACCCATCTCATGCCAAGTACAAAACTCTCAATGCAAACTTCGCAAGAGCCATTGAACAAGCCAAAACCTCCCATTGGAAAGAATGGATAGAACACACTAGCAGCGCGGATGTATGGACTGTACACAAGTACATGAAGGCAAACCCAACGGACTATGGAAGACAACGCATCCCTGACCTGAAAACGCTGGACAGCACCACCGTGACCTTGAATGATTCAAAGGCGAAATGCCTGGCCAACACATTCTTCCCCCTGGAACGCCCTCTCAACTGGGATGAACATACATTTGAGGAAAGAAACCCCCCCAAAGCAACCCAGTCTAAGTTCCCACTCTTCACACCTGAACGTATCGCAGCCACGCTAACAAAAATCAACCCACACAAGGCCCCGGGACTGTCAGGTATCTTGAATGCCATACTAAAGAAATGTGCAAACACCCTCCTTGCCCCTCACCTCTCCTCAATCTACACCGCCATATGCAAATTCAAACACATGCTGACGAAACTCTGAAACATCCACCAGGTGGTACTCCCCAAACCTGGATGTGCGACCTACGAAATTCCCAGCTCGTACAGACCCATAGCACTCATCAAAACTGTGGCGAAAGTCCTCACAACGATCATCACTGAGGACCTTTCCTACAAATGCAAGACTAACAACCTCCTCCCAGATTTACAATTTGGTGGAAGACCAGGAAGATCAACTACGGATGCACTCCATTACGCCAAACAATACATCAAAAACTCATGGCACAAAGGCAATGTCGTGGTGGCGCTATTCCTGGACATTCAAGCAGTATTCCTGAACATGCGAAAGGAGAA
>WNFL01264261.1_pt1 | contig 25167 bp, 23 predicted proteins | sample 5400361 | NCBI WGS metagenome assembly WNFL01 (sample SAMN13153351, study PRJNA577476) | soil metagenome | isolation source: 40 cm soil on Douglas fir-dominated hillslope | place: USA:California | collected 2013-09-17
GACAGCCCCCAGATGAAGATCGAGATCGATCCGGATCGCGCGAATGTCGTGGGCATCACGAATGCGGACGTTGCGAGCTCCACGGCGGCGGCGATCAACGGCGCACCCGTCGGGCTGCTGAAAGAGGGCAACCGGAGCATTCCCATCGTGGCTCGGCTCCGTGCATACGAACGGGCGCAACTCGGACAGATTGAAAACCTTTACCTCTATTCGTCGCAGCAGAACACCAGGATCCCGCTGCTTTCGGTGGCCAGGGTACGGAACGTCCTCGAGACGGGCAGGATCCGGCGCCGCGAGCACTTTCGCACCATCTCTGTCCTGTGCTTTCCCGCCCCCGGCGTGCTGGCATCTGAAGTCCTGGGGCCGGCCCAAGCGCGGCTGGCCGATCTCAGGAAGAGCCTGCCTACGGGATACCAGCTCGAGATCGGGGGCGAGCAGGCGAAGCAGGTCGAGGGCTTCCTCAATCTGGCGGTCGTCCTCTTGATCTCGCTCGTCGGCATCTATCTGGCGCTTCTCATCCAATTCAAGAACGCCGTCAAGCCTCTCCTCGTCTTCGCGGCCGCTCCGTACGGGGCGATCGGGGCGTTGATGGCGCTGGCCGTCATGCACACGCCCTTCGGCTTCATGGCCTTCCTCGGCGTGGCGAGCCTATCGTGCTCTTCGACTTCATCGAGGAGATGCACGAGAAGGGGAAGCCGCTGGAGCGCGCGCTCGCCGACGCTGGGATCGAGCGCATTCGCCCCGTGATGATCACCGTGGGCGCGACGATCCTCGCCTTGTTCCCTCTCGCTCTGGAAGGGGGTCCGCTGTGGAAGCCCCTCTGTTATGCCCAGATCGGCGGGTTAGCCGTGGCGACCTTCATCACGCTCCTCCTGGTGCCAGTCTTCTACTCCATCTTTGTGCTGGATCTGAAGTGGATCCGATGGGAGCCCGCGCACGCCCCGGCGGACGCCGTGCCGGCTCAAGCACCCGCGCTGGTTCCTCGGGAGGGGAGTGCCTCATGAAGTTGCTCCTCCAACTGTCCATCGGAGCGGCGCTGGCCGCCGGTGGCCAGCTTCAGGCTGCAGCCTCGGCCGACGAGGACCTACCGGCGCCGTCAACGCTGACCCTGGACGCGTCGTTGCCTCGCACGCGGGCCGACGCCGCCGTCCTCGCGGCACGACGTTTCTACGCCTTCTGGAACACCGGCGACGGGAGGTATCTCGCCGCGGCGATCGCGCCAGGGTTCACCGACCGTACGCTGCCGAAGGGCCGCCCCCAGGGCCCCGACGGCCCAGCCTTCGCCTCGAAGGGCTTCCGCGCTGCCGTGCCCGATTTGCGGTGCGAGATCCGGCAGTTGATCGTCGCCGGCGATCGAGTCGTGGCGCACCTTCGTTTCACCGGCCATTTCACCGGAGCCTTCGCCGGGAAGCGGGGCTCTGGGCAGGTCGTGGACTTCATAGCCACCGACATTCTGCGCATCGCCGACGGACGTGTCGTCGACAACTGGCACATCGAGGACAACCTCACGCTGATGCAGCAGCTCGGGCAAGTTGGAACCAACTGACATGGATCTCCAGCTCAGGAATCGACTCGCTTTGGTGACCGGAAGCACTGCGGGCATCGGCTACGCGATCGCGGAGAGCCTGGCGCGCGAAGGGGCGCGGGTCATCGTCAACGGTCGCACCGACGACGCCCTCGAGCGAGCCGTCGCACAGGTGACGGCGGCGACCTCCGGTGCGGTGCTGGGCTTTGCCGGCGATCTCTCGGACTCCGCCGCCGCCGAGCGGCTCTCCGAGCGTTTCCCCGATGTCGAGATCCTGGTCAACAACCTGGGGATCTTCGAGCCGAAGCCCTTTGAAGAGATCCCAGACGCTGACTGGCGGCGGCTGTTCGAGGTCAACGTGCTCAGTGGGGTGCGCCTGGCCCGGCTCTATCTGCCGGCGATGCGAAGGCGCGACTGGGGCCGCATCATCTTCATCTCGAGCGAGAGCGCCGTGCACATTCCGAGCGAGATGATTCACTACGGCATGACCAAGATCGCCCAGATCGGAGTGGCCCGCGGGCTGGCGGAAGCGGTGGTGGGGACAGGCATCACGGTGAACAGCATCTTGCCCGGCCCGACCCGATCGCGCGGGGTGGGCCATTTCGTGGAGGCGCTGGCGCAGGCGCAAGGGAAGTCGTGGGCTGAGTTCGAGAGCGAGTTCTTCGCGACCGTGCGACCGACGTCGCTGCTCCGGCGTTTTGCGACGCCCAATGAGGTCGCGGCATTGGTGGCCTACGTCGCCAGCCCGCTCGCGTCCGCCACCACCGGTGCGGCGTTGCGTGTCGACGGCGGCGTCATCAAGAGCGCACTATGACGGTCCGCGGAAGCCTACTTGGCACATGGCGCGATCAGCGGGTGGGCCGGAGTCCCACCGCCAGGAGCAGGAAGTTCACGCCAGGGTTCTTCTCACCCAGGTTTCCGTTGGAGACGTGATGCAGGTCCAAGCCGATCGACACCCCGAATCCCGAGCTCGCGATCCGGCAGACGCCGACTCCGATGTCGGCCGTGAAGTTGAAGCGTGTGCCGCGCGGGATGGGGACGCGGTCCGCGAACATGCGCAGGCCGCCATTCACGTTCCAGAATGGCCGCCAGCGTCCTTTGCCGAAGTGCATCGACAACCCCAGCGGATCGAGGCCCGCGCCGTAGACGGTAGAACGACCCGTGAGTTGCCCGGACAAAGAGGAGGCCGCGGGAACGGGCGTCCCCGACTCCAGCTCCACCGGAACGACCGCGAACACCCACTCGAGGACATGAGCCTCGCTCCGGTCCAGGGTCCGGCGGACCTGGAGCTGTAGGAGCCCGGTCTTTCGCCCCGCTTCGTGGACTCCGCCAAAGACGCGTAGCGGGGGTGCCCAGGCGCCGGCGGCGGTGACGGAGAACGCCGTCCGGGGCGAGAGCTCAGCCCCAGGGAGGGACGCGTCGTCGCCGCGCGCCCAAGCGGCGGCCAGGGCGAGCGCAAGGACAAACAGCCAGCCGCGGGCTCTCATGACACCCTAGAACGCGAAGCCGGCGCGCACGTAGAACGCGTTGTGCTTTTCGCTCCGGCCGTACGACGCGGTGACCGTGTTCGCACGGTCGAGCCAGGCGAACCAGAGCCCACCGCCGTAGCCGTTGTGCCATTTGTTGGAGTCTTCGCCTTTCAGGTACACGCGCCCGATGTCGCCGAAGGCAAGCAGCCCCCACGTGCCGGGCAGGAACAAGTGGAACCGAGAGACGTAGAGCCGCAGATCGGCGCTGCCGAACAGGCTGGCGTCTCCTGCGTAGCGCTGCCGTTCCAGGCCTCGGAGCGGGTCCTCGCCACCGATCGAGACGATCCGTCCCGATCCACCACCCAGGTACGCGGCCTCGAAGTACGGATACCTGCCAAACGCCTTCTCGCCGCCCACGCGCAAGGCCAGCGTCGGCGCCTTGTCGGAGCCAGGCGTGAGGTACGCGGCCGCGCTCCCCTTGACGGTTCCGAAGGTGTCCTTCACGTCCCACGCTTTGGGGAAGACGAGACCCCGTACGGTCACGAGCGTGCCCGTCCGCGGATAGCCGAAAGTGCGCAGGGCGACGCCCCCCGGCGTCTTGTCCGCTGCCGTGCGCGTGTCCAGCTCGATCACCGCCGACGCCCCCACCTCCCCAAAGTCCCCATAGCCGTAGGGCTGAGCCTTGTTGATGAGCGTGTTGTCGCCCTTGTGCGTGTTGGACGCGTACTTCACCGTCGGTCCGGCGTGGAGGGTCAGGTTCCGGAGCAGGGGGATGGAGAGGGTGGGAGTGAACGAGTACTGCTCCTGCCGGGCCTTGAAGAAGTCGCTCTTCGACTTTCCGCCGTCACCCGTCTCGTTGCCGAACCCGAAGAAACGCAACGACTCGATCCCGGAGGCATAGCCGTACCAGCCCCAGTACCAGTCGCGGTTCTCGGCGCGGAACTCCGCGCGATAGTCCGCCCGGTAGGTGCTCTCGCCGAAGGCCCAGGCTCCCCGGATGACGTGTCGGCTGGCGAAGGGATCCTTCCTGAATCCGAACGATCGGGTGTCGATGCCCGCCCCGACGAGGGCTCCCATATCGCTGCCGTAGGCGAGCCACGGAACGAGGAACGTGTCTCTTCCCCAATCGCGGGGAGGAATCCAGGGAGCCTTCTCCGGGGGCGGGGGCGGAACGTACTTGCGCCGGTCGAGACGCGAGCCGGGGCCAGCGTGGATCTCGCCGCCGCTGGAATCGCTGAGCTCGGTGCCCCCGCCCTTTGCGTCGTCGACGACGACGTGGCCGCTCCCACCAATCACGCGCACGGCGATGGGGCCTGGTCGACCGAGGGTCACGACCCGATCAGCCCCGCCTCCGACGAAGACCTGCACCTCCGCCGTCTCCTTCGCGTGCAGCGTCCGGTGGAAGAACGGGTCGCCCGTGGGACCGCCGTCCTTGCCCCGGGTCCATGCCTGCACGAGCGTGTCGCCGTTGCCAAGCCGTCGGATCTCCACGTACTCCGACGCATCGGTCAGGTGCACCTGGACCTTGTCGGCGATGTGCTCGTAGAACGCGTCGGCCGCCTCGATCAGCCGGTTGCGGCGGCCGGTCAAGTCGCCGATGAGCCGCGCGCCGTCGATCTTGAAGTATTCCGCCGGCATCCGCCGCGCCGCCCTGGCGATGACTTCGTCCGTGATCTCGGACTTCAGCTCGGTCGCGACCTGCTCCCAGACCGGACGCTCCAGCCCGGCGAGGAGCTGGCGATCCTGTTCCCGTCCGTTCCAGGTGAGGCCCTGCATGGATGGATAGCTCTTGCTGTAGCTCTGGAGGATGGGCAGGCGAGGACGGGCGAGCACGAGGATGAGGCCTTCAAAGCGCGAGAATGCCTGGTCCCGGTCATCCGGGATCGGAACCCAGGCGGGCCGATCCGCGAACCTGGCCCAGCGCCACTGATCGCGGTGCCGGTCCCAGTCCCCGACCAGGATGTCGAAGAGGCGTGCCTTCAGGAAGGCCCGGGTGTCCACCGTCTCCTTCGGGTCGGCAGCGATGCGCTTGTAGAACTCGTCGTGGTTCAGGATCTCCACGGCTTCCTTGAATCCCGGATTGCGCGCCGAGCGCGCTCCCGGAAACTCGTAGAACTGGCCCACGAGCCCGGCGAAGTCCTTCCGGAACTCACCGAGGGCGGGGTCGTCCGGCATCACGACGAGCCGTTGATCGGTGGTCGGGATGCTTGCCGCACGCATCAGCTCGTCGACGATGAAAAATGACGCAGGCTGGTTGGCCGCGATCTGGTCCTGCACCAGGCTGCGAGCCCACGTATCACGCAGCTCTTCGGGCAGCACGCTCGTCGGATCCTTGTCGATCCCGCGAAACGTGTAGTCGCGACCATCCGCCCCCCGCATGGCGAGCCCCTTGGTTTCCTGCCCTCCCACGCGCATCACGGGCGTGAGCCCGCCCGCGAACGTGTGCAGGTCCAGGATCTCTACCTGCGTGGGCTGGGTCCACAGGTTGCGGTAGTCGCTTCCCCAGAGCCAGCGATGGAAGGCGCCGGCCTGATACTGGGGAGCGATGGCCACCGTCCGCGCCTGCTGCGTGTCGGCCGCCTCGGCGCCGAATCCTCCGCGCGCGCCAGCCCCGAGAAGAACAAGGCCCGAGAGCATCGAACGGCATGACGTCGTCATGATCGCCTCCTACACCTCGAGATGGACCGGAACTCTCAACGACGTTGACGACACCGCAAGGTCGATGCCAAGGCGCCAGGCCGTCGCAGCGAATGGCTTACGTGCGCGTCCTCAATGAATCGAAGTCGGCGGGCGCCGGGGTCGGCACGGGGCCGACCACGAGCGTGCCGAGGCCGACCGCGCCGACGTGTCGGCAATTGCTGAAATCCCGGCACCGGCGAAGCGGCCGATCCGCTCGAATCACGTGGAATGCTGCTGGCAAAGGTCTTGCTAACTCCCAGGACCGTGCGAGCAGCCATGACGGTTCGCGTGCTTCTCGTCGGCGGGCTGAGCGCGGCCGTCTCTGCGGCCTGGCTCCGGGCCCAGGCCCCGGAAGCGGCGATACTCACGCCCACACCGCCCAGTGCGTCTTCCAGCCCTGGCGCCTCACAAGGACCGAAAACGTACGTGGGCTCGACCGTCTGCGCCCAGTGCCACTTCAACAGGTTCGAGAGCTACCAGAACAGCCCTCACAGCTTCAAGGGAGATCCGCGAACTCCCGCCTCCCGCCTTGAATGCGAGACCTGCCACGGACCCGGCAGCGCGCACGTCGAGGGTGGGGGCGGCCGCACCGTGGGCGGCATGCGGAACTTCGGCGCCGCCATGCCGCCAGAGGCCAAGAACGCCGTCTGTCTCGAGTGCCACACGCGCGGCCCCGTGGCCTTGTGGGCCGGCAGCACCCACGCGGACCGGAAGCTGGCGTGCACGAGCTGCCACCAGATCCACGGCGGCAACGCCAAGCTGCTGGCCCAGCCGTCCCAGCCGCAGCTGTGCACGCAGTGCCACCAGCAGATCCGCTCGGCCCTGATGAAGCCCTCCCACCATCCCATCCGCGAGGAGAAGATGGTCTGCACGAGCTGCCACAACCCCCACGGGACCCAGACCGACAAGCTGATCGCCGCCAACTCCGTCAACGAGAAGTGCCTGGAGTGCCACGCCGAGAAGCGCGGGCCCTTCCTGTGGGAGCACCCGCCGGTGCGCGAGAGCTGCCTCAACTGCCACGACCCGCACGGCACGTCACACGAGCCGATGCTGCTCGCCCGCAAACCCCAGCTGTGCCAGCGCTGCCACTCGAACGTCCGGCACCCTGGGACGCTGTACGCGCTGAGCCCCCAGGACCGGGCCAGCGGGCGGAGCGTCTACTCGGCCGACAGCCAGCTCCTCTACCGCAGCTGCACGAACTGCCACGTGATGGTCCACGGCAGCAATCACCCTTCCGGCAAGTGGTTCCACCGATGAGTAGGCACCTCTCCCTCACCGGCGCACTCGTGCTGGCGACCTCCATCGCCGCAGGCGCGGGCCCGGAAGAGCCGCCGGATCCCGCGCCGGCTCCCTCGCCCGCGCCGTCTCCGACGCCTCCCGCGCAGCCATGGCGTCTCCATTCGAATCGCCGGATCGATGCGCGGGTCAGACCAAACGTGGGATTGCGCCCGCCGGCGCTAGCTCCGCTCTACTCGCCGGAGACGCCGGATTTCACGGGCGACGTCCTCTCCGCGCCGCTCTTTTCGATAAAGACGTCGCTGACCACCCTCGGCATCTGGAACCGGTCGACGTCGCTCTTCGGCGTCAAAGGCAATGCGGTCTCCTCCAAGCTCGAAGAGTTCCGCGACCTGAAGGACGGCGTGAACGCCGGGCTCGAGGCTCACGCTCGCAAGGAGGACGCCTACCTCGACGTGTTCGGACGACATCTCGGGCTCGCCGACCAGGACCTGACCGTCGAAGGGGGCCGCGCGGGGGTAGTCGCCCTGAAGCTGTCGTGGGACGAGACGCCGCACAACTACGCCTTCGGCGCGCGGTCCCTGTACAGCGGAGTGGGGACGGCGTCCCTGACGATCAGCGACCGGATCCAGGCAGATCTCCAGAGCTCTTCGTCGCCGCCGGATGCCGTTCGCAAGCTCGCGGATTACGTGGCCGGTTCCGGGCAGGACGTCGACCTCGGGCTACAACGGAAGAAGGCGGGCGGGGAGGTCACGCTGCTGTCCCTCTACCCCGTCACCGTCCGCGCCCAGGCGAGCAACGAATCGCGGAACGGCGTACGGCCCTTCTCCGAATCGTTCGGCTTCGCCAACTTCGTGGAGGTCCCCTGGCCGGTGGCCTACGACACGACCGACGCCCGCGTGAGCGCCGAATATGCGCGGCCGGAGAGCCGGGTCCAGGCGACGGCCAGCTACCGCTTCTCGCACTTCGACGACCACAACCGCTCGTTCACCTTCGACAATCCGTTCCGGGCCACGGACAGCACGGATCCGCTCCTGGGATTACCCGCCTTCGCCTCCAGTTACGAGGCGGGACCAGCCAGCGGCCAGGCTGCCCTCTATCCCAGCAACTCGAGCCACTCGATCGACGGCACGCTGGTCGTGAGCCGGCTCCCGCACGGGACCTCCATCTCGGCCCTGTTCTCGGCCAGCTTCCTGCGGCAGAACCAACCGCTGCTGCCCTTCACCACGAACAGCGCTGTCGTGGCTGGTGCTTTCTCCAACCCGGCGTTCGAAGGCGGAGGGACGACACCGTTCGACATGACCGATCCCGCCAACTTGCCCGCCCGGAGCGCCAACGCGGCCATCAACACGCAGAACGCGCAGATACGGGTGAGCACGAAACCGGCGTCGGACCTCACCCTCACGGCACAGTACCGCTTCTACAACCTCGACAACCACACCAGTCCCTTCCAGGTGGCGGGCGTCGTCCGGGAGGACGCGGAATGGCGCGTTCCCGGCAACCCGTCGGCCTCTTACGGTCCGCTGCCGATCGCCTACGACAAGCACACCGCCAGCCTCACCGCGGCGTGGGACCTGAGCGAGAAGACGCGCCTGGGAGCGTCCTACACCTTCGAGCGCACCGACCGCACCTTCCGCGAGGTGGCCTGGATGAATGACCACCGCCTGAAGGCGTCGCTCGATCTGACTCCATACTCCTGGCTCGAGCTGCGCGCGTCGTACGAGTACATCCGCCGCAGCACCGCGCCCTATCTTCATAGCCAGGCGGAGCTCGCGCACGGCGAGACGACGTCCGGGGTGCTGCCCTACCTACGCAAGTTCGACGAAGCGGCACGGAGGACCAACCAGGGTCAGGCGATCGTGACGGTGTCTCCCAACGACCGCCTCACGTTGTCCGGCTCCGCCCAGTACGGGAAAGACGACTACCTCCTCTCCACCGCCGGTCTGCAGCTCGCCCGGCGCGACGAATACGGGTTCGACGTCAGCTACCTGCTGACCGACCGGCTGTCGGTCTACGCCGCCTACACGTTCGAGAAGTTCCGTTACGACATGGCGGGCCGGCAGTGGACGCCGGATGGGATCAGCGACCCGTACGTTTCCGAGACGGGACTCGTCTCCAACAGCAACTGGACCGCGGAGCCCCTCGATCGTTACCACACCGTCGGGGTGGGCGGCGAGGTGCAGCTCATACCGAAGGCTCTCCGCCTCAGCGTCAGCTACTCGTTCTCACGTTCGCGAGGGAGGATCGGCCTCGCGAGCCCGCTGGGCACGCCGGCCGACGACGTGAACCCCTTCGTGCCCACGCCCTTCGCCAACGTCGACAACATCGACTTCCAAAACCTCAACGCCGACCTGGAATGGACGCTCGGCAAGCGCGCCTCGTTGTCGGCCGGCTACGTCTTCGAGAAGTACCGTATCGACGACTACAACTACACCGGCTTTACATACACGCCGGCCAACGTGATTGGCCTCCCGACCTCGGGCCTCCTGATGGGGGGCATGCTGCCGTGGCCCTACCACACGAACGTCGCGTACCTGCGGCTCCGAGTGGGGATGTGATCATGGCCCTCGCCCGCCGGCGGCTCGTGGGGGTGGCGCTTCTGCTCCTGACGCTTGAAATGGCGCCGCGGCAGATCCTGAGTGCCAGCGGCCAGGATGCTCCGTCGGCTGCTGAAGCCTGCCAGGGGGGCCTCACGGGTTCCCTCGATCAGGTCGCCGCGACCCTTTCGACCGTGCCGCGCTACGGATCCACCTACGTCCTGGTCCTGGCGGCCGGCGTGGACGCGGATGTTACGACGCTGGACGCGCCCGCTCTCAAGAAAGTCGAGATCGCCGTCCACGACGGGACCGCTGGCGTCGCGATGGTCAAAGCGAAAGGCCTGAAGCCGCGTGCCTACCCTCTCGACCGAGAGAACCTGACGAAGCCCATCGCGGACCTCCTCGGCGGCGGCGCCGAGGCCGCCGTCCTCTGGGCGCCCCTGGCCGCGCTCGGTGTCGATCGCCTCGACCCGGCGGGAACGCTCAGGATGGTGAACGTCGGAGGCCCGGAGCCGCCCCCCGCCGGGTTCGCTGCCGCTTCCGCGGGCGCGGCGGACGCGTGCGCGATGAATCTCGCCGGTCTGATCGAGGGCAATGGAGTCGTCCCTGCGGAGCTGCGCGTCCCCCCCGACATCCGGAAGTTCATCGGACGGCCGCCGCCGGCCCCTGACCCGGAGGCGGCCCGGCAAGGGGCGGCGCTCTACGCCCGGCAGTGCGCGCAGTGTCATGGCGCGCACGCCTTGGCCCAGACGGGCGCTCTGGCGCCCGTCGATCTCCTCCGCTCGGTGCGCCGCTTCCAGTACGCCGGGTTCGAATACATCGTCCTCAACGGCCGGCCCCAGAACGGCATGCCCCCGCTGCGCGGAACCCTCAGCGAGCCGGAGATCGCCTCGATCTACCGGTACGTTCGAGCCCGGAGCCAGGGCGATCTCGGCCCAAACCAATGACGAGGAGGTCCCGTATGTCCCGGAACGTCGAACGAACGCTCATCATCGCGACCCTCGCCGGCTCGCTGGGCTTCCTCGCCCAGCAACACGGGCCCGCGGCCGCGGCCGCGGGGGGCGGCATCGACGGCACCGTGCAATTCACGGGCACCCCACCGCCCAACGTCCTGATACGCATGGGGGCCGACCCGAACTGCCTCCAGATCAACGCCGGCAAGCGTGTGACGCAGGACGCGGTCGTCGTCAATCCCAACGGGACCCTGAAGAACGTATTCGTCCACCTGATCGGCTCCTTCCCGGGAGCCGCGCCTGCGGCCGCCCAGCCGATCGTCATCGAACAGCAGGGCTGCGTCTACCACCCGAGGGTCGCGGCCGCGCGCGTCGGTCAGGCGCTGCAGGTCGTCAACAGCGACAATACGCTCCACAACATTCACAGCCACGGCGGCGACGTGTTCAACGTGGGCCAGCCACGCGCGGGCATGAAGTACGACTACACGCTGAAGAGCGAGGGAGTGCTCTTCCTGCGGTGCGACGTGCACCCATGGATGGTGGGATACGTCGGCGTGGCGAGCCACCCCTACTTCGGGGTGACCGGCGCTGACGGCGCGTTCCATCTGGCGAACGTCCCCCCCGGTCACTACACCCTGGAGGCCTGGCACGAGCGTTTCGGCATCCTGACCCAGGCCGTCGACGTGGCGGCCAGCGGGTCGGTGAAGGCCGATTTCTCGTACACGGGAACGGAAAAGGCCCCGCCGGCCCCGTCCAACTGAGGCGAACGCGCCTCAGGGCTGTGCCGCCGCACGAGTGCTTGACACTCGTGCGATCAGGTCATCAAGTCTCGAAAGGAACAGCTTCAGAATGGGTGATGAATTGGCCCTGTTGTGCCCGACGACCAGATCGACCGTGGGCACATCTCCGCCCAAGGGGCGGCTCGTGACCGACCACGGGAGAAAAGCCTGCGTGTAGGCGGGCAACAAGGCAACGCTCCGCGTTGACGCGATCAAGGACATCGCCATGGCAAGATTATCGGCCTCCAGCTCGGGCTTCGTGTCGATTCCACATCTCTTCAGGTAGTCGTCAATGACCGCCCGTAGCACAGGGGCAGCCGACACGCTGAGGAGCCTCTCTCCCGCGAGCTCCTTCGGATCGATGACTTCGCGCGCGGCAAGGCGGTGATCGCTCGGCAGGACGACGACGAGCGGTTCCCTGGTCACGACCTTGTAGAGCAGATCGGCCGTCTTCAGCTCGGGCCTGAGAAACGCGACATCGAGCCTGCCTCTCATCAAGGCGTCCCCGAGATCGCGAGACGACGACTGGCTCGAGACCGTGACGTCGATGTTGGGCAACTGGTCTCGAAGAACGTGCATCACCCCAGGCAGCCAGTCGATTTCCTGGCCGGTCAAGAACCCGATGGCAAGCGTTGGTTTGCCGGGGTTGGCCGCCCGCCGGGCCGCTTCGCCGGCAGCCTCGACCTGAATCAGCGCCAGCCGCGCACGATCGAGGAAGGCCTTTCCCGCCGCAGTAAGCTCAATGCCGCGGGCGTTGCGAGTCATGAGCTGGGCGCCCACCTCGTTCTCCAGGTCGCGGATCTGACGGCTGAGAGAGGGTTGGGCCGTGTGCAGCTTCTCGTGCGCGGCCACGGTAAGGCTTCCCGCCTCCGCAACCGCCACGAAATAACGAAGATGCCGTAGTTCCATTTCGCCACCCGTGCCTTTCGGGCATGGCCACCAGCTTACAAAGCATTTGTGGAGAGGGCAATGGAGTCCTAGCTTGTGAGCTGGAAGGTATGCCCTCCTCCGATGGCGAGGAGCCCGATGTGTGAAAGGAAGGACTCGGCCATGGCCAATCTCTCAGGCAAGACGGCTCTTGTTACTGGAGCGTCCCGCGGCATAGGCCGCGCCAGCGCCCTGGCGCTTGCCCAGGCAGGCGCACAGGTTCTGGTTCACTATGGCCGCGGCAAGGCCGAAGCCGAAGCCGTGGTCGCCGAGATTCGCAGCGGGGGCGGCCGGGCTGAGGTGGTCGCGTCGGATCTGGCTGCTCCGGACGGGGCACACAACCTGGCCAGGCAGGTTCGTGGCATCGTTGGCGACCGGCTGGACGTCCTCGTCGCGAACGCAGGCGTGTCGAAGTCGGCGAGCATCGAGGACACGACGGTCGAGGACTTCGACCGCCTGTTCGCCGTCAACGTTCGCTCGCCTTTCTTTCTCGTCCAGCAGGCGCTTCCCATTCTGGGCAATGGCAGCAGCATCGTCTTCGTTTCGTCGGTCGCCGCACATGCGGTGGTTGGCACGCTGGCGGCCTATGCGGCGACGAAGGGAGCGACCGACACGCTGGTGAAACACCTCGCCGCCGCGCTTGGCCCGCGCGGAATTCGGGTCAACGCCGTGGCTCCCGGCATCGTGGACACCGACATGTCGCACTTCGCAAAGACAGAAGCCGGACAGAAATACGCGTTGAGCATGCAGGCCATCCAACGTCTCGCGCGACCTGAGGATATCGCCCCTGTCGTCGCCTTCCTTGCATCCGACGATGCCCGATGGATCACGGGCGACACCGTTCGAGTGGACGGTGGTTCAAAGCTTTGAGGCACACCGGGAACCGCAGGCGCGGTCTGAACCACCCGAATGGAGACCAAGATGCCGAAGACCACACTCGATCACAACAAAGCGCTGGTGCTGGAGGCCTTCGACACCCTGTTCAACAAGCGCGACTATGCGGCGGCCGCGATGTTCTGGTCGGACACCTACATCCAGCACAGCGCACACATCGGACCGGGTCGCGAAGGGCTGTTCACTTTGGTCCGCAGCACACCCGACACTCTGCGTTACGAACATCAGCTGATCGTCGCGGAGGGGGACTACGTCATCGTACACGGACGCTTCTCGGGAACCGGCCGGCCCGTCGCCTGGGTCGCCGCGGACATTGTCAGGATCGAGGACGGCCGCCTCGCTGAGCATTGGGACGTCTTGCAAGACGAGGCGACACACAAGCCGAGTCGAAGAGCGGCCTGCCGATGTTTGGCGACCGTTTCACAGGCTGAGCCAAGTCATCCATCCATCTCAAATCCAGGAGACCTCTATGAACCTCACCGAAAACACCATTTTCATCACCGGTGGTGGGTCCGGCATCGGTCGAGGGCTAGCCGAGGCTTTTCACGAGCTTGGCAACACCGTCATCATCGCCGGCCGCCGGAAGAGCAAGCTGGACGCGACTACCCAGGCCAATCCGGGCATGCATTCGTTGGAACTGGACATTGCGGACTCCGCGAGCATCTCCGCGGTTGCGAAGAAGCTGATTGCGGACTATCCGGCGCTCAATGTGCTCATCAACAATGCCGGGCTCATGCTGATCGACGACGCCGCGGGGAGCGTCGATGATCGGCTCCTCACCTCGACGGTCGCGACCAACTTGCTGGGACCGATCCGCTTGACAGCGGCCTTGATCGAGCACCTGAAGAAGCAGGAAAGAGCGACGGTCATCTATAACACCTCGGCGCTCGCATTTGTTCCCCTGGCGTTGACCGCGGTGTACTCGGCGACGAAGGCCGCGCTGCATTCGTACGTCCTGTCGCAGCGCTACAAACTCAAGGCTACTTCAGTCAACGTCCTGGAAATGGCTCCTCCGTGGGTACAGACGGATCTGCTGAATAGCAACGAGGAGCCGCGGGCGATGCCCCTGAAGGAGTTCATCGAAGGGACCATCAAGGCGCTTGGCACCGAGGCAGAAGAGATCCTGGTCGAACAGGCCAGACCCTTCCGAAACAACCCCGGACCGCATGAGAGCGCACTCGTGACGCAGTTCAACGACATGATGATCGCCCCGCCGCAACCGCCATCGCCCGCCGGCACTGCCGACAGGTGGGCAATTGCCGATCCCAAGGCATCACGGACACCATCGCCGAAACCAAAGTAGCGGCAGCAGAAGGAGTTGGGTCTGGCGCGGCGCTTGCTTTCTCCGTCACCGAGCCGGATTGGGCGACGGTTGAATCGCGCGTACTGAAGGACAGGGGATGCGATTGAAGGATGAAGGCCGCCGGCAACCGCGACGCGGTAGTCTCGCCCTGGCCCTGACCGCCCTCCTGCTCGCGCCAGGCTGCGCGGGCAAGCAGGCGCCGCCGCCTTCGCCGGTCGAGGTGCTCGTCGTTCCGGTCGCCCAGAGGGACGTGCCAATCATGGGGGAGTGGATCGGCACCCTCGACGGCTCCGTGAACGCGGACATCCGGCCGAAGGTGGAAGGCTACCTCCTCAAGCAGTTCTACAAGGAAGGCCAGTTCGTAGGGCGCAACGCTCCTCTGTTCGAGATCGATCCGCGCCAGTTCCGGGCCGCCCTGGAGCAGGCCGAGGGCACGCTGGCCCGGGCCGAGGCCCAGCTCGCGAAGGCCACGAAGGACGTCGAGCGCTTCACGCCCCTCGCCGCGGACAAGGCCATCAGCCAGCAGGAGCTCGACAACGCGCTCGCCGCCGAGCGCGACGCGCGTGGGGGAGTGGCCGCGGCGGGAGCGGGCGTGCGACAGGCCGCCCTCAACCTGGACTGGACGAGGATGGCGTCTCCCATCGAGGGGATCGTCGGCATCGCGAAGGCCCAGGTGGGCGACCTCGTCAACACGCAGACGGTCATGACCACGGTCTCGACCGTCGATCCCATCCGGGTAACGGTCGGGATCTCCGAGCGCGAGTACATGGACCGGGCCGCCCTCATCAACCGGGCGAACTATCCGACCACCGAGCGGGGCCCGTCCCTGGAGCTGATCCTCGGAAACGGGAGCGTCTTCCCGGAGAGGGGCAAGGCCGTGCTGGTGGACCGCGAGGTCAACGTGAAGACCGGCACCCTGACCGTCAGGGGCTTCTTCCCGAACCCCCACAACATCCTGCGCCCCGGGCAGTACGCCCGCGTACGTGCGGAGCTGGCGATCCGGCCGGGTGCCCTCCTGGTTCCCCAGCGCGCCGTCACCGAGCTGCAGGGTGGGTCGCGGGTCGCGGTGGTGGGCCCGGACGGGAAGGCGGAGATCCGCTCCGTCGAGACGGGGCCGCGCGTCGGCGACCTTTGGGTCATCGAGAAGGGGCTCCGTGCGGGCGAGAGCGTGATCGTGTCCGGTCTGCAGTATCTGCGGCCGGGCACGCCGGTCACGGCGAAGCCGGCCCCCGCCTCGAGCCCGGTCGCGCAGGCGACGCCATGACGCGGTTCTTCATCGACCGGCCGATCGTCGCCATCGTCATCGCGGTCCTGACCGTGATCCTCGGCGTGGTGGCCCTTTCGGGCCTGCCCATCGCCCAGTACCCGTCCATCATTCCCCCCGTCATCCAGATCCAGACCACGTACACGGGAGCCGACGCGCTCACCATCGAGCAGTCGGTGGCCACGCCGATCGAGCAGCAGATGAACGGCGTGGACAAGATGCTCTACGTCCAGTCCACGAACGCCAGCGACGGCACCATGACCCTCTCCGTCACCTTCGACGTGGAGAGCGACGTCAACATCGACCAGGTGAACGCGCAGAACCGGGTTTCCCAGGCGCAGCCCAATCTGCCCGCGGACGTGAACCAATTCGGCCTGACCTACCGCAGCACCGTCGGGCTCCCGCTGCTCGTCATCGCGATCCACTCGCCCAAGGGCACCTACGACGCGCTCTTCCTGGGCAACTACGCGGTCATCAACGTGAACGACGCCTTGTACCGGGTCAACGGCGTAGGCCAGGTCCTCAACTTCGGCCTGGCGGAGTATGCCATGCGGATCTGGGTCAAGCCGGACAAGCTGGCCACCCTCGGCTTGACCGTCCCGGACCTGGTGAAGGCGGTGCAGCAGCAGAGCACGGTCAACCCCTCGGGCCGCTTCGGGGCGGAGCCGGCGCCGCCGGGACAGGAGCTCACCTACACCGTGCGCTCGCACGGCCGACGGATCACTGCCGAGGAGTTCGGCAACGTCGTCGTGCGCCTTACCCCCGACGGCGCGGCGGTGCGGCTCAGGGACGTCGCGCGGATCGAGCTCGGCGCCCTGACCTACAACCAATCCGGGCGCTTCAACGGCCGCCCGAGCGCCCTCGTGGCCGTGTTCCAGGCGCCCGGCGCCAACGCCCTTGCCGTGGCCGATGGCGTAAAGAAGATGATGGGCGAGCTCCAGGCGCGCTTCCCGAGCGACATGGAGTATGCGGTGGCCCTCGATACCACGCTTCCCGTCACCGAAGGCATCAAGGAGATCGTCACCACCATCTTCGAGGCCACGATCCTCGTGCTCGTCGTCGTCTTCCTGTTCCTGCAGAACTGGCGCGCCACCCTCATCCCGCTCGTCGCGGTCCCGGTGTCGCTCGTGGGCACGTTCGCGTTGTTCCCCTTCCTCGGTTTCTCGATCAACACCCTCTCTCTCTTCGCGCTCATCCTGGCCATCGGGCTCGTCGTGGACGACGCGATCGTGGTGGTGGAAGCGGTCGAGCACCACATCGAAGAGGGGCTCTCGCCGCGCGAGGCGACCCTCAAGGCCATGTCCGAGGTCTCGGGGCCGGTGGTCGGGATCGCGCTCGTCCTCTCCGCCGTGTTCATACCGATCGCTTTGATCGGCGGGATCCAGGGGCGGCTGAACCAGCAGTTCGCGGTGACCATCGCCATCGCCGTGGTCATCTCCGCCTTCAACGCCCTCAGCCTCTCGCCCGCGCTCTCGGCGCTGCTGCTGAAGCCGCGGCGGGAGTCCCGCGGAGCGCTCGGACGCTTCTTCGGCGCGTTCAATCGCGGCTTCGCACGGGCGACGCACGGCTACGTCAGCCTCTCCCACGGGCTCGTCCGCAAGACGGCGCTGAGCCTAATGATCCTGGCCGGTTTCGCCGTGCTCGCGGGCGGTCTGGGCAGCCGGCTGCCCACAGGGTTTGTCGCGGACGAGGACCAGGGCTTCTTCATCATGAACGTGCAGCTCCCCGACGCGGCCTCGCTCCAGCGCACGGACGCGGTGACCCGGAAGATCGAGGCGATGCTGAAGGACTTCAAGGGCGTGCACAGCGTGGTCACCATCAACGGTTTCAGCCTCCTCACGCGCACCTCGGCCTCGTACACCGCGTTCTTCTTCGCGGCCCTCGATCCGTGGGACGAGAGGCGCGCGGCCGGGCTCTCCTCCGCGGAGATCCTGGCTTCGCTCAACGCCGCGCTGCGCGCGCAGGTCCCGGAGGCCGTCGCGTTCGCGTTCGCGCCGCCCGCGATCCCCGGGATCGGCAACGCCGGAGGCTTCTCGTTCTGGCTGCAGGACCGGAGTGGCGGGAGCGTGGAACTGCTCAGCGACAGCCTCCAGAAGTTCCTCGAGGCGGCCCGCAAGCGACCCGAGCTCGCGGGCGTCAACTCCACGTTCCGCGCAGGCGTGCCCCAGGTCTACGCCGACGTCGACCAGGACAAGGCCCTCAAGCAGGGCGTCGCGGTGGCCGACGTATACCAGACGCTGCAGGCCTTCCTGGGCGGCATCTACGTGAACCAGTTCAACCGCTTCGGTCGACAGTGGCGCGTCTTCCTGCAGGCGGAGGCCGAGGACCGCCTGGTCCCGGAAGACGTCGACCGCTTCTACGTCCGCAACAGCGACGGGGACATGGTCCCGCTCTCGACGGTGGTGATGTCGCGTCGCGTCTTCGGTCCCGAGTACACGCAGCGCTTCAACCTGTTCCGCGCCGTCCAGGTCACCGGCCAGCCCGCCCCCGGCTACAGCTCGGGGCAGGCCATGGCCGCCCTCGAGGACGTCGCGCATCAGGTCCTGCCCCCGGAGATGAGCTACGACTGGGCGGACCTGTCGTTCCAGGAGCGGCGGGCCGCCGGCCGATCCGGGATCGTCTTCGGCCTCTCCCTGGGTTTCGTCTTCCTCATCCTGGCCGCGCTCTACGAGAGCTGGTCGCTGCCCTTCAGCGTGCTGCTGTCGGTGCCCGTTGCGGTGGTCGGCGCCTTCATTGGCCTGTGGAGTCGAGGGTTCGCCCTCGACGTCTACGGGCAGATCGGGCTCGTGATGCTGATCGGGCTCGCGGCCAAGAACGCGATCCTCATCGTGGAGTTCGCGAAGGACGCCCTCGAGCGGGGCCAGCCGCTCGTCGATGCCGCCCTCCAGGGCGCGCGGCTCCGGTTGCGCCCCATCCTGATGACGTCGTTCGCGTTCCTCCTCGGTTGCGTGCCGCTCTGGACGGCGCGCGGCGCCGGGGCGGCGGGCCGGCGCATCCTGGGCACGACCGTGATCTCGGGGATGCTCGCCGCGACCGGCATCGCGATCTTCCTCATCCCGACGCTGTTTGTCGTCGTGAAGCGCCTGGCCGGCGGCGAGCGCCGGCGCGCCTCGCCTCCCGAGCCCGCCTCGGCACCCGCGGGGGCCTAGCAACTTGGCCCGACACGCGGGACGGTCCGCCGCGATGGCCGTGCTCGGCCTCGCCCTCGCCGGCTGCGCCGTCGGCCCGAGCTACAAGCGTCCCTCGGTGCCGGTCCCCGAGGGCTTCTACGGCGACGAGCGGGCGGCCGAGGCGCGCTCGCTCGCCGACGTCCCCTGGTGGGACGTATTCGACGACCCGGTCCTGAAGGCCCTCATCGACGAAGCGCTCCGCAAGGGCTTCGACGCGCGCCTGGCCGCGTCGCGGGTGCAGGAGGCGCGGGCGCGGTATGGGATCGCGCGCTCGCAGCTCTTCCCTTCCGTCGACTACGAGGGCCGCTGGCAGCGAGCACGCGCGGACCAGTTCGTCAACCCCCCCGGCGCCACGCAGACGCAGTGGACGGTGGAAGCCGGCTTCTCGTGGGAGCTGGACCTCTGGGGCCGCATCCGGCGCCTCAACGAGTCGGCCCGGGCCGAGTACCTCGCGACCGAGGAGGGGCGCCGCGGCGTCCTCCTGTCGCTGGTGTCGGACGTGGCCGTCGCCTACATCGAGCTGCGCGAGCTGGACGAGGAGCTCGTGATCGCGAGGCACACGACCGCAGCCTTCCAGGACACGTACGACCTCTTCAACCGCCGGCTCGAGGGCGGGGCCGCCTCGGCCCTGGAAACGGCGCGCGCCGCGGCGTCCCTCGGGCAGGTCGCCGCGCAGATCCCCGAGATCGAGCGCGCGATCGTGGCCAGGGAGAACCAGATCAACTTCCTGGTGGGCCGGAATCCGCAGCCGATCCCTCGCGAGGGGCCGCGAATGGGGGTCCCGCCGGACGTCCCGCCCGGACTGCCCTCGACGCTTCTGGAGCGGCGGCCCGACCTTCGCCAGGCGGAGCAGCTCTTGATCGCGGCGAACGCGAACGTCGGCGTGGCCAAGGCCGACTTCTTCCCGCGGCTGAGCCTTACCGGCCTTTTCGGCAACGTCAGCCCCGAGCTCGGCGACCTCTTCTCCCACGGCAAGACCTGGAACGTCGGCGCCGGCCTGCTGGGCCCGCTGTTCCAGGGCGGACGGATCAAGCGCAACTACGAGGCGGTCCGGGCGCAGTGGGAGCAGGCGACGATCCGGTACGAGGCGACTGCCGCGAATGCGTTTGGCGAGGTATCGCGAGCGCTCGTGGACCGGACGAAGCTCGTCGAGACCAGGCTTCAGCGCGGGCGCACGGTGACCGCGTACCAGGAAGCCGTGCGGCTGGCCAACCGGCGTTATGCCTCGGGGCTCTCGGCGTACTTCGAGGTGCTCGAGGCCCAGCAGCAGCTCTTCCCGGCCGAGATCGGCCTCGCCCAGACGCGGCGCGACCAGCTCGTGGCCGTGGTGAACCTCTATCGGGCGCTCGGCGGAGGATGGCAGGCGGAGGAGGAGCGGGCCGTCGCGCTCGGGCGCGCCGGAGCCGAAGGCCGATGACGTGCATGTACCGCGGCTGGGTGCTGAAGTCGCGCGACGAGATCCCGCGGCCGATCGCGCCTCCGCCCGGCGTCGACATGGCCGAGGAGGCGCGCACGGCGCGGTCCCGCTTCTATCCGGTGACCGTCGCCTACACGGCTTACGCGCTGGCCGTCGCGACCGTCGCCCTCCGTGAGGATGGCGGGACGGCCGCCCCGTCCATCGCCGCCGGGGTGGTGGCCTGGACCCTCGTCGAGTACCTCGTGCACCGTCACGTCCTGCACGGGCGATTCCCCAACGGTCCGGGCTGGCTCCAGCGCGCTCTGCACCTCGTGTTCGACCGCTCGCACGGCGACCACCACCTGCGCCCGTGGGACGGCCGACACGTCAACGGCAGCTTCGATACGATCCCGTTCGCGGTGCTGCTCGCGCTGCCCAGCTACCTGGCGCCCGTGCCCACCGCCCCCGTGTTCGTGGCCACCATCCTGCAGTGCTACGTGATCGAGGAGTGGATCCACTACTCGGTGCACTTCCATCGCTTCCGGTGGCGCTACTTCCGCTACATGCGGAGGCAGCATCTCTACCACCACAGCGCGCGTGGCGGTGACGTCGCATTCGGCCTCACCAGCGGCGTCTGGGACGTCCCGTTCCGCACGCGCGTCCCGGCGGAGGACCGCGGACGCCTCCATCGGCATGCCCTCCTCAAGTGGAACAACGGAGTTCACAGTGACTGAAGCCAACGCACGACATTCGCCCAACCCTGCCCAAGGACGGCCGCGGAAGATCGTCCATCGGACCCGAGGGACCCGGGAAGGCCCGATCACGCGGCTGATGAGCCCAGGTGGCCTTGGTCAGGTGCTCAAACCGTTCGTCTTCCTGGACCTCTTCGACATGGGCGAAACCTCATTCCCGGGGAACGGCCTGCACCCGCACTCCGGGATCGCGACGGTGACATACCTGTTCGAGGGAAGCGTCCGTTACGAAGATACGAGCGGAGCGACCGGGGTCTTGCGGGAAGGCGGGGTTGAATGGTTCAAGGCAGGTCACGGAGCCTGGCACGGCGGGGGACCCGGCGACACGGGCCGTTCCCGTGGCTTCCAGCTCTGGCTCGCGTTGCCGCCCGACGAAGAGCTCGGACCGGTTGAAAACGTCTACCAGGCGCCCGAGACGGTGGCGCGCGACGGTCCGGCGCGTGTGCTGCTCGGGACCCATGGGGGGGCGGTCAGCTCGCTCAAGAGGCCGGCCTCGATCAACTACCTGGCGGTGCGTTTGCGAGCCGGCATGTCCTGGCGCTACCAACCGGCCATCGACCATACGATTTGCTGGGTCGCAGCGAGCAGCGGCCGCCTTCTTGTCCCCGAGGTGGTGAAAGGCGGCGACCTTGCGATTTTCGAGCCCTCGAATGACGCGATCGAGTTCGTGGCGGAGACCGATGCGGAGTTCGTGGTTGGGTCGGCGGCTCCCCACCCCCACGATCTCGTGCTCGGACGCCATTCGGTGCATACCAGCGCCGCGACGCTGCAGGCCGCCCAACAGCGGATCGGCGAGATCCAACAGCGGTTGCAGAACGAAGGCCGACTCTGAGCCTCGGCGATTCGTGAAAGGGAACAAATCATGTCTATCCCGCGTCCCCGCAAGGGTCGAGAGCCCTTGAATCAGACTGCCGGCACACCTCGCACCGTGCCGACCGCGACGGAAGACAGCCCGAATCAGCCCGCGCGGCTCAAGGGCGACCCGACGCACGGCGACATCGCACGTCGCGCCTACGAGCTATTTGAAGAACGCGGCGGCGAACCAAGCCGCGAGTGGGAGGACTGGTTCCAGGCGGAACGCGAGCTCAGGAGGGCCGTGCCATGAGCACACAGGGAACGTGAAGGAGAGCGCACATGGCACAGACGCGCTTCAGTCTGGACAGATCGACGCCGTCGCTATGGCGCGTGACCTTCGACAACCCTCCGATCAACCTCATCGACCCGGTGATGATCGTCGCGCTGCGTGATCTGCTCACCGAGATCGAGCAGGACAAGCGAGTGGCCGTCGTGGTCTTCGACAGCGCCGATCCCGACTTCTTCCTGGCCCACTACGACATCACGGCCGATCACTCCGCCTTCGCAATGTTGCCGGCGGCGCCCACGCCCTTCCACTACTGGGCGGACCTGCTCATCCGGCTGGGCAAGTCTCCGGCGGTGACGATCAGCGCTCTGCGGGGCAGGGCTCGCGGTGCGGGCAGCGAATTCGCCCTTGCCACCGACATCCGCTTCGCCAGTCGGGAGCGCGCGGTGCTGGGGCAGTTTGAGGTCGGGTTCGCCACCGTGCCCGGCGGCGGGCCCTCGACGCGTCTGCCGGGGATCGTCGGTCGCGGGCGGGCACTCGAGATCCTGCTCGGCGGTCAGGACTTCGACGGGGAGCTCGCCGAGCGGTACGGATACGTCAACCGCGCCGTTCCCGACGCGGAGTTCGTCGGGTTCGTCAATGCCTTCGCGGAGCGGGTCTCGCGTTTCGATCTGCTCGCGCTGGCCGATATCAAGCACTTCGTCAACGCTGTGTCGCTTCCGGCCGACGACGCGCTGACCGCCGAGATGGGCGCCTTTGCGGAGGCCCTCGTCCGTCCGGCCACGGCTTCCATCGTCGCGCAGGCGCTGGAGCAGGGTTTGCAGCAGCGCAGCGACGTCGAGCTGAACCTGGGCGCCTACGTAGGCAAGGTCGTCCAGAAGACGGGCAGCGGGAGCCGTTTGGGCTGAGGCGGAAACGGGGAACCGAGAGGTATGACCGATGGTTGAGTTCGGACTGGATACGCCAGTCTACCTGACGATCGACGAGTCCGGTCAACCGCTCGACGGCGACGTCGTCATCCGCCACACCATCGAGGAGGCCGTCCTCGCCGACGCGGTCGGGATCGACTCGTTCAACATCGGCGAGCACTACCGGCCCGACTTGATGGACTCCGCAGGTCACGTGATGTTGGCCGCGATCGCCGGTCGAACAAAACGCATCCGGCTCGGCACTGCCGTGACGGTACTGAGCACACAGGATCCGGTGAGGGTGTACACCGAGTTCGCGACCCTCGACGCGGTATCGAACGGCCGCGCCCAACTCATCGTCGGCCGCGGCTCGCTGACCGAGTCCTTCCCACTGTTCGGATTCGACCTCGCCGACTACGAAACGCTGTTCGAGGAAAAGCTCGACTTGCTCACGCGCCTGCTCCGAGACCAGCCCGTCACCTGGTCCGGCACCACCCGATCACCGCTCAAAGAACAGTACGTGAGTCCTCCTCTCCCAGCCGGACACCTCCCCACGTGGGTGGGTGTCGGTGGCAGCCCGCAGTCGGTGATCCGGGCCGCCCGCTACGGCCTGCCACTGATGCTGGCCATCATCGGCGGGCACCCGAGCCGATTCGCTCCGCACATCGAGCTCTACAAGCGAACCCATCGGCATGCACTCGCTCGGATACGTTGCAAAGACGGACGGGGAAGCGGTTGAGATGCAATGGCCGCACTGGAAGGACGCGCTCGAGGCGTCGTCTCGCGAGCGCGGCTGGGCACGCCCCACCATGAAGCAATTCCAAGCCGAGATCGCCGCCGGATCGCTGTATGTCGGATCGCCCGAAACCGTCGCGACCAAGCTGGCGGGGGCCATTTCGCTGCTCGGGTTCAGTCGATTCGACCTGGCCTACGCGGTCGGGCGGGTGCCCCACGAACAGCGGATGGCGACGATCCAGCTCTATGGGCGAGAGGTGATTCCGCGGGTCCGGGAGCTGCTCGAGGATCCTCCGGTTCAAGCGATTCCGTCCGATCAGCCCGCGACGGCAAACGACGCCGAATCCCACGCGCTGAACTCGTCTAACGGAGGACGCTGATGAACGTTACGCTGTGGGTGCTCCAGGTCCTGCTGGCGGTGGCCTTCTTCGCGCATGGCTGGATCTTTCTCTTCCCACCAGCGGCCATGGTGGAGCTGATGAACGCACCGATACCGCCAGCCTTCCGCCTTTTTCTGGGCGTGGCCGAAGTGTTGGCCGCGGTCGGACTGACCCTGCCCGCCATTACGCGCGTGCTGCCCTGGTTGGTTCCCTGCGCAGCCGCGGGGTTGATGGTGGTGATGGTCGGTGCCACCATTCTTCACACGGCACGCGGTGAAGTGAGTTCCGCGATTACGACGGCTCTCCTGCTTGTGGTGTGCACATTTGTCGCCTACATGCGCTGGAGGGTGAGGCCGATCGCGCCGCGGAGCGCCTGAGGATCCAGGCGGGTCCTCCGGGTAGAACACCACCGGTCCCTTTCCTACTACTGGAACGCTTCCGAATTGCGAGCGGTGGACCACCGCAGCCGCCGACAGCATACCGTTGCCGTTCCCCTACGACGACGCGATCAACACCTAGACAAGAGCGCCGATAAGGCCCCGACGCCGACCTCTCGGCAATTGACGTAGTCTCGGCGCTCACCGCGCGCCCAATCCCTATTCGAGTCATCAGCATCGCGCTGGCAGGCGTCTTGCTATGAGCCAGGGCGTGACCTTCGAGGTTGGACGGTGACGCGGCCGCCACTTCGAGCAATTGAAAGGGAGAACACGCTCATGACGAGCAATCCGAACGAACTAACCATCGAGAACTCGGCGGTGGTGCTCATCGATCTTGATAGGACCCTCCTGGTCAACAACGTCAGTGGCCTTGCCGCGGCCGCGAAAGCTCTGGGCGTGCCGACGGTGCTGACCACCATCGGCGCGAAGGGGAGCGTTCTCGTCGACCCCATCTTCAAGGAGATCCAAGCCATCTTCCCCGAGATCACGCCAATCGACCGCACAACGACGCATGCCTGGTCGGACCCGAAGTTCCGCGCTGCCATCGACGCCACCCGGCGCAGGAAGCTGATGATGGCCGGCATCGTGACCGGAACCTGTCTCTCCCAGTCGGTACTCGCAGCTCTCAAGGACGGGTTCGAGGTCTACTTCGTCAGCGACTGCTCAGGCGACGTGACGACAGAGGCACACGAGGACGCCAAGGCCCTCATGACGCAGGCCGGGGCCCATCCGATCACCTGGT
>WNFL01404832.1_pt2 | contig 25162 bp, 20 predicted proteins | sample 5400361 | NCBI WGS metagenome assembly WNFL01 (sample SAMN13153351, study PRJNA577476) | soil metagenome | isolation source: 40 cm soil on Douglas fir-dominated hillslope | place: USA:California | collected 2013-09-17
CTACTGGCTGATGCGCCCGCTCAAGCCGGGACGCGACGTTTACCGTCTTCCCTGATGTCGACGATTCCTCACCCGACACACGCCGGGGCGGGACCCCTCGCGAAGAGATAGTTGATGAGGTAGAAAACATCCTGGACGTCGACCTTCCCGTCGAAATTGACGTCGCTGAATTCCACAGGGAGCGGCCCTCCCGCGAAGAGGCTGTTGATGAGGTAGAAGACGTCGGCCACGTCGATCTTCCCGTTTCCGTCCGCGTCGCCCGCGAGCCCGCAGAACTGGCGCCCGAAGACGCCGTAACCGCTCCCGTCCTGGCTCGCGCTCGCCCAGACGACCGTGAACTCACCGTTGTTGGAAACCATCGCGACGCGCGGGTTGATCTGGCGGCCGGTCGTGTACGTGTTGACGCGGAACTCGCCGCCGAGGGGAGCTCCGGAGGCCCCGTAGCGCTGCCCGAAGACTCCGGCGGCGTCGCCGTCCTCGGCCTCGGAAACCCAGACGATCGTGAAGTGGCCGTCCGGATCGCCCGCCACCGAGGGGGAGACCTGAGGGTTCGTGGTGAACGTGTTCACCCGAAACGGAGAGGTCAGCGGGGCTCCCGCGGCGTCGTAGCGCCGCGCGTAGATCTCGGTCGTGACGTCCGGCATTGCGTCCCAGGCGACGACGAACCCGGCATTAGTACCCACTGCCGCCACGGACGGCGGGCCGTGATACTCGGCGGTCGACACCTCGATGCGGAACACACCGCCCAGGGGCTCGCCCGCGCTCGCGTAACGCTGTCCGACGACGTCGTCGCTCGTCCCGAACTCCTTGTGGCTCTGCCAGACGACGACGAACGAGCCGTCGAGGCTCGCCGCGACGCTCGGATGGCTCTGGAGGCTCGTCGTGTACGTGTTGACGCGAAATGGGGACGTCAGCGGCGCTCCCGCGCTCGAGTAGCGGCGGGCGAAGATGCCGTAGCCGTCGGAGTCGGGCTGCTCCCAGACCACCACGAAGTTGCCGTTGCCGTCCTGCGCCACGTCGGGGAATTCCTCCGCACCCGTCGTGTACGTGTTGACCTGGAACGGCGGATCCACAGGGAATTGGTTTTCGTACCGCTGGCCGAAGACGCCGGATTGGGCCCCGTCCTCTCCCTCGCTTTGCCAGACGACGACGACGAACCCCGGCGGCGAGCCTCCGGGGGGACCCGCGACGCGCGGATATGTCTGGTCGAGAGTCGTGTACGTGTTGACGAGGAGCTCTGATCCGAAGGGACCGTAGGGGCCGCTGTATCTCTGCGCGTGGATCCCGAGGTCGGGATCGCCCAGGCCGTCGCCTTGCCAGACGACGAGGAACGCGTTGGGTCCGGAGTAGGCAATCGCCGGGTTCGTCTGGTCGTTCGTCGTGTACGTGTTGAGGCGGAACTCGGACCGCGCGGGTCCGAATACCTGCGCGGACGCTCCGAACGCGGAGCCGAGAACTGCGAGGAGCGCGATGGAGCGTTTCACGGGACCTCCCGATCGCCGTCCTTCGATGAACGAACGATTCGCCGCGTGGAGGGGCGCCCACGCGGCCCGAGCGGCATGAACCCGCTGCTCCGCGCTCCCATGGTACCGCGGCGCCTCGGCGCGGCGTTCTCCCGGCCGGCATGAATGTGCCAAAGATTTCTTTATGAGAGTGACAGTCGATCTGCCGGCGGGATCCCCTCGAAACTGCCTGAGGGCGGTCAAGGTGTGCAGACCGGCGCCGGACCTCCCGCGAACAGGTAGTTGATCAGATAGAAGACGTCCTGCACGTCCGTGACGTGGTCCCCGTTGACGTCCATCGTGTGAACGGGGTTCGGGCCGCCGGCGAAGAGCTTGTTGATGAGGTAGAAGACGTCCGCGACCGTGATCGCGTCGTCCCCGTCCGCGTCGCCCGTGAGGTTGCAGAACTGGCGCCCGAAGACGCCGTAGCCGCTCCCATCCTGGCCCGTGCTGTTCCAGACGACGGTGAACCAACCGACGGACGGCATCGAGACGCGCGGATCGCGCTGCATCCCCGTGGTGAACGCGTTGACGTGGAGCTCGCCGCCGGCCGGTGCGCCGGAGCTCGCGTAGCGCTGCGCGTAGACGCCGCGCTGATCGCCGTCCTGAGTCTCCGAGCTCCAGACGACGGTGATGTTGCCGCTCGAATCGGCCGCCACCGAGGGATAGTCCTGGACATCGGTGGTGTACGTGTTGACGCGGAACGGCGAGGTCAACGGCGCCCCAGACGCGTCGTAGCGCCGGGCGAAGACGTTCTTCGACGTGGGCTGATTCGCCGTCCAGGCGACCACGAAGCCCGCGTCGATGCCGACGGAGGCGACCGTCGCGTTCTGGTGGTCCTCCGACGTATTCGCCTCGATGCGGAAGTCGTCGTCGAGCGGCGCGCCGGTGCTGGAGAATCGGCGCCCGACGATGTCGTAGGCGACGCCGAACTCGCCCGCGCTCTGCCAGACGACAACGAAGTCGCCCGAGGAGCTCGCGGCCACCACGGGGAGTCTCTGGAGAGACGTCGTGTACGTGTTGACTCGAAACACGGCGCCCTGCGGCGCGCCGCTGGCCGCATAGCGGCGCCCGAAGATGCCTTCCCCGTCGCCGTCGGGCTGCTCCCACACGACGACGAAGTTTCCGCTGCCGTCGATCGCCACGGCGGGCACGGCCTCCGCGCCGGTCGTGTACGTGCTCACCTGGAACTCGGCGCCGACCGGACCGGCCGCGCCGTAGCGCTGCCCGTAGACCCCGTCGAAGTCGCCGTCCTGGCTCTGCCACACCGCGACATATTGCGGGCCCGAGACGGAGGGCGCACCGGCTACGCGCGTCCTGCCCTGGGACCCCGTCGTGGTCGTGTTGACCCGGAACTCGCCCCCGATCGGGTCGACGAATCCGTAACGCTGTCCGAAGACCCCGAAGGAATCGGATGGCCCGTTGCCGACCCACACGACGAGAAACGAGTTTGGCGCGTGGTACACGATGTCCGGGGCGATCTGCCCCGCGCTCGTGGTGGTATTCACGCGGAACTCGGTGCCGGCCGCTCCGAACGGCTGCGCGACGGCGGTGCACGCCGAGCCGAGGACGATCGCGAGGGCCACCCGATACCTGATGACGAGCCTCCTCATGGTAAGCAGGCCGGTGCCGGGCCTCCCGCGAAGAGGTAGTTGATCAGGTAGAAGACGTCCTGCACGTCCGTGACGTGATCCCCGTTGACGTCCATTGGGTGAACGGGACTCGGGCCGCCGGCGAAGAGCTTGTTGATCAGGTAGAAAACGTCCGCAACCGTGATGGCGTCGTCCCCGTCCGCGTCGCCCGTGAGGGTGCAGAACTGACGCCCGAAGATGCCGTAGCCGCTCCCGTCCTGGTTCGCGGTGCTGCTCCAGACCACGGTGAACCAGCCGACGGAAGGCATCGCGACGCGGGCTTGGACCTCGTTCCCGGTGGTGTACGCGTTGACCTTCAGCTCGCCGTCGACCGGCGCGCCAGAGCTCGCGTAGCGCTGCGCATAGACGCCGGCTTGATCACCGTCCTGATTCCGCGAGTTCCAGACGACGGTGAAGTTGCCGCTCGAATCGCCCGCCACCGAGGGAAATTCCTGCGTATCGGTCGTGTAGGTGTTCACGCGGAACGGCGACGTCAAGGGCGCTCCCGAAGCGTCGTAGCGCCGGGCGAAGATGTCCCTCGTCGTGGGCTGGGCCATCCAGGCGACGACGAAGCCGGCATCGACGCCGACGGAAGCGACGGACGGATTCCCGTGGATCTCGGAGGTCGTCGCCTCGACTCGGAAGTCGTCGTCGAGCGGCGCGCCGGTGCTCGCGAAGCGCCGCCCGACGATGTCGTAGCTCGTGCCGAACTCCTGGAAGCTCTGCCAGACGACGACGAAATCGCCCGAGAAGCCTTTGGCGACCGCCGGGAACTTCTGAGCCCCTGTCGTATACGTGTTGACGCGAAATACAGAGCCCTGAGGTGCGCCGGTGCTCGCGAAACGGCGCCCGAAGATGCCGTTGCCGTCGGCGTCGGGCTGCTCCCAGACGACGACGAAGTCGCCGCTGCCGTCGATCGCCACGTCGGGGTCGCCCTCGCCGCCCGTGGTGTGAGTGTTCACCTGGAACTCGGGGCCGACCGGGCCGGCGGCGTCGTACCGCTGGCCGAAGATGCCTGACAAATCTCCGTCCTGGCCAATGCTCGGCCACACCACGACGAATTGCGGTCCCGAGGCCCCCCCACCGGCGACGCGGGCAGGCCCTTGACCGCCCGTCGTGAACGTATTTATCCGGAACTCGCCGCCGATCGGCTGCGCGAACCCGTATCTCTGTCCGAAGACCCCATCAGACGCAACCTCGGATACCCCCGCGCCGCCCCACACCACGAGGAAAGAGTTCGGCGCGTGGTACGCGATGGCCGGCGAGAACTGATCGGCCGTCGTCGTGGTATTCACGCGGAACTCGGCGTTGGCCGCTCCGAAGGGCTGCGCGACGGCCGTGCACGCCGAGCCGAGGACGATCGCGAGCGCCAGATGACGGCTCATGACATCAGGAGTATGCGGCACCGGTGATGCCGGCGAGCCGGTCGCACCGCCACGTAGACTGCGCCGCGGATGGCGGCGACCACGCTCCTCGCGCTCCCGGGCCTCACGGTCGTCGACTATCGCTGCGAGGCCGGGCGGGGCGAGGAGCCGCTCCTCGAGCGGCACGACCGCTTCTCGCTCGCGTACGTTCGCAAGGGAAGCTTCGGCTACCGCGCGCGCGGCGAGGCGTTCGAGCTCGTCGCCGGCTCGCTCCTCGTGGGCGCTCCGGGAGACGAGTACACGTGCGCGCACGACCACGCCGAAGGCGACGAGTGCCTGTCCTTCCACATGGACGAGGCGGTCGTCGAGTCGGTCGGCTCGCCCCGCGCCTGGAAGAGCGGCGGCGTGCCGCCGATTCCCGAGCTGATGGTCCTCGTCGGGCTGCTCCTCGCGGCGCGCCTCGCGGCCCTCGCCTCGGGAAAGCGACGCGAGGCGCCGCGGGCGGGCCACACGGACCGCCGCCGCGCGGTGACCGCCGCGCTCTTCATCGACGCGCACGCGGACGCGCCGATCGGCCTCGACGCGGCGGCGCGCGAGGTGGGGCTCAGCTCGTTCCACTTCCTCCGCCTCTTCGCGCGCGTCCTCGGCGTGACGCCGCACCAGTACCTCGTCCGCGCACGGCTGCGGCGCGCGGCGCGGCTCCTGGCCGCGGACGCGCTGCCGATCACCCGGATCGCCTTCGAGGTCGGCTTCAACGACATCTCCAACTTCGTCCGCACGTTCCATCGCGCGGCCGGCGTCTCGCCCGGCGGCTTCCGGCGGGCGGCGAAGGGGGACCGCAAGATCCTCCAAGCCCGGCTCGACGCGCGTCCCTAGATTGACCTCCTGAAGAAGGAAGAAGGAGGTCCCATGACCACCCAGGTTGCAAGTCCCGTCAGCCTCTCTCGAGTCCTCGAGGAGGGCTACGGAAAAGGCGCATGGCACGGCCCCGACATGAAGGCCGCGCTCGCCGACGTCTCGCCGAAGCTCGCGTTCTGGCGTCCCGCCCCGGGCCGCCACAGCATCGCCGAGATCGCGCTCCACCACGCATTCTGCGTGCGCGCCGTGCGCGCCAAGCTCTCGCCGGCGCCCGCCGAGCCGTTCCTCGTGGCGATGGAAGACTGGTTCGAGCTCTCCGAGGACGGCGGTCCGAGCTGGAGCGAGATCGAGAAGACCGTGGAGGCCGAGCAGCGGCGGCTCGCCGCCGTGGTCGAAAAGCTCGAGGCCGACGCGGAGCGCTTCGACCTCGTCCTCGGCATCACCTGCCACGCCGTCTACCACGCGGGACAGGTGCAGCTCGTGAAGCGCCTCCACGCCGGCGCCTGATCCGGGATCCGCGTGCGCCGCCCGCGGCGGCCGCGCACGCGGATCGCTATCATCGAGCCGTGGACCCCGAACCCCGGAAGGCCTCGCCCGACCGGGAGCGCGACTGAGCGCGCCTCCCCTCGACGAGCGGAGCGGCGCCGCCGAGCAAGCGCGGCTCCTGATCTGGGCCGCGCTCGTCGGCGTCCTCGGGGGCGCCGCGGGTCTCGCGCTTCGCTTCGCGATGACCGTCCTGCCCCGCCTCGTCTGGGGCTCGGGCGACGACATCGTCCACTCCGTGGAGGCGGCGCGGCCGCTCTGGCGGCTCGTCATCCCCGTCGGCGGCGCTCTTCTCGCAGGGCTGATCCTCATCCTCGGCGAGCGGTGGTGGAAGACGTCGCGCGGGTGGGACATTCTCGAGGCCGTCGTCCTGCGCGACGGGGAGCTGCCCGTGAAGCCGACGGTCGTGAAGGCGGCCTCGTCCGTCGTGACCGTCAGCTCCGGCGGGCCCGTCGGCCGCGAGGGGACGATCGTGCTCGCCGCCGCGACGGTGGGCTCCGTCCTCGGCGGGCGTCTCGGGCTTCCCGTGAGGCACCGCCGCATCCTGACCGGCTGCGGCATCGCGGCCGGGCTCGCGTGCGCGTACAACACGCCCGTCGGCGCCGCGCTCTTCACCGTCGAGATCCTCTTCGGCAGCTTCGCGCTCGAGACGTTCGCGCCGCTCGTCCTCGCCTCCATCGTCGCCACGCTCCTGACGCGCGCGACGTTCGGCGACGTGCCCGTCTTTCCCGTCCCCGCTCTCGCGATGGCGAGCGCGTGGGAGATCCTGCCGTGCGCGCTCCTCGGCGCGCTCGCGGGCGCCGCGGCCGCTCTCTTCCTGGCCGCGCTCGGGAGGTCGGCGGCGCTCTTCCGGCGTCTGAAGCTTCCGCGTCCTCTCGCGATGGCCGCGGCCGCGATCGTCCTCGGCATCGCGATCCAGCGCTTTCCGGAGCTCGTCGGGAACGGACGCGAGGGGATCGCCGCGGTCCTGCAGGAGAACCTGTCGCTCGGGCGCGTCGCCGCGCTCCTCGCGCTGCGGCTCCTCGTCACGCCGCTCGCGGTCGGCTCCGGAGCGGTCGGCGGAGTCTTCACGCCGACTCTCTTCCTCGGCGCGATGCTCGGCGACGCCTTCGGCGCGGTCGCGCACGGGGCGCTGCCGGGCGTGATCTCGGCGCCGTCCTCGTACGCGCTCGTCGGCATGGGAGCGCTCCTCGCCGGCACGACGCACGCGCCGCTCACGGCCGCGCTGATGGTCTTCGAGATGACGCTCGACTACCGCCTCGTCGTGCCGCTCCTCCTCGCGAGCGCCATGGCGAGCATCGTCGCGACCGCGCTCGCGAAGGAGTCCGTCTACACCGAGGCGCTGAAGGAGAAGGCGGCCGCGGGCGAGCGCGGCCTCGTCACGTCGACGCTCAGCGTGGGCGACGTCCTTCGCCGCGAGCAGGTCACGGTGACGCCCGACCTGACGCTTCCCGATCTCCTCGACCGCTTCGTCGCGAACCGGCGCAACCATGTCTACGTCGTCGACGCCGACGACCGCTTCCGCGGCGCCGTGAACCTGCACGACGTCAATCGACTTCTCGGTGAAGGCACGAGCTCCGCTCGCGCGTCCGACGTCGCGCGGGAGGACTTCGAGGCGACATACCCGTCCGAGCCGCTTCATCGCGTCCTCGAGCGATTCGCGAAGCAGGACGCCGAGCGGCTCCCGGTGCTCGATGCGCCGGAGACTCGGCGCCTGATCGGAACGGTCTCCAAGCGCGACATCCTCGGCGTCTATTCGCGGGACCTTCTCCAGCGCGGCACGAACCTGAAGGCGGCGCATCTCGAGGCGCCCGTCGACCGGCTCGTGGACGAGATCCCCGTCCCGCCCGAGCTCGTCGGCCTCTCCGTCGGAGAGGCGCGCTTTCCGGAGCGTTACGGCGCGACGCTCCTGATGGTCCGCCGCGCCCGCTCCTCGTGGCTCATCCCCGACGCCGCCACGCGCCTCCTCGCGGAGGACCGGCTCATCGTCTTCGGGCCGCAGGAGCGCCTCGCGGCGCTGCGGCGGCCCGCCGCGGGGAGACCGTCGTGAGACGTCTGGCGGCGCTCCTGCCGCTCCTCCTCGCGAGCGCCTGCCGCCCGAAGGAGGACCCGAGCGTCATCCGCCTCAACGGCCGCCTCGAGGCTCCCGCAGTCGACCTCGCGCCGAAGGTCGCGGGGCGCGTGACGGAGGTGCGGGTGAAGGAGGGCGATCACGTGAAGGCCGGCGACCTCCTCGTGCGCCTCGACCTCGGCGAGACCTCGATCGCGGTGGCGCGGGACGTCGAGGGGGTGAAGTCCGCCGAGGCGCGCGTCAACGATCTGGCCGCCGGCAACAGGCAGTCGGAGATCGCCGCCGCCGAGGCCGACGTCAACGACAAGCGCGCCGCGGTGACGCTCGCGAGGAAGGAGTACGAGCGGCAGGAATCGCTTCTCCTGAAGAAGGTGGGCTCGCAGCAGGACGCCGACGTCGCGCGGACGAACCTGGAGCGCGCCTCCGCTGCCCTGAAGGCGAGCCAGGACCGCCTTGCGCTGATGCGCGAGGGCTTCCGCACGTTCCAGAAGGAGCAGGCCCGCGCGGACCTCGAGCGCGCGAAGAGCGTCCTGACGCAGTCCCAGACGGTCGCGAAGGAGGCCGAGATCCGCGCGCCCGCAGACGCCATCGTCCTCCACCGCATCGCCGAGCCGGGTCTCCTGGTCGGACCAGGACAGCCGGCGCTCACGCTCGCGTTCGCGGACCGCTTGTACGTGCGGACCTTCGTCCCCGAGACGAAGCTCGGGAAGGTGCGGCCCGGCGTCGTGGCGTCGGTCACGGTGGACGCCTATCCCGGCCGTCAGTTCCCGGCGCGCGTGACCGAGGTGTCGCCCGACTCGGAGTTCACGCCGAAGCCGGTCGACACGAGGGAGGAGCGCGTGAACCTCGTCTACGGCGCGAAGGTCGATCTCGACGCGGGGTGGAACGTCCCGCTCTTCCCCGGCCAGCCCGCGCAGGTGACGGTCCGGATCGCGAAGTGATCTCGGCCCGCGGCGTGACGCGCCGCTTCGAGCGCGAGGACGGGCACGTGGTGGAGGCGCTCCGCGGCGTCGACCTCGAGGTCGCGGACGGCGAGCTCTTCGCGCTGATCGGTCCCGACGGCGCCGGCAAGACGACGTTCTTCCGCATCGTGGCGGGCCTCCTCGCTCCCACGTCGGGCTCGGTCCGGATCGCGGAGGGGACGACGTTACGAGAACCTGACGCTCCGCGCCCGCCTCTACGGCGTCGCGCGCGCGGAGACCGAAACGAGGGCGAAGGACCTCCTGACGCGCGTCGGCCTCGATCGCTTCCGCGCGCGGCTCGCGGGCCAGCTCTCGGGCGGGATGAAACAGAAGCTGGCGCTCGTCTCGGCGCTCCTGACGCGCCCGAGGCTGCTCCTCCTCGACGAGCCGACGACGGGCGTCGACCCCGTCTCGCGCCGCGAGTTCTGGACGGTCCTGAACGGCCTTCACCACGAGGGCCTCACGATCCTCGTCTCGACGCCGTACATGGACGAGGCGGAGTACGCGACGCGCCTCGGCTTCCTCGATCGCGGTCGCCTCACGGCCCTGGGCACGCGCGAGGAGATCGAGCGCTCGTATCCGCGCCCGCTCCTCGCGATCCGGACCTCGCGCCGTGTCGAGGTGCGCGCGCGCCTCGAGAAGGTGAAGGAGGTCGACGACGTGTCGCTCTTCGGCACGCGCCTCCACGTGCGCGGCTCGGAGGGGACGAAGCCCGAGGCGCTCCTGGAGGCCGTACGCGGCGCGCTCTCGGGGCTCGTGGACGAGAAAGAAGTCGAGCCGCTCTCGCCGACGCTGGAGGACGTGTTCGTGCTCGAGAGTGAGCGCGACGAGAAGGCCGTGGCGTGAGCGCGCTCGTCACGGCGAAGGACCTCACCCGGAAGTTCGGCGGCTTCGTCGCGGTCGACCACGTCTCCTTCGCGCTCGAGAAGGGGAAGGTCTTCGGCTTCCTCGGCCCGAACGGCTCCGGCAAGTCGACGACGATCCGGATGCTGACGGGCCTCCTCGCGCCGACGTCGGGCTCCGTGACCGGGTTCGACGGGCTCGACGTCGCGCGCGACACGGACGCCTGGAAGAAGCGCCTCGGGTACATGAGCCAGAAGTTCTCGCTCTACCTCGACCTGACCGCGGAGGAGAACCTCCGTTTCTTCGGCGCCGTCTACGGCCTCGAGAAGCAGCGCCTCGGCGAGCGGATCGGAGCGCTCGCGAAGCGCCTCCGCTTCGAGAGCGTCCTCGGCGCTCTCACGGACGGGCTCTCCACCGGGCTCCGCCAGCGCATCGCGCTCGCGGCCGCGCTCCTCCACGAGCCGGAGCTCCTCTTCCTCGACGAGCCGACCGGCGGCGTGGACCCGAAGGGTCGGCGTCTCTTCTGGGACCTCATCTACGAGCTCGCCGCCGACCGCGGCATGACGGTCCTCGTGACGACGCACTACATGGACGAGGCCGAGCAGTGCGACCGGCTCGCGTTCATCCTCGACGGCGCGCTCATCGCGGAGGGCGCGCCCGACGAGCTGAAGGCGAGCCTCGAGGGCCGCATCTTCGAGGTCGCGCCGAAAGGCGATCCGTTCGAGGCGCTTTCGGAGACGAAGCGCGCCGGAGCGCTCGAGGACGCCTATCTCTTCGGCGTCAGGCTCCGCGGCGTCGCGAGGGCCGGCGCGGAGAGGGAGGCTCGCGAGCTCCTCGCACGCGCGGGGAGAGTCGAGCCGGGCGAGCCGTCCCTGGAGGACGTCTTCGTCTCCCTCGCCCGGAAGGCCGCCGCGTGAGGCGCCTCCTCGCCCTCACCTGGAAGGAGTTCCTCCATCTGAAGCGCGACCGCCTGACGCTCCGGATGATCGTGATGGTCCCGATCCTCCAGACCATCATCTTCGGCTACGCGATCAACTACGACGTGAAGCACCTGCGCACCGTCGTCCTCGACGAGGCCAAGTCGTACGAGAGCCGCGAGCTCGTCGCGAAGATGACGGCGACCGAGTACTTCGACGTGCTCGGGCAGGTCGACTCGCTGGACGCCCTCCGCAAGGAGATCGACTCGGCTCACGCCTCCGTCGGGCTCGTCGTCGACCGCGAGTTCGGCAAGGACATGCACGCCGGACGGCCCGCGCACGCGTTCCTCGTCGTCAACGCGTCCGACACGACGACCTCGAGCCAGGCGATGTCGATCGTCAGCGGCATCGCGCAGTCGCTCTCCCTCCGGGTCCTCGCGCAGCGGGCGGGGTGGAACGCGAGGGATCTCCCGGTCGACGTGCGCGTGCGCCCCTGGTACAACCCCGATCTCAAGACCGCGACGTTCATCATCCCGGGCCTCATCGCGATCATCCTGACGTTCACGCTGATCCAGTTCACGGCGATCGCGATCGTGAGGGAGAGAGAGCGCGGCACGCTCGAGCAGCTCCAGGTGACGCCGGTGACGCGCTTGGAGCTGATCCTCGGGAAGATCCTCCCGTTCACGCTGATCGGCTACGTGCAGCTCACGATGACGCTCCTTCTCATGCGCTTCCTCTTCGGCATCGTCGTCGCCGGCTCCGTCGCCGTGCTCTACCTGGTCGGCGGCCTCTTCATCGCCGCGGTCCTCGGGCTCGGCATGCTCATCTCGACCATCGCCAGGACCCAGATGCAGGCGATGCAGATGTCGATCTTCTTCCTCCTCCCGTTCGTCTTCCTCTCGGGCTACGTCTTCCCGATCGAGGGGATGCCGGCGATCTTCCAGCTCATCGCGCGCTTCATCCCGGCGAACTACTTCATCCAGGTCCTGCGCGGCATCATCCTGCGCGGCGCGTCGCTCGTGGAGCTGTGGGAGCCGATCGGCTGGCTCGCGCTCTATACGTTCCTGATCATCGGGCTCGCGGTCGCGCGGTTCAAGAAGACGGCGGCGTGATGCTGGTGGCGTTCGGCCACATCGATTGCGGACGACAGCATCAAAATGCTATATTGATGCGATGAGGACGACCCTGCAGATTGATGACGACGTCCTCTCGATCGCGAAGGCGCGGGCCGAGGCGCGGCGCGTGTCGGTCGGTAGGGCTCTGTCGGAGCTGGCCCGCAAGGGTGCGGTCGCGGAGACGCCAGTCCGCGTCGTCTCCGGCCTGAAGGTGTTCGACCTTCCGCCGGACTCGCCCCCGGTCACGATGGAGCTCGTCCGACGACTCGAGGCCGATCTTCCTTGAGGCCGGCGCTTCTCGACGTCAACCTTCTCATCGCGCTCTTCTGGCCCGCGCACGCGCAGCACGGCCCGCCCTTGCGCTGGTTCCAGAGGTACGGGCGGCGCGGATGGGCCACGTGTCCGCACACACAGACGTCGTTCGTCCGGATCACGTCGAACCCCGCGTTCTCGCGCGACGCCGTCTCGCCGCGCCAGGCGGCGGCCCTGCTGGTTGCCAACCTGTCTGCTGCGCGTCACACGTTCTGGAAAGAGGAAGATACGCCGTGTGAGCTCCTCGACTCCGACGAGCTCGTTTTGCAAGGGCATCAGCAAGTGGGCGACGCATATCTCCTCGCGCTCGCCCGAAAGCACAGCGGCCGGCTCGCGACCTTCGACGCAGGTCTCGCGTCTCTGGTCGGTCCTGGCCGAATTCCCGCCTCGCACCTCGAGATCGTCGACATCTGAGTGCGAGCCGTTCCCTCACCGCCGGAAGACGAGGAGCTGCTCGATCTTTCCGTCGGGCGTCCGGTACATGTCCGCGGCGACGGGGATGCCGCCGAGGGTGAAGCGGAGAGACGCCACCTCCATGCCGCCGCGCTCGCGCCGGCTCTCCACCTTCACGTCCTTCGGCTCGCCGAGCGCGGAGAGGGACTGCTTCGCCGTCGCGAGGCGCTCTGGCGTCAGATACGCGGAGAACTCGTCCGAGAGCCTGGCCCTGTCGACGGTCCCTTCACGCAGGCGCCTCAGGAATTCCAGCGCGGCCTCGAGCGCGGGAGGGCCCGCGATCGCCGGAGCCTCGGTCGCCGGCATCAGCTTCTCGAGGATCGCGTCGCGCAGCTCGTCGAGCGGCGCGCCGTCGAAGTTCGCGAGGAGGACGACCCCGGAGCGCGTCGACGGCACGAAGGCGTTCTGCGCGACGAAGCCGCTCACCGCGCCGCCGTGGTGGAGGACGAGCGCCGGGCCGCGGTCGCGCACGGAAAGGCCGCAGCCGTAGCCGGTCGAGCGCCCGTCGGGGAGCCGGCGCGGCGTCGTCATCGTGGAATACGAGGCCTTCGACAGGAGCTTGCCGTCGATCAGCGCGAGGTCCCACGCGAGGAGGTCGGACGGCGTCGACCAGAGGCCGCCGGCCGCGCCGGCCCATCCCTTCCCCTCCGGGATCGCGGGCTCGGGAGGGCCGAGGAAGAGCGACGTCCAGCCCTGCGCGAGACCCGGCGTCTCCGCCGCCGGCTCGTAGATCGTGCGCGCGAGCTTGAGCGGCGTGAGGATCCGCTTGGCAAAGGTGTCGCCGATCCCCTCACCGGCGGCCTTCTCCACCGCGCGGCCGAGGATGAGGAAACCGGTGTTGCTGTACGACCAGCGCGTGCCGTGCGGGAAGTCGAGCGGCCGCCGCGCGTAGTCCCGCACGATCTCGTCCGTCCCGCGCGGGGCGCCGATGATGCGGTCGACGAAGTCGAGCGGGTAGTAGTCGCGGTAGCCCGAGACGTGGCCGCCGACGTCGCGCAGCGTGATCTCGCCGGCGCTCGTGAGGTCGGGGAACGTCCTCGAGACCGGGTCGTCGAGCGAGAGCTTGCCCTCCTCCTGGAGAAGGAGCGCCGCGGCGCACGTGAACTCCTTGGTGACGGAGCCGATCGCGAACGGCGTCTCGGGCCCGACCGGCTCCTTCGTGCCGGGCGAGCGGACGCCCCACGCCTTCGCGAGGACGACGCGCCCCTCGTGCATCACGCCGACGGAGAGCCCGACGAATCGTTTCTCCTCCATCGTCTTCGCGACGAGACGCTCGATCTCCGCGACGTCCGGCGGAGCCGCGAAGAGAGGCGCCTTGGAGAGAAAGAACGCGGCCGCCGCGGCGGCGAGCGCGCGAGCGCGGATACGGGCGTCGGTCATGCGGAACCTCGCCGGCATTTCAGCACACGCGCGCGCTACTTCAGCGCCCGCCTCCTGTGCGCGGCGAGGACGACGAGCGACGAGCCGTAAGCGAGGAGCCCGACGGCGAGAACCGCGAAAACGGCCGGCCACGTCATCAGACGCAGCCTCCGGAGCGCGCCGCCGGTCTCGAGGAGCTCGCGCGCGTCGAGGTCGAGCGCCGCCTCGAGGACCGAGGCCCCGACCGTGACGACGACGATCCCGTGCGCGAGGACGCCGAAGCGCGCGAGCTGCGACGCCCACCTCTTGTTCTCGCGCGAGATGAGCGCGAGGGCGAAGTCGCGCGGCAGCCTTCCGAGCACCGCGCGCACGATCTCCACGAGCCCCGCGATGCAGGCGATCCCGCCGCTCAGGAGAAGGACCGCCCGCCCCCACGGCTGCGACAGGAGCCAGGCGCCCCAGACTCGAAACAGCGGGTGGCCTCTCGCTCGCTTGAGGCCGAGAAGGACGCCCGCCGCCGAGAGCGTCAGGACGAGCGCGCCGAGCGCCCCGACGAGGTAGCCGAGCCGAGCGGCTCCCTTCGATCGCCGGGCCTGCGCGAGGCGGAAGAGCGCGAACGAGAGGAGGCCGGCGCCGATCGCGACGAGCACCCACTGGCCGTACCCCAGCTCGAAGATCCGCCGGAGCGCACCGCCCGGGCCGGTCGTCTTCCCGCTCTGCACGAGCGCGGCGCGCGCCGCCACGAGGCCGATGACGAGATAGACGAGCCCGCGCGAGAAGAAGCCGTAGCGGGCGAGGAGCTGCAGCTTCGGATCGACTCCCCGCCCTCTCGCCGCCACCTCGCGGCGATTCTAACGGCGAATCTCAGGACCGCGTCTTGATCGCCACAGGCCCGTTCACCGTCGAGAGGCGGACCGCCGTCGCGCCGCTTCCGAGCGAGACCGTGCGGGTGCCGGCGAGCGTCTCCCTTCGCGCGCCGTCGCACGGCCCCGCGGAGCAGGAGAGCGGCGAGCGCTTCGACATCCTCACCTCGACGCCCGAGTCGTACGCCTCCGGCACGCGGAGACTGAGCGGACCATTCTGTGTCGAGGCGTCGAGGCCGGCGCCGCGCCACGCGCCCGGCGCGAGCTTCACGGAGATCGGCCCGTTCTCAACGTCGAGCTTCACGTCGCCCGACGCGTCGACGACGGAGACCGGCCCGTTCGCCGCGGAGATCGTCAGGCTGCCCTCGGAGCGCAGCGCGGAGACGGGGCCGTTCACGGTGTCGACGCGCACCAAACCTGCGACTTCGAAGAGCGAAACGGGCCCGTTCTCCGCCGAGACCGACGCTCCTTCCAGCGGTAGGACGCCAGGGACGGCGAAAGGTTCCGCGCGGCACCCCCATTGCAGCTTTTCGGAGGGGCCCGCGGGCTCCCAGGGAGGAAACCATGGCGAAGACGATCGTGGCCCTCTTCGACACGAGATCCGAGGCGGAAGGCGCCGTCCGGAGGCTCGAGGACCTCGGATTCACCCACAACGACGTCAGCCTCGTGGCGAACGGCGCGCCGGCCGCGGCGGACGCGGCCGCCCCGCTCGCGGAGACGGCCGCTCCGGAGAGCGGAGCCGGCGCCGGCGCGCTCGTCGGAGCCGGCATCGGCGGCGCCGCCGGTCTCCTCGCGAGCCTCGCGGGGCTCACGATCCCGGTCATCGGGCCGATCCTCGCGGCGGGCCCGCTCGTCGCGGCCCTCACCGGGCTCGGGGTCGGCGCGGCGACCGGCGGGCTCGTCGGCGCGCTCGCGAACACCGGCGTGCCGGAGGAGGAAGCGGAGCTCTACAGCGAAGGCATCCGCCGCGGAGGCCCCCTCGTCATGGTGACGGTGGCCGATCTGCAGGCCGAGCGCGTCGCGGACCTGATGGGCGAGGCGGGCGCAGTCGACATCGAGAAGCGCGCCTCCGAGTGGACGACGGGCGGCTGGAGGCCCCAGTACGGACGAACGCGCGCCTCGACGACGGGCCTGCCGGTCGACGCGGGCGCTGCGCCGGGGAGCGTGCAGTCGACGTCGGCTCCGATCGCCTCGACGGGCGGCGCGACCACGGTGGGAGTCGTCGGCTCGGGCATCGGGAGCACGGGGCTCGCGAACGCGGGCGGCATCGACATCGGCGGACCGGGCTCGACCGTCGCCGAGGTCAGGACGCGCTTTCGCCGCGCGGGCATCTACGACATCGGGCATCCGACGCGCGAGCTGGAGGAGGTCGGCGTCGGCAGAAGCGGCCGCGAGAAGAAGTGAAGTAGAGCCGGGTCGCCGGCAGCGATACGCTGACCGCACGATGCGCTCGAGACGGATCCGGGGTTCGCGAATGCCGTGACGCCGTTCCGCGACCTCTCGATCGGGAAGAAGCTGACGCGGCTCGCCGTTCTCGCGAGCGCCCTGGCGCTCGTGGCCGCGAGTCTCGCGTTCATGGTCTTCGACCTCCTGGCGATGAGGAGCACGCTGCTCCGCCGCCTGACGACGGCCGCAGACATCGTCGGCTACAACGGCGTGGCGGCGCTCCTCTTCCAGGACCGGAAAGCCGCGACGGCGACGCTCGCGGCGCTCCGCGCCGAGCCGCACGTCCTCGGCGCCGCGATCTACTCGCACGACGGCAGGCTCTTCGCGCGCTACCGTCGCGCCGACGGAGGGGCGGGCTTCGTGCCGCCTCCCGCCCTCGGCTCTCTCGAGCCGGGTGCGCGCTTCCACGGAGGGCGGCTCGAGCTCCTCCGCGCGATCGACTTCGAGGGCTCCCCCGGGGGCAGCGTCCTGATCGTCAGCGACCTGTCCGAGATCACGAACCGGCTCGTCCGCTACGCCGTCCTCGTCCTCGCCGTCTCGTTCGCCGCCCTCGGCATCGCCGCCGCGATGTCCGTGCGCTTCCAGCGGGCCGTGTCCGAGCCGATCCTCGCGCTCGCGCGGACGGCGCGAACTGTCTCGCAGGCGAAGGATTACTCGGTGCGCGCCTCCCCCGCGGGGCGAGACGAGATCGGGCTCCTCGTCGACACCTTCAACGAGATGCTCGCGCAGATCCAACGGCGTGACGCGGAGGTGACCGACGCGCGCGCGTCGCTCGAGAGACGCGTGGAGGAGAGGACGCGGGACCTTCGTCATGAGCTGACCGAGCGTCTCCGGATGGAGGCGGCGCGCGCCGAGGCGGAGGCGGCGGAGCGGCGGGCCGCGTTCCTCGCACGCGTCTCGAGCGTCCTCGCCTCGTCGCTCGAGACCGCCAGGACGGTCGCCGCGGCGACGAGCCTCTCGGTGCCGGAGTTCGCGGACTGGTGCGTGCTGGACATGGTGAGCGACGGGACGCTCGCGCGGAGGGAGATCTCGCACGCGGACCCGGCGCGGGCCGTGCTCATCCCCGATCTGAAGGAGCGCCAGATCGGCCGCGATTCCGACGCGCCGGCGGCGCGGGTCCTCCGGACCGGCCGCGTCGAGGTCTTCCCGGCCGAGCGGGCCCTCGAGAGATCCGACCGCGCTCACGTCGAGCTCGTCGAGGCGCTCGGGGCGGGCACCATGCTCGCCGCGCCGCTCCTGGTGCAGGGCGAGGCGTTGGGCGCGATGGTCTGGTGCCGGCTCGGGCGCGGCTTCCAGCCTGCGGACGTGCTCGTCGGCGAGGAGGTCGCGCGGCGCGCGGCGGTCTCGATCGAGCACGCGCAGCTCTTCCAGGCCGCGCAGCACGCGAATCGCCTGAAGGACGAGTTCCTCGCGACGCTCTCTCACGAGCTCCGGACGCCGCTCCACGCGATCGTCGGGTGGGCGCACATGCTGCGCACCGGCCGCCTCGACCCGGCGACGGCGAAGAAGGCGATCGAGACGATCGACCGCAACGCCCAGGCGCAGAACCAGCTCATCTCCGACATCCTCGACGTGTCGCGCACCGTGGCGGGGAAGGTGCGCCTCCACCTGGAGCCGCTCGACCTGGCGCGGGTCGCGCTCGCCGCCGTCGACACGGTGCGCCCGGCGGCCGAGGCCAAGGACGTCCGCCTCGTGACCGACCTCCCGCCGGAAGCGGGGCCCGTGTCGGGGGACGCGGACCGGCTCCAGCAGGTCGTCTGGAACTTGCTGTCGAACGCGATCAAGTTCGTGCCGAAGGGCGGCCGCGTCGAGGTGCGCCTCGCCGAGAACGACGGGGGCGTTGACCTGACGATCGCGGACGACGGGCCGGGCATCAAGCCCGAGTTCCTGCCGTACGTCTTCGAACGCTTCCGGCAGGCGGACTCCTCCTCGACGCGCCCGCACGGCGGCCTCGGAATCGGACTCGCGATCGTGCGGCACCTCGTCGAGCTGCACGGAGGGACGGTCGCGGCGCGGAACCGCGACGACGGGACTGGCGCCGTCTTCACCGTCTCGCTCCCCCGCCGCGCGCCCGCGGCGCCGGCCTTCCCCGCCGGCGGTCCGCGCACGGCCGACGCGTGGCTCGAGGCCGCCCCGTCTCTCGAGGGGCTCGTCGTCCTCGTCGTGGACGACGAGGCGGACGCGCGTGACATGCTCTCGAACGTCCTGGCGCTGGCCGGCGCGCACGTACGGGAGGCCGCGAGCGCGCGGGATGCGCTGACGCTGATGGAGAAGGAAGCGCCCGACGTCCTCCTCTCGGACATCGAGATGCCCGAGAGAGACGGCTACACGCTGATCGAAGAGGTGCGGATCCTCTCGCCGGAGCGGGGCGGCCGCGTCCCGGCGGCGGCGATCACGGCTTACGCGTCGGCAGAGGATCGCTCGCGCGCGCTCGCGAGCGGCTTCGACGCTCACGTCGCCAAGCCCGTCGAGCCCGCGGAGCTCGTGCGCGTCGTCGCGGCGCTCGCGGGGAGGACGGCGAAGGCGGCAGAGAGTCCCGCCGCGACGCACTCCGGCGCGCCGACCATCCTCATCGTCGAGGACGACCCCGATTCGGCGGAGAGCCTGGCCCTCCTTCTCGAGGAGCTCGGGTACGAGGTGACGACGGCGGGCGACGCGAAGGAGGCGCTCCGCCAGATCGAGCGCGGCGCCCCGCGCCTCGCGCTCGTCGACATCTCGCTCCCAGGGATGAGCGGCCTCGAGCTCGCCGAGACGATCCGGCGGCGTGCCGGACCGGAGAGGACGGCGCTCGTCGCAATGTCCGGATACGGCCGCGAGGAGGATATCGAGCGCTCCCGCGCGGCCGGCTTCACACACCACCTCGTCAAGCCGATGGATCCCGTCGCGCTCGGCGAGCTGCTCGCACGGCTCCTGGCGGCGGAGCCGGCGAGGCTGAGCTGAGCCGCCGAGGAGGGCCCATGGGAGAGAAGGTTTCGTTCGCGTCGAATGGCAAGCCGTCCGAGGGCTACTTCGCCGCTCCCGAGGGCGGCCGCGGGCCGGCGGTCGTCGTGATCCAGGAATGGTGGGGCCTCGTGCCGCACGTGATGGACCTCGTCGAACGCTTCGCGAAGGAGGGCTTCCTCGCCCTCGCGCCCGACCTCTATCACGGCAGGAAAACGACCTCGCCCGACGAGGCGGGGCGGCTGCTGATGGAGCTCGACGTCGACCGCGCCGAGCGCGAGATCGCCGGTGCCGGGGAATACCTGCTCTCGCAGCCGGGCGCTTCGTCGAAGGCGTTCGGCGTCGTCGGCTTCTGCATGGGGGGCGCGCTCGCGCAATTCGCCGCGACGAAGAACCCGAAGGTTGGCGCCGCCGTCAGCTTCTACGGAGGCTTCAAGAAGGTGAACCTTCAGTGGGAGAACCTCTCCGGCCCGATCCTCCTGATCTACGGAGCGGAGGACCAGGGCGTGCCGGCCTCGCAGGCGAAGGCGCTCGAGGAGAAGCTGAAGAAGCTCGGAAAGCGCGTCGAGACGGCCGTCTACGAAGGAGCGGGGCACGCGTTCTTCAACGACGCGCGTCCGGAGGCGCACCACGCTCAGGCCGCGAAAGACGCCTGGCAGCGGACGCTCCGCTTCCTGCGCGAGCATCTCGCTTGACGATCGCCGCGCCGCGAAGCCTCCGGCTCCTCGGCCTGGCGCTCCTTCTCGCCGGAAGCGGGACGCCGCCCCTCCGGGCCGCGAGCCGGGCGGAAATCCTGGATCGCGCCGTCCGCGTCAGCGATCGGCTCGCGAGGATCAGGCGGCTCGATCGGGGGTGGGAGGACGGTCCCTATCTGGTCGGGTCCCTCCTCGTCTGGGAAGAGCTCCAGCGCGACTCGCCCGGCGTGGCCATGCAGCTCCGGGATCGCGTGATCGAGGTCGTCGGCGACGGGACCTCGCCCATCTTCCACGGGGACAGCTGCGGCTACGCGCAGGCGGCGCTCGATCTCCTGCGTCTCGCCTCGCCCCTCGACGCCCGGCGCGCGACGTTTCTTCGAGCCACTTCGGGGCCTCTCGAGTTCGCGCGACTGGCGATGCGCTACGACGCGTCGTCCGGCCCGCCGCTCCCGTCCTGGTGGGTCGATGGGGGCTACGGCACGCGCTACTGGCAGGACGATTTCTACACTCTCGTCCCATGGCTCGCGATGCGAGGCTCGAGCCTGGACGGCCTGCCGGCCGACGGTCTCGCGCGAAACCTCGCGTACGAGTGGATCGAGGCTTACGCCTACGACCATCGAAAGTCGCTCTCCGGCGCCGCCGATCGCGCGGTGCCGGCGCTCTTCGACCGGCGCGGGCCCCTCCTCCTCGACGAGGGGAGCGGCCTCTTCTGGCACGACGTCGGACGGATCGGCCAGAGGGACTTCTGGGGACGCGGAAACGGCTGGGTCGCGTTCGCGCTGGCGCGCGCCCAGCGCTTCCTCGACCGCCCCTACGACGGCGGACGTTTCCGGAGCGTCCTCGACGCGGCCGCCGTGCGAGGGCTTCTCTCTCGCATGGCCTCGACGCTGGCGGGCGAGCGGAACACGTTCGGGACGTGGAACGCCGACATCCTCCGCCGCGACCTCTTCCCCGTGCCCGAGTCCTCGGGCAGCGCGCTCTTCACGTTCATGCTCGGCACCGGAATCGACGAGGGCTGGCTCGACCGTACCGCCTACACCCCGATCGTGCTCGAGGCGTTCCAGACGCTCCTTCTCAACCTGGACGACGAGGGCGACCTCCACAACATCCAGCGGACGGGCACGGGACCGGACTCCACCTTTCTCACCTCCGACGACCCCTCCTCCAACTCGGACTTCGGCGTGGGCGCGTTCCTTCTCGCCGCGGCCGCGGTCTCTCGCCTCCCGGAGTCGGACCTCGCGCGCCTCGGGAGCGTGAACCAGGTGATCCTCGACCGCGGCCGGTCCACGACGGCCACCGACGGCAGGCTCTCGATAGCGGCCGCGGCGCTCGGGCGGTTCGGGACCGAGGCCGTGCAGGCACACGCGCTCGGCGCGATCTCGGAGCAGAGATACCTCGCGGCGGAATACTCGCGAGAGGATGCGACCGTCCGCGTCGAGAACGGCGGGACCGGCGACGTCGCGCTCTTCCTCGAGAGCCCTTGCGGCGGCGGTCCGGCAGACACGCTCCGCCTCAGCCGCGGGCGCATACAGGCCTGCGTGACCTTCCGGAACCGGTACACGGGCGAGACGGGAGTCGCGAGGGCGCTGCCGCAGGCCGACGCGTTCGGATACTTCACCTTCTTCGACGCCGGCAACCCCGAGGTCTTCGTGAAGGCCCTCGATTTCGGCGCGCAGCGGCCGTACCTCGTCTTCTACGGCGGCCTGACCGACTTCGAGTACACGGTGCGCGTCGTCGACGACGAGACGGGACAGTCGCTCGCCTTCACGAAGCCCGCCGGTTCGTTCGGCGGAGGCGCGGACAACGTCACGCTCCTTCACGCGCCCGCGGCCGGGACCGGCCGGGCGCCGGAGAGCGAAGAGCTCCTGGCGGCGGACGCCACGTCGCTCGACCTCTCCCGCGGCGAGGTGCGCGTGACGGTGAGCTGGCGGGATCCGTACTCGGGCCTTCGAGGCAACGCCTTCGCGCTGCCTCAGCAGGACCATTTCGGCTTCTTCTACTTCGCGGATCGGAACAACCCGGAGGTCTTCGTCAAGGTGCTCGACTTCGGGGCCGACCGGCCCTACCTCGTCTTCTACGCCGGCCTCACCGACTTCGAGTACACCGTCACCTACTCGGTGCTCCGGACGGGCCAGACGATCTCCTTCACGAAGCCCGCGGGCACGTTCGCCGGCGGGGCGGACGGCGCGACCCTGCTGCACTGACGACGCCGTCTAATATGTCCTCGATGGCGACCGAGACTCGTCGCACCGTCTGCAACCGCGACTGCCCCGACGCGTGCGGCCTCGTCGCGACCGTCGAGGACGGAAAGCTGATCCGTCTCGGAGGCGACCCCGACCACCCCGTCACGAACGGCTTCATCTGCTACCGGACGTCGCACTTCCCCGAGAAGCAAAACTCGCCCGACCGCGTGACGACGCCGCTCCTCCGCAAGGGCGGCAACCTCGTCCCGGCGACTTGGGACGAGGCGCTCGCCTTCCTCGCCGACAGGCTCCTCGCGATCCGCGCGGAGTCGGGGCCGGCCGCGATCCTCCATTACCGCTCCGGCGGCAGCCTCGGGATGCTGAAGCATCTCGTCGACTACTTCTTCGAGCTCTTCGGGCCGGTGACGGTGAAGCGCGGGGACATCTGCTCCGGCGCCGGCGATGCCGCGCAGGAGACCGACTTCGGCGAGGAGGAGTCGCACGACGTCTTCGACATCCTGAAGTCGCGCTCGATCCTCCTCTGGGGAAAGAACGCGTACGTGTCGAACGTCCACCTCGTCCCGCTCCTGATGGCGGCGAGGAAGAAGGGCGCCCGCGTCGTGCTGATCGACCCCGTCCGCCACAAGACCTCGAACCTCGCGGACGAGACGATCCTCGTGCGCCCGGGCGGTGACTTCCACCTCGCGATGGGCGCGGCGGCGCTCCTCTTCGCGAAGGGCGAGGTCGACCCTGGCGCGCCGGCGTTCTGCGACGACTTCGACGCGTTCCGCGCGCTCGCTCTGTCGCGCGAGCCCGCCGAGTGGGCGGAGCGCGCGAGTGTCTCGCTCGCCGAGGTCGCCCTCGTGGCGGACGCGCTCGCCGCGCGGCCCTGCTCGATCCAGGTGGGCTGGGGAATGGGGCGGCGGACGAACGGGGCCGCGATCGTGCGCGCGCTCGACGCTCTCTGTGCGATCAGCGGCAACCTCGGGATCCCGGGCGGCGGCGTCTCCTTCTACTACAAGCGGCGCGGCGCGTTCGACACGAGCTTCCTGTCGAAGAAATGGCCGCGCACGCTCTCGGAGCCGCTCCTCGGGCAGGAGATCCTCGCCGCGCAGGACCCGGAGGTGCGCGCGGTGTGGGTGACGGCGGGGAACCCCGTCGCGATGCTCCCCGACTCCTCGGCAGTCGCCCGCGCGCTCGAGACGCGCGAGCTCGTCGTCGTGGTCGACTCCTTCCTCACGGACACAGCGCGCCGCGCGACCGTCGTCCTGCCGACGACGACTCTCGTCGAGGACGACGACCTCCTCGGCGCGTACGGACATCACTGACCGACCTCGAGATCGTGCAGCGCCTCGCGCTCGCGGTCGACGCGCGGACTCGCGCGAACGGGGACGGGCTCGCGCCGCGCCTCGCGGGGAGCGCGCGCGACTGGAAGCGCCGCATGCTGACGCGCGTCGAGCCGCTCGGCGTCACGATCGAGCGCCTCGAGAAGGAGTCCGTCCGGAACCCGCTCGCCGGTCAGGTCCTCTTCGCGGACAGGAAGTTCCCGACCGACAGCGGCCGGATGAAGCTCATCCACGCGCTGCCGCCGGAGCCCGCGGACGAGCCCGGCTTCCCGCTCTGGCTCTTCTCGAGCTCGACGGAGAAGGCGCAGAGCTCCCAGTGGGCCGGCCCCGACCCCGAGCTCACGACCGCCACCTGCCACCCCGACGCCGCTCCCGGCCGCGCCGACGGCGAGGTCGTCGCGATCGAGAGCGCGCTCGGCAGGATGCGCGCGCGCTTGCACCTCGACGCGAGACAGCGCCGCGACGTCGTCATCGTCCCAAAGGGCGGTCACTACGATCGCGGCACCTGCGCGAACATGCTCATCCGCGCGCGCACGACGGACATGGGCGAGGGCGCCGCGTATCAAGACTGTCGCGTGCGGATCGTCGCGATCGAGTCCCGCTGACGCCGCGCCGCGCCGCATCAGTAGGCCGTTCCGTATAGTCCGCCACGCATGAAAAAGAAGCCCGAGCCTTCACAGGTGCTCGAGCTCTGGACCGAGCGAGACCTGACGGCGGCGGCGAGAGCCGGCGAGCTCTCGCCCGCGTACGAGATCGAGGATACCGTCGAGCAGGCCTGCGAGATCCTCGCGAGCGGCCGTCATCTCGTCGTCACAGGTGAGCCTGGCGTCGGGAAGTCCGCAGTCGTGCACGAGCTCGTCCGACGTGCGGAGGCGGGGAGGGCACCCGCCTGCCTCGCGGGGCGCCGCGTCCTCCAGCTCTCGTTTCGGCACCGCGCCTCGGCACTGAAGGAGGCGACGGAGATCCGCCCCGAGATGCAGAACCTGGTCGAGGCGTTGCGCGCGAAGTCGGCGGAGGTCGTTCCGTTCTTTCGCGACTTCCACCTCGCCTACGCGTTCGACCTGGAGACGCAGCTCCAAGCACTTTCCTTCCGCTTTCCGGGACCGATCCTCGGCGAAGGCGAGGCGACCGCGGCGGCAACGCTCTTCGAGTCCTGGGCCGAGCTCGAGCAGAGCTACACGACGCTTCCGATCCCCGAGCCGAGCCTCGACCGGACCGTCCGGATCCTCGCGCAATGGGCGGCCGCGCAGGAGAAGAACCTCGGCCGTCGTATCACGCCCGAGGCGCTCGACGAGGTGCTGCAGCTCTCTCACCGCTTCTTGTCCAAGAGCCGACTCCCGCGCAAGGCGCTCGACCTCGCGGCGAACGTCCTCGGCGCGACCTCGGGCCTCGTCACGCAGGCGGAGGTCATCGAACGATTCTCGAAAGTCCACCGCGTGCCCCGAATGCTGATCGACCCGGCGATCCCGCTCGATTTATCGCGGATCGAGACGGATCTGTCGGGACACCTTCTAGGACAGAGCGATGCTGTTCGCACCATCGTTCGGATGATCGGCCTCATCAAGTCGGGATTGACGAACGTACGCCGTCCGTTCGGAGTCTTCCTCTTCGTGGGGCCAACGGGAGTCGGAAAGACCCACCTCGCGCAGCTCCTGGCGGAGACGCTGTTCGGGGATCGCGACCGCGTGCTGCGCATCAACATGGCCGACTATCAGTCGGAACGCTCCTCGTATGCTCTCTTCGGAGAGTCATGGGAGGA
>WNFL01293421.1_pt1 | contig 25127 bp, 22 predicted proteins | sample 5400361 | NCBI WGS metagenome assembly WNFL01 (sample SAMN13153351, study PRJNA577476) | soil metagenome | isolation source: 40 cm soil on Douglas fir-dominated hillslope | place: USA:California | collected 2013-09-17
TTCAGTGTGATCTGATTCGAACGGACAGTGCCAGTCCAAACGCCTGCATCCGGGAACATTGGCGTTGGCGTGTTTGCCTCAATGGGTGGTAATGCCCCTCTAGAGGTATTGCGGTAAAAGGCGATGATATTGTACTGTCCAGGTGTCACACGGGATGCCGCTAAGCGTGCAGGGTCTACCGACACACTGATAGAACAACGCTGTCGCGGCCCCAGGACATGCAGGTCAGTTTGGTTAAATTGAGAAGGAGCGATAAACGGTGGACGGACATTGGCTCCTTCACCGCGCGGCTGACCATCGGTCACTCCCACGATACTAAACAGTATTCCGGATTCTTGTTCATCGTATCTGAAAACATATTCGCCTTGCGGCAGGAATAGGGTCAACGGCCGCATACTGTTATTGATAAACCGCACGTCCATGTTGAGTGGATCAGTCGTTTTGAGATTGATCGGGTCGGGTACAAGTTCGAGACGTAGATCGTTCTGAGATGCTTGCGAACCAAGAATGGATTGGCTGCTGCCGCTAATCGCAGGCGACGAGAGATTGTAGCACCCGACTCCGCTGACAACGTACGGCAGTGGGAGATAGGGAATGGCGAATATTGCGAAGAGGATCAACGCAACGATGGCAATTGCCTGTGTCACGGGGTCTCCTCCATTCAAATTTTCCCAATAGCGGCGGGCGCGGTACATGAAAACTCCAATCTATTGCGATACAGTAAGCCAGTTGTCGATGACCCTGCTCACATCGACTGGCTGCGGTGCTTCCAACCAAAGCGGCGCACCATGTCTGCGAAACCACGTATATTGGCGGCGAACGAAGGTCCGCGTATCGTGTTTGAAAGCGGTCACGGCTTCTTCGAGCGAACACTCATCGCGCAGGTAAGCACTCAACTGAGCATAACCCAGGCCACTCATTGAGGGCAAATGCCAATCATAACGCTGTAACCCTTTGACTTCATCCAGCAAACCAGCCACAATCATCTGGTCGATCCGCGTGTCCAGCCGAGAATAGAGCGCCTCGCGGTCCATTGTTAACGCCAGTTCCAGCGTCTGATAAGATGGCGGCGATCTGCGGCGTTGTGCGCTGAAGGGTTGACCGGTTTCGATGCAAACTTCGAGTGCGCGGATGGTGCGTCGCACGTTGTGCGGGTCCATACGGGCCGCAGAATCGGGGTCCAGCACGCGAAGGCGCTCGAATAATGCTTCTGCGCCATGCTCCGCTGCGAAGGATTCCAGTTCAGTTCGCAGTTTTTCGTTTGGCGCGACTTCGGGTGCTTGCCATCCTTCCAGCACTGCCGTGACGTATTGCCCTGTTCCACCAACCAGCAGCGCGATTTTCCCCCGGCGGTGAATGTCATCAATGACGGCATACACCAACGTCTGATATTCTGCCAGGGTCAATGTCTGGTCAGGATCAACGATGTCGATTAGGTGATGGGGCACAGCGGCACGTTCAGCGGCGGTGGGTTTCGCCGTTCCGATGTCCATCTCCCGATAGATTTGGCGGCTGTCAGCGCTCACGATTTCGGCGGGAAACTGCTGTGCTAGCGCAACGCCAAGCGCCGTCTTACCTATGCCAGTTGGCCCGACAATGGCAACAACAGGTTGTTTACCAGCCAACTGCATTCTCGATAATCTCGACGAACGCTTTACCTGCATTGAAACTTACCGCAGCAATGTCAATGCGAAATGCTGAGTCTTCCAGATCGTGTTCCGCAAGATATTGGTAAGCCAACGCAGTCAGTTTTTCGGCTTTACGCGCAGTTATGCTTTCAAGCGCCACACCCGTTCCTGCAGTGCGAGTCCGCACCTCAACAAATACAATGTCGTTGCGGTGGCGGGCAATTAGATCGAGTTCGCCAGTAGTACAGCGCCAATTGCGGTCCAGGATGATATACCCGGCTTTCACCAGTGCCGTTTCCGCGATACTCTCTCCGCGTTTTCCTTTTTGGCTTGTTGTCAACCTGTCTCACCGAAGTAACATTCGCTCCGAATTTTACGGCTTATTCATGGTGGATACAAGGCAAAATGATGCAACCTACATCATATCCGCATATTAACGCACTGCTGGATAGTTTGCTTTCTCAAATGCAGATCATCCTGGGAGAAAAACTGGTTGGTCTATACCTCTATGGCTCGCTCGTCATGGGAGATTTTGATAACGAGATTAGCGACATCGACTTATTGGCGGCGACAGCAACAGACATTGACCATGTGGAATTCAGTGCCTTACAGAAAATGCAGGATGACATCGTAACAAAGCAAAAGGAATGGGATGACCGGCTTGAAATAGCCTATCTGTCGCTTCATGCGCTAAAAACATTCAAGTCGCAAACCAGTCAGATTGCGATGATCAGCCCTGGCGAGCCATTTCACTTCAAAGAGGCTGGCAGGGATCGGCTTCTGAACTGGCATGTTGTGCGCGAAAAGGGTGTTGTTCTTTTTGGTCCGCCACCAACAGCAATCATTGAAGCTACTTCAAAAGTGGAATTCATCCAGGTGGTGAAAGAACATACGATTGAGTGGCGCGAATGGTTCGATCATATGTACTCCCGACCTTCTCAAGCCTACGCCATTTTAACGATGTGCCGAGCACTGTATACGTACAAAAATGGGGAACAGGTTTCCAAGATTCAAGCCGCTGCCTGGACGGAGAAAGAGATGCCGGAGTGGTCTTCCCTTATCAACAACGCTGTGTTGTGGCGTCGTGCATGGCGGGACAATGATGTAAATCACGCTGCAACGCTACCAGAAACACGGCGATTTGTGAATTTCGTTGTTGATCAAATCGTCGGTGTGTAGGGGACAACATGCCATCCCCTACTATTTGGACCCATCTAATAGCATTGAGCCAATAAATTGGCGTGAATCTTGCTATTCGCCAGCTTTGGGTGCGCCTGCACCGAAAATCTTGGCGTTGAGCTTGAAGCCAGCCTGTTCAAGCCGCTCCATAAACTTGGGCCGGAAGCCGCTAGGCATGAGTGTGCCGCCACCCATATGGCTTGGACCTACACCGCGCTGATCGGGAGTCTTGTAAACGAAAATATCCTGCAATGTCACCTGTTCACCTTCCATGCCCTGCATCTCGGTGATCTGGATAACCTTGCGGCTGCCATCCTTGAGACGGCTTTGCTGGATAATCAAATGCACGGCACTGGCAATTTGGCGACGGATCACGCTCAAGGGCAGGTCCATGCCGGACATCAAGGCCAGTGTTTCGAGGCGACCTACGCAGTCACGCGGCGAGTTGGAGTGAACGGTTGTCAGCGAGCCGTCGTGTCCGGTATTCATGGCCTGTAGCATATCGAGTGCTTCTCCGGCACGGCACTCACCGATGACAATACGATCTGGACGCATTCGCAAGCTGCCTTTGACCAGATCGCGGATGACCAACTTGCCCGTCTCGCCATTGCCGCCAGGAATGGGCGGCGCGGTTTCGAGTCGGACAACGTGGCGCTGGACAAGCTGCAACTCCGCCGAATCTTCGATAGTCACGATTCGCTCGTCTTCAGGGATGAACGAAGACAGCACATTTAGCAGCGTTGTTTTGCCGGAGCCTGTACCACCCGATACGACGATGTTCAGGCGGGCAACGACGCACGCTTCAAGGAATTCGGCTACTTCATCGGTAAATGACCCAAAGCGCACAAGGTCCTGTACCGTAAGAACTTTTTCGGGGAATTTACGAATGGTGACGGTGGTTCCCTGAAGTGCTGAGGGAGGCAGAATCAGATGCACACGAGAGCCATCTGGCAGGCGGGCGTCCGTCATCGGGTTCTCACGATTGAACGAGCGCCCAATACGGCGCACAATACGCTGCGTCATGCCGTAAAGATGGTCTTCATCGTCAAAGACATATTCTGTCTCATACATCTTGCCTTTGCGCTCAGCAAAGATCACCTCTGGGCCATTGACCATGATTTCACTGAAGGAACGATCACGGATTAGCGGCTCAATTGCACCAAAACCGAGCAAATCGTCGAGCAGGCAGATGCTCAATTCTTCGAATTCCGCCTTATTAACCTGGATATTAGCGCGTTGCAGGTAAATCTTGAGGCGATCAAGGATAATTTTCTGATGTTCGGGATTGTCGCGTTGCCATTCGTCGGCCTCATCCGGGGAAGCCAATAGTTTGCCGCGAATCTGGCGACGCATTTCCGCAACGCGCGGGGTTGTCCGGCGCTTTGGTGGAACATTATGATCTTTTCCGCTTGCCTCCTCTTTCGCAGGTGTTGCGACTGGAGCTGCGGGTGCGACTGGCGTAGCAGCCGGTGCTGCATTCAAAGGCTTGAGAGGTTCGATAGGAGGTTTCTTGTTTGGGTCTTCGGGCTGGGTCAAACGACGAGAGAGGATCGATCCCATACTTATCCTCGGCTTTCAATTTTCCGATGCACTGTTATGTGATTGAAGTAGTGTAAGGCTACTTATGATTGGAATCAAGCTTATCCAGGCTATCTCAAGCGTTTTAAGTTGAAGTTGTTATGGGGTTTGTTTCAGGATAGAGGTGTTTCGCGCACAATCTATATGTGGTCAAACGAGTCAAACGACGAGCGCATCTTCAAAGGTTGCCTGACGCTATACAAATGCCATGACGTATCCGCCACAGCACGAAGGAGATCAATTGCCTGCCAGGTATGTTAGGACACGGCAGCACGTTGCGCAAGGCAGCGCGTTATGCGCTCAAACAGATCGTCTAGCGAAAATGGTTTTTCCAGAAAATCGGCAAGCCCTAGATTTGCTGCAAGGTCTTTCGTCTTTCTCGATGCACTAATACCGATTATGGGAACTGGTTGCGGTGAACCTGTATAAACAGATATAAAATCACGCCCGTCCAGGATAGGTAGACGCATATCCAGGAGAATCAAATCGGGTTGAAAACTTTCGACGAGGGTAAGGCCTATCCAGCCATTTTCTGCCGTAGTGACACAATAACCTTCGTCTGTCAGAGCGAGGCTCAAAAATCCACTAATAGCCTGATCATCCTCGACGACAAGGATACGGGGTTCTTTCTCCATTAGGGTCCTACTTTGCTCGTAACAGGATATTGTAAACGTATATAACAAAAAACGTGCCTACGAACCCTTAGGAGCAATGCAATGTTGCGGTTGCCTCGCCGCCCGCCGTGGCTTACGACACTTACGCTAATTTATGGGATCGTTGCACTCTTCTTGATTTTCGCCAGTGATAGCACGTGGATAATGTCACTGCTCGGAGTTCTTCTTGCGCTGCTATGCGTTCTCCATGTTCTCTATCGAGTGGGACATTCATATGCATTCCGGCCACGATTCTGGATGCCAGGCATTATTCTTTTGGGAGCATTCGTTGGGGCGGGTGGGGTAGCTGCTACGATGCTAATCTTGCTGGTCAAGATGTCGCTGCAAGATACTATATATCTTGACTATCCACTGATCGCTGGCATGACCGAGCGCCTGCCGACCTGGACTGTAGCAGGCGGATTGATTGGACTGGCAATGGCTCTTGTCCTCTATGGACGTGGTGGTTCAGACGGAGATTTAAGTTGAGGTATTTCGCTGGTTTTGAGCGGTGGCGCGGTTGGCTTGGGCGCTTGCGCAGCGTTCTTTTTAAGCTCTTTGACCCAAGCGCTCGCATCCCTTCGGCGCTTGTCATCTTTCGGAAATAACTGCTCAGCGCGTTCCATATCAGCGATTGCCAGTGCATCATCGCCCTGGTTGTGCTCCGTGATACTGCGGTAATACCAGACTTCGGGCCGCTCCGGCCTGATGACGCTGGCTTCCGTAAATTGCTTGACGGCCTCGTCGTAATCGCCATCGTTGTAAGCGATAATCCCCAGACCATAATGTGCCAACCACTGTCGTTTGCTAAGTTTTAGCGCATAGTTTAGGTCAAGTTCCGCTGCATCTGTGTTCTCATCTTCAATATGGAACATTCCACGCGTGCTGTAATATTCCGCATAACCACGGTCATAGTGAATCGCCTCAGACACATCGAGAATTGCGTTTTCCAGATCGCCGGATTCGTAGGCTTGCAACCCCCGGCGATAATAAGCATCGGCCTGATCGCGGGTTAGCCCCAGACGGCGAGCTACATCTTCGCGTCGTTGAGCCATGTTACAGTTTTCCTATTTGGCAGGTACTGGAGCCTTTGCAGGTTCCAATGGTAAGGTGAAGGCAAAAATACTGCCACCGCCCGGATTGTCTTCGATCCAGATCGAGCCGCCATGCGCCTCAATCGTTAACTGGCAGAAAGTGAGGCCCAGCCCGGTCCCGCGCCGGTTGCCTTTAAGATGATCGATCTGCTGGAAGCGGTCAAAGATACGCTCTTTATAATCGTCAGGAATGCCGGGGCCGTTGTCCGCGACTTCGACGCGGATAAGATCGTCGCCCTCGCGCCGGGCGCGAATCTGCACCAGCCCGCCCACGGGCGTAAACTTCAACGCATTGTCCACAAGGTTGAGCAAGACACGCTCGATTTTATTGCCATCGATCATCAATGGAGGCAGGTCGGCGGTAATATCAACTTCAACCTGGATTTCGAGTTCTTCAGCCAACGGTAGAAGTTCAGCACGGACACCTTCGGATATCGGCAGCAGGGGATGCTGTTCTATGTCCAGTGTTACGTTGCCGGTTTCCATCTTGGCGATATCCAGCAGCGAGTCTATCAAGTGGAGCAATTTGCGCAACGCCCGTTGCGAGATTTCAGTTGTTCTTGAGATGGCAATGCCCAGGCTGTTGTCAGGCACAACCATTTCACCCAGGAGCTTCATGCTGGCATTGATGGCGGTCAGCGGGCTGCGCAGGTCGTGTACGATCATCCGGGATAGGTCCTCGCGGGCCAGAGCAAGTTCACGCTCCTCGGTGGCGTCGGCAAAGACCATGAGCAGGCCAATGATTTTGCCGCTTTGATCCGATACAGGCGCAATTGTACGGTCAATGAATGCAATTCTAGGCTGTTCCAGCCGGTACGAAAACCGGTCATTGCTCTGCCATGTACCAGTGGAGAGCATTTCGAACAGTGCTTGGAGCGATGCTCTGTCGAATCCCAAACAGGTAGCAAAGTCCAAATGGTCTTGATCAAGCAGGGCAGTTACCGATTGCATATGGATTGCGGTTGGGTCAAGCCCGAGCAGGGCTTGCACGCGTGGGTTTGCCAGCGCTACCGAACCGTCCAGTTCAAACATTATTACCGCTTCCTGCATCGAATCGAGAATGACCTGCAAGCGGTTGCGGCTCTCTTTGATCCACTCGAAGAGGCGTGCGTTGTCCATCGCTATCGTGGCTTGAGTGCCAAGCTGGCTAACAAAACTGATTTCGTCGGGCGGGTAGGCGATGGCAGACTGGCTAACCAGCATGATCACGCCGAGCACATCCGTATTCCGCACAATCGGCACACCTAGCTGAGAAATGACACCATCGGTTGCCGCAATGTTGCGGCTCACGCTGGGCTTGCCCATGTTATAGGAATCGCCAACTACTCTGCGGTCCATAATATTGTCAAGATTCAGATTTCCCTCACCTCGACTGGCAACGACCACAGGTTTCTGTGCCAGAGAATCATTCAGTAGCAAGACACCATGGCTGGACTTCGTGGCTTCAATGGCCCGGTCCAGCACGAGATAGAACACGTTGCCGCTGCTGAGCATCGAAGAAAGCTCTTTGTTAATCGTTGCCAACGCGGAAAGTTGCTGAATGCGGCGCTCAAGTGCCTCGTCTGTCTGGCGATAGAGCCGTGAATTGCTGATAGAAAGCGCCGCCTGGTTGCCAAAAGTCTTCAAGAGTTCGATTTCGTCGCTGCTGAACTGGCGGGCTTCCTGATAGTAGATACCCAGGACGCCCAGATAATTTTCACCGTGGGAAATCGGAATCTCGATCCAGGCATGGATATTGTGGCGCAGCATAACATCACTGATCTTGCGTGCTTGCTGATCGGTTGCCGCGTTACCGACCAATATGGGCTGCGTACCCTGCCCCGCCCACAGTGGCGTCGGAGCCTCTGATGTAAATTGGCTGTTTAGGCCCGAACTGCGTACCAGCACCATTGAGCTATGGGTATCGTCGCGCCACATAAAGACTGCCGCGCCCATTGCATTCGCCACACTTGACGCCGATTTAGCTACCATGTCGAGTACGGCTTGTGGATCGAGCGTCCCACTTAATTGTGCAGAGAGCTTGTTGAGGCGTGTCAACTGCGCGGCGCGGCGCTGCACCTGATAGTAAAGCTGTGCATTTTCAATAGCAATGCTAGCCTGGGAAGCTATCGTCGTTAGCAGCCGTTGGTCATGCTCGACAAATTTCCGATAGGGATCATCAACGGATATAGCAATGCAGCCAAGCGCCCGATCAGGAGCCAGCAACGGAACTCCTAGCCACGCCGTTGGTTTGCCCTGCGGAGCCATCAATCCCATTGATCTAGCTTTTTCCGCTGGTTTTGCCAGCATCAGCGGCGCTCGCGTCTCGATCACATAATCGATCAAGTGTTTGCCGGGTGCCCGTGATGGAACTGAAATTCGCTCGCCATCCTCGACGACCAGCGAAAAAGTGACCAGTTTGCGCGACAGGTCGAACAAGGCGAGCGTAAAGTTGTCTATATTCAGCAACGTTGCAACCTGGAGATAGATTGTGTCATTGAGAGTGTTCAGGTCCAGGTATGTTCGCATCGTGTAGTTGATTGCGGACAACGATTGTAGTTCCAGAAATTGTTCACGAAACTTTAGCTGTCCACGTCCAAGCGCTGTTGCGCCAATCGCCATTAGCACGAGTGCTGCTACTAACACAGCGAATCCACCGATTGATGCCCATTGAATCAATGCGGCGGCGATGACAAACGGTATTGGCCCAAAAAGGGCTAATGCAATGGTCAAACGATTTTGTAAGAAGATGGTCCGAATATTAAGGTCGCGCCACCACAACGAGAGGCCATAAAGGACGATGTAAACGGTTACCGAAGAGATGATGAGCATCGCCAACGGGAAAGCGGCACTTAGCGGTATATGTTGAAGCGGCAGCGTCCCGCCTGCAAGACGGTAAAACAGATCGCCAGTGGCAAGGCTGATGACAAGTTGCGAGGATGCCATCAATGGCAACTCGATGAGTGAACGGTCAAAGTGCAGAATTGAGCCATACTGCTCGCGGACTCGCCACCAGGCCCGCAGCAGGCCGCCAAGTAGCCCGCCAAGTGCAATAACCAGTAGTGCCGGGAAGGGTTGACTCGTATCCAGCGTGAGATAAACCAGCAAGCCTGCTGCATAGCCCAGACTCATGGCATCCCCATGCAATGGCACTTCGACGTTCACGACAAACGCGATGAGGCCAATCATGATAATTACGAATTGTGGACTGTTGTGGACTGCCAGGGTTTCCTGGGACAGCATCCACAACACCAGGATACTCAGAATGCCTAACAGCCACGGTAGCCAGGCTGCGGGAGAACGTCGCCTCATTAGATTACTCGTACTTTTCTAACCCTGCTTACCGGAACTAGGAAGGTCGTTTTTCTTGGCAAGGGGCGCTGTAAACCAGAACGCTGCGCCACCTTCGGGGCCGTTTTCTACCCAGATGCGACCACCGTGCGCTTCAATAGCCAGTTTGCAGAACGTCAGCCCCAGGCCCATACCGCGTTGCCCACGAATCGCGGATTTAGGCAGTTGCACAAACTTTTTGAAGATGTCCTCCCGGCGCTCTGGCGGAATGCCTTTCCCGGTATCCGTGACGCCGATTAGTGCATGACCATTGCTAGCAACAAGTGACGCATCGATCCGCACTTCACCGCCGGACGGTGTATGACGGACGGCATTATCCAGGAGATTGACCAGAACTCGCCGAATCTGCTCCTCATCAATTTGCAGATCGGGCAAATCGGGTGGTACACAATCGATCATACGTATCTTTGCCGTGTTTGCGAGCATCGCCATTGCGGACATGGCTTTATCAATTAGTGGCTTGATCGGTACAACTTCCAGTTGAAGCGGCAATGTTTTCTTTTCTAACTTATCGATCTCAAGCATAGAAATGATCATGCGCATCTGATTTTCGCTGCTGGTGAGCGCAATTCCAATCACGGCTTCAAAATCGGCAAAGGCATTGCTCTTGAACATATCCTCAAGTAGATGAAGACTGCTGATGACTGCTGTGAGCGGACTCCGCAGATCATGCACAATCATGTTCGTCAGGTCTTCGCGGAACCGCTCAACCGATTTCTCCTCACTCACATCGCGCAAGACAATCAACCGGCCTGCGACTTCACCTAATTCATTACGCACTGGCAGGAAGGTCGCCTCAATATCACGCAATTCTTCGGCAGCCGGAATCTGGAAAGTCTGGCTCGTCATTGCATCGGATATGCTGCGGAGGTCCGTGAGCGACTGGTGTACTCCTTTGAATATCGCATCAAAGGCAGCCTGCTTGTTTGTTGTACGTTGGGCGGTTACCAGCAATCGCAGAACGCTTTCGCCCAAGTGCTGTGGAAACGGATAGTTGAGCAAGCGCTCTGCTGCTGGGTTTGCCAGTACCAATTCACCGTGCGGACCCATGAGAATCACACCATCGCGAGTGGAGTCCAGGATAGCTCGCATTTGGTCATGTGCGCGTCGTACCTCATCGAAGAGACGCACGTTTTCAATCGCAATCGCACCCTGGTTTGCCAGTAGATCAAATGCACGAATCTCATTTTCGGTGAAGTAGTGTAGCTCTCTGTAAGCGATGTTGAGAACGCCAATCGTCTGTCCAGCACGTTTCAGGGGGATTCGCGCCATTGCTGCGTAACCCGGCCCATCAAGGGGCGTGTTGGAACGCTGCATCCGAGAGGTATCTTCTATAAGATGCATTTGCCCGGAACGTGCCACTTGCCAGGTCTGTCCATCGCGTCGAGGTTTGGCGGCTTCGACATTTTCGCGTCCGTCCAACCAGAGACTTGCTCCAAAGGTCAATGTGTCCGCGTTCCTGTCGAAAAGATAGAGATGAGCATCCTTGGCATGGGCAATAATCATCGCATATTCGACGGTCAGGTTCATCACTTCCTGGAGCGACGTTGCACTCAATAGATCGAGCGACAAGTTGCGGAACTTAATCAACGTGTCGATTTGAAGTTGCCGTTCCTCGAACAATCGAGCATTTTCAATTGCAATTGCCGCATGGTCAGCCAAGTTCATCATGAATCGCTTGTGGAAATCATTGAAGGCATTCAGACGGCTGCTTTCCAGGTTGATGATGCCAACGCACCGATCATTATGAAGAATCGGTACGCATAATTCGGAGAGCATTCCCGGCAATTTGCTTTGCCGATAATCGGGGTCTTCACGGATGTCGCCAATCATTTCGATTTGCCCGGTTTTTAGTACGCGGGCAGCGATACCAACGTTGCGATCAATGATCTGGTTGATCTGCATCATTTCGCTCGATTTTGGATACCGTTCAACAAGGCTCAGATATTCCGAGCCAGAGAGCAACCCGCAACCCGCTGAATCGGCCTGAGTGACAACGATTGCCAGATCAAGAACATCATTAATGATCTCTTCGAGGTCAAGCGTCCCTGAAATCTGGCGCGAGATGGCTTCAATGGCCGACAGTTCTGCAACTCTTGCCGCCAGAGCAGCATCGGTATGGCTGTAAAGTTGTGCATTTCGCAAAGCAGTTGCGGCTTGATTAACGAGTGCCTCGGCAAGCTGTCGTTCCCGGTCACTCAGCCGGCGCATTTCCTTGTGCCCGACCAGCACTATGCCAATCATCTGATCTGGTCCGGCAAGTGGCATGACGTACATGCTCTGCAACCCGAACCGCTTGAGCAATGCCAGGTCATCGGTGCTATCCGGGAGCATACTCGCTTTGCCGCTGGCGATAACTCGTATGATTGAGCCGCCGGGTTCGAGCGGCTCAGTTAACTCAATGCCGTGCTGAGCCAATGGAAGGGATAGCTCACCCCGCGGGCCAATTAAGAGCAGAGCAGAAACGTCGGGCACCAGGACGCCTACCAGTGCATCCAGCACTTTTTGGGCAACACTTTTGAGGTCCAGTGAAGCAGTAAAGGCACGGGATGCCTCAACTAACACAGTCATTGCCTGAGCACGGGCTTGTGTATCATCATATAGACGGGCATTTGCTACGGTAACGGCAACCTGATTGGCAAGGGTATTCATCAGGTCCAGTTCACTCTTACTGAACTGGTGGGGTTGCTGATAAAATGCTGCCAGGAATCCGATCACCTGATTGTTGGCGATCAAAGGCACAGTGAGCAACGCATCGTAGCCTTCAATTTCGGCGAGACTGCGCCAGCCCAACCCATTCGGGTCGGTCATTACATTGGAGATGGCGGTTGGAACATTCTGGCCTAAGACCTGTGAAGGGCCGCTGTTGTCATCAAGGCGCATTCTCTGGAATTGAGCAGCAAAATCTTCGCTCAGACCAATAGAGTATTCAAGATGTACGCTCGATCCATCGTCGGCAAGTAAAAATATCGCGGTTTTGTCGGCATGGCCTACACGGATTACCACCGAGCACGTGATATCCAGCACTGTGTGCAATTCCAGGCTGGCCGTTACGACGGATGAGACATTATTCAGCAGTGCCAGCTCATCCGCCATTTCCCAGACGCGGCTATATAGATTAGTGTTGTGAATAGCAACGGCAGCTTGTGCTGCCATGGTGGTAAGCAGGTCAATTTCGGAAGGACCAAAAGCACTGGATTTGGAATGGTTCGTAATGACGAGTACGCCGATAATATCATCACCCACTGCCAGGGGAACACCAAGAAAACAAGCTGCATCCCACATCAGATTGTTGATACCGAGTTTAGCAGCCTCGGCCTTAAGTGAACCCGTGAGGAGAAGCGGTTTTCCAGTGCGGATAATATACTGGCTCAGGCCGTCCTCTTGGCCGCGTTGATCGGGCCAGGTGACGCGTTTTCCGTTGCGAATCAATAGTGGAAAATTCAGCATCTGGCTTTCGGCGTTGTAAAGAGCGGTATAGAACATATCCGCTTCCATCAGCCGCGACACCTGATTGTAAATGCTTTGCATGAGGTCGGTCATGTCCAGGTTCGTTGTCAACGACTGACCGATGCTGTTGAGCATATCGAGTTCGATGCTGCGACGTTCCAGCGTCCAGCGGGTGCGTTCGGAGATGCGAAAAATATAGCCGGCTATCGTTGAACCCAGCAGAAGTAGCAGGAAAGTGGTTGCTGGAAGTTCATAGTAGGCAATCGCTAAAATCACAGCTAGAAGAAACGAAAATACTTCGCCAAAAAATAGACCGGGTAATGCCTCACTAAGTTTTGAAGGATCAAAATCGTTGACTGCGCCATAAGCACGAGCAAATACCAGTACCTGATAGATAATGCTGCTCGTTAGACAGAGCGCCACAAGTGGAAACCAGTTCGATGGTTCAAGATATAAAAGGGGCAGCATACCGCCAAGTCGCTGGTAGATAATGCCAGCGATCAATGTGGAACCGCCATGTGTTCCTATCTGGAACGATGATTCAATGACGGCTTCTCGCAAAGAGTGTGGACGCAGTTCCAGGCGATTGTAAAAGAGTGCGCGGCCCAACTCAAGAAATATTCTGCCCAGTACCATTGTCAACACGGTAGCGATTGGCCCAAAGGTTAGATAGGCCGCGACGACCGCAGCATAGTGAAATCCAACGTATAGACCGTAGCGCCGTCGATAGGCCAACAGCCCTAATGCCGCGTAAAGTAGCGCATACAAGATAATCCCAAGAGATGGCCCCAGTACCGCCGCACTATTTTCAAGCAACGTAGCGGGAGCAGAAAAGGGTAGGCCAGCCATTGCCCAGGCAAACACAGCCGCTGCCAGCCCAAGCCCAATTGATGCAATGTCCCAGGGGCGGAGGCTGAATACATTGGTTCTCAATGAAATAGAGGAATGGTCTGGACTCTGGCTCATGGTTAACTTCGACTTTGGGTTTTCATTTCTGCAACGTGTTCTGAATTATCACCCTAGAAATATACGCTATCCGTATCTTTGGATTTTTATGAGGCCATCAACCACGGAAAATGAACTTGCAAATTCGATACTTTTGGCAATGGTACTACAGGATTCTAACCCAAGCAATCCCAGTTAGTGTCTAATTAAGAGTGGTCTAAAGGCCGTTCACATCCTCAAATGCATAAACGCGGAGATTTCCGTTGCGCATTCAAGACACGATGTTGCATTACGTCCAACGTAAGCCATCTATCGCCAAACCCTTATTTGTTTGATACAGCGTAATTGCTGAAGAATATAGAGTGGGATTTTCTATGAAGGGAAAAGGGAAAGGATGGGGTGCCTCAATATATAACAGCATGTTTTGTTGCCACAGAGGTTGCTCCAGATGTTCAACTACCTGGCGCAGACAAATATCTAATGCTGCCATCAAGACTCCATAAATTCCTCGCAATTCTCAGTGTAACGGATTTCACATTCAGACGCAATTGTCCAATGGAGACTGTGACTTGTTTATGAAACGGTCTCACGAATGTCTGTACTCAAAACCCTTTAAAGCGGGGCTGGGGGAGGATTTTTCTGGTAATGACCATGCCCTCTCTTATTGTGTCCCAATGATGATGATGAAGATTCACAATATTGACATAAAGCAATCCTAACAATACTCGATATAATTAATAGTTGCGTGAAGATAGCAAGTTATGCGCAGGGCCATTGTCTTTTTAACACTGTAGAGGTCATTGTGGAACAGACAAGCGTAACACGTTTGATCCCGTCAACCCAGGTAAGGGTCGCTGAGGCCGTCTCCACCCGTATTGTTGTGCTTGATCAGCTTCGCGGTATCGCCATGATCCTCATGGCCCTGGAACATGTCGCATACTTTGCCAACGTGAAACTCCAGGCCGAAAGTTTTGGAGGTGTACGTCCAGACTTACCCCCGCTGCCGAATGTACTTGTTGGGATGCTGACACATCAGGCATCTGGCATTTTTTTTACGCTAGTCGGGACGAGTATCGCATACTTCGAGGCGAGTCGTCGCAGGCGCTCCTGGACAGAGTGGCAAATTTCCAGTTTTTTAGTCACGCGCGCACTGATTTTGCTGGTGCTGGATCAGGTTGTCGGCCTATTTGGCTGGAAACACTCTCTCACGTTCGATGTTCTCTCCGCCATTGGATTCAGCCTGATTTTACTTTCCATTCTCCGGCTTCTGCCGTTGCGTGTGATTGCCGTAACAGCCATAGTGTTGTTTCTACTTTATCCCCTTCTAGTCCAGGCATTTCCATATCGGCCCGATCAACCCCATACGATTCTGCTAAGCATTCTGCTGGACTATAAAGCAGGCGGTGTGCCTCGTGTCGAGTTCGCTGCGTTGAGTCGTTTAAGCCTTGTCTTGATCGGCTTTGTTGGCGGGCACTGGCTCCAACAACGCAAATTTGCTATTTCGGCACGTCTAATATGGATCGCACTGGCTGGTCTGATTATCGCGTTCGTACTTCGACTGCTTGGCGGTTACGGGAATTTCCTGCCTTATCAGCCGAATTGGTCCCCGATCTATTTTTTCATTGAAAACAAACAACCACCCAGCATTGTCTTCTTGCTTTCTAATTTTTCAATTGCATTGATTTGGCTGGTTGCGCTAAACGCCTGGCAGCGTCACATCAACGATGTCGTGCGGGAAGTACTGACGGTATTCGGGCAATCATCTTTGTTCTTCTATACAGCGCATGTGTTCATTTATCGATACGTCGGAACGCAGCTTATTCCCCAAACATTTCTATCGGGGGGAAACGGGTTGGGCCGTGCTTTCTTCGACTGTGCTCTTGGCTTGACGATCCTTTATCCGGCCTGCCTGGTCTATCGACATTTGCGCCAGAAGTACCCGTGTAGCATTATTGCCTTTTTATAGCCTTTACAGAATTGTCGGCACTTCATTGATGATGGAGATACCCGTTATATGTTGAAAAAAGATAGTGCTACAATGCTCATATGGTACCCCTTGATCCCCGCTTTTCACGTTTCGCCTGGCACTTGCGGCGCTGGCTCCTTCCAATAACGCTGTTAATTACCTCAGCGTGTAGTTTTGGTTCACCCCCACCGCCTACCCTTCAGGTTCACGAGCCGACGCTAACACCGACGCAGCCCCGGCCCGACACCGCAACGCCTTCGTTGCCAGCTACGACGTCAGCGGCGCTACCCATAAACCCGAATTTATCCGCTGCCCTGGCATTAATCCAGCCTGACAGTCTGATATTGACCGTTAGCACACTGGTCGATATGCATACCCGGCATGTTCTTTCCAGTTCGACAAAGCTTGCAAAAGGCATTGCCGGAGCACGCGACTGGCTTTTGGCAGAGTTCACGGAGATACGCACTTCCAATCCGAAGCAGCCTATCAATGTGTGGACTCAGGATGTACGCTATTCATGGAACAACAAAAACATCGATTCGCAAAATGTTGTAATTGTCTTGCAAGGAACGGATGTTGGGGCGGGGGTGGTGCTTGTGGGAGCGCACTATGACAGCATAACGACCAATTTTCTAAATGGACAGACTTCTGCTCCCGGTGCTGATGAGAATGGCTCTGGCATTGCAGCATTGTTAGAGAGCGCACGTATCTTCGCACCTCAATCACATCGGGCTACGATTATGTTTGTGGCATTCACAGGTGAGGAAACGGGACGGCAGGGGAGTCGTGCCTTTGTAAAATCGTACTTGCAGGCTCAAAATCCGCCAATTGATCTCCGGGCCATGATCAATCTTGATACCATTGGTAGCGAAATAGGGCCGAACGGCGACGTTGACCCTCGAACCTTGCGCATCTTTTCAGCCGAACCAAATGACTCTCCCTCGCGGCAGTTAGCGCGCCAACTTGCGCTTACTATCAAGACCTATCTGAATGATGTAGACCCGGTAATACAATCAGCCGAGGAACGGAGTGGGCAATGGAGCGATCATCAGTCATTTCGGGAAGCGGGATATCCCGCAATACGGTTCATTCAGGGACTCGAAGACGTATCGCGTCAGCGTACACCACGCGATACGCTGGATAACATTCAGCCCGGCTATCTAATGCGCGTCACGCGGGCCGCACTTGTATCCGTCGCAACCCTTGCCGACGGACCAAGACCGCCAACCGATCTTACCTTGAGACCGAAGCCTGATGACCCTGCAACGCAAACGCTCATCTGGACGCCGGTGCAGGACGCAGCAAAATATCTCATCACGTTGCGGCAAGCTCCCTCGCTGTATTACGATCAGATTTTTACGGTGGAGGCTTCTCCAACACCAGAGTTATCGTGGACAGGCTTTAACCGCTTCGCCACGGTTGCCATTGCTAGCATTGACACAACGGGCCAGATGGGACCACTTTCCCCGGAAGTTTCTATTGCGAGCTTGTTACGGCAATAGCTTTTCTGTGCGCCGGGTTATCGCGCTCCGTCGCTTGGTAAAACCACTGTAAACCGTGTGCCCTTGCCTTCCTTGCTCTCCAACCAGATTCGGCCATTATGTTGATCTACGATTGTTTTGACGATAGCAAGGCCCAGTCCTGTCCCTTCAAAATTATTGACTGCTCGTGGAGAGCGATAGAACTTTTCAAAGACATGTGGCTGATCGTCGATGGGGATGCCGATGCCGCTATCGGTCACTTCAAATGTAACTAGCGTTCCGTCAGTGTGCAGCCCTAGCTTAATGGAGCCTTTCGGCGGTGTATATTTGATGGCATTTCCCAGCAAATTATTGATGACCTGGCGCAGCCGCAGTGCATTCCCAGGGACGAGCGGCACATCGGGATCAATATCAGTCAAAAGCGTTTGGTTTTTCATTTCCCGTTGGTGACTGAACGCCGCAATCGAGTTATGAATAATCTGTGTCATCGCTACAGGCTCGAAATCAGCATCGAACCCCTTTTCGATATGCCCTAGTTCCAGGAGTTCGGCAGTCAATTCGGAAACCGCCTGTACACTGGCGACGATCTTTTGGACAAATTCCACCTGTTGATCGTTCAGTGGCCCGACGCGCTGTATGAGTTCCACATAGGCCAATATTGCGGTCAACGGTGAACGGAGATCGTGCGAAACTGTCGTTACAAAATCGCTCTTGGCCTTATCCAGTTCTTTGAGCCGCGTAATATCCTGCATAACGGCAGAACGGCCTACTCCGTCGATAATTGTCAACTGAGCGTTGAAAACGTGTTCACCGCCATCAACCGTAATTTCCCCGTGCCGTCCTCGTCCTTGCAGCGCGTCTCGGGAAAACAATCGCTGTATTTCCTCGTTGAGAATGACCTCTTTAAGTGGCTTTCCGATGAAATCGGTGATGGTCACATTGAAGATTTGACGTGCAGTCGGATTACAGAACAGCACTTTATCTTCTGTATCAACGACAATTACAGGGTCTTCCGTATCCCGCAAAATGGCGTCAAGTGTGTTGCGTTCCCGAATAGTCGCGGCGTACAGGTGGGCGTTTTCCACCGCTACCGCCGCCAAATCCGCAAGAACCGAGAGGATTTGCACATCTTGCGACTCAAAAGTGCGATAAGTGGTGCGATGATCAACACTCAGAACACCGATTACCTGTTGCTTGACCCGAAGCGGGACGTAGATCAGGCTTTTGACCAAATACAGGGTGTTGATCTTTATGTCCTCGCCATTGACCAGAATTGGCTTGCCGCTTTGGACAACCTGCCCAATGAGGCTGTCAGCAACCTTGAGGCGTAAAGTCTGGACTGTTTTTTGGTCAAAGTTGCGGGCGGCCCGCATATATAGCTCACCCGTAGAAACGTCAATGAGGAAGAGGCTGCTTTCCTCTGCATCTGTTACTTGAATCGCGGCCTCAACGATGTGATTGAGGACCTGTTGGATATCGCGCATACCTGTCACGCTTTTTCCAACATTGACGAGCGTATTCAATTGGTTGATGTGCTTCTGAAGTTTGCGGTTAGTTTCCATCAGTTGCGCTGGCAACCGCTCTTTGATCTGGCTGCTCCAATAATTCGATAATGCGCGACGGACCGAGTACAGCAAATCGTCGGACTTGAAGGGCTTAGGCAGGTAATCGCGCACGCCTGCACGCATCGCCTGCATCGCAAGTTTCTCCGACCCTTCTGTCGTGACAAGAATTAAGGGAATGCTTATGCCCATTTCAGTCAGCGTTTGCAGCATATCCAGGCCCGTCATTTCGGGCATCCACTGCTCAGCAATAATCAGGTCGGGGCGAAGTTCGGAAGCTAGCAATAAACCTTCTGCACCGCTCCGGGCAGTTAAAACATCGTAGCCTTCGGCACCGAGAATTTGTTTACTCAATAGAGTCCGACTCTGAAACGAATCATCAACCACTAGAATCCTTTCATGGGTCACGATTCGCTCTTCATGCTGATCAGAGACAGACATATCATAGTCATTTATAAGAGTCACCGGAGAAAAGCTCCTCTAGCAGGATGGGTGGGCCGTAGGCAGCATGAATGCCCGGAGGAACAGCCTTGTGATACAATTGATACCATTATCTAACAATTTACGAACATTAATGTTCCCACAGTATCGCAGTGGTGTTACAGAATGTATCGCCTGAGTTGAATGTTGCTCAGCGGGCGCATCGATTTACTGCTATCCTACGTATAGTAAGTACGTGACAGAAGGATGTTTCATCATGACATGGATTGTAGTTGCGGCGGCAGGACTGGCGATTGGCCTGACCGTTGTATTCTGGAAGCAGATCGTTTCCTGGGCCAATCAGCACATCGCAGGCTGGCTTGGAAATGTATTCGGTGAAGAGGCACGAGAAGCGTTTTTGCTTCTACTGGCAGGAATGGATCGTTCCGTGATTCTGGTGCAGCGGGCGTTAGCAGAGACACAGGCCCGATTGGTAAAGGCCACGCTGATCTTTCGACAGGTGCGCGAGGGTCGCGCCCACGAGAAAGTTGTGAAGGCCGAGCTGCGTCAGGATGATGGCAATATTATTGAACTCGAAGCCGCCGAAGTTGTGCCCTGGCATGAACTGCCTGATGATGTGCGCGAAAAATTCATCCGCCGTCAGACAGCTTCCGTGGAAATGGAATTGAAGTTGAAGGAGTAATAAGATGGCAGGCCAACAACCTACGGAAAGACTCGGCTGCCTGGGCGCGTTGATTCAGCCGTTATTTCGCTTCATTCTGCGCCTGTTTGGAATTGGCACGCGTACTGTGCGTGATACGCTTAAGCCGCTCGATCAGCATTATCGCGAATTTGTCGATACGTGGGTCTCTGAAAGTCTGGCTCGATGGCTGAACCAGACCCGACCGGAAATCGATATCAGCACAGCGACCAGAGTGCTTTTGGGCGAAGCAGATAGTTATCCTGCGTTGGCACGGCTTATCCGTGACACATTGATTGACGCGAAGGTGACTTTTTCGCAGCGTGAAGGCAAGCAGTTTCTAGAGGTCGAAGCATACATGGCCCCTCGCCAGACGAACGGGAAGCTCCCGCAAATATTGCGGTGGTCGGCTGAGCGCGAAATTGCCTGGCAGGAAATTCCCGACGACGTGCGCGAGCAGCTAATTCGCGCGCGGCAGCCCGTCACGCTTGGCTATGCAATTCCGCAGTGAACGTTCTGTCTATATACTCTCTATACTGTAATGAGAAGCGATAAGGATTAGACCCATGCGGCAAGTGATTCTGATTCCAGATGAGATAGGTGGTTACACGGTGGAAGTCCCTAGCTTGCCTGGCTGTATCGGTGAAGGTGATACCATTGATGAGGCACTGGCCAATATCAAAGAGGCCATTGAGTTATATATTGAAGTACTGCGTGAGGATGGCAAAGAGATACCAGACGAATATGCAGGGCCTATCCAAGTAGCTCAAGTAGCAGCTGTTGAGTAAATTACCCAGCATATCGGGACGTGAATGTGTGAATGCTTTGCAACATGCAGGATTCCGTATCCGGCGGCAAACGGGAAGCCATATCGTTGTGCAGCGTGATGACCCCTATGCTGTAGCGGTTGTACCTAATCATAAAGTGCTGAAACTCGGTACGCTCCGAAGCGTTATACGTCAATCCGGGTTGACAGTTGATGAATTCATAGCGCTCCTGTAAGGCAAAGTTACCCATGAATGATATCCGTCTGGTCAAAGTAAGCAAATATCTGAGTAAGCATCTCCGACATCAACCTGAACGTTTGGGCCTGACATTAGCTCCCGGCGGTTGGGTGCCAGTCGATGAATTGATGAGCGCATGTGCCAATCATCAGTTCCCGCTGACCCGCGCAGAACTGGACGAGGTTGTCGCCCGCAACGAAAAACAACGGTTCTCATTCGATGTCACCGGCGAATTGATCCGGGCAAATCAGGGTCACAGCGTCGAGGTCGATTTGCAGTTAGAGCCTGTGATTCCGCCAGCAATCCTGTATCACGGTACTGCCGAAAAATTTGTTGATCCCATTCTTCGCGAGGGGCTACGCAAAATGTCGCGCCATCATGTCCATCTGTCCAAAGATATGGAAACTGCGCGCAACGTAGGTAGTCGGCATGGTCGGCCCGTCATTTTTCAGGTGGATGCCCAACGTATGTACGCTGACGGGACTTCCTTTTATTGTTCGGCTAATGGAGTATGGTTGGTTGAAAGTGTCGCACCAGATTACCTTCAACGGCTGTAAGATCAGGAGCAATTGATCGTGTGGACGCCGTTGTTAACAATTGTTACCGCTGGAATTGTAGTAGCGGTTGCGCTGCTCTTTTGGGCTGACTTGCAGAATTGGATGGCAGGGGTCATTCAACGGGCACATAACCTGTTAGGGCGATACACATATACTGTGCAGAGTGCATTGGTGGTGTTGGATCGTGTCATGGTCAATGGACAGCGCATCGTTTCGGCGGCTGGTCGGACCATTTTAGTAGACAACGAAACGCAAACACTTGTTACCACCGAGGAAGTGCGCCAGATGGATCCGCAAGCACTACCTGCCGACGTGCTGAAAAAGCTCGATTCTGGGCAGACGATCACTTATGAGGTTTCGACTGGTCCAAGCCAGCCCTAGATGAGTACATCATGCCAATTGATTGGTTGCCAACATCACAAAAAAATGGCGAACAGCCCGAAGACCTGACCACGCGTATGTCGCTATTTGAGCCGCAGCCGCCTCGACGACGCCTTGCCGATCTTGTCTTGACTGCCGAGACGGATCGCCAGTTGCGGACGGCCCTCGCCAAAATTCAGTATCATGACCGGCTATATCATGAATGGGGCCTCGAAACAGTTCACCCCGAAGGTCGCGGCATCGCAATCAATCTGTATGGGCCGCCCGGCACAGGCAAGAGCTTTGCGGCAGAGGCGATTGCCGATCACCTACAGCGCCCGATCATCCGCATTGATTACGCGCAGATTGAGTCGCGTTTTGTAGGCGACACACCCAAAAACATTGCGGCAGCTTTTGAAGCAGCCAAGGAATCGACATCCGTGCTGTTTTTTGATGAAGCTGATTCGGTGCTCAGCCGCCGTGCTACGAATATCACTCAGGCGGCGGATTACGGCGTGAATGTCTCGCGCAGTACGCTGCTGCTACAACTCGATTCATTCGACGGTGTGGTGCTATTCGCCACGAACCTCGCCTCAAATTATGATCCAGCATTCGTCAGACGCATTCTGGCCCACGTTCACTTCCCCTTACCGGATGAAGCGGCATTGACTCGGTTGTGGCGTTATCACCTGCCCAGGCCGATGCCGCTCGAACCGGGCGTTACACCCGAAATACTCGCCAGCCAAAGCCTGGGGCTAAGTGGCGGGGAAGTTCTCAATGTCGTGATCCTTGCTGCGGCTGCGGCAGTCGAGCGCGGTCAAGACGCTGTTGGACTGCAAGATTTCGAGGCCGCGTTAGCACAGGTTCGCCGCTCGAAACAGGAAGTCGGGACAGGCATTGTCTCCGACTTCACATTGCGCGACAGTTAACGTTTACGACTGCACAAGTGCCGAATACTCGCCTGTGCCGACTGCGGCTGTGACGCTAATCTGGTCGTTCTTTCCGGGCAGAGCGTGAGCTTGTTCGTCCTCGGATTTTGTTACATAAGCGTAACGTCGTTCAGATTAAGTGCGAATGCTAAGAAAGATATATTGGTTATCATGGGACTTATCTTTCAGGGCGTCGAGGAATTGAAGTATGATTATTGCAATCATCATGTTTGGCATTGGCATTCGATATCTGTTGCTATCCCAACCCATCGATAGAAAAAAGCTGCCTCAATGGCAAAGGATGCATTTGATGGGGTTGATCCTCGTCGGAGCCAGTATCCCGGCGGTTGGTACATCTTTTTTGGGATCAGTGGTTACAAAACCTGGGCTTGATACTGCCTTTTCCACATTCTCAGGTTTGTTAATCGTGTCTGGCGTTATCGCTGCGCTATTGCTTGCTTTTACGGAAATCGGTGTTAACGCTCCCGCAGACATGTTGGCAGCACCCGATGCACTCATTGCTAGTCCACTCGAAAACGCTGAAGCGTACATTCAGCGCGGTTCTGAACGTGCGAACGTGGGTGATATTGCTGGCGCGACGTTGGATTTCAGCACGGCGCTTACGCTCGATCCGCATAATTCGACAGCCTACTTTCTGCGCGGCAAGGCCTACATCCGGATTGATCGCATTAAAGCGGCGATGGATTTCAAAAGAGTATTAGAGTTAGAGCCGAATCACCCTCAAGCCGTGACGCTGCGCAACTTCGTTAACGATGCGGGTTAACCAGCGTTATCGTGCTGACGCGGCAATCCGACAATCAATGCAATCGGCCCCAACAGAAGCAACCAGATAGCCGTACCCAGTCCAAAGTGTTCTGCTGCCAACCCAATTACAAAGGGGATCAGGCTCCCGACTAGCCCTGATATATTGCCAACGGTCATGACTATACCACTTTGTCCCGGCATTGCTGAGTACAACTGTCCAGCCAGGATCGGGTACCAGCCCGAACTGAAAAGGCCGATCAGGGAGAGCAGAAATAACTTGGGAATGACTCCGGGCACTAGTAAAAATGCCGGAAACAGCACAAATTCTAGCACCGTACTGATGCGTAAATAAGATAGACCCTGCACCCGTTCCAGCAGCGGAATCAACAGAAGATCGCCGAGGAGACTAATCCCCAACCAGATCGCAACAATTAACCCTGCTTGCTCTTCACTCAGCCTGACGACATCGACAAAATATAAGGCGATGTAGCCATATAGCACGTCAAGCATTAGATCAGAGAATTGGAGCAGCACCAGCCATCGAATCACTTCCTGGCGGCGAAGGGCACTCAAGGCCATACGGATTCCTTTTACAAACTCCGTTGGCGTGATTGCTACCGCATCAGGCTGGTTTGTGAACGGGAAGCGCCATGCCAACATCAGACAAAGCAGCGTTAGTAGTGCCGACAACGCAAACAGACTTCGCCAGTCACCGCCTACAGCCGTTACAGCGATCAGCACGAACGATCCACCGACAACACCCAACGATCCGGCAAATGTCCAGCGTGCCATATTCTGCTCATGGCGTGCCGGGTCGCTGTCCATTAACGTTGATTGGGAGAGATGAACAAACGCGCCAGAGGCGGGGTAGAACAGAATAAATGACAACAGCAGGACAGCCCAGTGCTGACTTAACGCCGTCAGAACAAGGGACAGCATAAATATCACACCACCGCCAAGTACAATTATCCGTCGCTTCCACACGTCACCCAAGATGCCAAGCGCTGGCTCGATCAGACTCGCAATAAAGGCGGGAATGCTCAGCAATAGTCCAATTTGCTCGTAGTTCAGGTGCAGATCAGTTCGAATCATCGGCCAGGCGGTTTCACGCGCGCCAAATACGAACTCATCCAAAAACTCAATCGCCAGCAGGACGAAAATGAACATGGTTGGCCTTCGGAGACGGCGTAGCAGCGTAGTCATATGTAGTTCCTTTCAACAATGAATTGGGAGAGTCGGGGAATCAAAAAAGACCGTAAGCCAATCAGGCCGACAGTCTTGCTAAAAACGTATTCGGTTAGCGCGTTACTAAATCAACCGCTGCCGCAACATCGTGGGAAAGACAGCATGTTCATCTGATTAGCTCTCTGACTCATAAATAAATACGGTATCGCGCCGTGGCAAGATCATCCCGAAGATGCTGCCACGGCCCGGTTCGCTATTGACGAAAACACGTCCCTCATGCTTTTCGACGACGGATTTGACAATTGCCAGTCCCAATCCCGTCCCCTGGACTTTTTCCTCGT
>WNFL01073885.1_pt1 | contig 25108 bp, 38 predicted proteins | sample 5400361 | NCBI WGS metagenome assembly WNFL01 (sample SAMN13153351, study PRJNA577476) | soil metagenome | isolation source: 40 cm soil on Douglas fir-dominated hillslope | place: USA:California | collected 2013-09-17
ACTTGCCTGCCGATACTCACTCTCGAAAGCGGGGTAACAGCTCGTAGTGACACTATCTCCGGGAGCGCGTCTGTCTATGCCGGTGACCTGGCCTCTTCGGGGAAAGCCACATCCACATTCCCCAATTTATTTGTCGCACGCGGAGATCTCTCCACCAGCAAACTCTCGCTTGGCGTATTTAAGACTGCCCTCACCTTGGACCACGAAATTCTCGCGACCCTTGATGCTGCCGACGATCCCCTCCAGATACTCCTCGAGGTTTATGCCGCCGCTCATCCACAGCCACAGTCAAAGCGGGAGGTCAACCCAACGCCCGCCATCTCAAATACGGTCTACCCAGCCACTGAAATGGAGGGTCTTGTCCTAGTCGAAGGCCTCTAGGTTTTTGCTCGGATCCCTGGAATCGTGCTGGTCGGTTGTCTGTTGTCTATTACCACATATTGTGCTCTTGCTCCATAATCCTCTGTCCACATGTTTGCCATAGTTCGTTCTTTTCAGCGCTTGCCACTCTCGGTATACCTCCCGGTTTTCTAGTCGGGTTCAAATACAGTCGTTCTTTGTTGCTTCAGTATGCAGTTTGGCTTCTTTGAACAAGCTCGCGTGCACTTGTCAACTCAACCAGCCACTACATGAACGAGCCCGTTGTGGAACGCGGGACCTCAGTGGTCGTGGTGGCAAGTTGCGAGTATTTGGAGGCTGGATTCTTCGACCTTATTGCCATGCAGCGATTACCGCCTGTAACGCGACCGATATTACAACATCAGTTAATCTCAAAGGCTACAAACGGCCACCGTCTTTTCATCCCCCAATGCCGCAAACTGGTATTCGAGTACTGCGAGCGTTCAAAGTCCTCCACTAGGACGCGTACCTGGCTTCTCAACTCTGTCGAAGAGATAGCAAGGCAAAACCCGCATGTAGAGGTTGTTGTGAAACCTCGCAGTTTCAAAGAGCCCATCGTTCGCGGTTTTTATCGTGCGTGCTGTTCAGCCATATCATGCGTGCTGGTTCATTTATTCTGCTCCAGTGAACGAGAGAGATAAGGTCATTCCTCTAAATAAATTAGAGGTCACCCAAATTGGCCTAAAGGTCAAGCTATTGCTGGATTCGTCCGGCGCGAAGATTAAACCACTCAAGCGACTTACCGTGGAGAGCACGACACCGTCTGCACGCGGTATCTGGAGTGGAATGCATGTGGAGAAGCCATATGAAATTTAGCTTGGTTTCTCGGATGGACGAGCAATGCCCGGATCATTTCATACTGCCGTAGCTACCTTTTCTCCACCTTCAGGTTCTGCAAGTGTTGCGAACCCAACCGTTCGTCTTTGACTATACGCTCGTGCAGTGCTGACGATGCAACATCCGTGCATAATTGGAGTAGGCGAATTTAGCATTTTGATTCTGAATAGATGAGACGGCGCCCACCATGGTAATATCTGGGCTTTGTTCGGTTTGTGATTGGGGGAGCCAGTGTTTGATTTCTTCAAAGCAATCAGTGTCCTATGATTCCAATGATCTGTTCTTTCAATAACCTCGGGACAATTCAAGACAGTCAGCGATCTGGGCTCAGCAAGCAGCCTGTGCTTTCTGCCTGCGAACCACCCCAACTCTCTTAGCCGCACTGCCTCCGATCGGCACCGTCTGTTGAGTCAACGTTGAGTCAACAATCAATGGTCTGAGCGTATATATACGACTCGGCCTCTGCTCCTCTACCGTCAGCCGCGAAGCAAACCCCCCAAACTACTCCAAAATCATGCCTCCGATCATTTGCACATCTCAGCAAAGCAGGTATACTCGCTCCATGCTCTCAGTCGCTGGTATTCATTCATACGACCAGGTTTCACACCGAAACGCTCGACACAGCATCAAAAGAGGTAGACATGAAGGGTGTCAGCATCAGCATAGGAAATACCGATCTACTTGTCGATAGTCATCTCCGCCTCAAGGCTGGCACCCGTTATGGTTTCCTTGGAAGGTACGCAATATTTCACTATGTGTAAGGTCGACACCTTTCAAACGTAACTTACGAAAACGTTCGTAAGGAACGGAACTGGGAAATCCACTCTTTTTCTTGCATTGCGAGACAACTTGATTCCCGGATTCCCTCCATCCGTTCGCGTCCTTCTTGTCTCTCAGACGGAGTCTGACTCTGCCAGTGTCTCCGGTGGTAATGTGGATGATGTAGCCCTGGATGAAATATCTGTTATGGACAAGGTCATCTCCAGCGACCGAGTGAGGGCTAAGGCCATGGACGATTTCGAGGGTAGGCAATTATTCTATGCCATTCGTCGCTTTGATTGAATACTCCTTGTATAGCACTAAACGAAGCTCTGGAATCGCAGTCAGTCATTACAGTACAAGCTGCGGTGGCCATGATTGAGTTCGAACGGGCACAAGAGGATCTCGATGAGAAGAGAAAGATCGCTAGTCGTCGGTCGGGGGCAAGGCATGTCTTACAACTGATTCACGGGATGTCGTATAACATTTATCCAGGGGAAAGGAAGCGAGAAAGGAAGAGTTAAAGGCAGAGGCCAAGCTCGCAGAAGCAGAAAAGAAGTGAGTCTTCTGAGAACAACATAGATCCAAAAGTATTGAATACGACGTCGCTTTGCAGATTGGCCGGGATGACTCTCGCCGAGAGTGAAGACCCCTTCGCTGTCGCACATCGACTTATAGAAGAGCTTCAGACGACTTTAGACAATGTAAGCCCTCTTGTACCCCCCGGCCTATATCAAGATCTTACGGGTATCGTTAAGGTTGATTACAAGACCACTACTTCCAGAGCATGGTCTGTTTTACTCGGTCTGGGCTTCACCAAGGAGACGATTGAGGGACCATACTCCAACCTCTCGGGAGGGTGGAAGTCTCGCTGCGCTCTCGCTTCGGCTCTCTTGATGGGGAGCGACGTCTTGCTCTTGGATGAGCCCAGTAATTTCCTTGTTCGTGTTGCGTTATCTGAAACACGCAACCCTCATCAACACCCTCTGATTAGGACCTCCCTGCCACATTATGGCTCGAAAATTACCTCACAGAAACGGCTCAAGATCGAACAGTCGTCCTAACGTCGCACGACCAGGATTTCCTCGACAGTGTCACCCAAGAGACGATGTATCTCCGGAAGCAGACTCTACGTTACTTCGAAGGGTATGTCATCTCCTTCGTTCATAATTACAGAGAGCCGACCCTAAGAGTTTGTCAATAGAACACCCGCACAATTGGACATGCATGAACGGAAAGAGCGGAAACATAAAATGCGGTTGCAAAACTCACTCGACAAGCGCAAGGCACATGTATGGGCTGTTCCTTTTGTCAATGGACCAAGCAATGCTAACGACCCCCAGATGGAGGCATCTATCCAGCAAGGGAAAGCCACCGCGAAGAAAACCGGGGACGACAACCGGTATGTTTGGGTGTCAGTGAGTGGGTTATGTCATCTAACACTCGACCTAGTATGCGTATGGCGGTTAGTCGACAGAAGAAGTAGGTACTCCACTTGAGGAAGAAAGACACATCGGAGCTGATGGTTGTTTAGACTGGATGAAAGATGGGGCTTGGAAAAGAGTGCCAAGGGCACCCGCTTCAAGCTGAATCGTGACTTCGGAGGATATGCTCTGTAAGGTCTTGTTTCCCTCCTTGTCCGACTAGCGCTCATCGGTCATGCAGGACTAATCGTGCAGCGATCGAAATAGAAGAACATGAGCCTCCGGTGCACATCGTCATCCCTCCCGTGGCGAAGCTTCGCACTCTTGGTGATCTGGTGACTTTCGACAAAGTAACCTTCAAGTACAGAAGAGCTGCTGCACCTTTGCTTCAGGGTGTTAGTTTCTCGGTCCCACAAGACGGAAGGGTTGCATTTGTTGGTGCTGTGAGTATTGTGTGCACCTCCATGGCTCGCAGCAGACTTAACGCTGGGGCAGAATGGTCAAGGAAAATCTACCATCGCGAATCTTATTCTCCAACAACTCAAACCAACCACGGGAAATGTTCAACACCACCCACTTCTCCGGATTGGACATTACTCTCAACACTCTGTGGAAGAGATCACCAAGGCGGTGCAAGGGACGAAGACTACAGCACTTCAACACTTCATTACATATTTTGGAGATCGTGGCGACAAGGTTGAAGAAAATGACGCAATGGAGTGTTTGGGTCGCCTTGGTTTGCGAGGGAGAATTGCTTCTGCCACGCCTGTCGAGGGCCTTTCCGGAGGGCAAAAGGTGACGTCCAGATCAGGCCACCTTTGGGTAGTAAAGCTAACGTAGCGCAATCAAGGTCCGCCTCGCCTTCAGTTTGATCATCTTCCGGCCACCTCCACTGCTGTACGTGCGGCTAATGACCACCATTGGCTTAAACCTCACTCACATTGTCTAGCCTTCTTGACGAGGTCACGACCCACCTCGATCTCGCCACAATCAATGCCTTGGCCGTGGCTCTTCGTAGCTTTGAAGGGGCTATTGTACTAGTCACCCACGACCGTTGGTTTTGCAGAGTGGTTATTGAAGGTGCTCCTTTGCGTGAGCCTGCTGAAGACGATTCGGATGAGGGCGAGGAAGACGAGGGAGCAGGGGCCATGCCTCGCGGTCAGGTGTACCGTGTGAACAAGGGGCAGGCAGTGGAAATGTCCGGAGGCATGGATGAGTATGTCCAGAGGGTGGAGAAGGAGTTGGTTAGAAAAGCAGCAACGGACGCTGCGCTTATGCCTGGCTAGTGAAAGCCGGAAGACGCTACCTGCAGGAAGTGAATGCATTGGTTGTTCGTGTTGTTCCTGGCAATCGTGCCCCCCAGTGGTTGAACATCAAGACGACCAACATAAGAATTGCAATAACAAATGAGTACATCAGACTAGTTCACCAGTGGCATCACTAGAAGCATTCGATAGTTTGAATGACCGCATTTTTCATTGCAGTGATCCAGTCCCTATGCAGGAAATCGAAAGTGACCCCAATACTCTTCTTCCATGACCTCCCATTACATAGAAACTGCCGAATTATCTCTAAATTCACCGATAGAACGACTTGTTGGCAGAAGGCGGCGGCACACCAGGTCGGAACACTCCTGTCATGTGAGGTGGAATCGCCGATGCGCTAGGCGCGGGCGGCATGGCTCCGTGAGGGTATCCCTGCCACCCTTTTGGAATCGGGGGCTGTCCCTGTCCCTGCGACTTGGTCATGTCGGGTATCGGCCTCGCCCCACCATATGATCCAGGCGTCGGGGCGGGGCTTGGGTACCCGCTATAATAGTTGGGGTAGTAGTTCCCATACGGGCCCACAAATGGACCAGGGGTCATTGGGCTCGGCAAGGGCCCTCCGCGGCCAAAGTTATGAGGCGGGGGTAGGCACAGGTTGTAAAGGTGTCGAGGGGGGGTGTAGCTGTGATGCTGCCTGAGCGGCTGCTTGTGCTCGTGCGGTGGGTTTGATCGTCACGGTCGTATCGTCTCGTAGAGCCGTTGGGCGGTTCCCTGCAAGGATTCCACGCCAGCTGGTCGTTGATTGTGCTGGCAGTGAGCGATGCAGTGCGTGTAGGATTGCGGGAGGCGGAACGAGGGATTTATTCGGTTGTTCATATGTCCGCGGCCGCATCGATAGCAAAAGCGCGAGGGATTTAGCAGTCTCTTGCGCTGGAAGTAGAAAAGTAAATAAGTGGATAATACAGTCATTCGCGGCTGTCCACTCACCAGTTTGGTGTTCTAGGCCGTCAGGTTCGAGCTCTACCCCAGCGCCGAGCCTCTCCCGTTGCATATCAACAAGGCTTTGCAGAGAAATTATAATATAATGCAGTAATTCGGAGATTCCCAACTCGAGCTCGAGTTGCTGGAACGCCTCCTTCAACGCCTCGGCCTCGTCAGGTGAGAAGAACCCATGAAGCTGCCTGAGAGCCTCATGTGCAGAGAAATGCTTCCCAGTCACCTCCTCTCCCGCAATTGATATGACGTGTTCTGGCTCTTCCTTCTCCGCCTTTGCACGAACAGCGAGGTCCATGAGGTCGTTCTCTGCGGGGTCAAGCCCCACGCTCATCTCCACATCACTTGAATCAACAGCAGGCATATGCTCCTTCCTCTCCGCCTCCTCATTCCTCCGCATTTTCTCCTCCAGTTGTTTCCTCGCAGCGCGCGCCTTCCGCCTCACGATGCTCTCGTATGTCGTTTGGAACACCGCCCCGGGACCAAGCTCGCAGTCGGTTGCATCATACGACGGTGCAAACGTCATGTATAGTCCCCAATCAAGCAATTTCGGCGCGTGGAGTTTCCGCTGGGGGAGGTACGTTGTCTGCCAGCCAGGGTCTTTGGCGATCTTGAGGACGGGCGGTTTGAGTGTTCCCAACGTGGGTACATCAGAAGGGAGGAGGGGGAGAGATGGTACGACCATGGCCAGTTCTGCTTGCTTGGTTGAAAGCGCAGAGGCCTCCGCGCGGGTGATGCCCACACTCCCGCCTCTGGGGATTGTTGCGCTGCTCCACCAGTCGCCCGAAGGCAGTCGCTGCACGAGTGCATAGAGCCGCTTGCGCTCGTCTGCGTCGAGCTCGGGGGCCTGCTCGTCCCGGGCCTGGAGGACGACGTCCATCGATTTGGAGAGCCCAGAGCGCGTTAGGGCCTGGTCGAGCAGGTCGCTACTTAGCTCTACAAAGCGTTGCTGTTCCATTGCGGCTGAGGCGAGGAGCGCACGGGGCTGGCTCGAAAGCGGGAGGAGCGCCCGAAGCGTGTCTCGGATGACATCTACGCTGTGTCGACCTGGTTCGCGGAGGAGTGTACGAAGGGAAGCGGGGGGCGTAGTCGACGACGAAGGGACGTTGAAGATGCGGTCGAGGAAACCATTTGTGTCGACGCTGTTTTGTTTAAATCGGCAACTCAGAAATTCAGTTTGACAGGTTCAAAGTGCACAAAGGGGCGTACGTTTCTAGAACAGTAAGTATTTTGTGGGCGTCGTGCGGGTCTAAATATTCGTGGTCAAAAGGGGGGCTCTGGTCAGGTTTCGCGTCTGCCCTTAGCAGTTTCGCCGCAGGCCGCCCATCGAGGACATCCCCGGCGAGACTGGGTTCTCGTTTGCGTTTCTTCGATTTGAGATCTACTGGGGCGGAGATTAAGTTTGCTAATGGGGGGTTGCGTGTCGGACGGGCCATAGTGGGTCCTGGGACGAGTGTGGGGATGCGATGTGCAGCTGGCTCGTCAAAATTTGGCGCGAGATGTGGAAAAGAGCGAGGCGGGCTGGAAGGAAAATGGGTTCGAGGCTCGGGCAGGAAATCGCTCAGTGACGAGCTGGAAGGGACGATTTCTTACCAGGATCCGGTGTTGTGAGGCCTCTATGTGGCTGTGGCGAGTAGATATAGTGGTTGGACGGTGCGAGCTGCAGTGGAAGGTCGTCGTGAGCTCCGCGCTGGCGAGGCGGGCGACAAGGACAAGTTGCAGAGGGCTTACGTGGGTCGTCTTGGCCGTCGTCGGCAGTGGTGGTGGCCTCTGCAGAGTGGCTCTCTCTGTCGTCGGCTGGGCCTTGAGCGAGACAAGAGGGAGGGATGGGTGATTCCAAGGCCGAGGGTGGTTGAACCGATAAGCGGGTCAAAAAGAAAATTCCGTCTGCGCTGCCCGGGTCACTGTGTTTCGCCGTCGTATGCGATGTCGAGCACTCTTTAGGCCTGGTACGAGCCCGCGGGGCCAAAGGCTACAATGACCTTGCCTTTGTCCAGCGGTTAGCCGTTGGCGGGCACGCAAGACCAAAAACAGCTTGCCTCACGAATAATTCACATAAAATCGCGAGAGAAATGTATATCGATTCAAGAGGTTAGGAGAGGATCAAAGAGGGGCGAATGGGTCCACAGCGGGCAAACGAGACCAGTGTACACAGAAATCATTCTCACTTCAGACCCAAAAAAGGACGGCAACCCGGCTTCGTGTCCGCACATCCGTCACCGTATATCCGTCAATTACTGTGCATACCTGAACCCGAGCGTGTCAGTAAGTATCGCCCCTTTACTGCTCCAGTGGTGCAGCCACTCACTTCCTCGTCCACTCCCTGGCAGTCGCTTCATACCGTGCACGATCAGTCTTGTAGAGCTGTACAGAGGTCAGAGAGCGTCAAGGTAAATTTAAAACTACATACGTGGGCGATGTCCGGGACCAATGGGTCGTCCGGGTTGGGATCAGTCAACAGAGAACAGATCGAAAGCAGTACTGCGAACTGAAATGAATACTTGCTTTGACACCAGCTGTCAGCGTCGTTCCTTGCGTACCTTTCGCCACTGTCAACGCCGGAGACCACTGCTCCTTCAGAATGTCCAGGCAGATGCTCCCATTGGCATTAATGTTGGGGTGGTAAATCTTCGTCTTGAAAGCAACTTTCGGCGGCTTGAACGGGTAATCGACCGGGAAGGTGATTTCTAAGAAGAAAACGCCACCAGAGTATGGCGAATCGCCCTGCAAATGTCAAAGGGGTGGCAAGAACCGGAAGGCAGGGTTAGATCCGGGTGCGATGGGACAGATAGCGCAGCGAGGCGCCGTCTTGAAAGTAAGAGAAACATACGGGTCCCATTATGGTCGCGGACCAGACGAACATATTGGCCTCATTGGCGGGACCGGCGCTACAAGATACCGGGGGGTCGCGGTTGATGTCGTTGAACTCCTATGAGCAGGAAGAGGATGTAGCAGTCAGTGAGAGTTGTCAGAGGGCGGGGATCGCCTGAGATCGGTTGCAAGCGCCTCCCACGGCGCCAAACGGTGGTGAGCCAACTCGCAAGGGATCCCAGGCTGTACTCGAAGACAGTCGTTGAGGAGGTAGTAAGCACCTTGGTTATGCGCTTGAGGGCCATTAGAAGGGAATAGTCGTGTGCTTGGGTCAGGATCTGGTAGGCGACGACGGCGAGAGAGTTGCGATTGGATGCGATCAGCGATGGATTGGGAGGAGAGAGGACGCTGGGCGTGGTGGCCGACGTACCTGCGGACTTTGAAGACGGCGGGATGGTCAAGGACCAAGTTGTAGTTGTGCTCAGGCTTGGGATCAGCGCTTGTGGCCAGTATTTTTTTACTAATTCCCATTGACTTGTTTTCACTATTATGATCGCGTCGAATGTCCTAGAACAATCTCACGACACGACATCACGATTACCACATCAACATCACCATAAGCCGTAAGCCATAAGTAAGTAAGTAAGTAAGTAAGTAAGTAAGCAAGTAAGCAAGCAAGTAAGTAAGCAAGTAAGTAAGTAAGTAAAAATTATTCATGTAATCGTCATTAGATTTCATTAAAATCTAATCATCTAGTCACACATAATCCTCATGCTTATTGCTGGTCGTAATACCTCTGCAAGCCCTACACAGCCGCCTCACCAACGGGTCACTCCCAGCGCCCACAAAACTTATAACCACAGCGAGCACGATGAGTCCGGTGGCCAAGCACATGATGGCCGTCCATCCGTGCGTTGCATGTTGGTACAGCTGGCTCCCCAGGACGCGGACTCGCACAAGATTAAGACGGGAACCCACCGGCGCTTGAGAGACTGTACGCAAAATTGAACGCGCCAAATACGTGAGCGTCTGCATGCCGAAAGCCTGTCAGAGATCGCTCCTGATTGAACGGAGTGTGTTGCCTTACAACCAAGCCCAGGTACTTTGCGTGCTGCAGCAGCCAGGTCCGCTGTGAGCGGTGGAAGCACTCCCGAGAGAAAGAACACTGCCGGCACTGAGTGACGACATCCCATTTTGAAGACGTGGACTCACTGGAAAGCGCGAGGCTTGACCCAAACAGCGAGATCGGCCCCCGAATGGTCATTACGACCCACCACGGAACCGATAACAAGAGGGAAAAGAAGCTCGTCCATTCAACTCCCCCATTGACACGGTCGGACAACCAGCCCGACAATGGTGATGCTGCGATTGGCGTATCAGTACAGCGCGCATGTCGTTGAACCAAGGTCGAGGGACGCACCGAATAGTGTGGGACCATCAGCAACCATGAAGAGGAGCCCTACTTGTAGGGGAGTATAACCATATACTTCTTGCAACCTCAGTGGCAAAGTGGGTTCCATCGCAGTTATAGCGATTCTACATGCTCGTTTGAATAACTCATACAATTTGGGTTAGGACCCACGCACCCATAGCAGAATATCCCAGTAAACGCAGTAACCGCCTGTCGGTTCTTACAGAGGGCAATGACCACTTGCATGACGGAAAGCTGCGAGACCCGTTCTTTGGAGTCGACCTTTTGAAGAGGTGGCACATTCGTGATACCATCCGCACCTTGCGTAGGCCCGGGGGAGACCTCTGGTGGCTTTTCCTTCTTGAGCCATTTGACAGCCTCAGCCTTTTCGATGACAAGCAACCGGCCAATGAGGTCAACAAACACGAGGGAGATGCCTAGTAAAAAAGGTGCACGGAAGCCTAGCTTCTCGAACAGAAGTCCGCCGAGGGGCGGGCCCATGGTCAAACTAAAGACTGTTTAGGGGACGATTAGCGGGAAGAATAACGCGTATATACCCTATTGAGAAGCCCGTCATGGCAAGGCCAAGCTGTCCTGCATAGATTGTAAGCTGAACTCTGGTCCTAGATGGGGACTTAAACCCACGGCCAACTAGTTCTTCCGGGACCGTATCGCATCTATGCATCGTCCGTAAGGTACGTATATATAGATGTGCAATGTTTCACCTACAGTAATGCAAAGGCGACGGTCCATACAACTGCTGAGCTATGCGTCCGGTCAGCGGATTCAAGGGGTGCGGGGATACACACACCTTATACCTTGTATTACTCGCGCGAAGAACAGTAGCCAATACGACTGAGCCTCCATGAACAGGATTTGTGACGCAACCTGAACGAGAAGGCCAATGATCATCGGGTACCTGCGATTCCACCATATCTCGGCAAAGTACGATATAGGCGGGGTCCCTGCATAGTTGACTCAGCGGATATCCTTTGAAACCTTGATAGATTATTATTCACCGGCGATGAGGCCAATCGACTAGTGCAGGGTTCGGCAACAGATACTTCGTACGAGGGCGGACGACTCACAAAGGCAGCGACTAACCAACCAGTCTTTACGGGAACCTCGTCATATCCTACAGCTTGAAGCCGGAACGGTATCACTGAATGCTTCCGGTCAATCGACGCGTTCATCGGGCAAATACGCTGAAACGGACCGGGGATGATCAAAGAGTAGACCAAAAGGTCGACCAAGACACCCTGACCGACGACGAACGTGACAAACCACGTTGAGCTTCTCCACTCCAAACCCCATGGTTTTTGAGTCATGGTAAACCTCGGGTGGCGATGGCGAGGTTATACACACGATTCCTGGCGCTCCGAGATGTCTGACGAAACCTCAGAGATTTTCGGGGAGTGGTTCGAGTCAAGGCGTGCGATTTCCAAGGCACGGAAGGAAAAGCTTTTGGCACGTATTTCGGCTTCTCCGTTTCATCCTTTGGACTCATATCCTCATTCATACTCGTGGTAAGCATGAACGGGATCAAACTAGCAGCGATAAGCGAACATTTAAATGACGCGGGACTAAATCAACTGAATGGTCGGAAGAACTGCTGGTGATCGAAGCTCGGAGGAACCGCCGGTGTTGATCGAAGCTTGCGGATCATCGGACACAGAGTATTTCAGATCTTACTCATACTCGTCGGGATTTCGGTTGTCTTCTGTACCCAGCCGCTCGATCCACACCTTCACAGCGAATAACTTAACATTTTCCAAAGGAAAAATATTCGGCAAAATGATCGGCAAAATGTTACGTATTTCCAATATATTACGTTGATTCTGAGCAGATCTCGGTACTGCTTTGATGGGAATCTCACAAGCCATTGAACGGAGCTTGAATGGAGAATGACAGTCTACTCACTGCTATCTTCCAGTCCTTTTTTATGCCTTAGTTGGGCGTAGCCCAGGCATACGGAAGAAATTCCCTTAGCACATCACAGGCACATTGGGTAAATGACTTTTAAAAACTAATTACAGGTGGCGCTTTGTGTATCTAATGGCAACAAGGGCAGTGAAAAATGCATGGCTCATGCATGCGGTCTTGCAACGCCGTGCAGTAACGTAGCTGGTCCCTGTCCTTTCCCAGGCGTGCCTGAGCCCCGACCGGTGCCTGTCATTTTCCGATCATTTCCCGGTCTTTCTCTGTGAACATTTTGCCCAGAACAAAGTAAGACAAACGAGGCAATCGCAGGATCGTCCTCCAATTCTCATCTGTAAATATATTCAATAACAATCGTATCAATAAATATAATGGACAGAATTGTTTTGGCGCGGGCTAAACGACAAATTACAACAGAATGCATATTCTATACAAGCCACTACTTGCTGCAGGTCGAGCTCTGGAACTCCAACGCCTACCTCGGAAGCACCATAAAGTCACCCCCTCCCCTCATCCCTTCGAAATATTCAAACGTACCACCCCAACGTGTAAGTACTGTAGTATTGAGCTCTTATTAGTGCAACATTTTCCCCAGCGAGGACGAAAGCTTAACATACCGATGCCTGCACAATGGATTAATATGTGGCTCCTCTAGTGGTACTGAAGCATCACAATACGTTTAAAGATCATGTAGCTACTCCTGAATGTAATGTTTTGTGTTCCCTGAGGCAAGCTCAAGTGGTTTGTGAAATCGGGCCTTTACATCAAGACGAATGCAGGTTCTATTACAAGCAGGAACGACAAAACTAAGCATATATACCAAATTCATCCTCTGCCACTCCGCTCTGTCCTATGACGCTCACATTCTGCTATTCACTGATGGTTTACCTGGTTGAGAGCGTCCAATTCTTCATTGCATAATCGATAATTTCTTCAAATCGTTTCACATCGGTTAATGGTGCTCCGGAGCTTGACCAGCTTCACGCAATCTTCAGGTGGCTCCCATTTTGGATCAATCATCCACTCTTCGAGTCGGAGTTCCAGGGGTAAGTTGGTTGACTTTGGCCCTGTTGGAATTAAGCCAGTTGATAGCAATTCCACAGATGGTACATCGTTCATATAGTGGGATCGGAATCAAAACATAAGGGACCGAAGCACGAGTTAAAGCACGGGGCTGGGTCATGGAGGAAGAGTCCGTGAAACGCAGAGTCAAATATGCATATGGAACATCAACCAGCCTATCAACCGACCTCGGTGGTGTAGTAGTCAGGGCAATCGACGGTTCTTCTGAGCCGTTGTGTGGCGCTGCGACGGCGGAACCAATGCGGAACTAAGTATTCCAACAGGCCCAGTGACCCTTTTCTGGCTGGTGGACAGTTTACCATGGTGTGATTTGTAAAGGCTTCGCACGAAGGCTGTAAGCTTCTTCATCTGGTATATGTAAGTGATCAGCATGTTTACTATCATCGGGATTTGGTGCACTTACCGATGTAGATAGATAAGGCTTCGGACGGCGCAAGATAAAGCTACCAACCGGAAGCTGATATGGGACCCCATATGATACAAATGTTCTTGCAACCTCTTCCTCGACATCTTCTGGCCCAGATTCCTCATCAGAGAATACTTCCATAGGGAATTGGCTGGGCTTCAAAATAATTTCCGTTGGAACAATATCAACACCCAGTGTGGAGGCAGCGAGTTCCACGCACCTCTGCCGCTGTTCACCCGTACCTATCTTCCGACTGAATCCTTTTGATCTGGCAAAAACGCACAAGTGTTTCAAAGGTAAGCATTTCGAGACCGTGAAACTGTATGCCATCGTCCTTCCAGCGGAGTGCCGCTATATTAGCAGGGCGAAGACGATTACTTGTTGCCACCAGACAGTGTAACGTGGACATCGAGAACTCGCTCATGTAGAAGCACTCTAGTGGGTGGGTTTCTAATCGAGCAGTTTGAACTGCTTGAGCGTCAGATCTTCGAGGTGGGGATAAAGTCCCAGGGCGGTAGTGCAGGCTCATCATTTCTTTGGAACATGTAGAGTAAGTCAAATATAATAGGTTTGAGGGTTTGTCTATACGGCCCGACGTGCAAATGCAGAAGGCTAGGTAGGTTCAAGACGCGTCCGGGCCTGAGGTCTTCTCTTATCGCTGAGCATGCACGCCCAGCGAAGTGAGATCGGTGAACGAAGCAAGGATGGAAGAAAGACCTCGAGCAAATATACATCAAGTACTTCTAGGCGCCGTATATTGGGGTGTTGGTTAATATTCTCTCCTATCACTCGAAGCACATCAACGACTGCATCATTGTTAGATCCAACAACAACTCGTATCATCTCCTCTTGTGTGTGTGTTGATCATAGGACGGATATACTGAGAGATTGAGATGCATGTATCAGACTTTTGGCCAATAACCAGAGTCAACGACATAACGGTGTGCTCTAGATTTTGAAAAGTGACTCCAGGATTTGGGTACGGTTGAAAGTTTCTTCCTCTGCTCCTCTGCTTGTCCGTAATAGCCCCTCTCGATCGTCTTGCCTCCCCTGTTGGTCTATATCCAGAAACTGGTCCTTGTACCATCCGTGTCGAAGAGGAAAGGCACATGTATGACCCATTCCAGTCTCGATTTCGTCCGGCAGAGGGGAGGAAGGTGGGTCGTGGTCGTATTGAAGATCGAGACAAAGGACCAAAATTTCGATTGAACCTTCCTACGTACCAAAATGACAAGTGTGAACCCAAACGCAAAGCAAAAAAAGATCAAACCACCAAAATCGAGACCGGTGGCAACGTCAGCGCTCTCCCAGCCAGTCACCCAGATTCAGCAAGCGGGCACCCTCGCGACCCTCGCGGCTTTTTCGCCCAAGGCCAATCACTTCGCTCTTTTATCGCTTGCGGTCGACAGACATAGGTTGCGCGTATATGATACAGCGACCGCTCAGGCAAATGCCGAGTACATCGTCGAACCTGCCCGGGCCACTTGCTTACATTGGATGGAGATCCATTCTGACCCGGCTCAGGCCCAGAGGAAGAAGAAGAAGAAGAAAAGAGATTCCGCTGCTTCTATTAGCGAAAAGTCAAAGACTCAGGTCGTTGCGCTCGGCCTATCTTCAGGAGCGATTACTTTCTTCTCCCCCGCACATGGCTCACCCATCCTCACACTCTCAAATTCTGCATCCAATACCCCCATTCTGGATACAGCCCTAGACGCCAGTGAAGATCGACTATGGACCTCCAGCGAGGATGCGTCGATTTGTCTCTGGGACATGTCTTCCAACACCATCCTTCGAACGTGGAAGTCCGATGACCGTATACCATACACATGCATCTCACTAGAGCCGAGAGTATTGGATGAATCTAATCGACCCGTTGGTCTCCTCGCAGCACACAATGCTGCCAAACTGCTTTCCATCAATCTATCCCCTGAATCCGCATCTTCAAAACCCACAATATTTGCATCGTTCTCTGGGCACACGACACCCATTTCCCATATCGCATGGACAACCTCAAAGCAGTTCGTTACAGTCGCCCAAGGGGACAAGTTTGTCCAGGGATGGACAATGCCGAAGAACGGTGGAGTAGGAGCAGTCGCATTCTCCGCTGCCTTGGACGCAGAAGCGCGAAAAGCATACGTCTCCCCGAGTGGAGAGCTCATTGTTGCCACATCCGTCTCTGGGGCCATTTCCATCTTTCGGATTCCCTCTCACTACATTCCCGCATCAAACCTTGCCCCTGAGAGTGTGGTCAATATATCTATATCAAGGGGAAAGGGTTTGGCTGAAAACGCAGATGTCATCGACGCTGTATTTTCCACGGACTCACCAGGGTTAATACATGTCGCCCGAATCATTGCTGGAGTACGACCGGCCTTCGAGACTGTGGTATGTCCCATGCCACCTCACTCTCACTTCCCACATGCGAACCCATTGTTCTTTAGTCCTTCGTGAACGACGAGGGGGATATTATTCCAGAAATCAAACTGAAACGAAAGGATGCGAGCCTCTCTGCGCAACAAGATGATGGGGTGAGGTGATAAGGGTTACCGCCAGTGATCATTAATGACTCACCTTCCTTTCCCCAGCTCATAATAAACACCCGCTATAAAGAATCTTCTGCCAAGATCGGCACAACCGGACCTCTCGAGGAGCCCACAACGCCATTTGCAGTTACAGACGGCGCGCTCGACGTCGATCTTGCTGAGCTAAGCTTAGGTCAACGTCTGCGCATCTCCAAGGGGGACGAGGGTGCACTTTCCGATTCGATTTTTCGACCACCTCGGTGGAACGAGGCGAATCGAAGGTCCAAGCCTCAAAACATAAACGCGCTGTCAGTGGGAACACCAACGGCAAAGAGCTGCGAGTTCCCACTACTTCGCTAGCGCAAACGCTAACACAGGCGCTCCATTCGAGTGATACACGCCTGTTGGAGGCGTGCTTTGCTCACAAAGATAGGACGTTGATCATGAATACTGTGAGAAGGATACCTCCACAGCTCGCACTTGTGCTGTTGGACGCCTGTGTTGAACGTTTAGGGAGGGGACGAAAGGGAAACACAGGAACTGGGAAAGGGAGAGGGGCAGGTGCGGGTTCTCAACGTGGTGAAGGGTTGGTAAGCTGGATGAAGAGCGTGTTGGTCGTACATGGGGGCTCTTTGATGAGTGTGCGTGTTCTCTCGCATCTCAGTCTCCTCGAGGCTGACTCAAGTCGTACAGATGCCTGATCTAGTAGCACGACTTTCTTCGCTACACGCGACGCTGAATGCAAGATTGGCATTGCAAGAACGATTGCTCACGCTTAGCGGGCGGCTAGAACTGGTCTTGGCCCAAATCGAATTGCAATCTTCACGTACTCCTGCTTCTCTCGTACCTCGATCGGATCAAGGCAAGAAAGGACAGCCTTCCAACATGAGGCACCCAACTCGATACGTGGAGGGCGAGAGTACGGATGAAGACGAGATGGACGTCGAGATTGAGCAAGGGAGTGGAGAGGACGGGAGTGACGTTGAGGAGATCGGACTCGGTGGGTCCGAATCGTCTGGGTCTGGAGTAGATCTGAGTGACGAGGACGAGGACGAGGAGTTGGAGGGTTCCAATGTCTCGGATGGCGAAACAGGGAACGGCTTTATTGACGACGAAGCGGAAGAGGATTGGGAGTCTGATGAAGAAGAGGACGACGACGACGACGACGACGAATGAGTATGATTTCCATTTACGCGGATATGATACAGGTGTTTTGAACGAGTGGCGTTACATCATGATACCGTGAAGATGGGCTATATATAAGCGTGTTATGGTCATATCAAACCAGGCTTCTCAGGCATCCTCAACAATTTCCGCATTTTTGACAATGACATCGACTCTCACCCGTTTACGAACGGTACGTTTGGTTGATGCCTTTACATGATAAACTTAGTTCGATTAGTGTTGTAAGGCGCCTTGACTCGCCTTTCGCTTCCTTGACCCTTTCTCAATTGTTTCCTCGTCACTGAGAGGAGTCAGACCGGCCTCCTCTTCGTTTGCAGCCTGCTTAGCAGAAACCTTTCGGAGCTTCTGCACCTGCTGAACGTAGGCTGACGTCCGGCCACCTACGGTAACCCTTTCAAGGAAAATGAGTGACAAATAAATTGACGATTGGGGTGGACACACCATTTGATTGTGGCTGCGTCCCCGTTAGGCTTATTGAAAAGTCAGAAAGTGCACGCTGGAAATTCAACAGACGGCGCACCAGAATTAACGAGTCTTTAGTTTTCTTGCCTTTTCCCTGTAGCGAACGAATTAGCGTCGAAGTGGCTTGTGCATAGTGCGTACCCAGCGGTGAGGAAATAGCCAATGGTCTGGGAATTGGTTGTGATCTGCGTTGCACGCTACGGCCGTTTGACAAACATAGACTATGCTCTCCCATATGGCTTTGACAGTGTCATTATCCAGTGACCTTGCCGGTTGCTCAGGGTGAACTTTTGAGTGATAGAGAATCTCGTCTGCAAGCCAATTACCTATACCAGCAGAGAAACTCTGATCAAGAAGGAGACTCTTGATCGTGCAGCCACGCTTTAACAATTGGGTGGAGAACTCTTCCAGTGTTGGCATACATAGAATAGGGTCGAATCCGAGGTTTGATATGGGCGGCTCCGCCATTGGAGACGCACAAAGGCGAATCCGCCCAAGCCGTCTCGCGTCCATGAACGCTAACTGGGCAGCTGGTAAAGAATCCGTTGCGGGAAAATGGATAATGAACTACGGGGGCGACTCAGGAGGCCACAAAAACGGCTCAGATACGCGGACCTCCATACCTTCATGAACCGAGGAGGCCAACCTGCCTCACCACCTTTTGGTTTCCTACGGTAATACAGTGGGTCCTCTCCTTTGATCTATGGAGCTGACGTTCGATGGGCCCTCGGGCTAGACATGGTCACTCACCTGTATCGCTCCCGTCATACCCAGATGCAATACTGGGTGCTTAGGTCCATCAAGGGTCAGATAGAAGAGTTTCCCATAACGACCAACGTCCAAGAGCGTGCGTCCTACCACGGCTGCAGCCTTGGGGAAGGTAATAACCGCGTCAGAACATTCAGAGTGTGAATATGCGATAGCAGTCATACAAAATCGTCATGTGGGAGATCTCCGTAGACAATGCGGTCGTCTGTTGTCTCAACCTTGTCAATCTTGCGACCTTTTCCGAGATTCCTGATCAGAGCCGCAGCTCTTTCGACTTCTGTAGCGGTTTCAGTACATGCGTATTGTGTTCGCCTAAGTGAATTGCGGTCACCAGCAAGTTCGGGCATTCGTCAGAAAAGTGTAGCGAACAAGGAGTCTTCGAGCCTTTGTTCGGTTTTGTGGATTCCCCTCCGCACGTGGGATGCAACGATGAGTTTACTCTACGGTAAGTGCAAAAAATGGGGTGGGCAAGCAAACTGGAACGGCTACCAATTCGCGTTGAGCTGGCCCTAGCTGACGTACACATCCGCCTCACTTTATATAGGGGCCGATCAAGGTATACTGGGGGCGTGTACAGACGCAGAGCTGCTAGACTAGTAGTCTGAGCCTTGAAGTGTGGTGCTCTTTCCGAGCCCGGCAGCCATCTTGTGCATGTCAAAGTATCACTCAATTCAAAGAGGCTCCTATTCCGAGATATTCGTACAGTCCAGTCAGCTTGACATCGCATGATGGACGGCCACAAAGCATATTTTGAGGCAAGTGTGTTAGCTACTCATTTATTGACAAGACCGTAATGCGCCGGACCGAGGTAATAGTTGAATCAGCCATCATCCTCTATTTGTCTCTTGCCTCCATATTCGAGGTCCTGTCCTGCGCTTTTAGCACCCACAATTACGGCTTGAGTTTGAATGGTAATGCGGTGGTGGGTGCTAGAGGAGTATGTATCAATGTCTGTAAGATATCATTTGGGATGAGGTTCAGTGATTTTTGGGATCCTGAGGCAAAAAGGCCATGTGGAGAAGTTGAGACGCGTGACACCCCGGCAGGACGTAAGGAAATAGTAGTGGTCGAGAGCTCGACAATCAAGATACTCACTCCCTCAAATTGTTGAAGGCGTAAGATTGATCGAACCCTGCGGCAAGGGGGGACATGTCGGCGTTTGGACTCGCGCCAATGGGTGGAAGATGCAAGTGCTGTCCCAAGCGCGAAGACTGGTATTGATCTGCAGCTAAGGCGGTCCCTGGTGAATAATTCTTTCCTGTTTGGGAGGTGTAGGTGCCATGGGAATCGGCATGACTGAGGAGTCGGATGAAGATCCGCGTCGATGCTAAAAATTTAACTAGTCAATAAACTTGAAGAGCCTAAACTCGTGACCAGGCGACATACCAATCACGGAGATGCACAAAGCGACCGGCAAAAACAGGATGTTGAGGACGTTGCTACGGTGAAGAGCGGCGAGGACCGCCTGGACAAGGTTGCCGCAGCTGGCAAATATGAAGTAACCAATACCATTTTCGAGCATCACCTGGCTAAGACCTCCATCTTTGCGCCAAGACCAGAGCTTAGCCATAGCAAGCAGCGTGACAAGGAAGTCAAAGACAATGGCTATTATATGTAAGCAGCTTGTCAACAATGGCTCGATCACTTACTGTAGATAAACTCTATCAGAAGGATGCTGTATGGTGCAGACTTGAGGACTACGCAGCCCAAGCCATTGAACAGAGTGGTGGATTTCTGCCATGCTGCCAAAGGTCAGCAGGGATCGGTCGTACTTGATAATGAGCGTACTTAAGCAGTAAACCGCGATCAGACCTGCATACAAGGCCGCAACAAAGACGACCACCTTCTTGTTCCCCGACCACAAAGCGACTGAGAAAATCAGAGGAAACTCGCTATTGAGAATGCATCCGGACTTACTACTTCGCAAAGCAAGAAGCAGTGACTGAGGAGGTGAGGAGGTGCGTGTGAGCGCAAAAAGAGGGACGATACAAGGCATACTCACAGACGCCCAGATACCGGTGGCATCGGTGACCTTCAGGATCCATATTTGGGTGTCACAAGGAATAATTTCTCGGCCGTGCGAATCAATGGTCAAAGCGAGGACGTGAAGCACCATTGACACCTGTATGAAAGCCGTGAGGTTATCCAATCTTGGGTGTCAGTGTACGATCGTACCCTCGCTATCACATAGGGAATCATGGACCAACGTGCCCGTCGCCTTCCAAGCACAATACTCCAGTCGAATGGAAGAGTAATTAGAACTACGAGGTTGGATTGGCGAAAGGACTCCAATGCACTGAGACGGCCACGCACTCTCCCAAAAGACGATGCCAAGGAGGACGAGCGACTGCGATATGTTCAATATTCCACCATACACCGTGAGATAACTCGCGCACCTGTGCATTGCGATAACTTGTCAACCTTGCTATTTGATCCTACAAAGAGAGTCAGATTGATTCCCCGAGGGAAGGGGACTGACATCGGTTGTGTAGTCGACCATTTTGCCTGCCCAAGGACTTGGTAAATGGGAAGGGAGAGGGTGGGAGAGGGTGGAGATGAGAAAATTCGGTAGGGTACACGAAGCGCCTTTAGGGATTCCAGCGACTGAATCGTAGGGAGGTTTTGGGCCGGCGAGCGGCGCCGTGACACTTGCGCGGAAGAAGGGTGACGAGTGAATTCCCTGCTGTCATTTGACAAGGAAATGGACAGAAAAAAGACATAGAGATAGAAGGTCTGAACCCCCTGACTGAGAAGGCTCACCCAATTGCGAGAGGCCAAGATCCAGAGATTGCGGGCATCTAAGTATTATTACAGCCGGTATCACGTCTAATATCAATTTTAAGCAAGGTTTTGAGATATTTCCGGGTAACCCTACGCCTTGATATGAAAAGGTACCTGGCTTCGCGGCTTCTTTCCTTTGTGGCGAGCATTGCGATCCTGAAAGCACTGCGCTCCTGAAATGGCGTTCCTAAGGTACGATTTAGCTTATAAATCGTTTATCGCCAAACCAGGGTATGACCATCGCCAGGTTCAGCTTTGAGCCCTTTACCTTCCGCATTTGCGTTTGCCTTTGTTCAGCACTTACGACATTCACGCTGGTGTGATCATCTCGTGTCACTGGCAACAGTAGTCCATTCATTTTCACTGGCGCGACAAACCCCGGTAACTATCGCAATGAAAAGGATGCTAGCTCTGGTTATGAGTGTCAGAGCCGGTTCCGGTCGGGGCTGGAAGCGGGTCTAGGTTTGGCGTATTACCGTACTCGTGGTCTCTCACTATGCCGTCCGGCGGAAAAGGAATGTGATCCTCAAACTGAGGAACTAGCAACGAAGTACATGGGTTTAAATATTAGGAATAGAATATGAAATGAGATGTAAATGAAATCAAGGGACGGAATGTCCGAGAACTAAAACAGTGGCAACGCTCAGAATAATCCATCGGGCGGCCATGCCATCGGAAAAGATCCGAATTCAATGGAATGCGCATGGTGCGTGACAATGAGACAGGTTATTCTTGGTTGCCCGCGCTGGATGAGTAGCCAGAACTGGGCAGCGTCGAGCTGGCCTTGATGATGGTAGCAGCCTGTGGCCCTGTTGTTAGCACACGCCCCTGGCCACTTTGGGCCGACCAGCTCACCTTCTCGCCAATTGCGTACGTCGTAGACTGCGTATGGGCCGCCACATGCATCGGGATAATAGATGCATCAACCACACGAATATTTGTAGTACCGTAGACCTTCAGAGAAGAGTCGACGACGCCACCGAGATCCTGCCTTGCCATCGCGCAGGTACCCACAGGGTGCTTCAAACTCTGTCAGGGGCTTTAATGTATCTCGCGTAATCGAAAGGGAACTGCAGTTTACAAACTTGTAAAGATGCTCGAACATAGCTATCCGGTAGGTGGCCGATGAGCGCTCTAAACCCCATGAATTCGAAAATTCCGCTCACCTTTCGAAGTGCGCGTCAGTAGTGAAGTTCGTGGGAGGATCGATTCTCTCCACGATCGCATTTGAAAAGGGTCCCGAGGTCGCAATCCTATTGACGTATTCCACACCACGCACCAAGACCTGGGTGTCAAAGGGATTGTTGAGATAGTTTGGGTTGATGACGGGGTGAGCCATAGGATAGGTAGTATTGATGTGCTGCTATGAGGTCAAGCTTGGTTCGGAAATGATTTGATTGAAACGCACCACACTCCCGCGAGAAAACGGATGCTGGTTCACAGCGGCAATCGTAACGTAACTGGTATCGTTGGCAGGTGGTGTCCTGGTCAAGCCACCCATGGGGATCATAATGAATCTACAAGATCAGGAAACGTAGGATGGGTGACAATCTAATCTGGCTCACTCGATTATAGGGACAGACACGTCGGAGATCCATTTTCTCTGGATATCATACTGTTTCGAATACAACGAGGCGGGGTTGACCGAACTCAGGCACTTCTTAAGGTTGTCTTGCATCGAGAGGAATTGGGTATCATTGTCCACGATGTCTCGCAATGGAAGAAAGGCAAGAGTCGAGATGGTAGATGCCAGAGGCCCATCATGAGTGGTATTGCTGGAACAAAGTCAGCTCCGATCTCTCGAGGACCATCTGCGGCTCACTATTGAGCAGCGGCGACAACGGCGAAGGTTTGGTTGATACGAAGCTGGTCCCACGTCACCAAGTCTGGTTGAATTCGGAACATTTGGGCCGACATTGGATGATCTTGGAGATTCTCGCCGACCCCTGGCAAATCAATCAAGGGTGAGATGCCAAGAGACTTCAATAATGTCGCGTTTCCAATACCGCTGAGCTCGAGCAGTTGTGGTGACTGGAATACGCCAGCCGAGAGAATGATTTCTCTCTTGGCCGAGACGGTATAGGTAGTCCCATTGACGACATACGCGACACTATGGGCTACGAGATTACCATTTTCTTTCGAGTCCCTAAAGTTGATTTTGGTGGCCTGTGCACTCGTGAGGACGGCGAAATTGTCCTGCCCAATGCGATCGATATAATAAGTTGATCCGGCGTAGCTTCGCTTTCCAGTAACGTTATCAACAGAATGCGGGGAATTGTAGAGACCTATTTGGCTACCCGAATTCTGCGTTGTCAATGTCAGAGCGACACTGATGCCGAACAGACGCCGACACTAACAGGAGACGCATTAAGTGAAACGCCTAGAGACGTCAGAGTTTGCACGTAGGGTTCGAGTAAGTCTGAGTAAAATGTGTTATAGGTGACCTGGTCGCACCTGTAAACTAGAATGCAACAGGGAATGGAGAGAAGACGTACCTCTGTTTCGCCTGCGGTGCCGAAGAATGGCTGCATGAACTGTTAGGGTGAGATGCACCAGAAACCGTGAGAGCGTACATCTTCCTTCGAGTGGGCGTCAGCGGTGCCAGGGAACATCGACGCATCAGTCGCAGGGGTGTAGTTGGTTGAGGCCTTGAAGCTATCGAGTAAGCCATCCCACCCCCACCCTTGATTTCCGAACTCTCCCCAAGCATCGTATTCGGTCCTTGATGCACGATTGAATATAAGGAAGTTCAATGCACTCGATCCTCCCACAACTTTACCCCTGGGGTGGGGTATGCTTCTATTTCCCAACCTGCAGGTAGGAAGAGACATCAACGAAGCCCTACAGGGACAGACACAAGGAGCTTGTACGCGGTCTGAGGAGTTGTCGAATAGATCCAATCGTATTTCGGTTGGCCGCTACTCCGCCCAAAGTTCTCTAAGAGGGGATTAGAACCTCTATAGAGCTGCTAGTGGACAATTTGCATACTTGGTACATCGATAAGCGGGTCATTTGGGAGGTATTGTCCTGCCTCGATCACGCCGACAGTGATGCTAGCATCCTCTGCAAGTCTGGTTTCACGATGGTTATGCAGATCTGGTCGTTGAATCGAATGTATTCTACCTTGCGGCGACAGTCAAGCCTGCCGTGCCTGCACCTATTGCTCGGTCGTGTGAACATAACTTCACTGTTGCTCCAAAGGGTGTTCAATGCGCACCGATAACTAGGTAGTCGTAGGACTTGCTGGCGAACGATGACGGGTCTGTTGCTGCCGCTACGACGTGTCGAGTGCGAAAACAGAAAGAGGTGGGTTAGGTGAGATCCGAAGGCTGGTAAGCGGTTTGGAGGGCACTACTTGGAGCGGCAAAGAGGGTGTAAGCTGCTGGAAGCGTGATCGCCAGCGCGTTGAGGAAAGACATCACCAGAGGGGCAACCGATGTGGAAATGAGGACGCGGCGGTCGACCCAGACTTAAGTAGGTGCCATGACCGGGTGTCTGCATATCACCCCATCTCGGCTTCAGCTGATCAATCCCACTCTCGAGCAAAATCTTGTCGTCCCAACGTGGATTAAAACTCCGGACCGCACGGTGACACGGCGATGAGCTCCCCCCGTCGACAGCGGCATTGTAATACTGCTCTAAAGAGACCGCAAGCACCATTTAAGCCTTGTACTGCCAATTGCCAACGTCAAGCTGCCATCGGAGAAGTTTCCCAAGCCAGCAAAATGCTGAATAAATAGAAGCATAGCGCTTATGGCTAACCTGAAGCAGAGCAAGGTGGTTCCTTTCGTACTACAGTTTGACCTTTGCTGCCTTGATGACAGCCTCTTCAGCCCCGGATTCAGCGGAGAGTTCTGCCCGCACAACTCCCTCTTGTGTGCATACAGCAACCAGTTTACCGGCTTGGGTGTACCACTGTTATACGTTGGTCAATAAAATTCCCGAGCGCAATACAAGGAGACGTACACGACCAACGACGACTGCCCGCCCATTTGCTGCTGCGGGTGCTTGAATTACATAAAGCATCCATTCACCACAATGAAAGTCATCACTATATCGATGCC
>WNFL01346426.1_pt2 | contig 25094 bp, 29 predicted proteins | sample 5400361 | NCBI WGS metagenome assembly WNFL01 (sample SAMN13153351, study PRJNA577476) | soil metagenome | isolation source: 40 cm soil on Douglas fir-dominated hillslope | place: USA:California | collected 2013-09-17
AGAATGTTAACCGGACGAGATCCTGATACCTTCTCCCAAGCCTGTTCAATCAGTGTCTGCCCACAATCGCCAATCGCGGAACAGTTTTGTACATCGTCATCCGCGATCCGGCCGGCCAGGGCGTAAGCGACGCCCGTGCGCTCGGCCGACTTGCACGGCAGTAAAGTTTGGCGCATCAAATCGAGTGCCCAACGCAGATTGACCGCGGTAGGCCGAGTGCGAAACAGCGTATCATACGCGAGTTGAAGATTTTCATCGCTGAAGTCTTCCTGCATCGCCAGCGCCATCCCGTAAGCCGCAGCCGCACCGATCAGTGGTGCGCCGCGTACCACCATGGTGCGAATACCCGCAGCAGCATCTTGAACACTGCGCCAACGCACGACCTCAAATCGATGGGGTAGACGGGTCTGGTCGATTACGCAGACAGAAGCGCGATCATCGTCCAGCCAAATGGTTCGATAAGGTTGACCATCGACATTCATGATTCACAGGAAAAAGCGGATCCAAGTACAAAATATCATCTCAATCGCTACACACGACAAATATCAGCTTTCTACACATTTCTTGACCAGGACTTGTAAGCATGGGCCGCACCGGTCCGGTTCTCTAGCCACGAATGGATCCCTGTCGGGACCGAACCTCAAGCTGTCGTAACGTGTGTCCGAGGCGGAAAGAGCGACAAGCCGTGGTGGCTCAACAGATGACAACCATCGCCAGAGCCAACTACTCCGGCGATCCCAAAATGGAGACTAACCTCGAGCTTTGCGGCGACTCGTTGCGGAGGTAACTTCGAGGTGGTTGGCGTCGATCCACGCTTGTTGCTCGCCGCATTCCGGCGTGTGAGCGAACTTGACGCCGAGGGATTGTGCGTTTATTGGGGTTGTCGCACAACGACCTTTTTGACAAAGGCGTTGATCCTTCCGCCCTCCCCGCGACACGGATGTCACCGGCGACGTAAGAATTTCCGCAGCAGGTCGTTTGGCCGACGATCAATCTAAAACTCGGGAGGAGACAATGAAAATGCACTTAGTTGCCCTTGCAGGGTTGGCAATCGGCTCGGCGGTTTTCTCCGGTTGCGCAAACGGAGATTTCATTTCCACCTCCGGCCAGCCGGCGAAGGGTGGTTACGAAGATAGTCCTACTTTTGTCGATTGGAGAAAAGACCCAAGATCTCAAACGAGATACTCGCACGCGAAGCAAGACGAAGCCGAAGGTTACGGGGTACCTTGACGCAACAACGGTACCGATTCGCCGACGAGGTGTGGTGGCATTCGCGGCACGGAGGATCTGTGCGGCCGTCAGGTGATCAAGGCAGATCACAGCAGCCGATTGATGATCTACTTGTTCTCGGTCGAGTTGCTCGACTTACTCGCCTTCTTCACCACTCCCGTGATTGTCTTCGGTCGGGTATCTCCGAGGATCTTGTCCAGACACGCCACAATTAGCGAAATGTAGAGCTCGTCGCACAACTCGGGTTGACCTCCGCGAAAGATGTTTTCGATGCGGTCAAGCGCAATCGGTCCATCAGGGAACCAGTTCGTCATCATGCGATAATGCGCCATGGTCTCCGAGGTCAATGGCGCAGAAGGATCACTAAGAACATCTGCGAGCCACAGCGCGATTGACTGGCGCTGTTTCCTTCCCTCTATGGCATCTGCGGTGTTCCCCACACTCATCACTGCGGTGTAAAACGTGTCTCCCTGGTAGCGGTGGACTCGGCCGAAGGGCAGGAAATCGACGCGCTAAAGGATGCCTAGGCCTAGAAAAATCGTGAATAAGCGGCGAGCGAAGTACGTCTGTTAGACCGGTTCCTCAGAAAAGAGCCACAACAATAGCAATCAGGCACTAGCCGGGAAGAGTTCGTCGCAACTTTTCCCGGCTCCACTCTCAATCAGATACTCTGTTCGCCCAAGCTCACGTTCGGGCTAAGTACCAGTACAAGATACCTGAATCTAAATGTCTCCAATCCCTGAAAGATCCTGGGTCTGATTGGAGATAGTTAGAGACGGCATTTTCGGAATGAGGCTTAAAGGTCAGTGCTTCGCCATACTTCTGTTTAAGGAAGCCTTGCGCTGCAGATTGTAGGGATTGAGAATCAGCGCCTTCAGGAGCCTGGATTTCAGCAATCAAACGACAGCTTTGTTGCTGGCGATTGTGGACAGGCTCTTCAGCCATCAGATAAAAAGTTGCCATTCATGCGTCCTTTCATGTTCAGTGAGACGCGGGGACTTGGCTAGTTTATTCATGGGTGCTATCCACCGGCACGAACTCGGGTCTCAAAAAAAGTATGACACACAGGATTTTGAACTCCGCCGGATCAGCCGGGAAGAATACGAGACACTAAAGAGGTTCTTTGATTGAGCTGCTGAGCGAGGTGTCGGCTATCATTGACCATACCCGGAAAGCACATACTGCGGTCCTCGCCTTGCCAGAAGCCGACAGTCTTTACTACGATCGATCAATGCCAGAACCAGTAAAAACAGAATGTCGCTCCTAAGTCATCTTTTTAAAACCCAAAAGGACATTTGCGATAAGCTTCAAGTGCTCTCTACCGTGCTTATCCCGATAGTAATTGGGGTAGCCTCATACCCGATTCAAAAGTCCATTGCAGAACAGTCAGTCCGGGTTCAAAAATCCATCGCACAACAGTCTTTGGCAAAAGACTACGTAGGATTTGCCATCACCATACTTGAAAGGCCGGAACAAGAAGGGAATAGCGATCTAAGAGAGTGGGCGACCAAGCTCCTTGTTCATCATGCGCCATCGATCCTATTACCGATTCGCCCCGGTCCTGGCAATTTGGTTCGCATATATGACCTTCAAGACGCGAGGCAAATCGCCGCGTTCGACGCTGGCGTTGGCTATGATTATCCCCCCAGGTTTCGTTGGTCCAGAGATAGCTCAAAACTGCTGATTAGCTTTAACACGCCCTATGGGAAGGTGGTTGCGTATGATCTCGCTCAGTCTCCCTCAGAAGGACTCACGGACCCTCGCCATCCGTCAGTGGGGAAGTTACTAGGAGAGTACCGAACCAAGGCTGGCGAGAAAATAGACAGCTTTTCTTTCAGCGAGGATGAGCGGAGCGTAGTCATAAAGACGACGGACGGCACAACCGAAGTCTGGCAACTGCCTTAGGACTTCTGAACGGTCGGGGCATCACCGAAAACAAACTCGGGCACGGGTTCGGAGGCTGACGTTCAAAAGAGTGTGACACGGTGTGACAAACCTATCTGACCAATCCTATCCTTCCCTAGGGAGTTGCTACATTTTTCTACTTAAAAACCCGGTATTCTCTTTTCGCCGGATAGAGATACATCTGTTCGGGTTTGCATCCGCCGCAACTTGCCAGCCGCTGAGATAATCGCTTGCAGCCCAGCTCGGACTTGTTGCACTGCCTGGTTCCCGGTCAGCGCGCCGAGCGCTGTTACTTGCGGCTCAGAATTGAGCAGCGCCCAGAGCCGTTCGGCTCCTTCCTTCGCTAATGTATATTCGATTCTAACCGAGCCGCGAAGCCGCTCTACGTCTTCCTGAGCGAACGGTCTAGTAATGCCATCCCACCGCTGAGTATCACCGCTATTAGCAGAAGACATTCTAATCCTCCCTTCCGTGAAGGATTTCCGCGTTTTCAAAACCGAAATCCAGCAGTTCGCTAGCGGAACAAATGCAAATACCTGGATAGGGACTGTCGGATTCTTGGGCGCTGGATTTCTGCGGATTTGATCGGATTAAAAAGCCAGCGGATAACTGATGGGCCGCGTGGGCGACGCCCAATGCCGTCATGGCAAAGTTTTTGACATATAGTTTGGGTTTCATGGATCATGAGTACAGGTGTGGATTGGTTGATTGTGCCGATTGGCGTTAACTCTCCCGAATGAGAGAGTTAATCCGGTAATGAATAGTCAACGCGTTACGGCTGCGTTAGGCTACTCGTACCTTCGAGTAACCTACTGCAATACCGATTCGTTGACTAAACCGGATAAGTAGCATGAATGGCGGATAGTAGTTCGTGAGCCTGAGATCCGTCAAGGCCTAATTGTCCGCTCGGGCAAACTCTTTTGCTTCACAAATCGGAATAAAACGGATAAAGCTCAATCTACAGATCGGAGTTGGCGAATCCCGCCGTATCGTCACATGTCCGGCTCTAATACGTTTCCGTCTTTTAATGTTGTCGTGGTTGGCAGTTACAATGCCGATCTGGTTCTCTTCCTGCGACCCCATCCCGACCCTGGGAGAAAGTATCCAGGCCGCCGAATTCAAATTGTATAGCGGTGGTCGCGGCGCGAATTCGGCCGTGGCTGTCGCTCGCGCCGGTTGCCAGGTAACTTTCGTCGGAGCACATGGAGCTGACCTTTTTGGAAGAATGTCCCGCGAAAAATTACTTCGGGAGAATATCAATATTTCTCATTTCGTTGAGTTCTCCTCTCCCCAGACCGGCGTAGCCCTAGTGATGGTGGAAGCTCCTACCGGCCGGTATATGGTTGCCGTCGCGAAATCCGCCAACAGTGAGATTTCGGGCGAGTTGGTGCGCGATGCGGCCGAAGCGATCAATGCAGCCGACTTGGTCTTTACCCAATTTGAGATCTCACCAGAAGGAGTACTCGAAACGGCCAAGTTATGCTCCCACTACAAAAAGCGATTGGTGCTATATGCGTCTCCGGTTGGTCCACGGTCACGCATGCCGGAGGGTGCAACCTTTCTCACTGTGCTCTCGATCCGGGAAGCGCTCGCTCTGGCCGAGACTAGAGAAGTCAGCTACGCTGTTCATTGGTTACATGACCCTGGCTCGCAAAACCTGGTGTTGGTTGACGGGACCAATCGCTCACATTTTCGAACGACAAAGGAATGCATACCGTGCCGATCCCACGGGTCCGCCGCGTTCTCTACTCAGGGTCGGTAGAATGTCTGGTTTCCTGGACCGCAATCGCGCTGCTCGGAACCGGAGATCTGGGGCGCGCGATCCAAATCGGTGCGAAAGCGATGGGTCTGAGTCTCGCGCGAGAAGGCGCTAAGATCCGTAGCCCTCACAAAGCAATGGCATCCCGACGGTTTCGGCGGTCCGGGACGGACCGCCCTACCTCACGCGATTCGGCGGTCGCGAAGCTGAGCGACCCGACCTTACAACACCGGTGTCCGCTGGATCTTAGCCTCTTCGCGCTGAAGATTTTTAATCCGCGTTTCTGTCTCTCCTAGCTCACTGGCGTTCTGTGGGACTCGAATTACGACTCGACTCCGATACGATTCCCCTGCATTCAAGGTCGGCAACCGGCCGGCCGAGCGTTCGAATGGTCTCGGGCACGGATAGCTGGTTGCTGGTTCCAGCCCGGTTACATAGCCGTTCCGTAAAGGCGCTTCGTTCTTCCAAAGAGTAAAATAAGGCAATTCCTTCGTGCTGAAAGAGACCGACGCACCGCGCTGGCCGTCTGGCGATCTGAGGAGCGCCTCAGTTTGACCCTGTTCATCACTCCAAAGCTCCATCAAATAGACCTCCTCCGTGTATCCGGGACCATGGGGACCAGCATATTGGCTCCAGCCATCGATACCTTCCGCTGCTCGTTGGTCGCGCGGAGCGACGTTCTTAACCGGAGCAATAAACTGAGACCCATCACCCAGCAAAGGTGGACCGAAATTAATATGATAAAGCGTCTGAAATTCCTGGGGTGAATCGCCCAAATTCGTGATGCTGTCGTTGAACGTAATCTCTGGTTTTCCGATACCGGTGGAAATCTCCGCCCAAAGACGCAATTGCGGTCCGAACATCATGGTTTCATCGATACGCGCTCGGAGAACAAGCCGCGGTGCAGGTGTGCTTTCGAAACGAACTTCGATAAAGCTGGCCGGTAAGTAATTGATTCGGCCATGAAGGCTGAGTGGCGTGTTACCGTCCACACACGGTGCGCCCATCGATTCCAGACCGCAGCGGGAAACAAACTCGCCGAATCCGGCGAGCCAACCGAGTCCTCCCTTATCCCCAAGGTTGATGAATTGCGGATGCACAATCTCGCGAACCGGCGAATCCCAACCCAGACGAATGTTGCCAATCTGCCCTTCCCAGATGTTGAACCCGCGGCTCGGCACGACAGAAAAACGCAAAAGACCGTTATCGACGTAAATGACTTCGGTCCCTTCTTGACGGCCCCCACTCAGAGTTTTCTTCCGAACACTCCAGTTTCCGGTTGCGCTTCCGATTTCGCGCGAATCAAGCGTCCACTCCTTTGAGGAAACGCCGTTTTCTACATCGGTTACTATCTTGGAATAGTTGCTCATTCTCGCCTTAAGCTCGAATGACATGACAAATGACAGATTACAAATGACAAATGGAAATTCTCGGGCCGGCATTTGTCAGCTCATTCCAGCCCAAGGCGAGAACAAGGGTTCACCGACTCGAAGTTCGGGTTGCCGCCAACCCGAGAAGAGCCAACGAAATAGCCGTTAACAAGATAAACGCTTCCATGCCTGTGCTCCGATCTCGCTGCCGCCGATTGTTTGACGTCGGCAGCGAGATCGGAGTAACCGGACGCTTTCTCCGTCATAACCTGTATGTAACTGTATATATTACACTCGATCGGTCAACGGGTTTGTTATCGGATTTGTTACATTATAGCCGACTAGACGCAAATGCGCCTGACCTCACGAAACGGAAAAAATCGTACGCTTAGGCCTTCCAAGGATCATTCGACTAAAAGAAAAACGCTCCAGAACTCGATTACAGCTCGTTTTACGGCAAAACGGGTTGGAAGACCAACTGCTTTGTGACGGAGGTTGAGCGTTCCTCCTGAGTGCATCCGCACTCCAGTCCACGAGGAGAGAACTCCTTACCGTATTTAAATTTCCGTTTCGTGTGCGCACCCCAAATGGCCCCAGCCGTCCCTAGCTACAGCCCATTGGATTTTGGAAGCGGTCTCGTTATGAAACAATGGGAATGCATAAACCGCAGCGCCTAAGCCGAAGACCGACCCGGCCAATAGTCAGCGTTTGTATCAGTGGAGTAGTCAGTCGTACGGTCGAACTTACACCCGCAACAGCAGTTGAACGCAGCCCAGCTTGGTTCAACCTTGTGTGACAATGAACGAGGCACCTGTTCTGATCGTCGGAGGCGGCCCGGTCGGATTAGCGTTGGCTTTGGGTCTGGCGCGGCATAGCGTCCGGTCGATCTTGTTCGAAACGAAGTCGGAAATTGATCCGCACTCGCGGGCGTTGGGGATCCTGCCGCGTACCCTCGAGATATTTCGGGGTTGGGGTATCTACGACCGCTTTGTTTCGCAAGGAGAGTTTCTTAGCAAAGTACGAGTATGGATCGCCGGCCGTCCCTCGCCGGCATTTGAGGCGGATTTGAGCGTTCTTAAGAAAATCACAGTTGCCAATGGCATTTTGATTATACCCCAGAACCAGACCGAGACGCTCCTCCTCGAGTCGGTGAGGGCAGCCGATCACACCGAGGTGCTGCTTGGGCACAGGGTCACCCGTTTTCAACAGGACCACGAAGGAGTCTGGGTCGATGTCCAGACCGCTAGCGGAGAAACAAAGAGTTATCGGGGACGCTACCTGGTCGGTTGCGATGGAGCGCACAGCGGCGTGCGCCAAGAGTTAGGCTGGGAACTCGAAGGGAAGACCTATCCAACGCGGATCCTTCTGGCTGATATCCGAATCCAGGACGAAAGAGATCAGCTCCCTTATCCGCTCCTTGCTCCTGGAGTTTCCGGTGTTCTCGCCGGATTGCGTTACCAGCCACAGCACTGGCGAATGATCGCCACGCTGAATCCAGACGAGAAGGAACAGACCACCTTGGAGCCGTCATCAATTCATGCCCGGGTTGTCCAGCTGTTCGGCGAAGGATCACATGAACAGCTTTGGTCGAGCGTGTTTCATATTCACTGCCGAACGAGTCCACACTTTCGTCATAGCCGTGTCATGCTGGCTGGTGATGCAGCGCACATCAACAGCCCAGCGGGCGGTCAAGGCATGAATAGTGGTATCCACGACGCCCACAATCTGGCCTGGAAACTAGCTAGAGTGCTTGCGGGCGCCGATGCCGAATCGTTATTGGCTTCATACGAAACCGAACGACGCGAGACGATACTGAAGAGCGTCGATCGCTACACCGATTTGCTCACCCGCTATGGAATCGGAGCACCCGAGTTCGTCCGCAACATAACTGGCGCGGTGCTAAGTTTCCTTCCGCGCTTTGGGCTCATTTCTTTGGTCGCACCTAAAATGGGCATGCTTGACGCCACCTACATACAATCGACCATTGTGAGCGGGCATGGCCATTGGGTTGGCCAGCGCGCTCCGGACGGAGAATTGATTGCGCCAAACGGAACCCAAATCCGGCTCCTGGACTTGGCTGGACCTCAACCAGTCTTGTTGCTGTTTGATGAAGGACGCCTGCCGGGCTGGGACCCGGATCGGATAAAGCAGTGTTTCCAAAACATTAATGATCTCCGGATAGTTTTGCTACTTCCTCCAAACGCACCGAAAACCGAAGGCGCATACGTCGCTTTGGATCCGCTATGGCGAACCTGGAATGCCGCGTGGGGAATGGCGGTCTTGGTCCGGCCTGATGGCCACGTCGGCTGGATGGAGCGACGACCAACCTTTGCAGAATTAGACAGCGGAATTCGAAGAGCCCTCGGTTCGATTCACTGAGCAGATGCGCGGTCAGTGCGCCGGAACGAATAGCCACGGCTATTTGTCTTCCTCATTCGTGCAGACCATTGGTAATGGGCTCGGTTATCCGGAATTCACTAAATTCTACTCCGAATCCCTCCCTTTCCGGAGAGCAACACATCAAACCGACCTGGCTCTCGCTGCGCTCCGCGAAGTAAGCAAGGCGAAGCATGCGGAAAGAAAGACCATCAACGGAATATTGAATCCGAATCGCACTGCCTAGTCTGGTCAATCGCAACCATACCGGACCCAGCGAATAAGCGGGCAGAATAGACCAGTCGGAAAAATCGCGGGTAACTACCGCTGAAAAATGAGGTAATCCGTCCGTATACTCAATGCCCGCTTTGATCCAGTTAGCTGAGTCTGAGCGGATCATTACACCCGCCTGATCATAAAGAGCTTCATACTTGGCTTCTATCTTGACCTGGACCGTAAAGTCTCCGGCCTTTTGTTCGTAATAGAAATGTCCATTGTCCCGAACAAAGCCGTAATGCGTAATCCGCCAAAAATCAGTTTTCGCACCGCTAACAACTCGCAGCCGACCATCATCAGCTTTCCAAACTGGAGGTTCATTCAACCATTGCATCGAGCGACTGTCCGATACGAATAGCCACAAATAAAAGAGAAACTTCGACCAACCGCTAATGGACACTAATCAAAGCGAGAACTTATTCGCGCCTGTTCGCGGTTGGAAATGCGAGCCCCCGACTGGTCAATCACTTCGCGTTTGATTCGCGGTTCCGCGAACGAGTGATCCGATACGCACAGCGTCGGGCACCAGCTAAAAGGTGCTCGACTCGCTCGACCCGAACATCGCGCCCGAGAACATGTTCGAAGATAGCCTGTTCGGAACGGCAAAAGCCCGTGCAAGCGCTGGCCGCGGCGCAGATCGGGCAATGGTTCTCTATCAAAAGATAGCTGCCACCCTCCTCCTTTTCCCAGGTCGCCATATACCCCTCTTTGTTCCGAATCTCAGCCAAATGCGCGATCTTCCTGGCCAGGCTTTGCTCGCCGGATAGCAACGCCTCATACCGCTTCCGGGTTCCGGTCTCACGGACTCGGATCAATTTCTCCAGGGCATCTGCTCCCAGCACGTCTCTGATTTCGCCGATAAGCTGCGCCGTAAGTTCCGCGTGCGCATCCGGAAAGCGCCGTTGCGCGGCCGGCGCGAGTGAGTAGACCTGCGCCGGCCTGCCCACTCCTCGTATTTCGGACTGGGCGTAAACCAATCCTTCATCGCTTAGTCGCAGCAATTGCTGGCGCGCCGCCTCTGGTGTGATTTGCAATCGGGCACCGAGATCGGCCGCAGTCTGTGGTCCTCTGGACTTGAGCAAGAACAACAATCGATCCGGTGGCGCTAATTTTTCCAGATCGCTATTTTCCAAGTATTGCCTTGACATATTCAACCACTGGATTTACCAAGTTTGTACTTTTTAAAATAAACGCCCTTCCCAGTAAATGCAACTGTCAGGAGGGCAACCGAGATCCCCAATGAAACTGCTATCTGACAGATTTGCGCTTATTACCGGTGCTTCCCAGGGGCTTGGTCGTGAACTCGCACTCGCCTATGCCCGTGCCGATGTCCGTGGCCTGGCCCTGGTCGCACGTGGAAAAGAATCATTGCAGAAACTTAAATCGGACATCAACAAAATCGCACCAGCCGCAACCATAGCAATCATTCAGGCAGATCTCGGCTCGGTGACCGACATCGATCGGGTCGCAGCGATTACCCTGGAGGCGTGCGGCGGTCGACTGGACGTCTTAGTCAATAACGCATCCACTCTCGGACCAGTTCCGCTCCCTTATCTGCTGGATTATCCGGTGGACGATTTCCAACAGGTTTTGAACGTCAATCTGGTTGCCCCTTTCCTCCTGATCCAGAACTTGTTGGCCGCAATGATCGATCATGGCGGATCCATCATTAATGTTACCAGTGACGCTGGTCAGGTCGGCTATCCTGGCTGGGGCGCATATGGCATCAGCAAATTCGGTTTGGAAGGACTATCGCAAACCTGGGCTGCCGAACTGGCGGAAACGCCAGTTCGGGTGAATTGGGTTGACCCGGGAAACCTGAATACGGCCATGCATCGCGACGCCGAACCAAATGAAGATCCGAGTGTCTGGGCCGATCCAGCCGCGGTAACCGATATCTTTGTCTTCCTTGCTTCGGAAGCAGGCCAACACGTGCGCGGCCAACGTCTGGAAGCGCAATTCAACTGGCACAATGCAATAACGAAAGGATAACTCGTGTTGCTGCCGCCTGGCCCACCTTCGATCAGAAATATCCGCAAAACCGTAGAACCGAAATCGGTTAGTCGAACGACCGCTTTTCATTTACCTTCGGAACTGAACGCCGATCGGCCACCGGAGCGCCGTGGCCTGGCCCGTGACCACGTACGATTGTTAGTGCTGGACCGCAACACCGGCCAAGTTACCCACACGCGGTTCGATCGAATCACGGAATTTCTCGATCCTGGGGATTTGCTGGTCTTCAATTCCAGCCGAACGCTTCCAGCCACATTGGCCGGAACGGTCAGACATTTGCAGTGGGCGGTCGAAGTCCGCTTAGCGGAGTTGCTGCCGGATGGCACCTGGCTCGCGTTGCTCATTCAATCGCCGCAAAAGGCCGACAATGTTGTCACCAAAGGATTGATCTTGGACTTTGCCCAAGACCTCCGCTGCGAAGTCCTTGAGCGGGATCGACGAATTCCGCGTCTGTGGAAACTGCGGTTCTCGAAGAGCGGGACTGAGTTTCTCGATTCGGTCTATCGTATCGGACAACCGGTCCGTTACCGCTATCTCTCTGCCCCTTGGCGACTGAGTTATTACCAGAACGTGTACGCCCTGCAACCGGGCGCAGCGGAAATGCCGAGCGCGGGTCGGGCTTTCACTTGGCGCCTTCTTCTGCAATTGCGCCACCGAGGCGTGGAAACCGCCGCGATCACCCTGCATGCAGGCTTATCCTCGTATTTAGACAACGATCTCGACCGCCAACACCTCGCTTCTGAGGAAGAATATTGGATCAGCGAAGAAGCAGCCGCCAAAATCCGCCGAGCAAAAAATTCAGATCGCCGCATTGTGGCCATCGGTACGACCGTCGTGCGAGCGTTAGAGTCAATAGCAGCAGAGTCCGGCGGTGAAGTCAGAGCGTGTCACCAGTACACGCAATTGCGGGTCACTGCTGACTATCGATTACAGATCGTGAACGGTCTACTCACCGGGTTACATGAACCGGAAGCAAGCCATCTTGACTTGTTGGCAGCGTTCGTGTCGCCACCCACTCTTTACGCGGCCTACTCGGAGGCAGTCCGGCAACGCTATCTCTGGCATGAATTCGGCGATCTGAATCTGATTTTGTAAATATGACAACCGAATCTAACCGCGAATAGACACGAAGGGACGCGAAGGAATTGATTTCTTCGAAGGTCTGCCTCGATGAACGTTCTGGTGGTCTCAACGAGCCTGGATCCGGCGAGTAGGAGCTGGATCTTGGCGAAGCTTTGCATTGAAGAACTTCGTGCCCTTGACTGCGAGCCATCCCTCCTGGATCTGCGGGAGAAGGGCAGCAGAGAATCCGGAAATCGAACGGCCTCCATTCGCCGATTCGAGTGGTTGGCCAGCTGAGTCTTCGTCCGCGGAGGCGGAACGTTTATCGGTCATGATCCGATTCGCCGACTGCCTTCACATATCCCGCCAACACGTAAGACCATCCCCCCGGTTTATCGACTTCGGTGCGCAACCGGTCACCACTTTCGCCGTGTCGTTCGAAATGACGGTGTTCCAGTTCCACTTTCGTCTTACCAGGATGTTCTGGAATGAACCGAACCTCTACCTCACTTGCTTGGGCAATATCAGGGACGAATTCGAAATCTCCATTGAGATGCCACGAAAAGACCAATCTCCGTGGAGGTTCATAGACCAGCACCGTTCCCCAGTTGCATTCCGAGCCGTCCTCATCCTTCTCATACCAGCGCCCACCGGCGCATGGTTCAACGATTACCGCAACAATCGGGCTCCCTCCAATATGATGATCTTTCGGCCACCATTGGCCCATATTCTGGCTGAAGACCGCAAACGCGTGCTCTGGTTCAGCGTTGACGACGATCGTTTTTCGAACGGCTGGATTTTGTTCTTGGTGCATCTGGAGGATTGGGGTTTTTGGATTGTTCCTTTTCGACAAAAGACTTGAAAGATTCGAGCGCATCACCCCAGAATCGGTCGAAATAGGCGCGTATACTTTCGATACCGACGGGGTTCAGCTGGTAGATCCGCCGGTTCCCGCTCTGCCGGTCAAAAACCAAGTTGGCTTCCTTAAGCACGCGCAAATGTTGGGAGACGGCTGGTCGGCTGACGGGAAGGCCCTTGGCGATCTGATTGACTGCGGCGGGGCCTTTGGCCAGACGCTCAAAAACCGCTAATCGGGTTGGATCAGCCAGCGCGATCAATGAATTCCTATGGTTAGCTGTCACTTACGGTAAGTAAACACTTACTGAGATTGATGTCAAGTATCCAATAGGACTCATGAGTCGTATGAGACCCATGAGTCCTATCTGCCGCGCTCCCGATGAAGCGCAAAAGATTGAATATGGGATCGCTTCGCTGCAAGCGGCACCAACCGCCACCACGTTAGAGGAGACGCCCCGCTATGACAACTAACTTTACGAATTGCTGCTGCTGACCCTTCGGGCCAAGAAGCAGGGCATTCGTAAATGTTGATACGACGAGCAGGGACGGTTCCCTGCTGATCAGTGAGCTACATCGCAGGTCTCACTCACAACGATCCCCTCATCGCCGCCAGATGGCGTTTCATCTCGGTCACTCGAAAGTTATGCTCTTTTCCCCGCCGGATGACGACACTGGTGGCCAGGATATCGATGAGCGTGAGTGCAGCTAGTCGCGAAATCGTGGGCGTGTAAACGTCAGTGTTTTCCAAGGTTTCGACTAGTAGAACAACCGTGCAATGATCTACCAGTGCACCCTCCTTCCCGACGATACCGATGACCGATGCGCCACTCGCCAGTGCGGTCTTAGCCGCCTCGATCACCCCTTTGGTTTGACCCGTATTCGAAATTGCAACCACCACGTCCCCGCTTTTCACCATCGATGCGGCGATGAATTGCTGATGAGAATCGCAGTGCGCCGTGCAAGGTACGCCAAAAAGCGGGAATTTTTGCTGAGCGTCGAGTGCCACTATTCCGGACGCGCCAAAACCGAAGAATTCAATTCGCTTCGCCGCCAGCAGTAAATCGACTGCCTTCTGTAGCGCTCGCTTGTCGAGTTGCTTCCGCGCCCAGTCCAAACTGTTCATGCTGTAATCGAAGATCTTATTGGCGATGACCTCCGGCGAGTCCGCCGGCAGAATCACCGAATGGGTAGCCGGCATGCCGAGAGCGACGCTCTGAGCTAAGCGCACTTTAAAGTCCTGAAAGCCGATAAATCCGAGAGCCTCGCAAAAACGGATTACAGTTGGTTCGCTCACGCCGGCGCGTCGAGCTGTCTGGTCGACCGTACCGTTAAGTATAAATTGAGGCGCCGCTAATGTTAGCTCGGCAACCTTTCGATCCGATGGCCGAAGATCGGTCAAATAAGTGGAGATGATTTCCAACAGGTTGCGATTAGGATCGCTCGGAATCGGAGGTCGAGGTCTTCTAGGCACGGTTACGTGGATTGAAAGTGTAGCGGCTACCGGCCTCTGCCTTCAAGAGCTGAAGTTCTGGCGGAAACTCAATTGCAGCCTGGTCAATTAGTTCGGGCTTGATCGTATTGAATGCAAACAGGCCGAAGTGTTGCGCAATCATCGCCGGAACTCTCGCCTGCAAACAGAGGTTAATCGCCTCTGCTAGCGTAAAGTTGCCGACAATGTTCTTCTCCGTAAGCTCCTTCCTCCGACCGTTTACCGGCAACATCGCAACGTCGGGTCGAAGTTCCTGGAGTTTCTCTACTAATCCATCGTACGGAACACAATCACCGGAGTGATACAGAGTCGTCGTTCCGCATCGTAAGACATAGCCAAGAAATCGGTGCCGTCCTCGCTGATCGTATTCGAATCCTTCGTGCGCGGCCGCCACTGGAACAACCTCCATTTCATCCTTCAGCAAAATGGACTCGCCGGCTTCGGCCCAAATGAAACGGGCTCGATCCAGACGCAAATGTGCGACGTCCTCCTCTATACCGCCCGGCAGGATGAAGTGGGTCGCCGGCTGATTCTTGGCGATCGATTCCAGCGTTGGTACGTCCAGGTGGTCTCCGTGAACGTGGGTGCAGAACACGTAATTCAATTGCGGCAACTCGTGAGCCGCAATCGGCGGCGCTTCCATTCTTTCATGGGAAAACACGTGGTCGCGATATTTTACTGCCAGGGAGTTCGTGAGATAGGGGTCAATGACCCAGGCCAGGTCCGGCGTACGGAAGAGAAAACCGGACTGGCCTAACCAATACAGTTCGAGCTCCTTTGCGGCACTCTGCAGCGCACCGGCCAGAGATCCATCGAAACGCATGAGCTTAACGGGGGGCATGCGCAAAGAACGTAATCAGGTTTTCCGCCGCCTCAACCGCGGCTCGGTCGACACTTTCCTTGGTATAGGCGCCCAGATGCGGTGTTGCGATCACTTTGGGGTGTCCAATCAACGCGCTGCTATCCCCAGCGGCTTCTTCAAAAACGTCGGACGCATAAGTTTCGATTTGGCCGGTCTCCAGACCGGCTAGAACCGTCGTCTCATCTACCAATGAGCTTCGGGCACAATTGATTAGAATCAGCCCCGGCCGCGAGCGTGCAACCAATTCGGCCGTAATCAAGGGCCGTCCGCCGGGTAAGGGCGGACAATGAAGGGTCACGAGATCGGCCGAACGCACACCAGCGGACAACTCTACTTTAGCGAATGGATCCGTAGCTACCTCCATCGGTTCGACCACGGAGACGGAAGAGCCAAACGCGGCCAATAAGCGAGCAACCAGTTGTCCAATCTTTCCGAATCCGACGACCAATGCCGATCTGCTGTTCAATTCTTTTCCTAACCGACGGGCCCATTTACCTTCTTTGAGCTGCCGATCGGCCAAATGAAAACGGCGAACAGCCGCCAGCGCCAAACCTAGCGTTAGTTCCGCGACTCCTTGGGCATTGGCGCCGGCAGCGCTGAGCACTGTGATCCCTCGTCCTTTTGCCTCTTCCAGTGGTATATTGTCGATGCCACTCCCGTTCCGGCTAATTACCTGCAGCTGTTTGGCCGCGTCCAGCACCCGAACCGAGATCGGCTCAACGCCTGCTAACCATCCTGCGCATTCCGGCAACAGCTGCAAAAGTTCCCCTTCTTCAGGTAGCCGGCCCCGCGGGCCAAAGATAACTTCCCATCCTTGATCCCGGAGCAGTTGAATCGCTGGATGCTCGGAAGCAGACAAGGAACGCGGAGTAACCAGGATGCGTCTCATTATCTTCCGCTGGTTTGCGCGGCTACGCGCGAAAGTCGCTGAAAGGTTGCTGAGTCACTGGGAATCTCGATTGCGAACACATCGGAAATAACGCAGGTCCAGCCGTGAATAAAATAGTCCCAGCCGTCATAAATCTGGAGCTTTTTCGACTCCGGTTGCCTGTGCGCTTGTTGCAGAAAGGCAAGCGCTCCCCGGTAATTCAGCTCCCAAACAATTGCCCCGCTGGGAAATGCAATTCCATCCGTAATCGGTGATCCAGGCCGATCCTTACCCAGTCCAGTCGCGTTAATGATGAGAGAACGCGGCGCGAGCGTTCGCATGATAGCGTCGTTTTCTTCTGCCGATTTGATCAACCGGGTCTCAAGCTGGGGCGAGTCCACTAATCGCTGGAGATGATCCAGCCTTTCGGCGGAAATATCCGAAACGATGATCCGCGTAGGTCGTCCGAGTCGGTGTTCACCTTTGAGGAGAAACCAGGTGATCGCCACGCCAGCACCGCCACTGCCAATACAGAAAACCTGCCCATCCTCGCCTCTCCAGAAATTTTCCGGCAAGATAGAGCAGAGAGTGCGGCCGGCCGAGACCGGATCTTTGGCTTGCCCGATCAATTTTCCATTTCGTTTTGAGATCGAGCTGATTTCATGCATGGCCGTCGCAAACCAGTCGAGTTCGTCGAACTGATCCCGAGCAGCCCGGAACAGGTCGATTTTGTGAGTCGTCACTAACGCTCCACGCGATCCGTCGTCATTACGGATGAAGTTAACCACCTCACGATAGGACTCGGGCGGAGCATTCAAGGGAAGATCGATGCCATGGATAGTCGCACCATGGATACCCAATTCGGCCACCCATTTCGGAAATACTTGCATGATCGACGACTGGGTCGTCGACACACCGATAAAATGGATCGTTGGAGCCTCGGCCGGCGGCAGCGATAAGCTCATGCCTGAATCACCGATTTTGCGAGTTTGACGCTGGTTGCTACTGATTCCCGGATGGCGGCCCAATCGCGATCACGAATCCATTGTTTGGCGGCAAGCCAGGAACCACCCACCGCAATAACCGCCGGCTCCTTGAGCCAAACTTCCAGGTTATTCAGATTGATGCCACCGGTAGGGACAAAGGTCGGAGAAAAGGCTCGGAACGTCGTAGCGAGTACTCGCAACGTCCGGGTTCCTCCAATGCCCTCAGCCGGAAAGAACTTGCACTGGGTCACGCCGAGCGCTAATGCCCCCTGCAAATCAGACGGTGTTGCCACGCCCGGTAAATAAGGCGTGCCGGATTCCAAAATGGCCTCCGTTAATGTACGATCAAATCCGGGTGAAACCAGAAATTGGGCGCTCGCTTCCAAAGCTTGTCGCAGGTGATCGCGCGTGATGATAGTGCCCGCACCGACTAACATCTCTGGAAAACGCTTCCGGATTGCGCTGATTGCCTGAGCCGCAGCGTTCGTGCGAAAGGTTACTTCCAACAATGGTAACCCGCCCTGGAGAAAAGCTTCTGCTAGATGAAGAGCATCATCAGCCGAATCAAGTTCGATGACTGGCATCAATCGATGATCTGCCAGTTCGGAGAAAATTGGGTGTAGCATATTCACATGTTATCCTACCCGACTGTATGCCTCTATTTCGGCTCGCGTGCGAACCGTGTAACGGAGGTTCGGAATTAATTTCCATCCCGTAGCTCGGTCCTCGACCACGAGCAGCTTGAATCCGCCCGCCTTTCGGACAATCTGGAAATTCTGGCCGGCATCAGCCGGATAGGAAAAGAGAGTCGCAAAAATCTCTGACCCGATGTTTACACTGCGATGCACCCAAAAGGGCGGAACATAGACCAAATTGCCCGGGCGCATCTCGGCTGCTTCCACTTTCCCTTCAAGATCTTCCATGAGCAAAATCCCATGGCCCGATAAGCAATAGTACGTTTCCGATCGATCGGCCCGTTGATGGAGATGACCACGCGTCATGAAAAACTCAGCTCCGACCTTTCCAGGATTCAAAGCACTGATTCCGGTAATCAGGTCGTTGCCTCCTTCGGTAAACCGAAGCTCATTTACCCGGTAGGCAATTTCGCTGCCGCGGCTCTCCAGCAGTTGCTGAAATTTCTCTTCGTCAGTATAGATACGATCGAGTTCACGAATATACTTCACATACCCTCCCGTGTTCGGCTGAATTTCAAGGGATTCCGCATTCAAAAGAGCGGCGAACGGTGGCAGGTAATTAACGGCACTCATGGCGCAGAAATGTGATCGAAAATGGTATGGGCGAGACGCCGTACCAATTGCAAAGTGGCGCGTTTTTTGTAGTAATACAACAGTAAAGTCACGCCTTCCGCATTGTGATCATGAAATCGATGGAGCTCGAATGATGAGGCAAATGCTAAACTTGACGTAGTCAGCCGCCGTAAGTTTACTCTGCCCGGAAGCTTTGCCTCAGCCTCTGGGGGACGATCTATTCAATCAATTGACGCTCGGTTTACTATCGGAATAAACCGATCCTTCCGAACCGAGAGACATTTGTGTCAAAAAACTTGCTTCCGCACTAAACAAGTAGTAATACTACGCACCGATGCGGTGGCAAGAATGTTTTCTGCCGCTCTCGGATTATTGCATTCCCCTCCGGTGGCGATACCCGTCGAATAGCCGGTGATTGCTCGATTTTGGATTACCACGTCGGAAAAGCCACTGACCCGGATGCCGGCACTCGAGTTCGGACGTGCAGACGTCGAAATAGAAAAGCCTTGGAAATCAATCGTAACGGCAAAAATACTGACACTGATCCCGTCACCTGGAGACGATGTAGTGAGATCGCCTTGCAAGACATATTTGCCAGGTTGCGTGATCGTAAACGGAATCGAAGTGATGGGGGTCGCCGGTCTCGGTTGTCCGTAGCTAGTAACCGTGAGCGATCCGATCCCTCCGACGATGAAACAGTAGGTTAGTAGCCTTTTCATGGATAACCTAATTTTTGGGGGAATAGTTGAAGATCGTTTAGAAGACGAAGACTAACCAACGCCACTAGGCGCGAATGAATTAACTGGCAAACCGCCGATTGGGAACAAGCTGCTCTTCCGAATAGTGAGAGAGCGGAGCACACTCAAAATCGCTCACGTTTTCCCACTCTTTATCGTGCAACTTGCTTGCTCGGGAGAAAGACCAGGTTGCCCAACGGATAAAAGAGTCCTCCCTTCGGGCATCACGCTTTTCGAACTGGTGTTTGTCAATCCAAATTGTCGGCTGGCGGAGCAAATCGTCCCGCGTTCAGCCAAGCCGATGCTTGTCAATCAAAGGGTGACTCGTATAGTGGCTTCCTCAAGTGAAACGGTATTTAGCCTGGGCAATTCATGCAGCCGGCTTTTGGCTGCTTGCTATCGTCAATTAATTGAGCGAGCGCCGCACTATGGCTTTACGGTCTTAAAATTCGTATGTCCCCAGGAACAAAAGATCTGCTACTCGCGATCGATGTCGGGACCGGCAGTGTGCGGGCCGCGCTGGTCAATGTTCAAGGTCAAGTCGTCTGCTTCCATGCGGCGGAACATGATCAGCAAGTCCCCCAATTCGGCTGGTCTCAGCAGCGACCTTCGGATTGGTGGAACGGAGTCGTTCTGTGCATTCGTTCAGTGTTGGAGAGAGTAGAAGCAGCCCCTGCGCGGATCGCTGCAATCGCCTGCTGTGGGCAGATGCACGGCACGGTCTTGCTCGACCAATCCGGTGTTCCGGTGGTTGATTACGCTCCGCTTTGGAATGACAAACGGACCCGCAGAGTGCTCGACGAATTCTTGCGCCAGCACGACCAGGAAAAGTTGCTGCCGATCACTGGAAACCCGGCTGCCACCGCTTGGCCGGCGTTCAAGCTCCTCTGGTTCAAGCATGATCTTCCCGATGTTTATCGGCGCGCACGTTCGGTTCTCATTGTGAAGGACTTTATTAATTTTAAACTCACTGGTCACAAGGCTATCGACCGTCCGGAGGCATCTACTACGTACCTGTACGACGTTGGAACGCGCTCCTGGAGCGGCTCAATCATCGATCTCTTAGAGCTCAATCCAGATTTGTTACCGGAGCTGAAGTCGCCTATCGATATCGTCGGCACCATTTCTAAACAGTGCTCGGAACAAACCGGTCTTTTGTCAGGAACTCCCGTCGCAGTCGGAGCTGGCGACTTCCCCGTCACTTTGCTGGGATCCGGAGTCAGTCCAGTCGGTGTGGGCTCGGACTCCACCGGTACTTCTACGCTACTCACCTTGCAGACGGAAAAGCCTGTCCTGCACCCGATTATTAGCAACGTAGCCGGCATCGACCAAGGTTGGAGTGCATTTACTATTTTGGACGCAGGCGGTGATGCGATGCGTTGGGCTCGTCGCGCCTTCCACGATAACGAGCTCAGTTACGACGAACTGGTGAAACTAGCCGGTGCAGTTGCTCCCGGATCTGACGGACTTCTGTTTCTTCCCTATCTCAACGGGGAGCGCCTTGGTCCACGAACCAATGCCCGGGCCCAATTTTTCGGTCTCACCTACGGTCATCAGAGCGGTCATCTGCATCGTGCGGTCATGGAGGGAGTCGCGTTCGCGTCGCGGCGAAATCTGTCCATCATGGAGGAGAGCGGCAACACACTCAATTACATGATCGCAAGCGGCGGCGGAGCGAAAACGAGGCTATGGTTGGAAATTAAGGCCAGCATCTATCGGACACCCATTCGTACGACCAAACACACGGAATCCAGCATTCTAGGTTGTGCCATGATCGCCGGTACCGCGGCGGGTATTTATCCATCTCTCGCCGAAGCATCGAAGCGCCTCATTCAATTAGACGACGAAATCGTTCCCAACCCCGATTGGGTTCCGCGCTATAAAAAGCTGGCCGAGTTGTTCGACCAGATCTACAACGACGCCGGACCGTATTATGAGAGACTGGATGCGTATGCGGCGGAGTTTGGGGCCGCGACGTAGGCTTGGCGGAGTCGGGTTTCGCCCTACCAAAATCACGCCACCACTTTCAGCATCCCCCCGTCGACAAAGTAAGCGGACCCAACTGAATAGCTTGCCCCCGGCGAGCACATAAAGACGAAGAAGTGTGCGATTTCTTCCGGCGTGGCAAATCGATTGATTGGCGCGTACTCGCGGGCAACGCCATCGAGGTGGGCCTGCCAATCTCCACCTGTGTCAGCGGTTAATTGTTTAGCGGTCTTGATCCAATCCGGGGTGAGCACTAACCCAGGATTAATCGTGTTCACACGGATATTATCTTTGATGAGCTCGTTCGCGAGAGTTTTGGAAAACATCAACAGCGCAGCTTTGGTCGTGTTGTAAATCGGCTCATACCAAAGCGGTTGAACGGTACAGATCGAACCATTGTGCAAAATCACTCCACCTCCGCGTTTTCGCATGAATGGCACCAGACCGCGTGCCAGACGAACAGCTGCCATCACATGCAGGTCCCAGTAATATTGCCATTTCTCGTCCGGCGCCTCCATGACCGTCTCATTGCTGCCTGTCCCCGCGTTATTGATTAAAATATCGGCGCCACCGAATTCAGTTTCTGCCGCCCGAACAAGTGCTTCGGTTCCAGCGGGAGTAGCGACATCTGCGACAACTCCCACTGCGCGGACTTTGAACTTTTCAGCAACCCGCTTGGCCTCGGTCTGGACTCGATCTGCCTGACGCGCCGCTAAAACCAGATGGACGCCCTCCGCCGCTAAACCTTCGGCCACAGCGAGCCCGATTCCGACACTTCCGCCCGTAATAACGGCCACTTTATCTTTTAATTCTAAATCCATAATAAATGACTTATATAGCGGTCTTCTAGGAGGTTACTTCACAATCACAATCTTGGAACGATCGATGGTGAGGGCAACTGCGAGAATGAGCACCAGCCCGAACACGATCTGTTGGGCGAAGATGTTTACGCCGATAAATGTCATTCCCACTCGCACAATTGTGATAATCAAAGCGCCTACCGCCGTCCGGCCTATCCCCCCTGCTCCACCGGTGATCGCTGTGCCACCGACGATTACCGACGCGATCGCCGGCAACAACAATTGATCGGCCAGATTGGGAGAGCCGCTGCCTTGTCTTCCAGCCATCAGAACACCGGCTAATGCCGCAAGCGCACCCGAGGTCGCGAAAGCGAGTACTTTGTACCGATTGACCTTTACACCGGATGCCCAGGTGGCCGGTTCACCGGCGCCAATCGCAATACTGTATCGACCAAACGGCGTATATTTCTGGCACCAAATGCCAAGCGCGCCGACAATCGCCGCAATGCAAATCACATTTGGTAGACGGAGACTGCCTAAACCGAACAGACTTCCATTAACCCAGGTGAGATAGGCACGGCCCGATTCTTCGATGCTGATCGCACGCTCGTGCGACAGTAAGAGCGCAGCGGAAACCAGCAACCCACTCGTAGCCAGCGTCACAATAAACGAGGGAATTTTGAGCCATACGTGAAACACCCCACTCACCGTGCCGGCCACCAACCCCATTGCCAACGCCACAATAAGAAACCCGTAGCCGTAAGTCGGTAGCATGAGCGCAACAATGACGCTGGCAAAGGAACAGATCGCCTGAATCGAAAGATCGATGCTTCCGAGCATGACGACGAAGGTCGAGCCCGCACCCAGGATGAATAGAATGGCTGTGTCGGCCACGGTTACGATCAAACTCTCCAAATTGAAAAAGCCTGGGCGGAGAGTGCCGATCACCAATACTAATCCGACCAACACGAGCACGGGGGCAAAGGCGCGGATCTGCTCCCCGTAATTGGGTTTCTTCAACGTAGTTGATGGTGCGGGCATATTCTCAAACCATGTGGCCAATGAGATCAATCTGCTTTGGCTTATTTCCGGGCGGTGCATCGAAACGCGCAGTTACTTGACCATCGCGCATCACAATTATGGAATGGGAAAGCCCGATTGTTTCTTCCAGTGTGTCAGCCGTGAGGACAATCGCAATTCCTTGTTCCGAGAGCGTGCGCATCAAATCATAGACCTCCTCCTTGGCTCCGACATCGAGACCACGCGTCGGGTGATCGAAAATCAAGATCTTTGATTGCGCGTTCATCCACTTCGAAAGGACTACCTTTTGCTGATTTCCCCCGCTGAGGTTGAGGCAGAGCGCGTCAATGCTGGGTGTGCGGACGTGCAACTTCTTGACCCAGTTTTCCGCGACTTCACGCTCCTGCTTGGTCTGAATCGCTCCCGTCTTCATGACCGTGGCGAGACTCGCTAGTGTGATATTGGGAACGATAGGTAACGAAAGCACCAGACCTTCTACTCGACGCTCGCGTGGAATGTAGCCAATACCCAGAGCTGCTGCCTGATCTGGTGAGCTCAATCGAACCGGCCGCCCCGAAACCGTCAGGGTTCCGGAAGTGTGAGGAAGAAACCCGAAAAGTGTGCGGGTCAATGCTTCGCGCCCAGATCCAATCACGCCAGCGATGCCCAGGATCTCCCCTTGTCGCAAAGTAAAATCAACGTTGCGATAGGAGCCGTCGGCCCGAATCACTTCGGTCTCGCCCGGTACACGTTGCCGAGCCTCGCGGTAATACTCGGCGTGAAGCTCTCTTCCGACCATGAGCCGGTGCAATTGCGGAACACTCGTTTCACTGGCCGGCATCTCGGCTACGACCTTGCCATCCTTCATGACGTAGACGCGGTCAGAAATATGCAGCACTTCATCCAAACGATGCGAAACGAAGACGAAACTCGCGCGAGTCCGCAAGGCCCTCACCCGCTCGAATAGAATATCGATTTCGCGTTGCTCTAAAACGGAGGTTGGCTCATCAAGCAAAATCACCAGGTGTCGTTCCGTTCGCTCTTCCAGCGCCAAGGCTTTCGCCAATTCGACCATTTGCCGTTCAGCGAAGCTTAATCGCGCGGTTCGCGCGGCCGGATCTATATTCAACTGGACTTTCTCCAGCTGCCGCCGAGCGGCTGCATGCAAAGCCGGCCAAGAAACAACTCCCAAACGGCTAAATTCTTTCTCCTGACCGAGATAAATATTTTCCGCAACGGTAAGATTGGGAAGCAATGATTGCTCCTGAAACACGATGCCAATTCCATTGAGATTGGCTTCACGCGGGCTGTGCAGCGTAAGGGGTCGGCCGTCGAGCAGCAGGGCTCCGTTATCGGGCCGATAGACTCCCGCCAGAATCCGAATCAGCGTCGATTTACCTGCGCCGTTTTCGCCGACCAAGCCAACAACTTCACCCGGCCTGATCTCGATTGAGACACGGTCCAAGGCTTGAACCCCAGCGAACGCTTTGCTGACGTCGGTCAGGCTAAGAAACGCTTTTTCTGCCATGAGCCTTACTTCACAAATTTCATTCGGTTGCGATCAATCGAGGAAGCCACCGCGATGATAATGATGATTCCCTGAACCGCTTGTTGAATATCCGGAGAGATACCGAGCAAAACCATTCCGTTACCCAACACGGCAATGATCAGTACGCCGAACAGTGTATTCAATACGCCTCCGGCACCGCCGCTTAACGAAGTGCCACCGACCACCACCGCCGTGATAGTCGAAAACAGTCTGCCGTCTCCGATGGTGGCGTTGCCTTGGCCGAGTTGTGCTGCCGCCAAGACTCCGCCAATCCCATAGAACGCGCCGGCCAGCGTGAAGACCAGAACCTTGACCCGGTTAACGTGGATGCCAGAGAGCACAGCGAGATCTTCTCCGCCTCCAATGGCCAAGACATGACGACCAAAGATCGTGAACCTTTCGATCAACCAAGCAAACACGAGCACCCCTAGAGCAACCCAAACCGCCAATGGAAAGTTGAAAAAGCGGGTGAGGGCGAGCGAGCGAATCTCCGGGTCGAGAACCCGAGCGTTTCTCCCACCCAGTATCAAGGTTGCTAGCCCGATTCCGACGAACCAGCTGCCCAGCGTAACCATGAAAGACGGAATACGGACTCTCACATGAACAAACCCATTCAGAAATCCGATGGCCGCACCCGCGATGATGGCAAAAATTGGGGCGGTCCAGCCAAAAGAATTCTG